>Ga0126381_100004514_pt1 | contig 15168 bp, 15 predicted proteins | sample PanSoiMetPlot_28_FD_96465 | JGI IMG/M metagenome (GOLD analysis project Ga0126381, IMG submission 96465) | Tropical forest soil microbial communities from Panama - MetaG Plot_28 | ecosystem: Environmental > Terrestrial > Soil > Tropical forest > Bulk soil | place: Panama | collected 2016-02-17
AACGCATTGTTGCACGCAATAAACTTCCCGTCGGCCGCCACGACAAAGACTCCCGCGAGCCCGAGTTCAAAAATCTCTCTGTAACGTTCTTCGCTTTTACGCAGGGCGCGTTCTATGCGCCACTGTTCGGTCACATCGTGCGCCATTCCTCGAACAATCGGAGTCTCGACCCCCTCGGTGCGCAGCGTATTCCGATACTCCCACAGCCGCTTGCGACCGTGTTTGTCGACCACAATCATCTTTCCCGTCGCGACGCCCTTTTCGCGGATCGTTTGCAGGTACTCATCAAACTGTGCCCGCACGTCCGCAAAGAGGCCATCGCGTATGTTCATTCCGACAAGGTCGCTCTCATCGTAACCGAGGGTCCGGGCTGCGCCGCGATTCACTGACAGGACGCGCCCGGTCAGATCGTGTGTGCAAATCAAGTCCTGGCTATGTTCGACGAGGTCGCGGTAGCGCTCTTCGCTAATGCGGATGGTTTCCTCGGCCTGCTTCCGCTCGGTGATGTCTATAATGACACCCTGCCAGCATATCTGCCTGCCCGCGTTGTCTCTGACGTAGCGTCCGCGATCGTGAAACCAGCGAAGCTCACCATTGCTTGCCTTTAGCCTGTACTCATATTCCGCTGATCGCGTCGAGGGCGTTGAGACTCTCGGTTGTCCCAGGATTCGAAGCCTATCTTGATCCTCGAGCAGGCTGGACCAGAGATCCGGATTACCGCGCCATTCGTCGAGGGGATAGCCCAGGCACTCTATTTCAGGACTTACGTAAATCGGCCGGAAGGGAGCCTCGATCTCCGAGACATAAACAATGGCGGGCAACGACTCGATCAGACTCCTGTAGCGTGCTTCAGCCTCTCGCAGGGCGCGCCGGGACCGGCGTTCAGAAATTAGCCTCTTGACCTTCTTGCGGAGGAGGCCGGGCGGAGCTTCTAGCTCGACGTATTCGTCAGCTCCCATCTCGAGCCTCGACACTAGATCGGATCTCGCCGGACCGGCAGGCGCGAACAACAATACCGGAATATCCGCTACAGCAGGATCCGACTTCAGCTGGCGACACAGATCCACTTCAGCGATTTTCTTCGAGCCAGTGCCACACACGACCAGGTCGACAGAGTGCTGGCCCAGCATTGCAATTGCGGCCTTAAGGTCATCCGGCGTGAGCAACGCGAGGTTTTCCTGATCGAGCACCGACGACAATGCTTCGGTTTGATCGGGGCCGAGATTGACTGCCAGTACCAACCCCTTAGGGCCAAGACCGGTCGTGGCTTGCGCGTCGAGCATGGGGAACTCTGACTCTCATCGTGATTGCCATTCTGTACGAAGGAGCTACATGGGAACGCGTTCTCACGATGATAATATCATGAATTGGACGAAATTGAAGTCTACATCTTTGCAATACACAGAGTCCGTATCTTAAGTGTGGGAACGCCTTACAAGCCAACATCGCGATCCTGCCCGAGCAAGCTAGAACGTACGGTGACACCCGCCAGCAACTCGGCAGCAACTCATCATTCGATGACCGCATCCCATTAACAGTGAATGTGAGCGGGCGTTTCGATCGGTGAAACGCTGACTCTCCCTAGTGCCTTACTTGCAGTGGATTGGTTCATTGAAACTGAAAATATTGAGATCTAAGGATGACAAGGAGAAAAACAATGCGAAGGTTTCTTGCCCAATGTCTTGCCATGGTTGCCTTGGTTGCCGTTGTAGCAGGGGCTGCGCTGGCGGAGAAGAAAAAAGCGACGGTTGTTCTCGACAAAGATACGGTAGTCAATGGTACCGTGGTCAAAGCGGGCACGTACAACGCACAGTTTGACTTTAAGACAGATACCCTCTCGTTGATGAAAGAGAGCGGCAAGGTCGTAGCGACGGCGCCCGGAACAGTGGAAGATCGGACGAATAAGGCTGCCCAAACCGAGATCGTGACCGATCTCGAGGGCAACAGCCAGGTAATGACCAGCATAACGTTCTCAGGAGACCATCGGACCATTGTGATCGCTGGCGGAGCCAAAGCTGCCGGGGGCGATCGATAAGCTATGGTCCTTAGATGCGCCGGCGAATTTTGATTCGAGCAACCAAATTGAACGCTGAGCGGTAGGAAGCGTGGACGCCCTACCGCTCATTTCTTGACCTCTTCCTGTTCACACTTCCCTACTCTCTTTGCCTTCCTATAGAATCTCGCCGGAGGCGCAATGAATAAAATTGAAAGAGTGCTCAGCGCGCTGCAAGGGAAAGAGGTCGACCGCCCACCCTTCAGCTTCTGGTATCACTTTGGGCTACAGCATCTTCCGGGCAGCGCCCACGCTCAGGCAGAGATTGAGTTTTTCCGTTCATACGATCTGGACTTCGTTAAAGTAATGAACGATTATCCGTACCCGCTGCCGGGCGACCTGGAGGTCGTTGACGCCGAAGACGATTGGAAACGGCTAGAGCCTGTCGGCTCAGCCGACAGCGCATGGGACGAGCAGCTCTCAGCTATTTCAATAATGGCAGACCGGATCGGCAAGGAAGCGCTGTTCATCGACACGATATTCAGTCCCTGGACCACAGCGAGGAGGCTGGCGCGTTCCAGTGGACTCCTTACCGCGCGCGCCCAATACCCGGAGACCGTCCTGGCGGCAATGGAAAACATCGCTGAGTCGCTGGCCAACTATGCAAGAGCTGCGATCGCTCGGGGAGCCGCAGGAGTCTTTTTGTCTCTTGGGGCGGCGACCGATACCGTAATGCCGGCGGAAGAATACGCAGTCTGGGGGCGGCCGTTCGACCTCAAGATCCTTGATGCAGTCCGAGACGCTCCATTCAATGTGCTGCACGTTCATGGAACCAAAATCCATTTTGACACGCTGCTGGACTACCCGGTCAGCGCGATCAACTGGTCTCACTGGACGACGGCTCCGAGCTTGAAAGAGGGATTCGAGAAATCCGGAAGGACCGTGATGGGCGGAATCAACGAGGCTACCGCAAGCCATGTATCCGCGCCAGAAATTGGCGAACAGGTAGTAAATGCGATTCGAGAGATCGGACCCCGCAAGCTGATTTTAACCCCCGGGTGTTCGATACCGACGGATACTCCCGTGCGAAATATGAGAGCAGTCCGGACAGCTGTCGAGAGCAGGCTGCCTGGTTGAACCTGGCAATTCAAACCGGCGCCTTGTCGTTCAGGCTTGTACCTCTTTCAATCGGTACGGCACCAAAGGACGGAGTCCTTCGAAATCTTCTCGCGTTTCTTCGAGTTTAATCCACCGGCGCTTCTTGTTGACAGGAATCAACAGCGGAGGGTGATCGTATGAAGGAGGAAACAGTGGCGCTGGCTCGCGTCAAAGGCAGGCCAATGCAGGCGCGATTCTTTCTGCCGGAAGCAGTCACAGGCCCGTGCCCAGCAGTGGTGGTGATATTTGACATTTTTGGGATGACCGCCGACTTGAACCGGATAGCAGTCCGGTTCGTGGATCAGGGGTATGCAGTCATTATCCCCGACTTGTTTGACCGCCGAGAGCCCAGGTTGAGCTGCGTGGTCAGGGCGCTGCGATCGTCAGTCCGGGGCGCGGGCAGGGAATATGAAGACATCGAACTGGCTCGAGAATACCTTGTGAGCCGGCCCGAAGTAGATCCACAGAGAATTGCAATTACAGGCTTTTGTATGGGCGGCAGCTTTGCGGTTGTCCTGGCGGGGCGAGGGATGTTCAAGGTTTCGGCTCCATTCTATGGGGAGGTTTCAACTGACCCAAAAGTGCTCCGCGAAAGCTGCCCGGTAGTCGCAAGCTATGGAGCCAAGGACTCAAAAGCACTCGTTGATTCTGGAAGGAGGCTGGAGGCACAATTGGAACGCTTAGGGGTCCCACACGATGTGAAGTTCTATGCCGAGGCGGGCCATAGCTTCATGAACCGGAACACCGGATTCCTGGCCGAAAAGATTGCACCACATCTGTCCATGCACGCTGAATATCATCACGAATCAGCCGAAGACGCGTGGCGGCGCGTTTTTTCGTTCTTTCGGACACACCTTGGGTGACGAGTTAGTTGCAGCTTGAAAGTTGCAAGTTGAAGGTTGGTGAACGGCAGCGATGTTGGAAGTGGGCATATTTATCTGGGCTCAAGCCGATCGCGGGGTATAATACCGCAATACCTTGCGTCGACCGCCGGCTTCGAGGCCCGCTATCGACGAGTCATTGAGCCAGACTGTGGAGGTCGCTGGATGCCGGAACCTGACAACCCTAAGAAGATGTCGGCTGAGAAGTTCAAGTCACTTTGCATTCAGTCACGAAGAACGGCGGAGGGCGGCGATGAATGCTCTCTCCTTTACTCCTTGTGCCGGGCGTTGATCGAAGACCTGGGACACCGCAGCCTGGAGTGTCCGCCCCCATCGGCGGGTACAACAGCCCTTATGGACGTTTTGCTCTGTGATTACCTGGTGCACCGTTACGAGCGCGAGAATAGCTTCGATCCCTTCCCTATCTTACAAAGCTACCTGCTTGCGGAGCCGCCAGTGGAGCGACCCTGAGGCTCCAGCTACATCCTGATCAGTGGACAATGCTTGCAAGCGGGCCATCGGGATTTATCAACGGCTTGAGCTCCGAGTAAGGGATAAAGACAAGCTGTGGTCCTTCGGCATATGAAGCGACCTGATACGAGTCGAACGTAATCTCGAGCCCTGTCGATGTCAGATTCCAGTTCTTGTAGTTTTCGAGTTTGGGGCCCGCTCCACGGCTGATCCATTCGGCGTCACCCGATTGCCTTCCTTTTAGCTTGCCTATGGAGTATTTCGAGATGAATTGCAGGTAGGGTTTCCCCGGAAGGAAAAGGTCGGCCAGAGTAAGGTCACGGTTGGATTTGATCTGGTAGTTGACGGTTACGGAATGACCGTTCGGATGAGCGGCCCCTGCGGTGAATTCGCTGATGCCGAACGAGACACTGATCACATCAGGCGTCCCGAGCCGGACATCATAGCTCATGGACAAGTCGCTCCCCATGTCGCTGTCAGATGAGGCGGGCCCGGGTCCTGATACGTCTTTCTTGAATTCTGCAACCGCCTTCCTCGCCAGTGCTTCGGCTTCTCTATTGAAGCCGGCGACTCCTGCTGGCCCAGCTCCCGTTATTTGAGGGTAGCTGACGTCGATTTCGTACTTGGGTTTCTTGTTGTCTTGCTTGATGGAGCGAGAGACAACATCCACTCCGGGGCCGAGATCGACTACTTCCTCAGTGAGCGAAAACGGAAGATTCTTGCTGCCGTCGGCGCTGCTCCAGGTCCCGGAAAGGACGAGTTGGGCTTTAGAACCGCCAGAGCGCGGGGCGGCGGTCCCAGTGAAATGACCGGTAGGCTTTCCTTCGTCATTCAACTCGCTGAGGCTGAAATCGCCTTTCGGAAAGATCTTGCCGTCGAGCGGGATCGCAGTCCCAATCCTCTCATAGAAATACTGTCCGTGCACGGTTCCATTGTCGTTGCTGAGGTCCATGCGAACGCGGAGTCCCGTGCCAATTGTGCCGGTGAAGGACTTATCGAATTTGCGCGGGATCTGGCTGACCTGCCGTGTAGTGAATGCTCCCGGCATTACACCGGCTCGGGCGGACCTTGTGCGAGCCAGGCAGACGGTGCTGATGATTGAAGCAATTATGGCAAAGGTGATGATCATACGCCGGACGTTCAAGTTCATTGTGGTCGGCTCCCTTATCTCTCGTTCGTTCTTCGGATAGGGTCCCAATGGCAATCGAACTGCGCAAAGAACCCAATACCGCATGTAAGGCCCACGTGCCTCGGGGTCCAATATATGGTTGCGTGTGACGCGGCCTTCAGCATTTGAGGTCCGCGATGTTTGGTCCCGGGGGGCTGAGCAGCCAATAAAAAGAAGGGGCCTGCTTAAGGCCCCTTACTTCTCACCTACTGAACATTCTGGCTTACGAAGCCACGGCAGTGCCGTCGAGAAATGCGCGGAGGCGGCGTGACCGCGATGGGTGTCGCAGTTTGGCCAGCGCCTTCGCTTCGATCTGGCGGATACGCTCGCGAGTGACGTTGAAATGCTTGCCGACTTCCTCGAGCGTTCGCTCTTCCCCGGACTGATCCAGGCCAAAGCGCATCTTGATGATCTCCTTCTCTCTCGGAGTCAGCGTAGAAAGCACGTCCTCGGTCAGTTCGCGGAGGTTATTGGTGATCGCGGCCTCCGCCGGGTTAGTCGACCGGCGGTCTTCGATGAAGCTGGCTATCGTGGTCTCGCCGTCGTCCCCAATAGGGGTTTCGAGCGAGATCGGCTGCTGGGCGATCTTCAATGCTTTGCGGACCTTCCACGCCGGCATGTCGACGCGGCGGGCGAGCTCTTCGTGGGTAGGTTCACGGCCGAGCTCCTGTACCATTAAACGCTGGGTCCTGAGTATCTTGTTTATGACCTCGACCATATGGACCGGGACCCTGATAGTCCGTCCCTGGTCAGCAATGGCACGGGTTACAGCCTGGCGGATCCACCAGGTAGCATAAGTCGAGAACTTGTAGCCCCGGCGCCAGTCGAACTTTTCGACCGCACGCATTAGGCCGATATTGCCTTCCTGGATCAAGTCGAGGAAGTGCAGGCCTCGATTTATGTAATTCTTGGCGATCGAGATCACGAGCCTGAGGTTGGCCTCGATCATTTCGCGCTTTGCCTGTTCGACTTCGGCCTCAGCGGTCACCATCGTTTGAAGCGTCCGCTTGATATCGGCCGCAGACGCGCCGTAACGTCGCTCGACTTCACGGATAACCTTACGCGCGGCGCGCTGCTGCTTCTTGAGCTCGTCGATGCCCCTGGTCCTGCGGCTGTCGAGGGCGCGTTGAATCCGGGCAAGATCTCTTTCGGCAGAGCGCACCTGGGCCACAACGCCCTCTATTGCGCTGACGAATCGGCGCCGCGCTCCGGTGCCGAACGTATTGGCACGAACCATCTTGGACAGGGCCACCAATTGGCGCGCATATTGGCGCCGCAATCTCTTGAGCTTCTTGGAGGTCTTTGGCTCCGCCTCGACCTTGGCCAGGAGCTTACGGAGTTTTTCGTGTGCCTTGGCGATCTCGGCGAATTGAGCAAGCAGTCGCTGTCGAATCTCCTCGCGCTGGGCTTCGAGTGCTTCTTCGGCCTCGGGGTCGGTAGCCACGTCAACGACTTCCTGCGGGTTGAGCCTTTCTTCGGCGAGCTCGAGCTCCATGCGCTCTATTTCCTCGAGGGTTACGAAGGAGCGCGATAGAGCCTTATAGATGCGGATCTGGCCGCGTTCGATTCTCTTAGCGATTCGGATTTCGTCCTCGCGCGTAAGCAATGGCACAGTGCTCATTTCGCGGAGGTATAACCTCATGGGATCCAGCGATTCGTCTTTTCCAGGCTCAAGGTCAACGTCGACCTCTTCAGCTTCCTCGACGACTTCGGGGGTTTCCTCCTCATCCGGAGCAACCTGTTCCCAGAGAGATTCGGTAGAGTCCTCGTCGATTTCGGCGACGATGCGCTCGATACCACCAGCCGGGACAAACTCTTCTTGGGTTTCGTCAAAAGTGTTTACTAATATATCCTTTTCCATCCTATGCCTTCGTTCCGCCTTTCGATGAACACCACTGTCGGTATTATAACTGGAATCGTTGTTTTGGTGTGTGCTCATTTCCAAAATATTAAATCAATTTTCTTCGATGCGACTGATCAAGTATTGGTTGACATCCTGTATTGCATCGCATAATATGGTATGCGAAGTTATATAATACACGATTTTTGTGCAACTATCTACATGGAATATAGATGCAGAGTTGAGGTGCATGGATGTCCTCGGCAAAGAAGAAAAGCTCCATAGATATAGATATTTACAGCCACCTGACCGCCGCTCGCAACTACTTGAGAAAGCTGGACGATTTCTATGCAAGAGCTGCCGCTGCCCATAATACGACGTTTGAGCACTACCAGGTTCTACTGGCGGTCCAGTGTTTGGGGGAAAATTTGACGCTCCGCGTGCTTGCTGAACATCTCGTGCGGGACCGGACTGCCACAGGACAGCTTTGCCGCCGAATGGAGCAGCTAGGTCTTTTGGAGCTAACTTATGAAGCAAACTCCCATCGGCCCCAGCTACTCGTAAACATCAGCCAGCGAGGTTTGGAAGTACTAAAATCCATAACTGAAGACGGGCTCAGGAACCGAGACCACTACTTGAAGTCGCTCGGACCGGAAAAGCGCCTCTATCTTACGGAGGCAGTGCGGTTTTCCTGGCTGGAAGGGCTGGAAATGACGGGCGGCCACGCTAAGGTTGAAGCTGGCGGATCCATCTAACTACGAGTGACAAAGCGCTTAAGATTATACGAGATTAACGCAAGGTCTTTCTGCGGGCGATTTGACGAGATCTCGTCCGACCGGCTGTCAGAGCTTGCCGGCGTTGGGTTCAACGCGATTTGGCTGATGGGTGCATGGCTGATTGGGCCTGGAAGCAAGGCGATGTCCAGGGTCCTCTCAAAAGATTTTCAAGGGTCGCCCTTTGCGATATCCGGTTATGAGTTCAGCCCGGAATTGGGAGGCCGAACCGCATACCTGGACTTGCTGAGGCGGGCCCGCGGCGCAGGGCTTCGGGTCCTGCTGGATTTCATTCCCAACCATATGGGACTGGATTGCCCATGGATAGGCGAGGACCCGAGCCAGTTCATCCGCAGTGATCCGGCGCTGAGGAAGCAAGACCCGGGAGACTATTACCTCCATCCAACCAGCGAGGTAGTTGCGCACGGCAGGGATCCGTACTTTCCGCCATGGTTCGATACGGCACAACTCGACTATTCCTCCGAGACACTAAGGCGTCGCCAGATTGCCAACCTGAGGCGCATCAGCCAGGACGCCGACGGCGTCAGGTGCGACATGGCGATGTTGGTGTTGCGGGATTATTTCCGACAGCGATGGTACCCCAATGTCGCGGAAGGCTGGTTCAACGAAAGAATGCCCCGCGAGTTTTGGGCAGAGGCCATCGCAGAAATCAAGTCGAGCTGTCCTGAATTCATATTCCTGGCCGAAGCATACTGGGGCAAAGAACCCGATCTGCAACGCCTCGGTTTTGACCTGACCTACGAGAAGTCATTATACGACGCACTGGTAGCAAGGAATGCCGGTTGGGTCAGGGAGCTGCTATCGCGGCCTGTAGATCTGTTGCGGCGGTGCTTGTTCTTTATCGAAAACCATGACGAGGCGCGGGCAGCAAGTGTTTTCGAAGCAGGCGAGAATCTGGCGGCTATGGCCATGCTGCTCGCACTGCCGGGATCGGTGCTGGTCCATCAGGGCCAGGCCGAGGGGTTTCGCGAGAGACTTCCTATTCAGGTCGTAGGCAAAACGACTACCGAGGAGCCTGACAGACGATTACAAGAGGCATACGCCACCCTATTGAGGTGCACTGCAGACTCGGTCTTCGAGATCGGGCAATTCAGCTTGCTCGCGAGCTCCGATTCAAGCGTTGTTGCGTTTCTGAGGAGCAGCGTTGAAAAAACCGTAGTCTACGCGAGCCAGATTGGCGGCGAGGCCTCCGGCTTCCTGCGGAGTGAGATCGACATTGGTGACGCCGCCAGGGCGGCCGGGGCCGATGATGTAGTGATACTAAGAAACCTGTTGGGTTCAGGCTCAATTGCGATCCATCGAATGGCGGGCAGGTTCACGGTCATGCCCTGGGAGCTGATGACGAGCGAGTCCAGGTTCGTGCTGTTTCAGGTAACTCGGCCGGATGCGGCGCGCTCTGAACCACCAGCGAGCTCAAGATAGTGTTTTGAGGAAAGCAATCCCCTCCGCACGATCACTTGTTGACGAGCACAATAGTCGCTTCGGACTCTGACTTGGCGAGATCGAAGAAGTCCTTGAGGTCGTGGTATTGGGCTGCCGGGACGAGGCGGCTGCTCAGAACGATGCGCCGTCGCATGGTGACCTGATCTTCAGTTTCAAGGCATGTCTGCAGAAAGGTCCCGAAACTGGTAGTCCGGTCTATGTCATGGTGGGGAGCTTCGTCAACGGTGCAACCGGCCGGAATCCTGATCCTGACCACGTCACTCTGAGTCGACTTCATCTCAAATATCACGGGTTGGTGCCGTTCGGGGCTGCTGAAGTTCGGGAACTGGCTGACCAATATGGCCATGGGCTTTATGACAAGAAGCTTACCGCTGCGGTTCGCAAAGCTGGTCGACCTGATCGAGTACTCCAGGTAGAGCGGATTGGGGTCCTCGGGACTTTCAGGAATCTTAACGCCGAGAATCTGGGCTCCCGGGAGAGTCCGGGAGATCCGGGCGGAGACATTGCTAACAAGGTCGGACGAACCAGAAGAGGCAAGTTCCCGCCGGAAAGCGGCAGCGGCCTGGCCGGTCAAAAGCTCTTTTATTGTCGCCGTCACTGCGCCATCGGATTCAAGGTCGAGATCGGCCTCGCGCCGGGTCGTATTGGCGCTTTCGGAACCAAGGGGCAATCTGACTAGCTGACCGGCCTCTCCCTTAACAAGGAGGGCCAGGCCGCCTTGCAAGTAGTAGGGCAAATCTCCAAGGGGTGTCAGGCTATCGGTTGGGTCAAAGAAAAGGAGACCTGGCTTTCCGCTAGGCTGATCCTGGGCGGCTTCAGAGTCTGAAACGGCGACGATCGCGTGATTGAACTGGAGTATCGAGGGAAACTCGGGTTTAACCCAGGTTGCGTCATCTGAATAGACCAGAACCGTATAAGCCTCGATTCCAACTGAGCGGAGCATGGCAATCAGTAGAGCAGCCTTGTCCTTACAATCCCCGTAACCCTTCTTGAAGACAATCGCTGCAGGATGTGGGCGGTAGCCTTCCTTCGTGCCGAGTTGAATCGATACGTATCTTACTTGCTTTTGTACCCATTCGGAAATGATCCTGATCTTCTCCTGATCCGACGTAATGCCGTCAACTAGGGAGCGCGCTTTTTGCTGGACGGCAGCGTTTGGAACCGCTTGCCGGTCCAGCATCTGTGAAGCCCATCTCGACACGTCCTGCCAGTTTGAGAATGACTTCTTTGCCACCTTGCCATGGGATGGAAAATAGGAAACTGCGAGGTAAGGCGAAATAGTAATCGGAGCCGGCATTCGGGGCTCTTCGGCGATTGGCGGAAGGTCAAGGAGCTCCCAGCTATACCTGTTGCTATCGACGACCGGGGTTATGGGCTCATGGTTAAATATGAACGACTCAAGCCTCCAATCCGCCGGGAGGCGCAGACAGTATCTCGATACGGCGACCGGCGATTTGCCCTGAAAGAAGTGGTACTCCTGATTGATAAACGGCCTTTCCTTTTGCACCCACTCAAATGCGACAAGCGATCCCGGATCTGCGTCCGGGAAACGCATCACCTTTGTCTTTACATCACTATAAAGATCATCCGGTGGGGATTGTTCCCGAATCTCATTCCGAGCGAGACTGACAACCTTGCCTGCCGGAGTCAGGTGCCAGCCGCGGGCTACACTAATGGTTGTTTCCTCATCGGAATACACTTCTCGCCGGGCGGCGGATCTGCCCTCACCGGTCAGAATCCTGGCTACATACCTGTAACGCGTCTCAGCCTTTCCGCTCTTAGAAACGGTTGTGACGGCTTCGTCCAACAGGACAATGAAAGGCGTTGATTTATCGAGGCTCCCCTTGAATTGCGTTGCGGCCGCCGCCTTGGCCCAGCGCGGCAGAGAGCCTGCGTGCGCCACTGATTGCGCAAGCGATGCAAACAATAATAGGCCAAGCGAGCCGTGTATGAACCTCGACTGGATTGATCTGCGTGCCTGCTGCGAAACCAGCTTGGGTAAGGTCAGACTCAAGTTCCCTCAGTATTGAGCAGTATCAGAAAGATGGATCCTTGCTGCGATCCAGTTGCGCCGTCGGGTGTCATAGCTCGGAAATACCGGCTATCTGGCGGCGGTCGAATTCGTTTATTGCGCCCTTTCGAACAAGCACAGCCATCAGCGAATTCAGGGTAGCGTGAAGGTCAGGAAGAATATACCTGTTGGCAAGCTCTTCCGCCAGTTCCTGGCGGGAGAAGACGCCTCGTTTGATCAGGGTGTCTATAAGTACGCTCAACTGAGCAAGGATTTGTGCAGCCTCGGATTGCTTTTGGTGCGGTAGGGTTTCCTCCAGCGCCTGCTGGACTGACTGGGCCGTAGCACCGTGCTCGCGGAGTAACCTGGCCGCGAGCGATCCCTCGTCGAGCAGTAATCCGAGCACAAGATGCTTGGGGGTTACCCGTTCATCGCCTGAGACTTCCGCCTCATGAGCAGCGATATTGAGTACGGTTTTCGATCTTGGCGAAAGTGGAAGGTCGATAGATCCCGCGATGTTTGGTCCGTCGCGCCTCGTGGCTTCGATGGTTGTTCGCATCAAGGCACAGCTGGCCTCGCCTTGAAGCAAAATGCTCTCTAAGAGTCCGCGGTCTTCCCTTATGATTGCGAGGAGGACGTGTTCCGGCTCGATGGCCTCGCCACCAAGCTGGGATGCCTCGTAGCGAGCGAAGAAGATGATCCGTCTGGACTTTCCCGAGTATTTTTCGAACACGGTCCCCGATACCCTCAAGAATCAGGATACGAGCGCAGAAGGAAGGCCGCCAAGCTCCGATAAGAAACAAACGGCCTTATGATAGGAATCATACACGCTGGAGAGCCTCAACACAAAGTCGGATGGATTGACTTGCTCGCCCGGCCCGCGAAGGACTAGGCTTCGCCAATTGGAATTCGAAGAGGACCATTTACATGAAATTCACATTTGACAAGGCGGTGAAGCGGATTGATGTGCTGGCTCCAATGGCTAGCGGAACCCGCGAGCTGCTCGACTTTTATCGGGGGGTCTTGAAGGTCCAGCGAGATATCTACGCGTCGTTAGGCGGCTTGAATAGCCAGAGTCTGGTTGGAGATCCCGCACAAGACATTCATCGGTTGAGGCCGGGTTTACGGGAAGTGCTTGAATTGACTCGTTCGACCGGGAGCGAATACCTTGCCCAGAGCGCCGGAGCGCTGCTTCAAACAAGCAGCGACGAATTGGATGAAATGGTCCTGGACTACTGGCAGAACCCGTCAGATATACAGTTCTTTGCAAAGGCAGTGATCCAGCCCTACGGGCAATTGATAGCGGAGCGTGGAATGAAGCTCCCGAGCACAAGTGGCGAAGCGCGGGAGAATCGATGCCGAGTGTGCGGCGGAAAACCGCAGCTAAGCTACCTCGAAGGACAGGAGCAAGAGGGGTCGACCAGGAAGATGCAGTGCGCCGTTTGCCTTTCGAGCTGGACGTTCCGCAGGGTAGTTTGCGCCAACTGCCTGGAGGAAGACCCAGGGAAGCTGGGATACTTTAGCACGCCGGACCTGGGGCACGTGAGGGTTGAGACCTGCGACACCTGCAAGTACTACATAAAAGGGATCGACCTGAGTGTAACAGGACTCGCGGTTCCCATCGTTGATGAGGTGGCGGCGGCTCCGCTGGATATATGGGCGCGGCAGCAGGGATTTACGAAGATCGAACTGAATCTTGTAGGGGTATGAAATAAGGCTGGCCGGAATACGGTTTGGTTCTTGTAGTGTCCGGTCCGAGTGCAACTATCCAGTGGCCGACGCCCGGACCTATTGACATCTGTATGAATAGAGTATATAGGTAGTGAAAAGGCAATCATCAAGCGCAGTTCGAACGTGAAGCAGTAGGTTGCACGCAGGAGGCGTGTTAACTCTGTGTTAACCATATCTGAATCGGCGCCCAAAACCCCAGACAGGGGAACCAGCGCTCACCGCATGTGCTCCTGCGGCCAGTTTCAGGCCAGGCATTTTCAGTTTAGCAGTGATCGCCAAATTTACCGGCCCGTTTTTCTCACCAGTGTGAGGGGCAAGCAACATCTCAGACTCGACTCTTAAGAAAGCATTCGATTCACACGGAGGCTAACATAATGGAAGTCTCGCGAAGAACATTCATCAAGGCGAGTGTTGTTGGGGGCGTGGGAGTTTCGGCTTTCGGATTCAATCTTGCTCCGGTCTACGCCCAAACCCAGGGATTGAAAATATCACGCACGTCGGAGACGCGGAGCACCTGTCCGTATTGCTCGGTGAGTTGCGGAGTAATAATCCACACACTGGGGGACAAGGCCAAGAATGCGACTCCGCAGGTTGTGCACGTAGAGGGAGATCCGGATCATCCGATCAATCGCGGCACGCTCTGCCCGAAGGGATCTTCGCTCCGTGAGGACATTCTGAACGAGCGGCGGCTGCTGGCGCCCAAGGTGCGGCGGCCAGGTTCGGACCACTGGGAAGACATCTCGTGGGAAAAAGCAATCGACGAAATCGCTCGCCTGGTTAAAAAGACACGTGACGACACCTTCATCGAAAAAGACAGCCAGGGCCGCACCGCGAATCGGTGCGAAGGGATTGCCTGGAGCGGCGGCTGTACGGACACCAACGAGTTCAACTACCTGGTCGTTAAGACGATGCGCAGCATGGGGGTCTGCTACCTGGAAAACCAGGCCCGCGTCTGACATGGCCCCACGGTCTCCAGTTTGGGGCCCACATTCGGACGCGGCGCGATGACCAACGGTTGGATTGATATCAAGAACACCGACATGATGCTCATCATGGGCGGGAATCCGGCAGAGAACCATCCGTGCGGATTCAAATGGCCGGTCGAAGCCAAGCGCAACCGCAACGCCAAGATGATCGTGGTGGATCCGCGATTCACGCGAACGGCTGCAGTAGCAGATCAGTTTCTACAGATCAGGGCGGGAAGTGACACAGCGTTTCTGGGCGGGTTGATCAACTACGCTCTCGAGAACGGGCACTACAACAAGGACTATCTGGTCAGTTACACCAATGCGCCGTTCATAATCAAAGAAGGTTTCAAGCTGCCTGAAGACGGCCTCTTCTCCGGATTCAACCCTTCCACGCAAACGTATGACAAATCCACTTGGAACTACGAACAGGGCGGGAACATGACCGGCCAGGGCGCTCCAGCGGATACGCCGAAAGCGGCATTCGTTGGTGGCGAGGACCGGCCAAATTACCAGTTAGACGGTGGTCGGTTGATGCCTGCAGCCTATACCCGGCAAGCAGTCGCTCCTCCGGCGGGGCCGGCCCAGAAACCTGGCGGACCAGCGGCAGCAAAACCTACTCCAGCGACACCCCCTACACCAGTACCTGCTCCGGCTGCGGGGGCGCCCGGGGCAGCGGCACCTGCGCCGCCTGCGCCACCGCCTACTCTTCC
>Ga0126381_100004515_pt1 | contig 15168 bp, 9 predicted proteins | sample PanSoiMetPlot_28_FD_96465 | JGI IMG/M metagenome (GOLD analysis project Ga0126381, IMG submission 96465) | Tropical forest soil microbial communities from Panama - MetaG Plot_28 | ecosystem: Environmental > Terrestrial > Soil > Tropical forest > Bulk soil | place: Panama | collected 2016-02-17
GTGGACCGTATCTGGATGATTCGCACCGACGGCACGCATAACATGCTGATTCACAAGCGCACCATGGCCATGGAAATTGCCGGACACGAGTTCTGGGGATGGGATGGCGAGACTATCTGGTACGACTGGCAGTATCCCAAGGGGGCTGACTTTTTCCTCGCCGGCTACAACCTTGAGACGCATCGGCACACCGCTTATCACATGCAGCGCAATGAGTGGTCCATCCACTTCAATCTCACTCCGGATGAGACACTGTTCGCCGGCGATGGCGGCGACCCGGGCCAGGTGGCCAAAGCGCCCGATGGAGAGTGGATTGAGTTGTTTGATCCCCAGAAGGTTTCCTTCGGTCCTGATGTTCTGAACGATCCCAGCTACTGGCAGCCTGGCGTCCTCCATTCGGAGCACCTTGTCAACATGTCTCATCACAACTATCGGCTCGAGCCAAACGTGCGCTTCACGCCGGACAAAAAGCTGGTCATCTTCACTAGCAACATGTTCGGCCGCAGTTATGTCTTTGGCGTCGAAGTCGCAAAGGAGCCGAATCCAAATGCCGCGGAAATTCACTCCACGCCGGAACTGGCCAGCCAGTTCAACCCCATAAACCCCACGCCGACTCACTAACGACCTCTGCTTTGTATCAGGGAAAGTAATTCCCTGTTATCCCCTCAGAAATTCCCTGTTCATATTCGGCAGAATTGAACAAGAAATGACGATTGGAGCGCAGCAGTAGCAACTTGGCCAGAGCAAATGAAGCCAATATTCGCCTGGCGGAGAACAGGGTATACTCCACCCGATGCTCGACCCACGTCACAGGTCCCCTTTTCTTATTCTCGCCTGCTGCGCCTTCGCCACCGCACTCCTCGCGCAGCCACCATCGATTGTTCCGCCCCTCTCCACCGCCGGCTACCGCATTGTCGACTCCGCCGGACACACTATCCGCCTCACTTCGGTCAACTGGTACGGCTTCGATGAAAAGGAGTACGTCGCCGGCGGCCTCGATCGCGCGCCGCTCGCCGCCATCGTCCACCAGATCCAGCTTCTCGGCGTGAACTCTGTCCGCCTGCCCTGGGCCAACGAAACCCTCGAGCACAATCCTCACGTCCCCGACTACGCCGTCGCGGCCAACCCGCAGTTCAAAGGCAAGCGCGCCCTCGATGTCATGGACGCCGTCATCGATGCCCTCGCCAGCGCGCACATCATGGTCATCCTCGACAATCACGTAAGCCGCGCCGACTGGTGCTGCAGCGAAACCGACGGCAACGGCCTCTGGTACAACACTGACTATCCTGAGTCCGCCTGGCTCGCCGACTGGCAGAACATTGTGCACCGCTACCGCAATCAACAGTGGGTCGTCGGCGCCGATCTGCGTAACGAACTTCGCAACGGCGCCGCCTGGGGCGGCTCCGATTCCGGACACGACTGGCATGCCGCAGCCGAGCGGGGAGGCAGGGCCGTACTCTCCTCTAACCCACATCTGCTCGTAATGGTTGAAGGTCCCGAATACTCCACCAACTTCGCAGGCTTCGACAAGCTGCCCGTGCGCCTTCCCGTTGCACACCGCCTTGTCTACTCGCCGCACGCCTACTACAACGAGCACTATGACTTTTCCAGTTACGACGAGCTTCGCCAGGCCTATGACACCCGTGCCGGATTCCTCCTTCACGCACAGCCAGCCATTCCTCTCTGGATCGGCGAATTCGGCACCTGCCAGGATCTCAACTGCGGGCCCAACTCCGTCTGGTTCCGTCTCTTCATCCAGTATCTACAACAGCACGACGCGCTCTCATGGAGTTATTGGCCGCTCAATGGCACCCAATCCTCCGGCATTACGCGCAAATTCAACGATGTCGAGACCTTCGGATTGCTCTCTACCGACTACCAGCACATCGTTGCGCCTGGATTGGTCCAGCTCCTGCGCACAGTTGAGACGGCGCCCTCCTCGCCTCGAGACTAGTCGCGCTGATAGCCAGTGCAGTGAAGGCATCTTAGCCTATCGTCGGCTATACAGAACTTTGACGAATCGGACAACTTCCGGTGCCCGTCACTCGCCCGGAACCCTCATCCGTTAGCGAGCTGCGGTGGCTAGTCCGTTGCCGTTGGTAAGCAGCCTACTTAGGACGGGAAGTGTGGCGCGTTGCGTTTCGACGAAATCGACTCCATCTGCAGTGAGTGTGAAATCAGAGTTGTCTGACCTTGTGATGTACTTCTTCTTGACGAGATACCAAGTCGTGAAGTCCAGGTAATCGCGGGGAAATCCCATCTGCCTTTCAATCTCGGCGAGAGACACCTCAGGTGCGTTTGGGTTTGCTCGGCGGCGGAAATAGAGGACAGCAAGCACCGCTATACGCCGATTCGTCTCGCCGTCGATGGCATCCATAAAGTCGATCGACATGGACATCGGGGCCCTAACAGTCCCGTTCCGAGCGCGTGTCGCATCATATTCGGCGCGGCGTGCCGGATCCGTCAAAACCTCATAGGCCGACGTCAAAAGATGGAACATCTCCGTGTTACCTGAGCAACTGTTGTCCGGGTGAAATCGGCTTGCCAAATATCGATAGACGCGGTGGATTGTCTCCGAATCAGCGTGAGGGCTGATTTGTAGCAATTCATAATAGTCGGTCATCCAATCGATCGATCCTTTAGAAGTTGACTGAATAGAAAACCCAAGGGCAGAGGCATTAAAAGGCCCGCAGATTCTGGAAATGGCAATAGCCAGGACCTGCGGGGTGTGGAGTAAACGCTGCACACACTTTAGGGTTCATCGTCCGTGCGGTCGTTGCTCCCCGTCAATGTTCGCTTTGAGGGAATCCGGCGAGTAACCAGACTCCAGGAAAGTGTTTCAAGGTGCACGGCGCGGTAAGTCGAGTAGGGTTATGGCGCTAAGCGGCTTCGAATGATGCCTCCGTTTCCATAACCCTCTTTAAAATTCCGTTCGGCGAGTTTCCCCAGTTCGCAGATACCGCAGTGCCCTCTCGGAGAGAGCACTCGGCAAGCCTTGTTGCTCTACTACCGTCAGAATTACTCCATGAAAGGATTCCGTAGTTGAGGGACTTGATTGAGCGGTTCCGATGAGACACGTTTAATCTGCTCTTGGATGGTTTCGCGAGTTTCTGGATCATCTGGCACGCGCCTCAGTGCCTCGGAGTACATCTTCAAGGCACCCTCGCGCGCGTCGCGTTTCAACAAGAGATTGCCCAATTCGATGTAGACGAAAAACGGGCTTGGATCGATCTGGATCGACTGTCGCAGGAGTCGTTCCGCACCTTGAAGGTCGGGAGTTTCGGAATATATCTTCGCTTCGGCCTCTGTATAGACAACGGGTGCGAGCAGGCCTCCGCAAGCACAGGGGCCGCGAAAGATGAGCAGGTTTCCGAATCGGGCGTCGGGAACCCGGTCACGGAGCGACGCGCTGTCCCAAAAGGGCATCTTGGCAAGAAGGCGAGCGTTGACCAGGACTGTTCCGGAAAAGCCTGCGGACTCAATACGAGCTTTGTCGCGTTGAAAATCGCGTCCCAGCCAATCAACTTGTCGCGCCGTGTACTGGGCGACTTCGGGACCCAGCACATAAGCCAACAGAGGGACCTCCCCATTCGGTTCGAGGACGCGGTGGTAGTACGTTGCCACTTCCGCGCCCCGCTGCAGAAGATCGACACCTTCGTCGTTGAAGTAACGGTAACCCTTACTGGGCCCGCCAACGAACTCATTGAAATACTCCCAGGGACGCATCACCGGGATCGCCGACAGCGCGGCTGCACCAAAAGCGATCACGACAACGATGCGGTTTCTTTTGTACTTCGAGGCCATGGCATACTGTGCGGCCGTCCCGGCAAAAATAGAGAGCAAAACGACAACCGGGAGCGCATGGCGAATGCCCCCGTACGTAACACCACCCATCAGCACAAGCAGGAAAAAGACTATTGCCGCCAGGACGATGGTGTGCGCTGCCTTCCAACCGACCGGGAGCCGGCGCACACAATACAGCCACACACCCAGCAGGACAAGGATGCTCAAACCGATGGGCAGCTTAAGGGCGATGACGCCAGGGAAAAAATACTTCGGAGCGGAGTTGAAATACGAATGGCCGAAAGCGAACACCGGGTCAGCGCGTCCTTCGAGTCCAGCTCGGATTGTATCCGCGAATCCCCAGATATAGGCGCGTGGAGCTACGTGAGTCCCAGCCATTGCAGAGAGCACCAAACGATAAACAGGAGACCGGACATCGGCGATCTTGTCTGCCAGCGGGCGATTGAATACCTCTCCCGGATGGTTACTTTCCGCAAATCGGAAAAGGTAGAAGCTCCATAGGACAATCAAGGCAACAGCCGTGCCTGCAAACAACTTTGCGAAGCGATTGAGCCGCGTTTGACCAACCCCGGCAATCGGAGGAGTAAGAGCGAGCACCGCGCCCGTCAGGGCAATGAAAACAAAAAAAACGGGAGCGGAGTGTTTTGTCGCCAGCGCCAGACCAAGAACGATAAAACAAGCGATGAGATCGCTCCATGCCCAGGTTTGAAAAGCGCGCACGGCAAGAACAACTGCTGCGGCCGACAGAAGAGATACAGGAAGATCGGTCATGACCACCGGCTGGTGCGCGGCGACGGTCGGATCAATTGACAGGAAGAGCAGAGCCCCGATCGCGGTGCCGAACCCAAAGACTCGGCGCACAGCGAAACCGAGCAAGGTCAAAAGCAGTCCGTTCAAGGTCCACATGGCAACGCGGGCACGCTGCTGTACAGAACGGAAATCATTGTGGAGGTACACGTCCTGCTCTGCGAATTCGCGCTCGTCGACCTTGTCGGCAAATGGGCGAAGGCTGCTGAGGTGGAAGCCGGTGGCTGAGATGAAGCTTCCCACCCAAAGCTTCACAAGTGGAGGATGCTCCGGATTGATACGGAAATCCGCGTTGCGTACATAAGAAACCCCAGCTGCGATGTGATACGCCTCATCGAACGTGAACCCATCCAGCCGGGTCGCAACGGCGGAGCGGAAGATGGCTCCGCAAACAATTAATAGCGCCACAACAACGAACAGATAAATGCTGCGACCCGGAAGCCGGTGAGGGACCGCTTCGGCAAGAATGGCATGTGCTTTCACAAACCTCCAACGACGGAAGGGTTAATCTTGACCGAAGTGACCAAATGGGGAAGTAGGTGATCGGTCGCATTGAGCAATCGGTATTTGAATCCTCGGCATCAGAGTCTAGCAAGCGGCTAGTGGCAACTGCTTGCTGCGAACGGAGTTAAGATCTCCTGAGCAGGTGCTCGCAATTCTGACAATCATCGGTTGGCTCGAAATGTGAAAGCACGCCATTTTGATCCGTTCAGCAGTCGGGTATAGGCGCAGGAACGATGCACTCATTCTGCTGAAACTGCAAGAACCCGTGGTGGTCCTGGCGTGCCATCCGTGACCGTGGTCCCCAAAACGATTTGGAGGGTGCGCACGGTTCCGATGTTTCTTGTTGCTTTCGCGACTCCCTGCATGAGCACCGGGTCGGTAAGGAATTCGCCTGACGCCTGCGTTCCGTAGGTGTACAAGCCGCCGAGGACCACTACTACGTGACCCGTCTCTGAATCCCGGATTCGAGAAATCAGTGCGTAATCCTGCAACTTCGGGCTGTTGGCCCCCGTGCTCAATTCCTTTGGCTGGTTGGTGCCCCAGCTCCAGGCCCGCGAAGCCGGATTTTTGGCATCCCTTATATAGACGAGATGCCTTTCAGGATCCATCGCCAGGCTATACCGTAGCTGACGAGTGAGGCGAAGGCTCCACTCATTGTTAAAAGCGCCAATCAGGACTGCCGCCCCCTCGCGCAGGTCAGAGAAAGAACTTGCGCTGCCACGCCGAATCAGAACCTGCTTGTTTCGCACCGCCAGCGCACCAAAAACGCGAGCAGTCGTAACCGTGTCTGAGAATGGAACCGTCTGGGAGGCGTCAGAACCAGGAACCGGCGTTGGCGGACCGCTATTGGGATCGACGTCGGGTACCGTTGGAGGCCCTTTCGGGTGATCTCCCACGGCCACAAGAACCGGGCCGGGCGTGTCGATCACGGGCTTCCAAAAGAGATCCAAAGCTGCAGGCCGATGGAAGAGAGTGAATCCCGCTGCGAGACCAACGGTAACAATCGCACCGATAGCAATGATCCAGGTCCAATGCGCCGAGGTCTCTACTGCCTTCACATCTGGCTTTTGGTCGGCCGGGAGCGGCAAGACGGCAGGAGCTGGCGCAGTCAGGGGTCCGGAAAGCAATCTCGTCCCGAGCCCGTCGACCGGCTTCTCAGGCGCATCTCCGTTCACCTGGCGCGGGAGTGTGAATCTTGGGATGTAAGAACCTGGAACCAGGCCCATCCGCAGTTCCGTGCGATGCTTCTCATCTACATAGTAGGCCGCCAACCGCTTGCGAAGTTCTGCGGCTGCGGTACGCACAATGTGGTCTGTGTTTGTGTCGTACGACGGATTTCTGCCAAAGACCTCGACACCGACTGTTCGTTCCTTGATCTGGTCGGTCGATCCGGCAAGCGTTCGCTCTACGACGTAACGAAGGAAGGCAACGGAGCGTTTACTGGAACGGAACGCGTCATCGCGCACCAGTCGCTCCAGCTGTGCACGGACCATATTCGCCGTGAGCTCGTCTGTCGTTCCGAACTCGACCTCGGCATTGAGCATGGGGAACCGCGAAAGCGATTCTAGCACGCCTGGTTTCTGACGGTCAGAGACAGTCTCTGTCTACGCAAATCCGACCATGCCCCGGTACAACTCACGTCGGCCCACTTAGGTGACTTGAAAGGGACCTGCTCGGAATGCGAACCCCGGCTGCGGAGAATCGGTCGCTGCGGGCAGGAAGTTCGGACTCTGCGTTCTTTGAGGAGGCACCATGCCACGGCGTTTGACCTATGCGTTGATGTTTGTCCTGAGTTGCGATCTCTGGGTTGTTCCAGGTCGCCAGGCCCACGCGCAGGGTGTTGGCCGCATATCCGGCACCGTTACGGACTCGATGGGCGCTGCTGTTCCGGGCGCCACCATTACCGCGCAAAACACAGGCACCGGAGCGCTGAGAACGGTCAGGTCCGACTCGTCGGGAGGCTACGTCTTCCCTTCTCTTCTGCCAGCTACTTACACGTTGAGTGCGAGCGCCTCCGGATTGGCCACGTTTAATCAGCCAAACGTGGTTCTCGAAGCCGACCAGGCCCTCACACTGAACTTCTCGCTGAAGGTCGGTCCGGCTTCGGAAACGGTTACCGTGACCGAGGCACCGCCCCAAGTTGATACAACGACGGGCACACTGGGCCAGGTCATCGACACGGAACGGGTGAACTCGCTCCCGCTGATTACCCGCAATGCCGCCGCGCTGGCCATGCTGGTCCCCGGTGTGGTGACCGCCCCAAGCACCAACATCGACCAGGGCCAGACGAAGACTTTTCCGGCCTTGGCAGTGGCTACCATCAACGGCTCCCGCGCCAATCAGACCAATTACATGCTGGACGGCGGCAACAACGTGGACGAATACACGAACGTCAATGCGCCCTTTCCTTTCCCGGACGTGCTTCAGGAATTCAGCGTGGAGACAAGCAACTACAACGCGGAATACGGCCAAAACGCCGGAGGTGTGGTCAACATTGTGACCAAAAGCGGCACGAACAGGTTTCACGGCGATCTTTTCGAGTACGTTCGCAACCGCGTCTTCAATGCCGCAGACTACTTCAGCTATGTGAAGGGAGTGAAGACACAGGACTTTCTGAAGCGGAATCAGTTCGGGGGCACCTTCGGCGGGCCGGTCCGGATTCCCCGGATATACGATGGCCGGGACAAGACTTTCTTTTCCTTCGGCGTTCAGGCCACACGTTTCCGCAATAAGGCCAATGGCGGCACTGCCACGCTACCGACACCGGCGCAATTGGGAGGTACATTCACCAGCGTGCCTGCGCCGATCAAGAATCCCTCCACACTGCTGCCTTATCCATGCACTCTGACGGGCTCGACCTACACCTGCCAGGTCAACCCAAACGATTACAACGCCTCATCTCTGGCTTTGCTGAAGCACCTGCCAACCATCGCTGGCAGTGACGGAACGATCAATTTCTTCAAACCGGTTAGCCAGAACTTCATTGAGTACATCGGCCGCGGCGACCATCGGCTGACTTCGAGGGACCACCTGTGGGGCCACTATTTCTACAACCGCTTTGATGCGGCCGGCGTGAACGACCCGACCAACCTCCTCACCTACTCTGACTTTGCATCGATTCGCTATCACAGCGCTCTGCTGGCCGAGACACACACCTTTTCCCCGAGCATCGTCAACAACATCAACGTCAGCTACCAGATTGAAGACGCCTCACGCGGCCCGCTCGCGGGGGGCATCAACATGAATGACCTCGGCGTGAACATCTGGCAGCCGGGCTTTAAGCAGATCAACCAGGTCTGCATCGGCGGCGGCACGTCCTCCTGTGGCGGCTCTGCGCTCATCAACATCGGCGACAACCCCGCGGCCACCTTCCGCCGCAACAACTACACCTTGGCCGAAGATCTGGACTGGGTCAGGGGCAAGCACTCCTTCCGTTTCGGCTTCCACGGCGAACTGGCCAAGGTCGATGTCGACAACCAGTACCAGCAGCCCGGTCAGTATTTCTTTGACACCAACAACACTGTGAACAACGCCATAGCCGATTTCCTTCTCGGCGGCCTGGTCCATCTCAATCAGGCTTCCGGCCAGTACTTCAACAACCGCTACAAGCTGCAGGGATACTACGCACAAGACACCTGGAAGCTTTCGCGCCGCGTGACCCTCGACGTGGGCGTGCGCTGGGAGCCCTTCCTGCCGCAGCATGAGGTCAAAGGGCGCCAGGGCATGTTCAGCGCCGCCGCATGGCAAGCAGTTCAAGTTTCCACTACACATTCGGCCGCACCGGCCGGCCTGCTGTTCCCGGGCGACAACGGTTTCGTCTACAACATGGTCCGCCCTGTCTACACCCACTTCATGCCGCGTGTGGGGTTTGCCTGGGACGTCTTCGGCAATGGACGAACCAGTCTCCGCGGCGGCGCCGGGCAGTTCTATGACACGCGCCTGCCGGGTGTCTTCGACAATATCTTTGCCAACGCGGTTCCTTTTGTCGCGTCGGTTAACTATAGCTACCCCGTCTCTGGTCTGGGCAATTTCTCCAATCCCTATGCCAACGTTCCCGGAGGAAACATCTTTCCTGCGCCGCAGCCGCCACCGGCCAACTACTTCACGAATGCGAACTACCAGGCGCAGGGCTTCTCCACGTTCCTGCCCGACCAGTTCCGGGTCCCGGTGACATATGACTGGAACCTGGCTCTGGAGCAGCAATACACGAATACGCTCTCAAGCCGTATTGCGTATGTGGGAATGCAGAGCGAGCATCAGGAGAACCCGGTCGACATCAATCCCATTTGGAACCAGGGCCCAAGCCTCGGCCATCGGATTTACTACTCCACTAACCCGGTGCAGAACTTCGGCAGCGCGCTAGCCTCCGTGGACACGGGCGGCATTGCAACCTACCACTCGTTGCAGGCCTCCCTGCGCCAGAATTACCGGAAGGGCCTTACCGCCTTCTTCAATTACACCTGGTCGAAGGCCATCGACAACAACGCATGGGGCTCCTCGGTTACGGCCGTGGTACCGGGTTCTTCGTACGTGCTACCGATCTATGAGCCGAACTTCAAGCGGCTCGACCACGGCCGCTCGGACTACGACCACCGCAACGTCCTCAGCATCTCCTACGTGTGGACTGCGCCAAAGTTCAAAGCAGGCAACGGTTTCGTCGGTTACATTCTGAACGGCTGGCAGACCAACGGCATAGTGTGGTTCCATACCGGCGACCCGGTTACCGTGACGGGTTCCAACGTGGACGGCACCGGCCTGGGGCGCGATCGCGCTGTGTGGAGCGGACAGAACGCATACGGCGGAAATCCCTGCGGCACGGTGAAGATCTGCAAGAATTGGCTTAACCCTGCCAGTTTTGGGGCCAATCCCAGCTACACCACAGCCAATCCGTTTGACTTGACGTACGGCAACGTGGTGAAGGGCAGCTTCTCAGGACCGCGGTATACGGACTGGGATGTGGCCGCGTCGCGCTACTTTCAGGTCGCGGAATCGGCCCGCTTTGAGTTCAGGGCCGAGTTCTTCAACGTCCTGAACCACGAGAATTTCGGCGATCCGACCAATAGCTTCAGCAGCAGCGCTTTCGGACGTATCACGTCAAGCGCCGCCAGTGCGGTCAGCGGCTCAAACGGAGCGTATCGCACCGGTCAACTCAGCATGAAGTTTGTCTTTTAGACGGCCACCCTCTGCCGCAGGAACTCTGCTTTTGCCGAGTTGCGTCTATATGTTCGCTTGCTTGAAATCAATACGGCCAGAGACGATTCGTGGAGACGGCACATGGAGATACGGGTTCCTAGAAGCGTCGACGTCCGTCATCTAATATCCGCGCTCTTGTACGCGTCTATCCTACTGCTTCTGCTGCCAGTCGGAGCGCAAACGAAGCAGCCGCCGGAGCAAGCGAGTTATCGGAATCCGATTCTGTTCGCCGATTACTCCGATCCGGATGTTATTCGCGACGGCAAAAACTACTATCTCATCGCCTCGACATTCCACTTCTTTCCCGGCGTTCCGATTCTGCGGTCAGAAGATCTGGTGCACTGGACAATCCTCGGTCACGTTATAACCAGGCTGGACATAGACCCCCGCTACAGCATGATCGGCGGCAACCGATATGGCAAAGGCGTCTGGGCGCCCTCGATTCGCAAACACAATGGTGTCTTCTATGTCTACTTTCCGACGCCGACCGAAGGAATCTACGTCAGCACCGCTCCGAGAATTACGGGGCCCTGGACAAAGCCAATTGCAGTGATTGCCGAACCAGGGCTCGAGGATCCCTGCCCCTTTTGGGATGACGACGGAAAGGCATACCTGATTCATTCCAGGACCGGTGCGGGACCGTTGATTCTGCATCGTATGTCTGCGGACGGGAAGAGGGTCCTCGACGAGGGAAAAGTCATCGTCGAGGATCGGGTACATTTGCCGGTGCTGGAGGGACCAAAGCTCTATAAGCGTGGCGGGTATTACTACATCTTTGCGCCCTTCGGTGGCGTTGGCGCAGGTTCGCAGGCCGTTTTGCGCTCTCATAACCTGTACGGGCCCTACGAGCACCGCGTAGTACTTGCGCAAGGAAACACGAACGTCAATGGACCCCACCAGGGAGCCTACGTCGAGACGCCTGACGGCCAGGGATGGTTCATCCACTTTCAACAGGACGGTGGACACGGAAGAATCGTGCACCTCGAGCCGGTACGATGGCACGATGATTGGCCGCTGATCGGCAAGGACCCGGAAGACGAAATCACGGGTTGGCCGGTCCCGTCTGGACCGATGCCGGTGCATGCATCACCTTCGATGTCGCGGATGCGGCCCCAGACCTCCGACGAGTTCGATGCTCCCCTGCTCGGCCCACAATGGGAGTGGAATCACAATCCGGACGATGAACACTGGTCTCTCAAATTGAAGCGCGGATTTCTCCGCCTAATTCCGACGCCTGCTCAGAATCTGCTGGACGCACGCAACACTCTGACCCAGTGCATGCAGGATGGCGCGTTCGAATTTACGGTCCGTCTTGACGTGAGCGGAATGAAGAGCGGCGTTCACGCAGGGATTGCGATGTTCGACGCATCGCCAGCGGGGCTGGAGATTGCGCAGTCGGGCAGCGAGCGGCGATTGCAGTTCTTCCGGCTCTCGGATCACGTACCGGGGCCGACCCTCTCGCAAGCGATCATCCAATTGCGCGTTCGCATCATCGGCGATCAGGCAGATTACTCCTTCAGCACCGACGACGGGAAATCATTTCATACGATTGGTGATCCTTCGCAGATCCACTTCAGTTGGTGGAAGGGTGCTCGGCCGGCGATATTTGCCTTCACAACAGAAAGCACAGAGCCGGCCGCGATTGATGTGGATTGGGTTCACTATCAGCCGCTCGGAGACAATCCGCAATAATGAACGCCACCAGCTCTTGGTAGCCGAGATCGGGGGAGGCGCTTCAAGCCTGGAGCGATCATCGAGAAGCGAATGATCGCAAATGCAGTCGCAAAATCGAATGGTCCATTGGTTCACTCCTGAACCTGATCGGCCTGCCGCTCGCGAAAATCGTCTTAATTCTCGGTTCGCAGATACCGCAGTGCCCCTTTCCGAGACGCGGTGCAATCCTTCAAAAATGGAAGCCATCCAGGCGTCGCCTTCTTTACTGCGTGATGATCGTGAAGAATCGCGTGGAGTAGGTGCGCCCGGGATTTTTCGCTTCACAGCCGCTCAGGAAGAATATCCACCCGGTAGACGTCAGATAGCCGGGTTTGGGACCAGGGCTGGGATAGTTCGACGACATGATGGACGGATACCAGCCGTCGAAGCCCTCCCCCGTGCACGTTGTGGTTGTGCCGAAAGGACTCCAGAATGCTGTGGTTGGGGAAGACATCATTTGCCGAGGGGCGCTCCAGTGGTCCTGCGCTGAGAGGTCATATTGGTCCGCGTCGAGGGTCGAGTAAAACCACGTGCCTCCTGGCACTCTTTCTATCGGAAGTGGTGGGTAATGCTTTTCCGTTTTTGGATTCGTGGGCGAGGTGCAAACAAACAGGAGTACATATTCGTGCGTATCCTGCGAGTAGCTGAGCGAGCCGTCTGATCGCTGCTGGATGGGAGTGAGGCATTGCATGTACGCATTCAGATCGTCGCTGAGGCCTGGAGTCGCGAAGATGGGAGTCTCGTGACCACCACTGGTTTGGGTGTCGCTGCCGAGTGCCGGTTCGGTAAATCCGCCGTTATACCAGTGATAAAACTGCAACCTTTTGCGGCCTCCGTTCAACTGCGCACGCGATATCGCCAGATCGAATTTCACAGTTGGGAATTCTTCGGCTGTATTGTTAGGTGGTGGCTGGGGATAGAGAAGTGAATTATTGGGAAACTGCGAAAGCGAGCCCGGATGGTAGGTGTGTACCACATAGACGTAGGGCGGCGTTGAACCTCCCGCCACGTCATCCACAAATGCCGATGGCTCCGAGTCGCCGGTGTTTTCCGCCAACTCCTGATTCGAGTTTGGCGGGATGCTCAGCATGGCCTGATAAACCGTGGTCACTGGGCCCGAAACGGCATAGCGTCCGTACGTCAGCGGGGGATCCAGGACGGTCATATCCGGGCAGTAATTTCCCCAGCATACGTTGGAGCCCCACGCGCCCATCTCTGCATAGGGGCCTATCCATTTGCTGAGTAGGGGGAGAGGTGTGAAGTTGGCGCGGTAGGTTGGCCACGATTGTCCGTTGTCGTTCGACGTAGCAATGCCGATGGTCGAGTAAGCGGAGTTGCCACGAGGGAATCTCGAATCGGTGATTCCAATGCACCGGTTCGCTCCTTCGTAAACCATCAGTAAATTGCCGCCGCCTTCATTCTTTGGATTCGTGGGATCGAGAAATACGGTGCCCACACCGGCATAGTTGAGGTCAAACGTTGGATCTTGGAGGCTTGGAACGTCGACGATCGGGCAATGCGTGTGCGTCATTGCCGGGAGAAAAACCGCTCCATTCCCGTAGTCGGGTGCGTAGTCGAGTGTCCACGAGGCGGTACTCGCCGGCGGGGAGACCGACCGGAGAACCAGAGTTTCGTCGTTGCTGAGCAGGGGGTGAGTGAGAGGCTTGGGGGTAGCGACGAAGAACAGGAAATCCGGCTGCCCAGGCAGCGTTCCGGGCGGGAGAATTGTGGAATGCTCGTCGGGAAGCCCTCCTCCCACATAGGCGTTGATCGTTTGTCCACCCGGCGCCAGTACGGGCAACGAATCATCCACGATGATCTGGCTGATCTTCGGCGTCGATGTCGGCTGCGCAAAGCACTGCGCGCACAGTAACAACGCAGGCAACATCGCTACTAGTCCCCCCAGTCTGTTCGCCACCGCAATTTTCAAGACTGCTTGCTCGTGTCTCATCATCTCCTCCTTTTTCGCAACTGTTCGATTGCGTGCGAAACCATGGTCGGATTGCGCACACGTTTGAGCATTGAGTTCAGGCAAATCAGAAGGGTGCCGTCGGCCCCCTCCGAGTGGTGCAGATCCTCGGACTCAATCCAGGCCTCCACCTCTGGCGGCTTCAGATTGGAGATGACGCCTATTCCATCGAGCGGGATCATCTCTACCTCAGAGCCACATCCCGGGCACCATGTTTGCAGCGCCCTCCGACCCCGAAGAACCAGGAGTGATTCGGTTTCGACTGTGATATTTGTCAGCTTCGGCATCACGCCTTTTACCTGTTCGCCCCTGTGGGGGGGCCCTCAATTGAAAACTCGGCGCCAGCTTGTGCGAAAACGAGAACGGAAGTCCTTCCTAATCGTCTGATCTTTTCTGATTATTTCTCCGTGCACGATTATCCTTCTGAAAACAAATCGCTTCTACAGAGTCGTAGTTCGCATCGACGGATCGGAAATGACGAACATCCGTGCTACAATCCGTCTCCAGTCCGACTTCCAAGATCCTCTAACAAGGTGCTTTCAATGGCCTCAAGCGCAGACCAGAGGGCGAAGCAGCTCGACGAGTTCGGTCCCTTCGGAGTCGATCCGGAGAAGGAACTCCTGCTTCGCGGGGACGAGACCGTACCGCTTGCGCCGAAGACTTTCCAAATTCTCCTGGTGCTGATGCGCTACAAGAAAGAGGTCGTCACCAAAGACGAACTCATGCATTCGGTCTGGCCCGATACATTTGTCGAAGATGGAGCGGCGGCGCGCCGAGCGGGAGGGGGGCACGCCCCGAGCCCTTTGGGAAATGGATTATCTGCTGCTCGTCGATGATGAGGTTAGGCAAGGGGCGCTGCGATTTGCAGATCATCAGGGCGGCCCGTTTCTGCGGGAGGATGGCGACAAGCGCGTTCCTCCTATGGTCGAACTGCCGATACTCCTGTCGGCAACAGAGCGGGTGATTGAGGACAAAGAAAGCGAAGAGGATTTGCGGCTCCTGTTAGCACGGGGGTCGTCGCTTGGGGGCGCTCGCCCAAAGGCGTCCATCAGGGGAAAGACGGAGGGCTTGCCATCGCCAAGTTCCCGCGTAAGGACGATGAGTACAACACGGTTGCTTGGGAAGCCGTGGCCTACGCGCTGGCGGTCAATGCGGGAAGCGCGGTGCCGCCCGTGGAA
>Ga0126381_100004516_pt1 | contig 15166 bp, 7 predicted proteins | sample PanSoiMetPlot_28_FD_96465 | JGI IMG/M metagenome (GOLD analysis project Ga0126381, IMG submission 96465) | Tropical forest soil microbial communities from Panama - MetaG Plot_28 | ecosystem: Environmental > Terrestrial > Soil > Tropical forest > Bulk soil | place: Panama | collected 2016-02-17
ACGCGCGCGGTAAATGTTCGGGTCCGATAAGCGTATAGCTGCACCTTTGCTTTCATCCCGGGCTTCACTTCCCCCACATCCTCCTCGTTTACTTCGCCACGAACGTAATTTTTGCGTGAAGAAACTGTGAAAAGCTCGTTGCCGTCCGACACCAGTTCCCCATCGATCGTCTGGACGTTCGTGAGAATTCCGTCAATCGGCGACCGGACTTCGGCGTTCTTCATTTCTGCTTCGAGTTTTTTCGCCGTTTCTTCCAGCGAATTGAGATTGCGATCCCGCTCGATGCGCTCCGTCTCTACTGCGCCGCGCAAACGGTTCGCTTCGCTTTTCGCCTTCTGGTATTCAACGAGAGGCACATTCCCTGAGGAGACGACTTTTTCGAGCCGTTGCAGATTGTCCTCCGCCGCTTTGAGTAGCTCCGAGGAGGGAAGCGGCAGGGCGGAGCGTTGCACCGCCGCTTCGAGGTCGGCCCGGGCCTGTTTTAATTGCCTGGAGGTTTCCTCGTCAGCGATCGTTGCCAGCAACTGCCCTTTCTCGACGCTTTTGCCGATTGCGCCGCGCCCGGCTGAGAAAGTTTCTGCCAATCTGATAAACCCGTCATTTTGAGCTCGAACACGCACGACAAACGCCGGTTCAATCCGCACGGTGCCATACACCGCCGAGATGGCCGTGCCCCGCCGGACCGTGACCACCTCAGCCACCGGCATCAGAAAATAATATGCTGCGGCGAAAAGGATTACCAGCGCCGCTCCACCGCCCCATAAAACCGCTTTTGATTCGGGCAATTTCAATTTTGGCGCAGTAGTGTCGCGTTCATGACTCTTCTTTGCAATAACCTAGACCCACCGGTTATGGTTTTGCCCCCGTTTGTTGGTAGATGTTTGAAAGCATTAATCGCAAGACACTGTCGCAGAAACCTCCGTTCGATCGGCGGGGAATTCCCAGGGCGATTGAAGTATGGCCAGAATCGCAGATCTTCGAAGTGTAAAAGCGCTAAAGCGTTGAAGCCAGAGCTGATGTAAACGCTTCAACGCTTCAACGAATCACCCGTTTGCGAGCGCGATGCTGCGGGGCGGTCTGAAAATTGAAAATAGCGGCCAGTGGTGCGATCCCATTCTGCAAGTGCAACATTGTGCTGATAAATAGCTTCGAGCAGGCCGCTTCTTGTCTTTAGAAGCCCATTTTGAGTGACACGGTATTCCAAGAGCGAGACAAGACCGCTGGCGACATTCTCCCGCACCGTGCGGGCGCTTTCCTCCGCCGCGACTGACGCTGCCGAGAGAGATTGTTCGCGGGCATCGATTGCCTGAAGGTCGTTCGCGATTCGGGAGAGCTCGCGGCTGACACTGGCTTCCAGCTTCCTGCACGTCAGTTCGTTTTCTTCCCGTGCCGCGCTCGCCTTTAATACTGCGCCGCCTACTTTGCCGTTATCGATCACCCGCCAGGTATATGTCGCCCTTTCCATAATCTCCGATCCAATAAAATCCTGTGTCTTACTGGTTGACTCCTGGCGATGGACGCCTGTGACGGGCACATATTCCCCGCGAATGCGTCCCGCAACCGCAGGATAATAGTCGGCTGCGATGATCCGTTGATCTTCGTTCGCAGCGCGCACGAATAAACGCGCCAGTTTGAGGTCGGCCCTTCGTTGCAAGGTCGCTGCTGTCTCGGAATCCGGATCGAGATGTATTGGAACAAACGCCAGCTCGCCTTCCGGTTCGGGCAAAGATGATTTTGCAGGATCGATCCCCATCGCTTCCGCCAATTTTAATTGTGCGTCACGATATGCGCGGTGGGCGTTTTCAATTTGCGGAACCAGCTCGTCGGCTTGGACGGTCGCACTGGTGAATGCGCTTCGATTGGCCAACCCTGCTTCGAAACGATTCTTCTGAGTAGCAACGTTCTCTTCCAGTTTTTGTCGTTGTTCGTCTCGAATGGACTGCAGCGAGCGGTTGTAAAGTGCCGCGTAAAACGCCAGTCGGGCGGCGTGTAACTGCTCCACAACCGTGACATTTAATTGCTGCTGCGCGATCAGGACTTCAATGTCTCCACGCCGCAGCGACGGCGGCACAGCCATGCTGAACAAAGTCTGATCGAGCAAGCCGCGCCCAATGCCAAAACCTTTTACTCCGCTTTCACCAGCCCGATGACCAGCTTGGACACCAGCTGGCACAAGGAGTTCCGCTCGAGGCCAGACGACAGAACGAAAGACAAGGCGTTGCCCCGCCGCTTGCTCCAGACCGGCTTTCGCTTCCTGGATCGCGGGATTTTTTTCCAGCGCGGTCTGCAGAACTTGTTCAAGCGTGACGGCGACGGCTGAGTGCGCGAAAAAGGCGATCAAAATTGCGACGACTAGCTTTAGTGCTGTGCTCACCCGACAAAGAAGACGTGATTTCATCGCTGACCCAATTTCTCCGGCGGCTTCGCCACATCGGCAGCATGGGCCGCGTTGCGATTTTGGTTTTTCGTGCTTTTGAAGTCCGATCCGAAATTGAGCGCTTCCGCAGAACTCGCGCAGGCGTGGGCAAGGCGGGCAAGAGCCACGTTGTGCAGATGAATCGCACTCAATCGGGTGGTGCGCGTCCGGGTTACATCGGATGCGGCTTGGAGGACGTCGAGCTGTGTTCCCAATCCTGCAGCGAAATTACCCTTTGCCATGTCGAGCGCTTCATCCGCGGTTTGCACGTTTTGTGTTTCAGTCTCCAGTACGCGCTCGGCTTGTTGAAGATCGAAAAATGCGCCGCGCACTTCCGAAGCAACGCTCCGCCGCGCTGCTGCCAGAGCTTCCACTGCTGCCTCGCGCCGGGCGCGTGTCGCTTGCATGCGCCCCTTGGTCGCGAATCCATCAAAGATGTTCCAGGTCGCGTTTATCCCAACCACACCCCCGTAGTTAAATTCCGGACCGACTTCCGGGTCCCGCTCGCTGTACACTTCATACCCTGAAAAGGCGCGAACGTGTGGGCGCGTCTCGCTCCGATCGAGAATGTACTGGCGATCTTCGATCTCGATATCTTTCTCTCGGGCTTTGATGAGCGCGCGATTCGCATCAGCCCGAGCCAGGCAGTCGTTTAAGTCCGGATGATTTGGCTGATACTGCAATTCTCCGGAAATCTCAAACGGCGGCGTCTGAACTCCGGGTTGCACATCGGTTCCGAAAAGTTCTGCCAGGCGCAAGTAAGAATTTTTCAATTCCGTCTGCGCGTTGAAGAGTTCTGGTCGCTCGTTGGCCAGCGCCACCTCGGCCCGCTGCACATTTAATTTGCCAACAATCCCGGCGTTGAAATTCTCCTGCTGGCTCTTTAGTTCCTCGTCCAGTACGCGTACGGAATCTTCGCGGACGCGCACTTTTGCCCGGTTCAACAGAAGTTCGCTAAACGCGATTCGTACATCCATCGTGACGCGACTGATGGTTTCCTGAAGCTCGTAGTTTGCCTTGGCGATATTCATCTGTGCGATTGCTACCTGACTGCTTACCGCTCCGCCGGTGTAAATGTTTTGTTCCAGCTTCAGTATTGCGTTGTAATCTTCCTGTCGAAGGTTCGTCTCGCTTTGAGTCTGCCGCTTGTCATACAGGCCGCTGGAGCTTAGCGAGGGCAGATATCCGGAACGCGCTTCAATGAAACCGCCACGTGCTGCCAACACTTTTTTGCGCGCAATCAGGATTTCGGGGTTGCGCTCCTGAGCAATAGCGACGGCGTGTTCGATAGTGTAAACGGGTTCCGCCTCAAGTGCCTTCGAAGAAACGGCCAAAGCGGCAGCGGTCAGCATGCTGATGGCCGCGAGCTTCGAACACATGTGGTCTATCTCCTTGCGAGGGCCTTCCTTTGGTAAGGAATGCCCGTGACTGTTGCCCTTATATCAGGTCTTGCAAGCTGACGCGACTTCGGACACATTCGGCGCTTGCAATATTCGGGGCGCTACAGGCGGGTGCAGCTGTCTGATTAAAGCGACCTAAATTGTATCTTGCTTCGAATAATGTACTTCAGGTAGCCTTTCAGCTTTAACAATTTAGAAATGAGAAAAATAAGAATCGCCATTGTCGGCGTTGGAAACTGCGCCAGCTCTCTTGTCCAAGGACTCAATTTTTACGACGGCTCCTCCGTCAACGGTACTGGCATCGGGTTGATGCACCGGCAGATCGGCGGCTACCGCCCAAGCGACATTGAGGTCGTGGCCGCCTTCGACATCGACCGGCGCAAGGTGGGGCTCGACGTTAGCAGAGCCATTTTTTCGCCGCCTAATTGCACGAAGGCCTTTTGCGAACAAATCAAGCTTACTGGCGCCGTTGTAAAAATGGGCTGCGTTCTGGATGGCTACCCGCCGCACATGCGCGATCAGGACCCGCTCCGCACATTCCTTCCACTGGAGAAAGAATCCACTCGCGAAGAGATCATCGCCGAGTTGAAAAACTCATCCGCGGAACTGATGGTCAATTATCTTCCTGTCGGCTCTGAACAGGCCACCCGATTTTATACCGGCTGTGCGCTCGAGGCTGGACTGGGTTTTGTCAACAATATCCCGGTTTTTATCGCGAGCGATCCGAAGTGGTCAAAGCGTTTTGCTGATAGAAATCTACCGCTCATTGGGGACGATATTAAGGCGCAACTCGGTGCCACGATTCTGCATCGGGCACTCGTGGATCTTTTTCGCAAGCGCGGCGTGAAAGTTGTGCGCACCTATCAATTAAACACTGGTGGCAATACCGATTTCCTAAACATGCTCAATCGCACCCGCCTGGCGTCGAAGAAAACTTCGAAAACCGAGGCGGTGCAATCTGTGATGGGCGAGCGCCTGGCAGACGAGAATATCCATATCGGCCCGAGCGATTATGTGCCGTGGCAACTCGACAACAAAATTGCCTTTATTCGCGTGGAAGGCCGGCTCTTTGGCGACGTGCCGATGGAAATTGATCTGAAACTTTCCGTTGAAGATTCGCCGAACTCCGCCGGCGTGGCAATTGATGCAATCCGTTGCTGCAAGCTGGCGCTCGATCGCGGCATCGGCGGGGTGCTGCATTCCCCCTCCGCATATTTTTCAAAGCATCCGCCCGTACAGATGACCGATGACGAAGCCTACCGTTGCGTCGAACAATTCATCCGGGGTGAACGCGAAAGCTGATCGCGAGCGCCGTTTCACGGGACGCATTCGTTATCCGAAGTCCACGACGTCGCCAGCGATGTTGCCCATCAGCAAGCAGCGCAACCGCTCCCACTCATCCGCGAGTTCCTTCTCATCGTACATGAGGAGATGTCCCGTCGATGTCGAATAAATTGCTGCTCTGACAGGCTGCTTTGCCATTTGAGCGATTGCCTTCCAATACGCTGCAATCTGCGGCCGGTAGGACGTGCGCAACTTGTTGAGCTCGTCCCGTTCGATCCGGTTCGTTTTCCAATCCAGAATGAACCATCTCTTTTCGCCCGGTTGGAAAAGCGCAACATCGATAATCCCTTCGAGGCACGTCGCCTCGGCCATCCGCCAGAAAAATGGCATCTCTACGTGGAGGATTGCGCCGCCGTCAGAAAAACGCGCAGGAAAATCGAACACTTGCGCGATTTGCTCCCGCAATAATGCCCACTCGCGTTTCGAACGGGCGGCATTGGGAGACGCGGCAAGGCTTTCTTCGAAAACCTTTTGCCACGCCTTCGATTCGACGCCCCACGGAATCTTCTGCGCAAACTCGTGCCACCAAATGCCGTACCGCGTCGCTGGACTGTCGATCCGCGGCGGGCGCAATTCCGGTTCGATCTCTATCCAGACATCCGTGCTTTCGGCTGCCTCGATTTCTTGTTCCTGTGTGAATTTGCTCGGGCTAATCGTATGGACAAAACGTGCAGCCCCGCGGCGCAGATCGTCGATCCAACCGAGCTCGCGCTTCCCCAGGTCCTGACATAACTCCTCACTTGGAGCTGACTTTTGCCTCTCACGAGTCTCGACGGATTCCCCTGCTTCGTTTGAAAGCGCGGCCACAACTTCACAGTTACATTCACCGTCTCCTGCTCGGAGCCATTTGACTTGCGAATCGCTGTGGAAATGTCCTTTTGCATTGAGAAAGAAATCGCGATCGAATGCCAGAACGAGCGTGTGCCTGGCACGAGTCAGCGCCACGTAAAGCAGCCGCTCCATTTCCTGTCGATCAATCAACTTCAGTGTTTCTTCGAACTCGTCATAGTCCGTCCGATCGAACAGAATCTTCGCCCCGCCCGTCTCGACATCCTTGATGACTCGTGGGTACGACGACGCGTTTGTGCGGACCTGCCGGGTAAGAAACGGGACGATCACGGCTTGCCACTCGGAGCCTTTGGCTTTGTGCGCGGTGATTAATTGAATCGCTTCATGGGGTGACGGATGACTCTCGCGCGTAGCGTGAAAGTTCGTTCGCAGGCTTTGTCCAAAATCTTCAAGCGAAAGTCCGCGCGCTTCTGCGGCGGCAGCGGCGCTCAACAGTTGGTCGAGTTCGGCGCTTAAATCGCCGAATTCCTCGGCTGGAAGAGAGCCCAGGCGTTCGCGCAATTGCGTGTTTCGAACGATCTCCTGGACCGCACTGAACAATGACTGTTGCGTGATGGATTCGCGGATTCGCACAAGACGGTTCAATGTTTCCGCCACTGAGCCGCGCCCGCTGGTTCGCTGAGCGATTTGGAAACGCCCGCCGAAACCTTCCGAAAAGCGCGCCAACTCATCATCGGCAAGCCCAAAAATTTCACGCAGCACACCGACAATTTGATAGCTCGCATTCGGATCGGCCATCATCGCCAACAGCGCCGTCAACCAGGCATATGCCGGATTCTCTCCTTCGCGATCAGTTTCCGAGTGAACTTCTACCGGAAGATCGGCATCCACCAACGCGTCGCGAAAGGGACCCAGCCACGCTTTGCGCGGACACAAGATGGCAACCTCTTTCCAAGTTTCCGCGCGCAGTTTCTGCAGGCCGACCCATCGCAGCCAGTCGGCCAGTTCGCGTGCTTCCAGGGTCGCGCGCTGTGCCTCGTCGAAACTTGGATCCACGTCGCAACGGAAATCGAAACGAATCACCTGGCCGGGCAACACGTTCGGACGCGGATTCATTTGCACGAACTGAACCTGGCCACCGCGATTGTTCAGAATCTCGCCGAACGTTGCGTTCACGAAATTGAGCTGTGCAGTGTCCAGTCGAAATGTGACCGAGAACTTCAATCCCTCCGCGGCACGCGTCTCGACAAGCAATTCGTGTAGCTGACGATAATGCGCCAGGTCCGCCGGATCCCGATAGATGGACTGTTGGAAATCGCCCACCATGCAGAAATGCCCCAAACGCGGTCTTCCGTGTGATGCGATTGCATGTTCCATCCAAGCGCCCTTCGCTCCTATTGGCCGCGTGACTTCCAAAAGTACAAAAAACTGCTGTGGATCCGTGTCCTGCGCTTCATCCAGAATGACGCGATAATTCTTCTCGCGGATGCGCTGAGCAACATCGGGCAATCGCATTAATTCCGCTGCAAGCGCAACTTGGTCGGCATAAGTTACGAGCCCGCGCTCGAGCCGGAATTCGCGATAATCCCGTTGCACTTCGGCCGCGACGCAGAGCGCGCACGCATTAATCCAATCGCGCAGCGGTCGAAAAGCTTCACGCCAGATGCGCACAAACTCTTTTGAAGTTGTGACACATGGCGGCCAAGAAACAAACTCGTCCGTTTCGCGCCATCGTTTTTCCCAACGCTCCAGTTCCTCCTTCGATTTCGCGATATTTAGGGATGGCTTGTCGTTCGCCGCATAAACGTCAGTGAAGCTGATAGCAGGACGCGGTGTCTCTGGCTCAACAGCACCGAGATCAAGTTCGGCGTTACGTGCCAGCTCCATCAATTTTCGCGCCTGGACGTGACGCAGCAGGACGCGCCGGTTTTGGTCTTTTAACGAACGACCAATCGTCGTGTATTGTTGCACGAACTGATTCCAGACGTCTGGGTCGTCAGTAATTAGTTCGAGATTGGCTGGTAAACCAAGATTATGGCCGTGTGCCGCGAGCAACTTTGTGCAAAAGCTGTGAATCGTGCCAAAAAACGCGCGATTAAAAGCTTCGACGACGTCGAGCGAGAGACGAGCCTCCAAAATTTGTTGCCGGGTGCGCTGCTGCATTTCATCCGCGGCACGGTTGGTGTAAGTCACCACCACTAGTTGCGGCAGCCACTCGAGCGCATTACGGCTTTTGGCGATTTCGACGACGCGATCTGTGATTGCTCGCGTCTTGCCCGAGCCCGCCGACGCGATCACCGAAAAATTTTTGTCCAGCTCGCAGGTGAACCGTTCTCGGGCGCCCTGATCGGTAATTGAGTTCACGACTTCGCCCACGAGTTGATTTCAGTTGCAAGCGCGCGGTGCGTCATTGCCCACTTTTCTTGCAGGAGGTACTCGTCGATCGCGAGCGTGGCCAACGGATACTCGTACGCAAACCCGTATTCGGAGTGGATCGGGCCGAGCATCCCGAACGCGCCGGTCTCTTGCATATGATAGAGTTCCCGCCAGAAGTCTTTCTGGGCGAGTACATCTGCCAGCTGAAATTGTGGCTCTAATTCATCGGCCAAACCTAATAATGCTAGTTGCGTGTTCGAGGCGCCCAGCGCGTGCGCGGCCAGCGCATAGAGCGCAAGCTGCACACCACGGCCTTTAACCAAGAGCTTGCGAAATTTTTCTGCCGACGGTTCTCTGGAACGTCGCTCGCGCAAATTGAGTCCGCGTTGTCGCCCGGTCTTATAGTCGATCAACCACAAGTCTTCGAAACCCAGCCGTGACCTGGCGCGCTCGCCGCGCGCGAGAATCAAATCGATCCGGCCCCGCACGCGCAGGTATTCATTTGCGGCAAGCGGAATATTCGTCGGCGAATCCAGCGTCCACTCCGGAGCCATGTGCGTCCAGTCGCCTTTGAGGCCGGACAACTTCGCGGCCAGACAGTCGCCGACGTAAAGTGCGTTACTCCAGCCGGACAGCCACCAATCAGGCAGTGATTGCTCGCACGCGGCACAGAGCGATTGCACCTGCCTTTGAAATTGGCGCGCGTTCTCCACCAACCGCGCGCGAATCTCATTGACTTCGCGAAGTTCGACAAACGCCCCGCCATTTTTATCTCGCACGCTATCTGCCAACCATCGATGGACCCATTGACCCGTAGCTGTCGCCCATGCGTCGCCGTTTTCATCGTCCGGACCGACACCGAGGAAAATCTTCATCCAGGTAATTGGCGGTTGTTTCAATGCGGCCTCCCAGTCAGTCACGCGCAAGGTGACCGGGTTCTTCGGCGGCGTCTGTAATGCGAACTCGTACCCGCCGAAAACGCGCGGTTGCCGGCGCATGTCGTAAGCGTAGCGCGTTCGGCCAAGAATGATCGAATCGGCCTTTTGCGGGTCAACGGGTGACCAACCATTCAGCCACGCTCGGGTTTGTTCTTCGAGCGTCTCCAGAGTGAGTTGTGAAACTCCGCGGCCGCGCGCGGCAAAATAGAGACGCGAAAAAAATTCAGAAGGATTAGCGATTCGGCTGGGCGAAGTTTCGGAATACAGATTTGCCGTTACGCCGATCCCCGCCGTCGCCGATTCCATTAGATTACAAAGTTGCCGCCGGCGAATCTGGCGACGCTCGGCCGGTCCGAGCAGAAACGTCTTGCCCTCGGCGATGCTCCACTGGCCTTCGCCTTGACGGCCGCGTTTCACCGCGCGGCGGTTCAAAATCTTGTTTCGCTCATTGAACTCATCGATTTCACCGTCGCTGACGAATTCTTCGTCAAGCGCTGGCCACGCTTCGTCGTTCAATCCCGCAAAAATCAGGTGCGACCACGATTGCGCCTCTGCCTCCGAGTAGGGAAGCAAATGCACACGACTGTACGGATGCGCTCCGCACTCATCGCGGGTCAGCGATGGGGCGCCGAGGATTTCGCGAAGCCAGCGCAAATAAATGGCACTCGAAAAAGACTGCGCCACGCGTTCCGCCCAATTCCGGCTGAGCCGCTCGACTTCGCCCCAATGTTGGCTCCAACCGAACTGCGCGAAAATCGTTTTCGTTTGCTCAAGAAATTCAGAGAATGTCGCCGCCGTCGGCAGAAGCCGGACTTTCTCGAGCCCGCGCGCGATTGTCGCTTTGTTTTCCGAACGCGCACAAGCTTCGCGGAGGACGTCGATGTCATCGATGAGCACATCAGCGTAGGCATGACGTAGTTTGTCTTCGACTTCGAAGATAGACATCATTTCGAAAATGTTCGCCCCCAAGGCACGCAAAAATCGAAAGAGAAATTTCAAGCGCGGATTTTGCTGGAGGTCCAACCAGGCGCGCCAGGCCTCATCGTCGAAAACACTCGGCCCCCAATGTGCAATCCCGTCGTTATGCGCAATCTGCGCTGAGCCAAGAAACCTGGCGACCAATCGCGACAGCGCCCCTTTCTGTGGAAACAAAATGCCGATGCGCTCGCAATTGTCCTCGCCGAGGAACTTAGCGGTCAGCGCGACGATTGCTCGCGCCTGTTCGGTTGCGTCACGCCCGACCAGGAAAAATGTCTTCGACATTATCGTTGTCGAGGACGTTGAGGCCGACTGCGCAAGATCACCGTTCCCGTTGGCAACCGGCTCCGCAGCCGCAAAAACTTCTTCCCATGTCCCAACCCAGGTCTCATCGGGGTCGCGCGCTTCATCGCGAGGATCGCTGAGAACGACGCTCGCTTGCACCGAAGATTTCACCGCTGCCTGCAATAGCGGCCAAAGGGGCCAATGCGCGCCATTGAAACCGGCGACTAGCAAACTGCTGAATTGCGGTGGCAATTGCTCTGCGTTTGCAACTGCGTCACGGTCGGCCTCGTGAACGAATGAGAACCCACATTCACGGCAGAGTTTTTCGAACCGCGTTGCGATTTCTCTAAGAACAGGTTCGCCGATCTCAGCGAGGCTCCAGCCGGCCGCGCCCAATTCGTCGAACATGCGCAGGAAGTGATCGGGATCGCGTACGACGGATTTCGCGACGAGATACCCCGTTTGTGCGCTAACGATTTTTGCTGCCAGTTCTTCGGCTGCGATTGCGAAGAGCAAACGCAGATGTTCGCGCAGCGGTAGATTGAGACCGCTGCCGCGCTGCAAAAATTCCCGCAGTTGCGCGGGCGCAAGAAATCTTACTCCCAAAAGCGAAACCCCGTGTGCGAGGAGTCTACTGCGAAAGAAATGAGCGTGGCTCCGAAAAGGAGTGACAACCGCAACCGGCGCAGCCTGCTCCAAGGCGTGTGGAGCTGCTGCTTCGAACCATGGCAGGAAAACGTGTTGCCACGCGGCATCAAATGAAGTGGTGAGGTACAGGGAAGCGCGCATGCGAGGAATTCGCCTCATCTATCGCAAGCCACGCTTGTCGCCGATTCGTCGTGTGACGCCCTCTCGGTCCAGCTTTTCCAAAAGCGGCACCATGATGCGGCGCGAACTCCCCAGTGCCTGGCGCAGCTCGCTAACCGTGGCCGGGCCGTTCTTGGAAATGAACCCGGCGATTCGCGACTTCATCTGCTCGAAATGTTCGTACAACAGAACTACATCAGAATCCGCCTCGATCACTTCTCCACTCTCAACCAAAAACCGGAGAACATGCTGAGCATCGCTGTCCCGTTCGATCTGGCGTCGGGCAGGGGGATCAAACGGCTGGTGCGAGAGTGCGGCGCGAAGCTGCGCCTCAACGGGCCGAAGCCGGAGCGGCAATGCTGCCCGATGCGAAGTACGCGCAATGGCCCACCCTTTTCGCGTAAAACCGCTTGCGCATAGGTCTGCAATGAGTGCTTCAAAAACGTTCTCCGGCTGATCCCGTAACTCAGCGCGAAGCTCATTCAAATCCACACCGAGACGTTCCGGATTCTGTTTGTGCACATTGTCGATGAACGCGCTAGCCTGGTTGCACAGTTTCTGCCAAGACTCGCCATCTGCCGCGACTTCGTTGCGCAGCACAATTGTGTTGTCACATTGGAGCCGCATTAAGGCTTCGGACACTTCGCTGGCGCTGAAGTGTGACTTGTTCAAGAGCGTCGTTCGCGGAACAAATCCGCGCAATGCAATTTCAGAACGAACCCAAAGATCAACGTCACCCGGAGTAGTCGCGCGCAGCGACCACCATTTGCGCTGCACCGGATCGCGCAAATTCCCAGCGCCGTCGGCATCAAGGACGATACCGCCGGCAATCGTCTGCTGTTGCGATGCATCGCGAAGGACGAATCGGTCTCCAGCGAATGCGAAGATCGGAGATGCTAGTTTCAAATGCGCGATCGTTTTTTGTCCAGGATCGAGCGTAGTCCCTTCAACGAAAGTCAATCTTGCGGCCACTCGCAATGTGCCGTGATGAAGATAAACCCAGCTTCCATTCTTGAGGGGCCGAGCAGCCGATAATTTGACGCCAAGTCGCTGGGATCTTTCGATCCGGGCGATAAGAGTTGAACTCGCGACGAGATCCCGATCGGCGATCACCTCACCGCGCTTGATCTGATCGATGGCGACATCGGGAAGATTTAGCGCCGTGCGCATCCCGGGCTGTGCGCAGTCCATTTCTATAGCGTGATTTTGAATCGAACGGATCCGCGCTTCGGCCTTTTGCGGTTGAACAATGATGCTCTGACCACGGTGAAATTGTCCACCCGTCAAAGTCCCAGTCACCACCGTGCCAATTCCGCGTAATGTGAATACGCGATCGATAAACAAGCGCGGCTTTCCCAAATCGCGCTGTGGCTGTATCGTTTCGCACTCTGACGCGAGCGCGGTCTTTAGATTTTCAATTCCGTCGCCAGTGCGGACGCACGTCGGAACAATTGACGATTCCGCAAACGGGGTCCCGCGAAGTTGAATTCGAATTTCTTCAGTGGAGCTATCGATATTTCCCAAATCGCTTTTGGCGAGCGCGATTACGGCGCGTTGTACGCCAAGATACGTCAGAATTTGCAGATGCTCTTCGGTTTGCGGCATCCAACCGTCGTCGGCGGCTACCACGAACAGGGCGAGATCAATCGAGCCGACACCCGCGATCATGTTGCGAATAAAATCTTCGTGACCGGGAACATCCACGATCCCAGCGTGAATCTTCTGTCCATTGGGCGCCGTGAGATTCAGTTCCGCGAAGCCGAGCTCAATCGTAATCTGCCTTGCTTTTTCTTCCGGCAAGCGATCCGGATCAGTTCCAGTCAGCGCTTTCACGAGCGCGCTTTTGCCATGATCGACGTGGCCGGCCGTTGCGATAATGAGATGCCACATGGTCACTTCGTGCAGGCCGCGTGAATCGCTTCGACGACCAGGTCGTCCTGATGTGAAAAAATCGTGCGCAGATCGAGCTTAAAGCGGTCCTTCGCGATATAACCGATGAGCGGAGGCGTTGACTTACGCAGACGGGCGCCGAATTCGAGCGGCGAACAATTCCTCGGAAGAATCTCGATCGTAACTGACGGCATGTTCGACTTCGGCAAAGTGCCGCCGCCGGCTTTCGCCGTCCCGCAGCCAACGTCAATTTTTAGCGGCAATCCCTGTAACCGCGAACAAACAGCCGCGGCACGTGTGCGCAATTCATCCTGTGAAATTTGCAAGAAGGCGAGTGTTGGGATTCCGGCCGTCGCTTGATTAAGGTGAAGATCGACCGTCGCCTGTAGCGCTGCGAGACAAAGCTTGTCACAACGCAATGCGCGAAACAGCGGTTCGCGTTTCAAAGCGCTGATCAATCGCGTTTTGCCGGCAATGATTCCCGCTTGGGGGCCGCCAAATAATTTGTCACCACTGAAACAAACAAGATCGACACCACTTTTCAAAACCTCGGCAGGCGTTGTCTCGTGATCGGCAATTCCTAAATCCTCGGTTGCGATAACGGCTCCGCTTCCCAAATCCTCTACGAGCGGAACCCGCTTCTTTTGTGCCAGCGCGCTGATTTCCTCCGACGACGGCGATTCGACAAAACCGCTCATGAAAAAATTGCTGCGGTGAACTTTCAGGATCATTGCCGTGTTCGGACCGATAGCTCGCGCGTAATCATCCAGAGCCGTTTTGTTGGTGGCGCCGACCTCACGCAACTTTGCCCCCGCTGCTTCGATGATCTCGCCGATTCGAAATCCACCGCCGATCTGCACCAATTCGCCACGAGAAATGACGACCTCGATTTTGTTTCCGGTGAAATGTCGAACAATCAACACCAGCGCGGCTGCGCAATTGTTGACCACCGTGGCCGCTTCCGCTCCGCAGAGCAGCGCCAGAGCGTTCTCGATATAACTGCCCCGCCGCCCGCGTTCGCCTGTTGGAAGATCGTATTCAAGATTCGAATAGCCTGGTCCGATTTCGTTCAGTGCGCGAATGGCTTCGTTTGCTAACGGCGCGCGCCCGAAGTTTGTATGAATGACGATCCCAGTGCCGTTGATGATCTGCTGAAGGCTGCTGGCGCGAAGTTCATCGAGCGAGCCGCGGATAAGAGCGATAATGGATTCAAAGTGGGGCACCTGCTTCGCTGCGCGCATCTGTGAAAGTTCGCGACGGATAAGATCGACAACAACAGGCCGCGGCAAATCACAATGGTGTAGCGAATCGAGGACTGTGGCGACGGCAGGGATTTGCCGCCGTGCGCGCGATTTTATACGGTCGTGCATATTAATGGACCACGGCGGCGTCGTGGCACGATTCTTCCGATCACTGCAGCGGAGATTGTGCTTGCCCTTCGAAGAACGTTTAGCACGTTCTCAAGATTCGCTTCGGCGACGCAAAGCAGCAATCCGCCGCTCGTTTGTGCATCGGTTAACAGAATTCTGCGTGCTTCATCCGTATTCCCCCAATCCGCGACTACCGTCGTGGCATAGAGATTTTGACGACTTCCTTCCGGGACGCAGCCCAGCGCGATCAGATCGCCGATCTCATTGCTGATCATCGGCACGGCAGCCGGATCGATCTCGGCCGAGACGCGACTGGCGCGGCACAACGAAACCAGATGCCCTATCAATCCGTAGCCAGTGATATCGGTGGCGGCGCGTACAAGGCGAAGCTCAGCGAGTTCGGCGCCAGCGATGTTGATCTTCGACATGAGGGCAACCACTTTTTTGCGTAGCGTGCGCGAAGCGATTCCGCGTTTAATCGCAGTAGTGGCGATGCCAGTGCCGAGAGGCTTGGTTAAGACGAGCAGATCCCCGGGCCGCGCATTTGCATTCGTAGTGAGACGCCGAGTATCG
>Ga0126381_100004518_pt1 | contig 15160 bp, 8 predicted proteins | sample PanSoiMetPlot_28_FD_96465 | JGI IMG/M metagenome (GOLD analysis project Ga0126381, IMG submission 96465) | Tropical forest soil microbial communities from Panama - MetaG Plot_28 | ecosystem: Environmental > Terrestrial > Soil > Tropical forest > Bulk soil | place: Panama | collected 2016-02-17
ATCTTCAACGAAAAGGAAAACAAATGGATGGGCTGGGAGCGCAAGCGCGGCAAGCTGTTGGACTTCAATGAACTCATCCTCGGCCGCGAAGATAAATTTCCCATCAAGGCCGGGGATGTCTCGCAACTCCGCCGCGTAAAATTCGTACTCACTCTCGATGCGGACACCCAGCTCCCCCGGGGGATTGCGGCCCGTCTGGTTGGTGCAATCGCCCATCCACTTAATCGCGCAGTTGTAGATCCGCTCAGCCGTACCGTCAAAACCGGCTATGGCGTTTTGCAACCGCGCATCGGTGTCAGCGTGCAATCCGTCAACCGTTCGCGCCTCGCGTACATCTATTCCGGCGAGACCGGTTTGGACATCTATACCCACGCGATCTCCGACGTCTATCAGGACCTGTTTGGCGAGGCCATTTTTACAGGGAAGGGGATTTACGAAGTTGAAGTCTTTCACGAAGTCCTTCGCGACCGCTTCCCCTCGAACGCCATTCTCAGTCACGATTTGATTGAGGGGGCCTACACACGCGCTGGCCTGGCCAGTGAACTGGAATTAATCGACGACTATCCTTCCCACTTCAGCGCCTACAGCCGCCGCAAGCATCGTTGGATTCGCGGTGACTGGCAGATCCTCAAATGGTTGTTTCCCCGCGTTCCCAACGCCGAAGGCCAACGCGTGCGGAATCCACTCAATCTCCTGTCGCGCTGGAAGATTCTGGATAATCTCCGGCGCAGTGTCATCGAAGCTGCCACCTTTATCTTGTTCCTCGCGTGCTGGTTCTATTTGCCGGGTTCGCCCGCCGTGTGGACCATCGCCGCTGTCGCCATGCTGCTGATTCCCGCCTGGGTCCAGGCTTTTCTTACCGCCATACGCCACCACGACCCCACGCACCCGCGAGCTGCCCTGCTTCAAGCAATCAGCGATTTTGCGACCGCACAAGTCAACGTTTTGGTTTTCCTGGCCTTTTTGCCGCATCAGGCGCTGGTCACGCTCGACGCCATCGCCCGCACTCTTTTCCGCCTCACGGTTACCCACCAAAATCTGCTCGAGTGGGAGACGGCGGCTCAGTCGGAAATGGATCAGCGCCGCGAAGCGCCGGCCGACCGTTACCTCAAACTCATCCCAGTTTTCACATTGCTGATCGGGCTGGGGCTGGCGCTGGTTCGTCCCGAAGCCCTTCCGGCAGCGGCCCCCATTCTAGCGCTTTGGCTGATTGCCAGCCCTGGGGTCAAATGGCTGGACCGCCCGCTGCGAAGCGCCGGCCTGCTAACCTCGTCGGACCAGGCTTTGCTGCGCCAGGTCGCGCTGAAAACTTGGCGCTTCTTCCGCCAATATTCCACCGCGGAAGAGAACTGGCTGATCCCAGATAACATCCAAGGCAAAGACAACGAGATCGCCCATCGCCTCTCCACTACCAACCTTGGTTTGCTCTTCAATTCGCAACTTGCCGCCGCGCTTTCCGGAATGCAAACGCTTCCTCAATTCGCGGCCCATGCCTCGCATACCATGGCTTCAGTGAAACGTCTGCCCCGTTTTGACGGCCATCCGGCGAACTGGTACGACACTCTTACTTTGCAGCCACTCGACCCGGCCTTCCTCTCCAGCGTGGACAACGGTAATCTCGCCTGCTGCCTGTGGACTCTGAAGCAAGGCATTTCTTCCCTCATGGAGCGCCCACTGTTCCCGCCGGCTCTCCTGCAATCCAATCTCGACATGCTGCACCTTCTCGCCGAGGCCATGAAGCAGGAAGGTGCTTCAGTTGAGAATCTGGAAACCATCCAGAGAATCCGCCTCGAGGCTGCTGCGCTCAAATCGGACGTAAGCATGTGGTGTGTGGCCTCGCCGAAAATTCTTGAGCAGCTGTCGTCTTTGCGCGGCGCTTGCTCGTCTTCCAACAAAGGTGACGCTTCCTGGTGGCTCGAAGAGATCATCTTGCAGCTTCATGCGGTGCACGAAATGGCGCTCGATTTTGCGCCGTGGTTTTTGCCCCAATTCGCCCCACTGCCCCAAGAACTTTCGCACCTTCAAGCGAAAAAAGGGTTTGCACATCCGACCCTGCATTCTCTGCAGGATGTGTATTCCGAAATTCTCCAGTCTTCCGATATCCCCGTCCTAGCTCGCCTTCAGGCCGCGGTCAGCAGTTCGGTTCGTCGGCTGCATGAATTGCACTGCTCGTTACTCGAACTTGCCGCCGACGCCGAGCGCCTGGTGCGGGAAATGGACTTTAGTCGCTTCTATGACCGGGGACGTCGCGCCATCTCGGTCGGCTACAACGTCCCGGAATCCAAACTACTCAAGGCTTGCTACGATCTGCTGGCTTCCGAGGCCCGCAGCGCGTTATTCATCGGCATCGCCAAAAACGAACTTCCGCAAGAGGCCTGGTTCCAGCTCAGCCGCCTGCATACCCACTACGCCGGCCGCGATGTTCTGCTCTCCTGGACCGGCACCATGTTTGAATACCTCATGCCGGCCCTGTGGCTGAAACATTTCCCGAACACCCTCATCGAAAACAGCCTGCAGGGCGCGATCGATTGCCAGCGCTCCTACTCGGCTTCCTACAACATCCCGTGGGGCATCTCCGAAGGCGCGTGCCCGCCGAAGCTGATTGGAAAATCCTATGACTATCAGGCTTTCGGCTTGCCGCAGCTTGCCCTGAGTGCCGATGCCTCGCGTCGCATTATTCTCACGCCGTACGGTGGCGCGCTCGCTTTGAACGTGGATGCTGTTCCGGCGATGAACAATCTCCGCGACATGTCCGACCGTGGTTGGGTAGGTAGCTTCGGTTTTTATGAATCCGTGGAGTACTATCGCCCATCAGAAGCCAGGTCCGCGGGCTCGTTTGAAATCGTGCATGCCTGGATGGCCCATCACCAGGGGATGATTCTGCTGTCGATCTGTAATGTTCTCGAAAACTCCGTGTTCTCTACGCTGTTTCATCAAGATGTCCGTGTCGAAACGGCCGAACGCATCCTGCATGAGCTCCCGCTCTCGCCCCATGCTCGGGAAATCGCCAAGCAGACTCCGCCGATGGCATTGGAAAGCCCTGCGACCTGAACGGAGTCGGGATTGTTCAGGGTTGCGACGGCGCCCGGGTGGGAAGATTCGGCGTCAGCTTCGGGACAAGAAACTCCTGGAAAATGCTTGCCACCGTCGTTTCGCCGATCCGGATCAAGGCCGTCGAAATAGCCAAGCTCGCGGCATTCCGGTGGCTTCCCGGATTCCCGGAATAATAGAGCGTGGAGATCGCCCCCGCTGCAAGGTTCCCGCCAATATTGGAATAGTTCGGTTGCATGTGGCCGTTGTCACCGCGGCAGATAACCGCACTTGTCAGCGCATGTAGGAATCTCGACTTCATGCTGCCTGTGCCTTTGTAGAAATAACGCGGGTCCTGCTTTAGCAGGGACGGCAGTAGTCCGCCACCGAGAAAGGTTCCCGTGGCCATGTCTGTGTACGCTGCGCCGTACCGTTTCGCATATCCCTGCATACCTTGCCCGTAACCAGGCCGCTCATTCGCTGCTTGCTCGACCCCCGCAAGCACACCCACGGCACCGAACGTCACCGGGTCCACCGCGGATTTCCAGGCCAGCCGAAACTTCAGCTTCGGTGTCAGCGGCGCGGCATCAGGAACATAACTCACAAAAAAGTTTGGAATCAGGCCAAAGACGCGCTGTTTCTCCTGCTGTTCCACCTGCGCTTCGGCGATCGCTTCCGGCGGAAGTCCAACGTGCACTTCGGTAACCTGCGTGGCCACAGCTAGCTCGATTACCGGAATCACCAAGGCCTGCCCGGGGTTCAATGTGCCGGTGAATTCCTGCGTCGCCAGATCTTTTGAATCGAATGCCAGTTGGAATGTGCCCGGCAAGACGCTGGTGAAGGCAAACAGCCCATCATCGTTGGTTGTCGCGACCCGATCCGGTTCCCCCTGCCGCGAGAGTTTGACATGCGCGCCGCTCACTACCGCGCCCGATTGGTCCAGCACTTTTACGCTGATGGTCCCAGTGGCATGTTGCTCGGGTTGTTGCGCGTTCCGGTTCGCCGTTTCTTGCGAATCAAGCAAAGCAATGCTGGGCAATCCATGGGTAAAAGGGGATTGCCGCGCCGAGATCGTTGTGGGCAAGCTACAAAACAAAACTCCCAAGCCAAGCTTCACCCACATGCATCTCTTCGGAAACATTCCAGTTTTTGTGAGATTGCCGTTCATGATCTGCTGGGGGGGCCGATTCCCTCTATTCTGGATGCGGCGGTGCACCCATTGTCTAAGGCAACGGACCAGAAGGACTATTCGAAGCTGCCGGTCACTCCTTGGAATCCATGCCGTGCCTGCTTAACCAGCCACTTTATCACCCGCGTCGCGTCGTAGCAGTACGCCACGTTGTAGCCGAGTGTCGAGAAGCAGTGTGGCTCGCAGCCCTGCTTCATGTCGCGTAGCTGCTTCAGGTCGAATTTCTGCTTTCCGACCGTTCCCCAATCAAACTTGGCATTATACATCGGGAAACACGGTGCCAGCGTTCCGTTCGTGCGGATAATCAACCAGTTTTGCCCGGCGCGGCAGCCCCAGTGTTCGCCCACACCCCGCATGAAGCCCTTCATGTTCTGCAGGCGTGGAATGGAATCCACCATCTTGTAACCCTGGCGCTGCTTGTCGCACAGCCAGTCGAGCAGGTCATCCACAACCGGGAAGTCCTCTGGCCTGATGTAAGTATCGTTCTCATGCAGATGCTTGAAATGCGACTGCTCCATCATCGGCGCTTCGTTGACGTGGAAGGTCAGCGAGATCCCGTTGTCGTGCGCGATCTCGACCAACTGCTTTACGTCGTCGATGTTTGTCCGGCAAATGTTCACGTTGAAAAAAACCGTGTATCCGTAGCGGTATTGCCGCCGCACTAGGTAGTCGAAGTACGAGCGGACATGCTCGAGCGCCTTCGGTAGCCCTGGCTTCTCCTTGATGGCATCCACCGCAAAATTGATGGTTGCGATCCCGGCGTCGGCCAGCCGATCGGTAACTTCCGGACGCAACAAACGTGCGTTTGTGGCTAGGTAAACCCAGAAATCCTTCTTCGCGGCGTAATAAATCACTTTGTGCACAAAATCGGGCCGCAGCAACGGTTCACCGCCAGTCGGCGCCAGCACCCGGCAAGGTGTGCTCTCGAGCCAGTCAATCGCTCGCTTCGCTGTCTCTTCGGTCATGCCCTTCACTCGATTGTCATACGACCAGCAGTAGTGGCAATCGAGGTTGCATTTCCACTCCGTAAACAGATAGGCGATGATTGGCTGAAACTCTCCCGGCAACACACGTGACTTGAAATACGGCACCATCCATCCGCGCATCGTCTTTAAGACGCGAGAAGCAGGCCAGTGCCGCCTGCCGGTTTGCAGCACTTGCTCGTGCGCAGCAATATCTTCCATGTCGAGTTCATGGACCAGTTCAGGATGCTGCGGAAAGACCGGTTCGGGCAGAGGTTCGTCGCCCGGTCCGAGCGAGCCCCGCTCCGGTTCTTGGGGAGGTTGTTGCAACAGCGTGTGTAAGGGAACATCCAGCCGGAATGGCTGCGATGGTATGGTTGGTAGCGGTTGCTCGGCCGTTGCCATGCGTCTCGCCTCTACTTTCCAGTGAATGAGCGGCCGCCAAGTCCTGCGCCCTCCACCTTACCCCCATCGGTGGCCGCAAACAACTAGGTACACCCATTGCTGCAAAGGAGTGGCCAAACTTTCGCGTGTCTGCCCCTCCGCAGTCTATTAGATTAATAAACTTGGCGAGTAGATACATCTCCAGGAAAAAAAGTCTCTAGCCCGCCCTGGGGTCGAATGCCTCCAACTGTCAGTAGACGGCAGCAAACGCCGTTTGTTTCGTTTAGAATCAGGATGGACCAAACACAACGTTGATCGTTGATGGATCGAGTCCGTACTGGAACTGGTATCGTGGACAGCATCTGGCCGCTTCAATCATCACTTTTAGTGCTAGGAGGTTTTGGGGTCTTTCTTTCCTCGTTGATTGACTCCTCCTTTTTTCCGCTTCCTCTGGTCACCGATTTGCTGCTCATGAATCTTTGTAGCCAGCATCCGGTTCGCACTCCTTATTACGTGGTGCTGGCAACGATCGGATCTCTCGCGGGCTGTGTCTGGGTCTACTGGCTGGCCAGGAAAGGCGGCGAAATCTATTCTCGCAAGGGGCGCGCGTTACCACAACGTGCGCGCCTCTTCATGCGGAGATATCCCCTGGCAAGCGTTTTTTTTCCAGCACTCGCTCCTTTCCCGGTCCCGTTCAAGCCGTTTGTGGTCGCACAGGGGATTTTCGGCGTACCCTGGCTTACCTTTTTGTTAGGCACTCTGCTCGGGCGCGGCTGTCGCTTTTTGATCGAAGGCCTTTTGGGCGCCCGTTACGGCGCCGCGGCCAAGCAATTCGTCCTCACCCAAAAGTGGCCCTCCGCCGCAGTCGCCCTCGGCTTGGCCGCCGTCATTTTTCTCATCTACCAGTGGCCCAAACTTCGCCGCGCGCCATCTGATCATGTGCGCTGAAGCGCCCGCACCCGCCGCTCGAGGTCTTCGGCAATCTCCTCGGGCTCCTGATCGGCCCGGAACCGCACGGGTACTCCGATGGTTACGCGCACTTTTCCCGGTCCGACAAAAATCTGTTCTTTCTTTTTCGGCTCAAACAGGCCGTCGAGATGCACCGGAACCACTGGAATGTCCAATTGTTTCGCGAGCAATCCAATTCCGGAGCGAAACGCCAGTACCTCGCCGGTATCCGTCGTCTTTCCTTCGGGGAATACCAGATCGTTCCAACCCCGGTCCACCAGGTTGCCAACGAACTGAAAACTCTGCAGAAATCCCGATTGTTGCGGCAGTGGAAAAACATTGAAGAGGCTTGTCGCTAGAAAATAACGCAGCCGTTCCATAAAGCGTTCAAAGAAGTGCAAATTCTGCGCCGGCCGCCGCATCCTCGCCAATCGTTCACCGCCCATCGCCGTTGCCAGTCGGTTACGAAATCGCGCAGGCAAAGCCGGCAAAATCCAAGCAATGTCCAAGTATGTGACGTGGTTAGCGATCACCAATAGCGGACCATCGAGCGCTTTTAGGTTTTCGCGCCCTCGGACACGCGGTGGCGCGAGCAGATAGGTCGCCGGCCATGCCAGGGTATAGTAGACCGCCAGACGGATCGCGGTGACGAGCCAGTTCTGTGGCCAAGTCGGATAAACATGCTGAACCTTCGAGGAACCTCCCGAAACAATGAGCTTCTGGACTTGTTCCATGGTCGCCACGTCCTGGAATTCCGTCTCATTCAAATCGATCTGGTATTGCTCTTCAATCGCGCCCATCAACTCCACTCGGTCGAGCGAGGAGAGCCGCAAATCCGTCTCCAAGCCCACACTCCCAGGCCCCGCCTGCAACGGTTTACGCGTAATCCGCGAAATTAGCGAAGAAAGGGAATCGCCGTTGGCGGGTTTTTGCTTCGCAGCCCCACTCTCGGCAGCACGCACGGTTTCTTGAATGCGCGACAAAATCGGCTTTTGGGTCGGAGTCCGCGGGAAATCCGCTTCCGGCCACACGAACCAACGCCGTACCTTCTGATATTCCGCGAGCGACTCGTTCGCTCGTGCCACCAGTTCTGTCGGATCCGCTTGCGTGTCACTTAGCAACAACACCGCGCAGGCTTCCGCGTTTCCATTCCGATCCATCCCCACCACGACGCAATCCCGCACGCCGGATTGTGCCCGCAGGGTTTTTTCGAGATCCTCGGGATAAACATTCATTCCCGCCGGAGTAACAATCACATTCTTGCTGCGGCCCTTGAAGTACAACCGGCCGCTCGCATCCTTCGCCGCGATATCCCCGGTGTGGAACCAACCACCGTCCTCAGCCACGGCCCGCATCTGTCCGTTTTGGCGATAGGCTTGTGCCACGCTTTCCCCGCGCACCAGAATCTCGCCATTCTCTCCGATGCGCACTTCCATCCCTGGAAAGACTTTGCCGATCGAACCCTTCATCGAGGCGAAAGGGTGATTCAAGCTGATCAGCGACGTGGTCTCGGTCATGCCATATCCCTGGATTACCGCGTACCCCAGCCGCGCCCAGAAGGTCTCGGTCTGCTCCGGCAGGGTTGCCCCCCCGGATATAAACCCCCAGAACTTCCAGCCGAATCGCGAATGAATTCGGCGAAACGTCCACCAACGCCGCAAGAAATGCTGCTTTTCTGCTTGTGCAAAATTATTGCGAAACTTCTCCACGCGTTTGTCACGCTCCTGTTGCCGCTCCACATCGCGCTGTAGCGACTCCAGAAAACGCGGCACAGCCACCATCACCGAGACGCGCTCGCGTCGAATCGTCCCCGCCAGCTCTGCCGGCTTGAGGGAGTCCAGAAAGACCACCGTCCCCGCGAGCAGTTGCGGAATAAACACCCCGAGCAACTGCCCGAAGACGTGGCTCAGAGGCAGCAAATTCAAGAACCGAATGGGATGAAAATACTTCTCGTAGCGAAGGTACTTGTGAATCTCAGGTTCGAGCGGCTCGATGTTTGCCAGCACGTTGCCGTGCGAAATCACCACGCCGCGAGGCTCCGCCGTCGTGCCCGACGTATAGATGATTTCCAGAATGTCCTGCCGCGAAAGATGAGGAGAAGGGAAGGAAGCTGCATCTCGGCCGGCTACCGTTGCGCTCAATCTCTCCAATGCGATGAAGGGTAGGCCGGGGAACGGCTCACTGCCATGCGAACCAAAGATCAGCTTCGCTCCCACTTCTCGTGCCACTCTTAGCGCAAAATCCTTCGGCGACGCGTGGTCGATCGGCACAATCACTACTCCGGCCACCAGGCACCCCAGAAACGTGGCGACCCACTCCGCGGAATTTTCGCCCCACAGCAGTATAGAATCGCCCTTATGAACCTGGCGCGCCGCCAGTTCGTGCGCCAGGCGATTCGCTTCCGCCGCGATCTGCCCGTAGGTCCATGATTCCATGCGATAGCCGCGGCGCTGTCGGACGGCGATCTGGTCGCCGAGCCCCGCATAGCTTCGCACAAAATTCAGCAATGACTCAGCGGCCATTTTCGAAATCGACTTTGTGAAAAAGTGTCAGTTCCCTGGGTGACGGGGTTTCCATATCCTTATGATAGGTTTTGATTGCAATGGGATGCACGGAAAAAGTCGTCATCGTCGGTGCGGGTATTTCCGGACTGGCCTGCGCCTTTCGTCTAAAGCAATTGGGATGCCCTTGCCTGGTGCTTGAGGCAGAAGATCGCGTGGGCGGAGTCATCGCGTCGGTCCGCAGGAACGGTTTTCTTTTTGAACTCGGACCTCAGTTCCCCCGCTTTCCGAAACCACTCTGGCGCCTGGCGTGCGAACTGGGCCTCGAGAGCGAATTCCTGGTCGGCAATGCCAAAGCCAAACGCTACATCTTTCGTCATGGCGCCCTGCATCCGGCAGTGTTTTCTCCCGGTGCCCTGCTCACTACGCGCTTGGTTAGCACCGCCTCTAAATTGCGCATCCTAACTGACGTCTTTGGCTCGACCGAACCCCCACCACAGGAAGAGAGCTTGGCCGACTTTGTGGAACGCAAATTCGGCAAAGACGTTGCCGAGAACCTCGTCGATCCAATCGTCTCCTCGGTTTTCTTCGGCGATGCCCGAAAAATGGGCATGGAAGGCGCCTTTGCTGTCCTCGCCGAATGGGAACGCAAGCACGGAAGCGTGGTGCGCGGTGCGTTGCGTGCTCGAAATTCAAAACCGGCCCAGGCTTCTTCGCTGAAAGTAACCGATGCGCTCCCATCCCTCGGCTCCTTCCGGAATGGCATGGGCAGCCTTCCAGAGGCGCTGGTACGCAACCTGCCGGATAGGGTCAAGTGCAAAGAGCGGGTCGTGGCTCTAACGCTCGCAAAAGGAGAAGTGACTGGCAGGGACGACGCCTGGCAAATCGTCCTTGCCAATGGCGAAACGGTGCGCGCCAACCATCTGGTTCTTGCGCTCCCGGCCTATGAGGTCGCGCGGCTGCTGGAAATTGCTTTACCGAATCTTGCGCAGCGTCTCGGAGCCATCGAATACGCGCCCATATGCGTCGTTTCCACGGCTTACAATCGCTCGCAAATCAGCCATGCCCTCGACGGCTTCGGCTTCATGGTTCCGCGCCAGGAAAAGCTCAACACCATCTGTACCTTCTGGAACTCTTCGCTGTTTCCGCAACACGCACCAATTCGGAAAGTCCTGCTCACCAGCTTCGCGGGCAGGGAATTCCGCGAGGGTACCCATCATCCAAATGACGAGTCTTACGAACGCTCCGTCATCGCCGAAAATGCGAAAATCCTCGGTATCTCCGGCGCCCCGCTCGACCGCGAAATTTGGCGACACTCGAGCGCCTTGCCGCAATACAATGTTGGGCACGCAAGCCGCGTAACCGAGATAAACCAGTTGCTCAGCCAGCTTCCCAACTTGCATCTCACGGGTAATTATATGCAGGGCCGCTCGCTGGGCGACTGCGTGGCCCTTGCCGATGAAATCGCCGCCCGCGTGCAAAGCCAAATCCGGCACAGCAACATCTAAGAGATTCTTGCTCGAGACTGTTTGGAGGAGCGACCTTTGATGCACATCTTGGCCTGGGCGCTGGGCCTCACCGCCACCGCAATGGTTCTGGGTTGGCTCTATCAGGCTCTGGGCACGCGCCGCGACGCAATCATCCATGCACCGCCCGGCCGGCTGATCGACATCGGCACCCACCGCCTGCATCTAGTTGAATCTGGCACAACCAACAACGGCCCAACGATATTGCTCGAAGCTGGTCTCATGTCCACGGTCCTTAGCTGGACCGGCCTCCAGCGAGAACTCTCCAGATCCTACCACGTGGTCAGCTACGACCGCGCCGGTCTCGGCTGGAGCGATCTCGGCCCCATGCCGCGCACAGCCGAGCGCATTGTCGACGAACTGCAAACGCTGCTTGATCGCGCGCCTATCCCGGGCCCTTACATTCTAGTCGGCCATTCTTTCGGCGGCCTCACCATGCCACTATTTGCCGCGCGCCACCCTGAAAAGGTCGCGGGCATAGTCCTTGTGGATCCTGTCGCGCCCTCCGAATGGAGTCCGCCCTCTGACCACGACCGCAAACTCACCCGCATAGGCGCCAAGGTTTGCCGCCGCTCCGCTATCTTTGCGCGCCTTGGCCTGCTTCGCCTCATCGCCGCGCTGCTTACCACACGCGCAAAAAAGGTCGCTGCTGTTCTCGTTCGGTTCCTCAGCCGCGGCACGCCTGAACAAGCTGGCACCGTCTCTAGCCCGTGGTTCGCCGCGCTCCCCGAAAACGAGCGCGCCATGGCCGCCGTTTTCTGGATTCAGCCGAAATTCGCGCTCACCATTGCAAGCCAGCTCGAAAATCTTCCCCTCAGCGCTTCTCAGGCCGGCCAGCACCCGGCGTTCAGCGAAAGACCCGTCGTCATCCTTTCGGCCCGCACCGCTCCAGAACGCCGCCAAAAAGAGCACGCGGCCATCGCCCTGCGCCTGCCGCTCGGCGAGCACATCCTGGCCGGCAATAGCAATCATTGGATCATGCAAGAAGACCCCACCCTCGTCCTCCAAGCCATCGAAAAAGTAGCCACTGCCAATCGAGCCTACCTCGCTAGATTCGCCTGATGGAAGGCTGCCAACAATGGGACGTTCGCAAGCGAAACTCGGCACGTCTCGCCGAGGCCGTCATAAATGGCATCGACGCAAAGCGGATATTTTACTGACAGGCCATCTATCTTCGTGTTTTAATTCCACCCAGCGAAATATTCTTCGATTAACAGGTGCTCGAAATTGCGTGGATGGCCTCGTGGTGCGGTCTTTGTTGGTGTTTGTTCTCTTTTAGCGATTCTGCTGGTTCAACTCGTTCTCACTATCCGCAGCGAATCGATCACCTGGGACGAAGACGATCATCTCTATGCCGGCTACATGTCGGTGAAGACCGCCGACTTCGGCCTCAACCCCGAACATCCTCCACTGGTGAAAATGCTGGCGGCCTTGCCGATCCTGCTGATGTCGCTCCGCATGCCCGCGCTCCAGAACCGCGAGTTCAAGCACGAAGCGTTTCTAGGCGGCAAGGAGTTCCTGTTCAACAACGACGCGGACGCGATGCTTTTCCGCGCCCGCATGGCCGCGTCCCTCCTGACACTTCTGCTGGCGCTGCTCGTTTTTTTTGCCGGGCAAGAGATGTTTGGCACCGCGGCGGGTTTTGTTGCGCTGACCGTTCTGGTTTTCGATCCTAATCAATTGGCACACGGAGCGTTTGTCACGACCGACACCGGACTGACGTGCTTGTTGTTCGCGACGGTCTATTGCTTCTATCGCTTTGTGAAACGCCCGACATTTGCGCGGTTGCTGCTGGTTGGCCTGGCCGCCGGCCTGACGCTCGCGAGTAAGCACACTGGAATCCTGGTGTTCCCGATCCTGCTCGCGCTGGCGCTTTGTGACTGGCTCCTGAACCGAAAGGCCGAACCGTCTCCCACACCACGCCATTTGAGCCCGCTGCGGTATGTGTTATCGCTCACGATCATCGCGGTGGTGAGTCTAACCGTACTGTGGGGCTTCTACGGATTCCGCTATGCTGCCCGCCCGGCTGGATTGCAGCTAAATCCCTCTTCCGCAGAATATATCGGCCAATTGTCGCGCCCCCGTGAAGCGAAGCTCCTTTCCGCCGTCTCGCGCTACCACCTTCTCCCCGAGTCTTACATCTACGGCCTTGCCGACGTTCGGGTGATGGATGATTTCTACTCCAGCTTCCTTCTCGGTAAAACCTATCCTCACGGCGTGTGGTTTTATTTTCCAGTCGCGATCGCAATCAAATCGACGCTGTCATTCTTGATTCTTTTGCCAATCGCCATCTGGGCTATCGCCGCACGAAAGCTCGCGCGCTGGCGCGAAATCCTTTTTCTTACCATTCCCGCGGCGCTCTATCTGCTTGTGGCGATGAGCTCGCACATGAATATCGGTGTACGACACGTCCTGCCAATTTACGCTTTCCTCGGCGTTCTGATCGGCGGCACCGCCGCAGCACTGGTTCAACAGGAACGCCGCTGGCTCTATGTCTTTGCCGTTCTCGTCCTTTTCCAGATTGTTACTTCGTTGCGCGCCTTCCCGACTTATATCTCCTATGTCAATGAGGCCTGGGGTGGACAGAAAAACGCCTGGTGGCTGCTCAGCGACTCCAACGCTGACTGGGCGCAGCAGCTCAAGGCCGCAAAACAATACTTGGATTCGCGCGCGGTCAAGGACTGCTGGTTTGTCTACTTCGGCGAGGGTGTAATCGACACCAGCTACTACGGCATTCCCTGCAAATCCCTGCCGACTGCCGATGCGATGTGGGTAAATGAAAAGTTCTACGGCACTCCCGAAGTGATTGACGGCGTGGTGCTCATCAGTGCAGCCAATCTCTCCGGATTCGAGTTCGGCCCCGGCGAACTCAATCCCTACGAGCAGTTCAAATTTGCTAAACCCACTGGCGCAATCCAGAACGGCATCTACGTTTTCGAAGGCCATTTCGAAATCCCATTGGCAGCCTCCATCGGGCATCGTCAGAGGGCACAAGAGCTGCTCGCCCGCGGAGAACTTGACGAAGCTCTCAACGAAGCGCAAAGCGCAGTGCAGCTGGCTCCCAGCGCGGTGGCCTCGAAAGCTGTCCTAGGCGATGTCCTGTCAGCATTAAATCGGAACTCCGAAGCCCGGGACGCCTACGAGCAGGCCCTCCACTCCGCCCGGACCATCCACCCCGAATTCCAGGTCGGCTGGGTCTCCCGCCTCCAAAAAAAACTGGCTGATCTGAAGACCTAAGCGAACTCGGAGGTCGCAGTAAGCGAAGCCTGAGCATGGCTCGATACAAAAAAATAGGGGGGCGTAGAAACGCCCCCCTATTTTGCACGGCAAAATGACAACTTTCGTCACCGGGTGATGTTAGCTGCAACGATCACCGTCTCTGGCTTTTCGTGGTTTTTTGCAAGCAGAACTTCGGTGCGGCTCTTCTGAAACTCGCGTCCGCCGGTGTTGCCCGCGAGCCACACCTGATGGAGGAAATAGTTTTCTCCCATCCGGCGGAATACGAGTTTCGTTTCCTTCGAGGGGCTAGCGCTTTGGCATGAATTCGAAAGCAAGTGGACGGTCTTCACTTCCGGATCTCCATCGATGCGAATGACAGCGTCATCGCCCGGCAAGGAGTTAAGCGCGTACTGTCCGGCCGGATACGCGCGGTCTCCAACGATAAAGTCGAACGGAATATTTGCTCTTACCTTGGTTTCCTGGGCTCTGACGGCCGTGGCCGCCAGCAGCACTCCGAGAGTTAAAAGGGCATAACGTAGATTTTTCATAGAACCTCCTACGCGTTGGAATCGGATAGCGGCGGAGACTCACTATTCACGACGAACGAGAACCTTTTTTCCTTGTATGCTCGGCCTGCTTTCTTCTCCTTCGCACGAACGCACTTTGCCGCAACGCTCCGCGATAATCAATGCACCAGAGATGACTTTTAGGTGGACTGTGCGTGGACTGCGGACTTGGCGCAGATCACTCTCAAGGCTGTTCTAGACAACTCTTTTTGCGTGCTCCTCAACTATTGGCGGCGGCCGTCTGTTTCGTTCCAGGGCTCGGCAATTGAGTATTTGGCAGGCGCTTGAATCCTTGTGAGACGTCGTGCACTCGCGTTAAAGGGGCCGCAGTTCGCCGAGTATAGTAGGAATCAGTTCGGACACTGTGGGATGAATGTGCATCGCTCGCTGCAATGTGGTGTATGGCACTCGCGCGTACATGGTGTCGAGCACGCAATGAATAGCTTCATCGCCGCTGGTTCCAAGGATCGCGGCTCCCAGGATCTCTTGCGAGTCCGCATCCACCAGGACTTTCATGAATCCCTGGCTCTCGCCCTTTTCGACAGCCCGCCCAACGCGCGTCATCGGGCGCATTCCGATCAGTACACGCCGTCCGGATTCGCGGGCGTCACGTTCCGTCATTCCACAACGCCCCAGTGGCGGATCGATGTAGAGATTGTAAGCCTTGATGCGGTCGGTAACCTTGCGGGTCTGTTGATCCAGGAGGTTGGCGGCCACGATCTCGAAGTCGTTGTACGAAGTGTGTGTGAATCCTCCACGCCCGTTACAATCGCCGAGCGCCCAGATACCACGAACGTTGGTCGACAGTTGGTCGTCAACTACGATGTATCCGCGG
>Ga0126381_100004520_pt1 | contig 15158 bp, 12 predicted proteins | sample PanSoiMetPlot_28_FD_96465 | JGI IMG/M metagenome (GOLD analysis project Ga0126381, IMG submission 96465) | Tropical forest soil microbial communities from Panama - MetaG Plot_28 | ecosystem: Environmental > Terrestrial > Soil > Tropical forest > Bulk soil | place: Panama | collected 2016-02-17
CATCATGTGCTCGAACAGGTGTGCGAAGCCGGTGCGGTCTTTCGGCTCGATGCGAAAGCCGATGTGGTAATAGACGGCCACGGTGACGGTCGGGGCGGTGTGATCGGGAGAGAGCACGACGCGAAGACCGTTGGGGAGTTTGTAGTACTCGACGGGGACGCTGAAGGAAGACTGTCCGGCAAAAATGGTGCCTGTGAATAGTAGGGAGAGCAGCAGTAATTTTGGGAAGAAGTTCATTGGTTGCTCCAAGCACGCGTAAAAGCCAGCACACGATCTTACAGCGTATACGGAGATTTGGCAGCAAAGGTTCGGGAAATTTGCAAGCGCTGGCCCAGAATCTCGCATTGCCTAAAGGCTCGGTTTTTGGGTCTGAGCCTCGGCGGAGCGCCGCCCGCAGGTGTCGGCGTAAGATGTTCTCGGCCCGCATTGGAGCATCAGGGCGCATTGACTCAAACAGAAATTGGCGAGACGGTTTCGATCGAATTAATCCGCCCGGGTCCCGGGTGACAAGATCGCTGGGGAGTATAGTCTGCTGTATCAATCATGATAGCCAGAGTCTCTCGCTTGCGCTCGAAGAAGGCTATGAGAAAGGTCTGCCTGCTGTGAAACCAGGCGTCGTGCCCGGGAAAGTCCCCTTCAGTGAGGCTGGGTTAAAACATGCAGCTGAAATCGAGTAGGTATCCGAGACGCGAAGTCGCGCGAGTATGAACACTTCAGGAGAACCATCGTTTTTCAATCTAACCGATTATTTCGTCGATCGCCATACCAGGGAAGGCAGGGCTGCCAAGCCGGCTCTTCGATGTGCTGAGCGTATTCGCACGTATGGAGACTTGTCTGCCGACATCAACCGCGTAGGGAATGGACTACTGCAGTTAGGTTTGCAAGAAGAACAGCGGGTGCTGTTAGTGCTTCCTGATTGCCCGGAATTCATAGTCGCATATTTCGCGGTTATGAAAGTGGGCGGGACGGCGGTTCCTACAACCACCTTTGGACGGACCGCTGATTACGATTATTTTCTTCGCGAGAGCAAGGCTCGGATACTCATTGTTCATGCAATGGCCTTCGACGAGATTGCCCCGGTATTGAAGCAACAACGTCATCTTCGCCATGTGATTGTAGTCGGCGAGTGTCGAACGGAGCACATCAGTTGGGACGAGTGGCTGACTGGGAATTCGCCCGAACTGAGTCCCGCTGAGACGAATGCCGAAGATGTCGCGTTTTGGTTGTGGACGTCGGGCAGCACCGGGCGGCCGAAAGCTGCTGTACACCTGCATTACGACTGGATGCACTGCTGCAGGAACTACGCAGTCGAAATATTGGGAATTACTCCCAATGACACAACATTTTCTTCATCCAAGCTATTCCACGCCTACGGACTAGGCAACGGGCTCATGTTTCCTTTTTATGCGGGAGCGAGCACAATACTGCTCCCGAGCAAAGCACAGGCCAACGCGGTGTTAGAAGTTGTTCAGAAAACTCGTCCAACGCTTTTTTTCTCAGTTCCGACGTTGTATGCACGGATGCTCCAGGAGGCCGAAAAACAGTCGTATCGCTTGGGCAGCGTACGACTGGCGGTTTCCGCCGCCGAGCCCCTACCAGCAGAGATCTACCGCAGGTTTCGCAGCAGGTTTGGAGTGGAGATTCTCGACGGACTTGGGTCAACCGAGGTTCTTCATATGTACTTATCTGCACGGCCGGGGAATGTGAAACCCGGGAGCACCGGTACCGCGGTTCCCGGTTATAAACTGCGATTGGTTGACATGGATGAACGTGAGGTTCAGCCAGGTACCATAGGGGATCTCCTCGTTGCAGGGGAAAGTACTGCCACTTGCTACTGGAAGCGCCGGCAGCTTACCGCTGAACGCATGCGAGGGAAGTGGTTCTTCACCGGAGACAAGTATTGGATCGATGGAGACGGCTGTTATTGGTATGCGGGCCGTTCAGACGATATGTTCAGAGTTTCGGGCCAGTGGGTTTCGCCTGCGGAAGTCGAGAGTTCTTTGATTGAACACAATAGCGTCCTCGAAGCAGCCGTCGTAGCATATCGAGAATCAACCGAACTCCTAACCCCAAAGGCATTCGTCGTGGTGCGCGAGGGTGTAGCAGCAACCCCTGACCTGGCTCGGGAACTACAGGAGTTTGTTAAACAGCGGATCACGCCATACAAGTACCCGAGACATATTCAATTTATTGATAAACTTCCGAAAACTGCTGCTGGGAAGGTGCTCCGCTACAAGCTGCGTGATGCGGATTTTACGGCGACGGAATCCGATCGCGGCTGAACATACAGCGGCATGAGCCACCTGCGCCCGCCTCACCTGACGATTTGGCCAAGTTCGTGAGCCGTAGCGATTTCATCCTTGGCCCGCAAAGACAGGCACACTACGCGCACCGTTTGAATACCAAAGTCGTTCCAGAAGACAGTGCCTCCGGGCAAAAACCGATGCTCAATCCGTGCCTGCCGTTCGCTCCTCTGACATGAGTGCTGGATTACACGTGTGTGTTTCAAATGCCTGCTTCATCTCTGCTTCGGCATCATCTTCGACTGCTTGTGTCGACTGGAACTTTGCCTTGCAGGACTCGCAAAAGCTGAGCGCGATGGGAGTCAGTTTCACGATTTGCAGATTACGCTTCACGATGTTTCTCTAAGTTTTGCATCGATAGTCCTACTTCCAGCTAGTTGGAAAGCGCCAACAAACGCCATTGGCCAATGGGAATTCAAATATGAATCGAATCGCTCGATCCATTTAACCCTGGATCCTTCAATGCTCTCGTCTTGGCAGTACGATCCGAATCATCTTGCTCTGCACGTGCATTGTTTGTTTCTGTCTCTGCCCTTCGCAGGAGGCTTTCGTGAGGAGGATTTCAGTATGCCGCCTGCTGGCGATGAATGACGTTCCAATCACGTTTACCCAAGAATGCGGCAGGGGCGCGCAATCCAGGCTGCGCCTGTTTGTTCACCATCGCTGGGGATGGAGCACATGTTCGGTGATTCCTGGCCAGTAGGATCGCAATAGATTCTCCGCTGCATGCCATCCCAGGTCAGTTGCGTAGCGCACAAAGGTGTTACCAACCGTACGATCTTCAATTGGAAGGTAAAGGTTGGCTAGCCCCTCGCCCGCGAGCGGTCCGAGCAGGCCGGAAGAATTCACCGTGGCAGCGCCAGAATCGCTTCGCGTGATCACAACGCGAAGGAGTGAATACTTCGTAGCTTGCCAAAAGGTGGGGCTCCTAGGGACGAAGAACCTGGGATCTTGGCGAAGCATGGTCGCAAACAGGAATGTGCCAAAGAAGCTATCGGAAGCGCTCCGCGCCATCGAAGCGCCAAATCGCTTACCGTATCCCTTTGCACCTTGTCCATAGCCCGCTAACCAATTGAACCCTTGCTCCACTCCCGCACTTACTGCCGACACGGCAATTGCCTGTCCTGAGATGCTGTCGTTCAGGAAGAGTGTGAATTTTTGTCCGGCTGACAGCGGAGCCGTGGTTGTCGCAAGGTCGGGGAAACAATATGACCTTCGCTTCAGGAGGATGATGAATTGGGCCTGCGGCTGATGGCTGCTCGCGGTCGGATAAATCTGCGCGGAAGGGGCATCGGGCAAAGTGCTCTCCCGATCATCCGGGACGCGCTGGGAAACAGCAGAAGCCCCTACGAATGCGGGCAATAAGAAACAAACGATCGAAATGAGTCGCATGGTTATTCTGATCTGAACTTGTGTTTCAGCAGCGCCGAACAATTTCTATGGTTTGCGATGCCGAGAGTTCGCGGTCTCGCGCTATTGCGGTTCTATGCGACGCTGCCCGCTCCCCCAAAGGATGTATCGGGTCGTGTTCGGCGCGATCGTGACATGAAGCTCGAAACGGCGGACAGGGCCAAGGAGTCCCTGCAGTCCAGGCAGTTCTCTTCTACTCGGAAAGTTGTGTAATCGCTTGATAACGTTGCTGTTGCGGTGCCCGGCTGCGAGAACGCTAGACAAACGGACTCGTCTGGCGTCCCCTTGCCGCCAAACCGACGTAACTTTTAACTAAGCTGGGGTTCATAGCACAATTCTCGAAAGCGAGAGGGGCCAATGTTCTATCCTTCGAGGGTTGCTCTACTGCTGTCTTTGATTCTGCTGAGTGGGGTTGTCCCTTGGGTCGCAGCCGAAAGCGCGCCGGGCGTCACCAACACCAGTATCCGTATCGGTTCCTGTTCTGTGCTGAACGGACCGGCGTCATTTTTGGGCATCCAGACTCAAGTGGGTGCGCTCGCCTATTTCCATATGGTCAACGATGCTGGCGGAGTTTACGGCCGTATGATCGAATTGAAGTCCCGCGACGACGGTTATAACCCTGAAATGGCGGCAGGATGCTTCAATAGCCTGATTAAAGATGATGTCTTCGCCATGGGATTTTTTGTCGGCACACCCACGGCGGCCAAGTACATCCCCATGGCAGAAAACGCTAAGATTCCAGTCGTCGGACTCTTCACCGGCGCGCAGATGCTCTATGAGCCGTTCAAGCACGACATCGTAAATGTGCGCGCGTCGTACTTTGACGAAGCCCGCGAACAGGTGGACGCGTTATGGAACCAGCGAGATCTGCGCAAGATCGGAGTCATTTATCAGAACGACGCGTTTGGCAAGACCGTGCTCGAAGGAGTTGAGCGTGCGCTGGGAAAGCACGATGCCGCGCCGACGGGTTTGGGCACTTTTGAACGGAATACGTTGCAGATTTCCGAAGGCCTGAAAACGGTTCGCGAAGCCAAGCCGGACGCTGTCATTCTGGTCGGTCCTTATGCACCAGTTGCGGCCATTCTCAAGGAGGCGCACGCTTCTGGGTGGCATCCTCTTTTTTTGACCGTTTCTTTTGTGGGCACTGAGGGCCTGATCCGTGCCGCAGGCGCCGAGGCAGAAGGGGTTGTCGTTACCCAAGTCGTCCCGCCTTATGACCGTACCGATTTGCCGACGATCAAGCTCTACCGCAGCGCCCTCGACAAATACATGTCCGGGACCCCGCCCACCTTCGTCAGCCTCGAGGGCTTCGTCGATGCGATGGTCTTTGTGGAGGGGCTTAGGGCTGCCGGCAGGGAACCGACGCGAGAGAAATTCATTAGCGGAATAGAATCTCTCCACAATTGGGACCCGGGCCTCGGGCAAGGCCAGCGGCTTGGGTATGGGCCTCACAGCCACAAGGGTTTCGACACCGTGTACGCAACCGTCATCCGCGACGGCCATGCTACCGTAATTAGCGATTGGAAAACCCTGAAGAGCAACTAAGGGCCGACACTGGCGTCCGCATCCACCGAGCAGTGGGAGCAGTGTGAAGGAGCGGAGGTCGAACCTCCCCACCAAGCGGCTACGCGGCTTTCCTACTTCTTGGTTCATCAGCACAGGCACACTGCGACTTCAACTTCGGTACCGGCCCGGTTCAAGGCCTCAACTTGATTGCATTCATCCACCCAAGTGTGCCGAAGCGCAAATGCCGTTTCGTGTGCATCAATCGTGATGGTTGACGAAGAATCCCGATTACGTTCCACCGCCTGTGGCGGAGGCCGAGTTTACTCGGCGATCGTGTGCGAAACTTCGCCCGGTACAAGCTTCCGCTTGCGTAACATGTAAAAGGTAACCGCAACTGCGTTGCTGACCAGCACCGTGCCGGCGATCTTCACGCCGTACTCGAGCGGATTAAGAACGTCGACAAATGGATAAATCGAAATCAGCAGACTGAAGAGTGACGCGCAGAATCCTGCGAGCGAGACATACTTCAGCCAACGCGGCAAGGATCTGCGCAATGATGTCGCACCGACCAGCGGAATCGCAAACATTGCCATGTACATCAGCTCATAGTGGGTAAGACTGGCGTTTGAGAGTACCTGATAGGCCTCCTGTGCATGGACACCGGAGCTTGCCATGACGAGCAGCGCCATCATCAGCGCGAAGGTGAACAGAATCGAATTCACCGGCGTCTTTCGTCGCGGATGCAGCCGTGTGAACCACTCCGGCAAAAGGTTGTCCCAGCCGACCGTCATTGGCAGGCGAGTCACACCGGAGAACAGATAACTCGCTGCGCCCAGAAGCCTGAGTTCCAGCAGCAGAATTGCTGCAATCACAATCAGGTTTCCGATCCCGGAGTTGCCCAGTGCAATGCGCAGCGTCTGGGGAATTGGCGCGATCAGGTCAATGGCGGAGCCAGGCTGCGCGAATACGAGCACAGAACTGGTTCCCAGAATGAACATCGCGCAGATAATCGGCGAAGCGATCCACACGGAACGCGCAATATTGCGCTCAGGCTGGCGGCTCTCTCCGGCGAAGATAGCGATGTATTCGAGGCCGCTTAGCGCGCCTACCAGCATCTGCCCAAACAGCGCGAGCGAGCGCAAACTGCGCGTCGGCAATGCCAGTGCCAGGCCCAGGCCCTGTGTGTCTACCTGATGCCTAAGGTGGCCGCCTACCAACGCCCATACGGGAAGCAGAATGAGTCCGGCGAAGAGCACAATCATCGCCGCTCCGCCGATGTTGTGGATCCACTTTCCTATCTCCAGACCGTAGATCGCAGCCACGGTGATGGCGGCGATGATCCCGCCGACAATGGCGAGCGAGGCCGCGTGGCTCTCCGGAAGCCAGACCGCGCGGGGGCCGATCAGATATGCCACTTCAGTGGGAGTCGCATACAAAATAGCGACGGCGACTGACACTCCGTAAAACCAAAGATTCCACGCGGTAAGAAAACCGCCGAGATTGCCGAAGGCGCGATGCGCCCAAACGTACAAGCCGCCCTCGAGGGGCATACTGCGGTTGAGCAGGACCACCACCGCCGCCATAGGAAAATAAAAGAGAAGCATGGCTGCGATCCAGGTCAGCGCCTGCGCCCGTCCTAGCACTGCCGCTACGCCCACCCAGCTGCTGCCCACAACGCAGAGCACCTGCGCCAGCACCAGATCGAAAAGTCCCATCTGCCGCCGGAGTCCGCGCTCCGCCGCAGCCTTAGGGGGCACCGCCGGAGAAGATGCCGTGGTCATGCAGTTAGCATGGTCGCACAGATTTGCTCTAAATCAGAGAACGAGGGTTGGGCTGAAGTCACGGCGTCTAATCACCTAGCCGCCGTAGATAAGCCGTGCGTAGCGGACATAGAGCATCCCCGAGAATCTGCTGACTTTCACCGTTGGTGGGAGTGAGTATTTGCCAAAGCATCACTCCTTTCAACGTTATCGCCAGGGGAGGCGGTCGGACCCGCTTCGAGTGCCACCGTTTCGCGCAGTTTGTGGCGACCTTTGCCCCGCCACATATAGAGCAATAAACTGACAGCCAGCAAAACGGAAGTGGCACTCGTCCACCGGCCTGCTATTTCGGCTGGTCCTACACCTATTTCAAGCGCCACCTTGGCCTGACCGGGCGGCACTCGTACTTCCACGAGTCCTTCCGGCATTGCGGCGTCAGTTTTGAGGAGCTCACCCGACCCCGACAATATGGCTCGCCATAAGGGATAGTAAAACTGACTCACTATGACTTGGCCGCCATCTGCACTAGCTGCTTCAAACTCTATGTGGCGCGGTGCCCAGGCAAATATCCGGGTGGTCCCAGTCGCTCCAGAAAATCTCACGCGGGGCCCAGCGCTCGCCTGAAGTGCGCGCCCTTCATCCAATCCAGAAACGGACCATCCTAGGAAGAGTCCATCGTCCGCGAACTGCCCGTCTTCACGGGACATCTTGTACCCTCGGGCGCTTGCATCCAGGTAACCGTCCCAGACTTTCCAATATGAGTAAGCCCACGTCCCCACCACCAACCCGACAATTGCCGTGAGGAACGCACCAGTCCGATACGTCCAAACTTTCTGGCCCAAAAATATCCCGAGAATTGCGGCTGCGGCTAGGCACAGCACGATATTCAGGCGGTACTGATATTGGACAGTCAGGAGGAGAACATGCCATCTTGCCCACAATGGCTCGCTTAAGCTTGACATCATCAACGCTACCGACGCGCAGATACCTAGCCAGTAGCAAACCGCCTTTTTCGACTCCTGTGCGCCATTCAGAAGGACGGCAACTCCGCCCAACATGCACACGACCAAGGTGTCCAGTGCTGTTATGGCTACAGTGTGGCCGAACCCTCTATCCAAAAACAGGTTCCTCGGACCGATAAGAAAGGTTGAAACCGGAAAGAGGTACTTATCCAGGGGAAAATATCTGGCATAGGCGAATGCTGGAATCAAATAAAAACTACACAATCCGGCCCCTAATATCATGCCCTCGACGACTCTCCAAACAACCGGCAATCTCCGCTTTCTACTCGCAAATACAAGAGCGGCTCCGATCGGAACAACTGAGAAAATCAGCGCACTGGTCGGGTGACTGAGAATTAATAGGGCCTGTGCGACGGCGAAACCTAGGATCGCGCCTTTTCTCTCATTCACAATCCTCGCAGTGAAAAAAAGAACCAAAGGCATCCACGCTAATGCCCAACACTCGGGAAGAGCAGTCCTGTGGTAAAAATCGACGGCAAGGTGATACGGCATCAGCATGTAAAGCAGCGCCACCCCTAAGGCAATTTGCCGGGTACAGAAGGTGTCCAACCAGAGAAAAGAACAAATGCCTGACGCGAACAACGCCAAAAGTGCCGGAACTTTGGCAGCGTCCAAACCGAATACCGTTGATATCGGTTCCGTAAATGCGTACATGTAACTTTCGAGCGGAGGGTATACGAACAAGCTGGGACTGCCAAGCCCATGATTCATGCCGATGAGCCACGTGGGATAGGGCTCGCCAGCCCAGAACTGCTCACTGAAGTGGCGGTCGAAGGCAAGGTGCTCTGAGGCGTCATGGCCGCCTGGGGACGGACCATAGATGAGCATCGGGAACGCCAAGATCAAGGCACCCACACCGATAAAAAGAATACTGACCTTGTGTGAATACCTGAGTGCGGACATATCCCGCCCCCTCCACGATCTTTGACTCATCCCTCTGGCTGCACGTCGTGTGCTCGAGAGATCCGGACCGCACAGCTGACTCGGATGAACGCGTCCCAGTTTACAACGTCGATCTGTGGCCAAGAAAAAGACAATTCGATGACATCGGACCCAGCCGACACATAGGAAGTGAACTTTGGCCTTCCCGCAAAACCCATTGAGGTCTCACACCACTGCTGCCTCTGAATGGTGTACGCCCCGAACGGCGAAACCCTAGGGGCAGATCGCAGTGAGGTAGCGCGAAAGGATAAGGGGCGATCCGGTCGGCTCGGCTCGAGTAGGAATCTCTGCTCCTCGCAGTTCCTGCATTTTTTTGTAGCGGGAACCCAAGCTGCTCAAGGTCCCTGATTTAAGCCTGGCAATTTCGGCAGGCGATTTTTCGTATTTGTGGGGCTATCGGCTTGATGTGCTGGGGATCCCAGATCAGCCGTGGCGTGGGCGAGTCGCCCGGCCGGACAGCCGCAGCTAAACAAATTCAGGGCTGGAGAAACTTATCAAGTTTATGTCCAACGACCACACCTACAACGGACGCAAGGATCCCTTCGGCGAGGTCATCTCGACCTACACGGACAAGGAAGCGCTTGACGACGGCATTCTCGTTGACCTCGGAGAGCGTGTCTCCTTCCGAGGATTCCCGGTCAATCGGATGACACGACACCTCTTCGACGACCTTGGGCCCTTTGCCGAAGCTGAAGCGCCGCTCTTCCAAAGCAATGTCAATCGAGCGCTTGCCTCGATCCTGGAGACGAAGTGCACCTCCGCCCAAGGTGATCCGGGGAATACCGGCGAGGTCGGCGATATCTACACCATCCCCCCGAAACTCTGGCTCGTGCGAAATGAGGTTGGCGGCTGGACCGTCATGTATCCGGAGGACTACTGACGGTTCTTTTTAAGTCGTACCGGATTCTTGGAGCGGCGAACATCACCTCGCAGCACGATTCGCTCACGCTCCCGTTAGAATTCTCTCTTCAATCTCCGCAGCAACCACACGCAATTGGCGATGTTGAATTTTGGCAAAGGCCGCAAGCGAATGGCCGGCTTCGAAGCCTTGCATCCCTGGGGTTGCTCACTCCTCTGTCAGCGGGGAAGTCGGTTCGATCCCGACTCCTCACCCTTTTCCGTCGTCACCGTCGCTCATTACCTGGGTTCTGGCGGTTATCATTCGTTGCGGATTGAACAGCACCTTCGTCGGTCACTTTCCCAAGAGGTCTTTCCAGCGGATCCAGGCCTGCTGGCGGGCCTTCTTATTGGCATCACTTGCGTCAGGAGCTTCACCTGCGCGCATGAAGCCGTGGCCTGCACCTTCGTAAACGACCGGTTCAAACGCTTTGCCTGCGGCCTTCATTTGCGCCTCGGTTGCGGGAAGAGTGGCACCAATTCGTGCATCGTTACCGGCGTAAAAACCGTAAACCGGAGCTGTGATTCGGGTCATGGCATCCTTGTCAGGGGGGCCGCCGTAGAAAACGAAAGCGCCGCTAAGATCGCTGCGATTCGTGGCAAAGCGAAAACTTTGCCCGCCGCCCCAACAGAAGCCCGCTACGAACAACTTGCCATTCGATGCGGGAAGATTCTTGGCATAATCGGCAACGCTGTTGAGATCCGCGGTGACCTGCTCTGGACTGAGATTGCTTACCGCTTCCATAACTTTGTCCTGTGCTATGTCGGATGTGCGTCCACCGTTCGGGGCCATTCCCGAAAGCAGGTCGGGAGCCACGGCGATATAACCAGCGGCAGCCACCTGATCGGCAAGGTCCTCTACCCAGTCCGACATGCCAAAGATCTCGTGAATGAGAAGAACGACCGGAGTCTTGTCCTTGCTCTCTGGGTACACGACAAAAGTCTGGACCTGCCGGCCATCATGTTTTACCGACACCCATTCCCGATGGCGAGGAGATGCTTGCAGCTGGGTGCGCGCCCAGTCTTGCGCCCAGACGGTCTGCGCGAATAGAACGATCAAACCAAGAATCAACCGGTTCACCAGGTCCTCCTTCTTGTGTCCTGCGGCGTAGGTAAGACGATACCGTGCCTGCCGAAAACAGAATGAGTATATGCCGATTATCAAGATTGCTGCTGGAGTGTCATCAGAGGGCGGCTGTTGCTACCGCTTCTCGATTACCACAGTCCAAGTGACGTAATCGATACCATCAGAAGGATGCTTTTCGTTCGCCAAAATCGGATCGAGGATTGCATGGCGATCGCTAACTACTTTGGCGTTTCCGTTGAGGGTCGAAATCAGACACTAACCGAATTAGGTGAGGCTTACAAGGATCGGTCGCCCAGGCGCTCGTGAAGAAAATAAGCGCCAGCTTATTAAAATGTCCGCCACCCCCGGTCTTCTTTATCTAGATGAAATCCGCAAGTCTGAAATGCGGTCGCGAATCGTTTCTGGTTGGCGCCCTTGTAGTCGAGTAGCGACATCGCTTCATCCCGCATTTCGGCGTCACCCGCTGGCACTCTCCAGAAACGGAGCCGGTTAATGAGGGCCCAAGTGTTACGGGAGGTTGGCGACACTCCGGGAGCCCCAAGCTCGGCAAGTCGCTGATAGTCCAGCGCTTCGGCCCCTTGTTCGCAGACGATGAGGCCGAGCGGTTCGATCCCCGACTATTTCCACCATCCTAGGTCCAGAACCCTGGCCCCGTTCGCCCCTGCTTTTTCCCCTCCCGCTGCTAATTCCTGACAGTTCTTGGGCTTACGTTGACCCTGATATGTCTTTCCGGGTACCCTTCATACAACGGAGTCGTGGGAAAACTGTATCCTTAAAGATCAGGAGCGCTAGTGTCGGAGAGCCAGAAGAACCTTCTTTTGCTGAAACCCCGCGGGTTTTGCGCCGGAGTGGTGCGAGCCATCGATATTGTCCGGATTGCGCTAGAAGCCTTTGGTCCACCCATTTACGTCCGCAAAGAGATCGTGCACAACCGCTTTGTGGTTGAGGAACTGCAGGGCAAGGGCGCCATCTTTGTCGATTCCGTAGATGAGGTCCCCGAAGGCGAGCGAGTGATCTATAGCGCACACGGTGTTTCGCCGGAAGTGCGCGAAGCCAGCAATCAGCGGCGGCTACGTGTGATCGACGCGACTTGCCCGCTGGTTACCAAGGTTCACGTGGAAGCGGTGAAGTTTGCCAAAGAAGGCTATTCGCTCATTCTGATCGGGCATCGCGACCATGACGAAATCATCGGCACGCTCGGAGAGGCGCCTTCCGTGACCCAGGTGGTCGGTTCGCCGAAGCAGGTGGAAGCGTTGACCGTGCCTGATCCGGATCGAGTCGCGTATCTTACGCAGACGACTTTGAGCCTGGATGAAGCGAAAGACATTATCGAAGCATTGCGGCGGAAGTTCCCCAACATCAAAGGACCGCATGCGCAGGACATCTGTTACGCCACTGAGAATCGTCAGGTGGCCGTCAAGCATGTTGCATCAGAGGCAGGCCTTCTGCTGGTCGTGGGCTCGGAGAACAGTTCGAACTCCAATCGGCTAGTCGAAGTTGCGCGAAACCTCGGCACCGCCTCTCATCTGATCGACAGTTGTGAGGACATTCAGCCCGAGTGGTTGGAAGAGGTCACCACGATTGCCCTGACCGCGGGCGCTTCAGCTCCGGAGTGTCTCGTCGAAGAAGTTGTAGACTTCCTGCGTTCCAAGGGCTTTAACAATCTTCGCGAAGTGGAAGTCATGCCCGAAAATGTGCGCTTTGGATTGCCCCCTGAGATCGTGGAGGCCATTGCCGCTGCGCCTAGAGCTAGTGTTTCGGCCGACTAACTTATGGAAGATTCTCCGTCGACAGTGTCGAGCTCTTCGGCGCCGCAGCTTCGCTTCGGGAAAATCGACGATTTTGCCAGTCGTATAGCCGCTGCCATCGATGCTGCGCGTAAATGGCTGTTCTCGCAGCAGCATGAAGACGGCTACTGGTGCGGCGAGCTCGAAGCCGACTCCACTCTCGAATCCGATTACATCCTGATGCACACGCTCCTGGGGACCGGCAACCAGGAACGCTTTGAGAAGTGCGCCAACTACATTCTTCGACACCAGAACAAAGATGGCGGCTGGCCGATTTACAACGGTGGACCATCCAACATCAGCGCGTCGGTAAAAGCCTATTTCGGACTAAAGCTGGCGGGGTACCAGCCTGACCATCCTGCCTTGGAAAGGGCACGGAAGAAGATTCTCGAACTGGGTGGCGCGACCAAGATCAACACCTTTACGAAGATCTATCTCTGTTTCCTCGGCCAGTACGACTACGACGCCGTCCCGGCGATTCCGCCGGAGATTGTTCTGTTTCCCAAGTGGTTCTGGTTCAACATCTACGAAATCTCATCGTGGTCGCGTGCCATTCTCGTTCCCCTCTCGATTGTGTACGCAAAAAAGCCTTTCAAGAAAATTCCCGATGAGATGCGCATTGATGAGCTGTTTGTGGGCGGGCGCGATCCCAAGCGCATGCATCTGGAATGGAGCTCCAAGCTGATTTCCTGGCGCAACTTCTTCCTGGTGTTGGACCGCATGGTGCACTGGTTTGAGGCAGTGCACATCCGGCCGTTGCGCTCGATTGCGCTGAAGAATGCAGAAAAATGGATGCTTGAGCGCTTTGAAATGTCGGACGGCCTAGGTGCGATTTATCCCTCGATCCTGAATTCGATCCTCGCTTTGCGATGTCTCGGCTATTCCCTTGACGATCCGCTGATGATTCGCGCCATGGACGAATTCGAAAAGCTGGGGATCGAAGAGGGCGACACGTTCCGCATGCAGCCTTGCAAGTCGCCGGTCTGGGACACGGCGTACGCGCTCTATGCGCTCGGAGAAGCCGGAGTCTCCCCCAAGGATCCGCGCATGGTGAAAGCCGCGGATTGGATCCTGCAGAGGCAGGTCCGGAAATCGGGTGACTGGGCGGTCAAGAATAAAAAAGGAAAACCCGCCGGCTGGTATTTCGAGTTCAATAACGAGTTTTATCCCGACGTGGATGACACCGCGATGGTTGCGCTGGGCTTGTCAAAGGTCGAGCACCCGAACGGCCGATATCAGATCGAGTCCGTGGAGCGGGCCATCGAATGGATTCTCTCTATGCAATGCAAGGATGGCGGCTGGGCGTCGTTTGATAAGGATAACGATCGCATGGTCTTTCAGCACATCCCGTTCGCCGATCATAATGCCATGCTCGATCCCGCCACGGTTGACATCACCGGGCGCATTCTGGAGATGCTATCGACCTACGCATACGATAAGAATCACCGCTCGGTGAAGAAAGCGCTGAAATTCGTGCGCTCGGAGCAGGAAGCCGATGGCTCATGGTTCGGCCGCTGGGGAGTGAATTACATCTATGGGACCATGCTGGTGCTCCGTGGCCTCGAGGCTATAGGCGTGGATCATCACGAGCCGTATGTGCAGCAAGCGGCGGAATGGCTGCGGATGATACAGAATCCCGATGGCGGCTGGGGCGAGACCTGCGGATCGTACGATGACCCCAATCTGAAGGGCATCGGTCCCAGCACGCCCTCCCAAACGGCGTGGGCCATCATGGGCTTGCTGGCGGCCAAGGATGATCGCAGCGACTGTGTGGCTCGAGGTATTGCGTATTTACTCAAAATGCAGCGCAAGGACGGCTCATGGGATGAGCCGTTGTATACCGGTACCGGCTTCCCGCGCGTCTTCTATCTGATGTATCACCTCTACCGCGATTACTTCCCGCTCCTGGCGTTGACCGCCTATAACAAGGTAATGAGCGAGAAGAATTTAGCTGCATCCATCAGCTGAGAGTTGCAACCAGAAGAAGCCATGCCCCGGATGATGAGCCGGGGGCAACAACCTTTATTTCCCTTCAGCGCTGGTTTTCTTGCTTTTAGGATTTTCTACATCCGCAAGCACTCGGCGCTCGTCTATTCTGAAAACAACTATTTCAGGACCTGTTCATGACTCTGACTGCTACATTGTTGCCGACCCTCGATGAAATTCGTGAAGGCCAGAAGCTGATCTACTCGGTGATGCAGCCGACGCCCCAGATTTCCTGGCCGCTCGTGAATCAGCGGCTGGAAGCCGAAGTCTGGGTCAAGCACGAGAATCACACGCCCATCGGCGCGTTCAAGGCGAGAACCGCAATCGTGTATGCAGCAGAGCTGTTCCGGCAGAGCAAGGGAATCCATGGTCTGATCACAGCCACGCGGGGCAATCACGGCCAGTCGGTGGCGCTCGCGGGACAGCGTTTCCATACCCCAGTGACCATCGTCGTTCCA
>Ga0126381_100004521_pt1 | contig 15155 bp, 11 predicted proteins | sample PanSoiMetPlot_28_FD_96465 | JGI IMG/M metagenome (GOLD analysis project Ga0126381, IMG submission 96465) | Tropical forest soil microbial communities from Panama - MetaG Plot_28 | ecosystem: Environmental > Terrestrial > Soil > Tropical forest > Bulk soil | place: Panama | collected 2016-02-17
GTGCCTGGCGTCGACGGCGCATTTTCTTGGCAACAACGCGATGCAGGATCCCCTGCACAAGCTTGCGCAGATTGTGCGCGATGGGCGTACGTCGCTGCCCGGCGATGGCAGCGTCGAGCCGGAGAATCCCATCTGGGTGCAGTTTGCCGAGACCATGGCGCCGATGATGGGGCCGCTCGCCGGACCGCTGGGCGCGGTGGTTCTGGAGGGGCAAGAAGGTCCGATGCGCGTGCTCGATATCGCGGCCGGGCACGGGCTCTTCGGCATCGAGATCGCGAAGCAGAAGAAGGACGCGCACGTGACGGGACTCGACTGGGCGCCCGTGCTGCGCGTGGCATTAAGAAACGCCGAAAAGGCCGGTGTGCACGATCGCTACGCCATGCTGCCCGGAAGCGCATTCGACGTGGATTTCGGCGGACCCTACGATGCGGTGCTGCTGACGAACTTCCTGCATCACTTCGATAAGCCGACCTGCGTGGGTCTGCTGAAGAAGGTACATCGAGCGCTGAAGCCGGGAGGGCGCGCGGCGACGCTGGAGTTTGTGCCCAACGAGGACCGGGTTTCGCCGCCTCAGGCCGCGGCGTTCAGCATGGTGATGTTAACCACGACTCCGGCAGGAGATGCCTACACGTTCAGCGAACTTAGCTCGATGTATGACGAGGCTGGATTCACGGGCGTGAAGGCTCATCCAATTCCGGGAAGTCCGCACACAGTGGTGGTGGGAAATGCCTGACGGAATTTCCTGGTTCGCAGTTCTTAGGTCATAGTTCGCAGTTGTTGGTTCGAAGGAGTGCTTGGTACGCTCCGCGCTGAATTTCCGCGTCGGAACTACGAACTCAGAACTTTGAACTGGGATTAAGAACTATGAACTTCGAACTTTGAGTCAACCGATTCAGCCAGCTTGCGGCGTGCGCGGACGGCGGCCGCAAGTTCCCCGAGCAGCGGGTAGGTCTGGTCCCAGTCGATGCAGGCATCGGTGATGCTTTGTCCATAGACGAGCGGTTCGCCGGCTATAAACTTCTGTGCGCCCGCGACGAGGTTGCTCTCGATCATCACGCCGATGATGTTTTCGTTCCCGGCGGCGATCTGCTGGGCGATGTCGCGGCCGACGAGCGGCTGGCGGTTGTGATCCTTGCTGCTGTTGGCGTGGCTGCAGTCGATCATGATGCGCGGCTGCAGGCCGGCTTTGTCCATGGCGGCCGCGGTCTGGGCGACGCAATCGGCTGTGTAGTTCACCTTGTTGCGGCCGCCGCGAAGGATGATGTGGGTCTCGCGGTTGCCTTTGGTGACAAAGATGGCGGACTGGCCGTGCTTGGTGTGGCCGAGGAAGGTGTGCGAGTGCGATGCGGAGAGGATGGCATCGATCGCGACCTGGATGTCGCCCGAGGTCCCGTTCTTGAATCCGACCGGGCATGAGACTCCGGAGACAAGCTGGCGGTGCACCTGGCTTTCTGTGGTGCGGGCGCCGATCGCGCCCCAGCTTGCCAGGCCGGCGATGTACTGCGGCGAGATCATATCGAGGAACTCGGTGCCCGAGGGAACGCCCATCTCAGCCAGGTCGAGCAGGAGATGCCGCGCGAGGCGGAGGCCATCGTTGATCTTGAACGAGCCGTCGAGATGCGGGTCGTTGATGAGGCCTTTCCAGCCAACCGTGGTGCGAGGCTTCTCGAAGTAGACGCGCATCACGATCTGAAGATCGGCAGCGAATTCCTTGATGGCGCTCTTGAGCAGTGCCGCGTATTCGCGCGCCGCCTTCGTGTCATGGATGGAGCACGGCCCGACAAGAACGAGAATACGCGGGTCGCGGTGCGCCAGAATGCGCGAAATCGCTAGACGCGCATTGAAGATGGTCGCGATTGCCTCCTCGCTCACGGGACGCTCTTCTTCGAGGAACACCGGAGGGAGGACGACCTTCGTCCACTGGATGCGAATATCTTCAATGCCTGGATTCATAGTGCTCGCGTCTTGGCGCTGCTGTTCGTGTTGGGCAGCGCAGATAGCGTGGTTTCTTTCAGATTACCAGCATTAGTCTTTTGGCGGGTCAGCGGCGCTTCGCGCCAAGCAAGTCACCGAGTTAGGGGGCGCCGATCGAATCCTCAGCGGCGAGTTTTGCGCTTGGCATCGGCGCGCGGCCAGTACTGGAACTCGTCGGCGTAGAGTTCGCCGTTGAGGTCGGCGACGCGCTGCGTGAGACGGGTTTGCGCGTCGGCGATGGCCTGGTTGTAGATCACGGGGCCGATCTCCTCGAGGATAAAGTTAAGCAGAAGTCCGGCGGGAAGGTCGCCGATCGGGTCGAGGTTTTCCTCGAAGTAGCGCTGAAGAGATGAGATTGCCTGGGTACGCTGCTGCTTGTTCAGTTCGAGGGCGATCATGGGGCTCCTGCTCGAAACGCGAGATGACAGAAGTCTAAAGGCCGACCAGCCCCTTGGCCCCGGCGGCCTTCGATGGATATCAGGTGTTCCGGTCGGAGATACGGATTCTTCCATTGCAATTGGCGGCCTGATATTGAAAAAGATCGGAGACGGGCTGGGGGCTCGGTTGCCCAACTCGGTGCCTGTTTGGAAGTTAGCGGCAGCGATCTGGTCAGGCATCTTGACACTGCCGCTGTGCGATTTCTAGAATCTAAAAAGGAAAATCCCACCCATTTGCGACTGTAAGCATCTCATTATGGGAGGATTAGCTATTTTCGCACCGCTAAATGACTTAGCGGATGCCGGTGGCGAGGCAACGAGGTAGCCGGGTCAGATGCCTGAAACGCGCGTGAGTCCGCGAGAGCGACTGGTTCTTACGGCGATTATTGAGCTCTATATCGCTACCGGCGAACCTGTGCCCTCGCAGGCTGTTGCAGAAAATTTCGCGCATAAAGAGGGGCTCAGTTCGGCGACTATCCGGAACGTGATGGTTTCGCTGGGTGAGGCAGGGCTGCTCGAGCAGCCGCATACATCGGCTGGACGCGTTCCGACAGCGGCGGCGTTTCGATTTTACGTGGAGCAGATTACGCGACCGAGCCAGCAGGTGGGCCGCCTGGGCTCGCACACAGCTGCATTTTCCCAGCCGCAGGGCGGGAGCCCTTTGAGCGAGCATCGTCGTGAACAGATTGAGGAGAGCTACTCGGGTGTAAGAAGCTCCAATGAATACCTGGAGCGCACCTCGCATGTGCTGGCGCTCATCTCGAGCGGCCTGGGCGTGGCCCTGGCAAGCGGCACAGGCGACCAGGTGCTGGAACACATCCATTTTTCGCGGCTGTCTGCGGGGCGGGTGCTGGCTGTGCTTGTGACGCAGGCCGGAGCGGTGCTGGACAGGGTCCTAGTTCTTGACCGGGAGTTTTCGCATCTTGAACTGGAGACGGCTGCGAGGTACCTGAACGAGACGTACCACGGCTGGCCCATCGAACGCATTCGCATCGAGATTGCGCGCCGGATGGACGAGGAACGAGCGGCGTACCATCGGCTACTGGCCTCGGTCGAGGAGCTTTGCCGAAAAGGCGCCCTGACGATTGGGGAAGGAGCACCCGTCCTTTACCTGGAAGGGATGGCCAATTTGATTGCGGTCGAGGCGGATCGGGAGCGGCTAAAGCAGATGCTGTTGGCACTGGAGGCCAAGCAGCGGCTGGTGGATCTGCTCACAGCTTATGTGAATGGCAGCCAGCAGGAAGTGCGTGTAGTGGTTGGGTTGGATGAGGCTTCCCCGGCAATGCAGGACCTGGTGCTGATAGGCGCACCTGCGCGGTTGGGCGGTACAAGCTTAGGAACTGTAGCAGTCATTGCACCCACGCGCATCCAATACCAGGAGATGATCCAGGCAGTGCGATATGTGGCACGACTTTCAGAGCGCATCCTGGAGATTCCAGCTCAGTAGAGGGCTCAAGCAGAACTCGAGGGCGATGTAAATTCTTCCACTGCCGGAGTTTGCGCTGCGGAGTTGTGGAGAAAACACGGCGGGCGTCGAGGAATTTATCATTGACTAAGAAGAGAATCTGGGGAATTCGCAGGAATATGTCAGAGAAACAGGCAGAGTTGATGGCGTTGGACGGAACAGAAAGCATGGAAAAGCCAGCCGAGGCGACCGAAACGCCCGCGGAACAGGTCCGGGCGGAGGCTGAGGAGCCCGTAAGCAGCGGCCAGTTTGACGAGTTGCAGGCCGAGTACGAGCAGCTGAAGAAGGAAAAGGACGCGCTAATAGACCGGCTGGCGCGCCTGCAGGCGGAGTTTGAGAATGCGCGCAAGCGCGCGGAGAAGGAAAAGGCCGATTTTCGCGATTTTGCGACGGCATCCGTAGTCGAGAAGTTCCTGCCGGTGCTGGACAACTTTGAACTCGCGCTGAAGTCGACCGGATCGCTCGAGCAGCTGAAGACCGGTGTGGAACTGGTCGTGAAGCAGATGGAAGAGATTCTTCGCAGCATGCAGGTGCAGCCGGTAGCGACGGTGGGTGAGGAGTTCGATCCCCGGCATCACGAGGCCATGGGCTCGGTGGAACGCGAGGATCTGCCCGACCAGCATGTAGCGGAAGAGGTTCGCAGGGGATATCGGCTTCGCGAGAAGTTATTGAGGCCGGCCCTGGTGCGTGTAGTATCCAACCCTAAACAGACAAACGACTGAACGCTGGAGTATGACGGCGCGTAGTTCGAAAGTAGAGCACAGCAATCATGCATCGAGCGAAGCCCGGGCCGTGTCTACATTGAGAGAGGGATTCCAAAAGGTTTGAACACGAGAGTGACTAAGGCAGATTATTACGAGATCCTGGGGGTTTCGCGCGACGCTAGCGACCAGGAACTGAAGAGCGCATATCGCAAGCTGGCGCTCAAATACCATCCGGACCGGAATCCGGGCGATCACACCGCCGAAGAGAAATTCAAAGAAGCGAGCGAGGCCTACCAGGTCCTGAGCGACGCAGACAAGCGCGCTGCTTACGATCGCTTCGGCCACGCGGGCGTGAATGGCGGCGGCCCGGGCGGATTTGGCGGCGGCTTCTCCGGAGCGGTCGACCTGGGAGATATTTTCGGCGATCTGTTCGGCGAGATGTTCAACATGGGTGGGCAGCAGCGGAGTGCTCGCCAGATGCGCGGCGACGACCTGCGCTACGACCTGACGATTCAATTTGAAGAAGCGATCTTCGGGACGGAGAAGGAGATTAAAATTCGCCGGCTCGAGGCCTGCGAGACCTGCAAGGGGAGCGGAAGTGCATCAGGCCGCGGGCCATCCGTGTGTCCGCAGTGCCAGGGGCGTGGACAGATCCGCTATCAGCAGGGGTTTTTCTCGGTTGCACGCACCTGCACCACGTGTGCAGGGCGAGGTTCGATCATCAGCGATCCGTGCCAGGTCTGCCGTGGCGAGACGAGACTGACCAAAGAGATCAAGCTGACAGTGAAGGTGCCAGCCGGCGTTGAAGAAGGAACGCGGATTCGTTACGCGGGCGAAGGAGATGTGGGCCGCGGGGGCTCGCAGGCGGGTGATCTGTATATTGTGCTTTCGATCGGGGCGCACGATTTCTTCGCACGCGATGGGCAGAATCTGCATTGCGTGATTCCGATCAGCTTCCCGCAGGCAGCGCTCGGGGCGGAGATCGAAATCGCCGGCGTTGACGGGCCTGTGATGCTGAAGGTCCCCGAGGGCACGCCGAGTGGTAAGGAGTTGCGTATCCGGGGCAAGGGCGTTCCTTACCTGAATGAGAAGGGGCGAGGCGACCTGATTGTGAAGGTCGTGGTGCAGATCCCGAAGAAGCTTAGCCGTGCGCAACGCGATCTAATCGTCGAGCTGGACAAGTCGATGACGGTCGACAACAAGCCGACGTCGCCAGGGCTGCTGGATAAGATGAAGGACCTCTTCAGTTAATCTTTGCAAACAACACAATGCACGCGGCAGCCAATTCTTCGACGGCAAGCATCTGTGTGAATCCGCCTCAGCGCGATTACGCTTGATCGGCGACGAGTAGTTTGAGCAGATATAATCGCGCAGATGCTTCTGAGCCCACGTCAGATTCTCGATCACTATGACATTCTTGGGACCCTCGGGACTGGTGGGATGGGCGAAGTCTACCGTGCCCGCGATCAGCGCCTGAATCGCGAGGTCGCCATCAAGGTGCTGTCCAGCGTTTCAACCGTTGATCCGGACAGACTGCGCAGATTTGAACAGGAAGCGCGAGCCGCCGCGGCCCTGAATCATCCGAATATTCCGGCGATTTACCAGATGGGGAGCTACTTCGGTTCCCCATACATGGTGTCGGAGCTTCTGGAAGGTGAGACTCTCCGCGACCGGCTGAATCGGGGCCCTCTGCCCCTGCGCAAGGTGATCGAATACGGGAAGCAGATTGCGCGAGGACTTGCAGCGGCACACGAGAAGGGGATTGTCCATCGCGACCTGAAGCCCGAGAACCTCTTCCTGACCAAGGACGGGCAAGTGAAGATTCTCGACTTCGGCCTGGCTCGTTTGACCCAACCGAGCGAGTCGGATCTGGCACAGTCTCCGCACGAAGCGAAGACCGTGGCCGGCGTGGTGCTTGGCACGGTGGGGTATATGTCGCCGGAACAGGTCCGGGGGGAGCCTGCCGATCACCGATCGGACATCTTCAGCTTTAGTGCGGTACTGCACGAGATGCTCACTGGGCAGCGCGCTTTCCAGAAAACAACATCAGTCGAAACGATGAGCGCGATTCTCAATGAAGAGCCGCTGCCCGTCGCGCATATCTCGCCGAATACTCCGGCCGGCTTGCAGAAGGTGCTCGACCGCGGACTCGAAAAGAATCCCGAGCAGAGGTTTCAATCAGTGTCGGATCTTGGATTCGCGCTGGAGGCGCTTTCCGTTACCGAGCCTTCCACTTTCACGGGGAGCTATAAGGTTGCGCCGATTGCTGAGAAAGAACACGCACCCAGGCGCATTCCGTGGATACCCATTGCAGCTGTTCTTTTGGCCGGTATGGCAGCAGGTGCGTATCTGTGGTGGCGACCGGTCTCTCCGCCACAGGTTGCCAACTATGTGCAACTCACGCACGACGGACTGCAGAAGTCGCTGATCGGGACGGACGGATCGCGGCTCTTTCTGAAAGTGGTGGACTCGGGAGTAGAGGACGTGGCGGCCATCTCGATCTCGGGAGGCGAGACAACTCGGATCCCAATGCCTCAGGCCGGGATGTTTCCAGTTGACATGTCATCGGACGGATCGTCGTTTCTCGTCGTGGAGGGATCGGGGTTTCCCGCGACCGGACCGTTGTGGAGCCTGCCTGTTCTGGGCTCGTTTCCCAGGCGACTGGGCGATGCCGGAGGACACGTAGCCGCCTGGTCGCCAGACGGCAGGCAACTGGCATATGGAAAGGGAAGCGACGTCTACCTGGCAAAGTCGGATGGAAGCGATCCCCGCAAAATCGCGACCATGAAGAACATTGTCTCCGATGTCACCATTGCACCGGATGGCAAGAGACTGCAGGTCGAGACGGTAGAGATCTCCGAGAACGGGTCAAGCGTCGCTGTCGGAGAACGATCCATCTGGAATGTTCCCGTAAATGGAGCGCAGCCGCAGCCCCTGATTCCCGGCTGGCAGAATTCAGCCGACGAATGCTGCGGCAAATGGTCAGTGGACGGCAAATACTTCATCTTTCAGTCACAAGGTCAGGTGTGGGCGGTTCCTAAGGCAACCAACTTCGTCTTCCAGCGCAAGACTGAGCCGGTCCAACTGACCTCGAGCCCGATGCGACTGCAGTCGCCAATACCCAGCAAGGACGGAAAGAAACTCTTTGTGGTGGGTATGACTTTTCGTGGAGAGCTGACAAAAGCTGATGCGAGAACGGGCAAGCCATCAGATTTCCTCGGCGGCATTTCGGCTGACTGGGTGGAATCATCGCGCGACGGCAAGCAGGTTCTTTACGTGTCGTATCCGCAGGGCGATCTGTGGAGGAGCAATGCGGATGGATCAGATCGGGTTCAGCTGACATTTGGGCCGATTCAGCCAGTGCTGCCGCGCTGGTCGCCTGATGGCCAGAGGATTCTCTTCTTCGATTTTCCCGGAGGTCCGAACCACCCGGGAAAGATGTATGAGATGGCGGCGAATGGTGGAACACCACGAGTGTTGCTACCCGACGACAAGCAAAACGAGCAGGATCCGACCTGGTCGGCCGACGGCAAGAGCATTGCTTATGCGGGTGACGCGAATGATGCGGCAACGAACAGCGAACCGGCAATCAAAATCCTGGAAGAGCAGACGGGAAAGATCTCGCTGGTGCCGGGCTCGCAGAAGATGTTCTCGCCGCGATGGTCTCCGGACGGTCGCTACCTCGCCGCGATGACGAGCGATTCAAGCAAGCTGATGCTGTTCGACCTTCAGACACAGCAGTGGCGGAAACTCTACGAAGGCACTCTGAGCTGGTTGAACTGGTCGCGGGATGGCCAGTTCCTTTACGTGAAGGACTCGTTGGGCAAGGGCTCAGTCGTGCGGGTGCGGTCCGCCGACGGCAAGGCGGAACAGGTAGTAGATCTCAAAAACCTCGCACTGACAGGCTTGGGAGGCGGCGCTGTTTCGGTCGCGCCGGATGGCTCGCCACTGCTGCTGCTGGATCGCGGGACACAGGACGTGTACGCGCTGGACTGGACCGAGCCGTAACGTTCTTGCAGCCCGGCACGACGCCGGGATGAGACCGGCACAGCGCCAGGCTGCGTTATACGAAGTGTTCTTCGGAGCTACAACGAAGGACCAGCGCAATAGCTCCGAAGGCTTCGAACCAGCTCGACATGCGTGATGCGGGTTCGTTCTAGACGCTTGCGGTTAGCGTTGTGGCGATCCCTGAAAATGCCAGGTTGATTCCGGTTGCGAGAAATTGCATGCCGGCGATGGCACCAAAAGCAATCAGTGCAACCACCAGAGCATATTCCACAAGGTCCTGGCCTTCCTCGCGAGCAAGAAGCTGGCGAAGTTGCATAAAGAGGTTCAGCGAGACGGCGTTCATGGGTGCTCCTTCGAAAAAGGGAAGTTTAGTGTCCTCATTGTCCTGATTCGTTATCCCAATCTCAAGCAAAACCCTCTGAGATCATTCAACTGCTAGTAATTCATTTGAACCACGGGCGGAAACACATAAGTTACCTTTGGGGGATTGACGACACAGGACCTCGGTTTTCGACGAGACACAAAGAGCCCGCCTTGCGGCGGGCTCAATGCCTGAAAACTTTCTCGTTCGTTCCAGGCCATGCACTGCACAAGACCATATGCGGTAATTGCTCTCTCCACAATCCCACGTCGGTAACCGCCTCGAAGCGAGAAACGGGAAAAGTTTCGATGAGATTCCCAAAATAAAGATCCTGAGGGAGCGCCAGAACCCGCCTAACGCGTGTAAGCAAGTTCCTCGTTGCTGGGCTGAGCGGCTCGAGAGGCGAGGTAGAGCGAAACCACGGTTATGTCGTCGGTTTGTCCAAATCGCTGGGCTGTCTGCGCGATGAATCGTGGCGACTCGTTGCTGACCTGCTGCGTCCGTTCGAAGCCAAACAGCTCGCCCTCAGCATTCGTGGCCTCTACTACGCCATCGGAGAGGAAGACGAGCCGATCGCCCCGATTGAGATGAAACGTATCCTGTTCATATTGCGCGTCGGCGATCACCCCCAGAGGGAGACTTGGATTCAACGCAATCTCGCGCCCGTCCCGGTAGGGGCTCAGATGCCCGGCATTGGCAATCGTGGTGGCGCCGTCAGGATAGATGCGCGCACACAAGCACGTGGCAAAACACGGAGCACAATCCAATTCCTTCACTGCAGTGCCGGGCGACGCCACCGCCCCGATCAGGACCTTGTTCAGATGATTCAGCACCGTTGCCGGATCGTGAGACAACTCATTGCGCAGCGCTCCAACCAGCGTGCTCGAATTCATCGCAGCCTGCAATCCTTTCCCGCTCACGTCGCCAACGACAATCAGCAACGAGTCATCCTTCAGGGGAAGCACCTGAAAGAAATCGCCGCCCACGCCGTTCACCGGCAGATATGCGCTCTCGAGCATGAAGTTGCGGTTCGATGGCAGTTGCGTCGGAATCAGCAGCGCCTGCACGCTCCGAGCCGCGGAAATCTCCGCAGCCGATCGCTGCTCGTCCTGGCTGATGCGCACAAACCGGTAGAGGATCACCGCAATCAGACTGCCCAGGAAAATGGAGTATGCGATCCCACCTGTGCTCAACTCGACAGGCCCCAGGTGGAACCGGTGCGATAGAAAGCTGTCGCGGAGCCAGTGCATCGAAGCCGCATAATCGAGAACCGTGTCTGCCGAGTCAGCCGCGGCCGCAAGGAAAAACGGCACGAGCATCACACCCGCCTCGGTTCGGCCTCTTCTCCAAGCACGAAACAGCAGGACGGTTACCAGGAGGCAGAAGATGACCTCCGCTGCGACCGCCACGAACTGATAGACATACAGCAGACGCGCAAAATATATGAGCGGTATGAGCAACACCCCGATCTGAACCCCTCGAACCAGCCTGCGCGAGTTTGTTCCGGTGAAATGCAGAACGAACTGCAGCGTAATGGCCATAAAGATATGGCCCGTACAGACGGTGATGCCGTGATAGACCCCTAGTGGAAGGATGCCCATTTCGAAGGCCGAATCCGCCGCCCCGCCTGCAGCCACCGAAAGGCACATCAGCGTCAGCCAGAAGTACTCGAGGTGATGCCGCTGCGCCATGTACAGGAAAGCGCCCAGCACTGCCACGCACACGAAAAGGAACGTAAGTACCAAAGAGGAAATCACGCGCGCATTCCACTGCCGGCTGATTGCCATCGACTGGTGCTCGGCCAGATCGCCTGCACTGCCAACTTCAACCTTGCTCAGGATTCCCTGGCTGATCGTTACTGTGGGACCCGCCCACGTCCGGACTGCAATCACCGTCGACCCGGAAGCTGCAGGAGAAATCTGCACCACGATCGGCGAAGAGCGGTACTCGGAAGGGCTTTCCGTCATGCCCTTCGTACGGCCGGCCTCGACTCCGTTCACATACGCAGCCAGTTGTCCTACGGAGTTGCTCGTCAGCAGCAGCGAGAGCGGCTGGCCGGTCAGACTGAATTGCGCCACCTGCTGCGGCTGCAGCTTCAGCCGGTACCACGCATAGCCGGTGTACGAATCAATGCCTTGCTCGCCGAGCGACTGGCTCAGGCTCACATTCTGCCAACTCGAGTCATCAAACGACGGGTCGGCCCACAGTGGATCGTCACCGGTGTGAAAACGCCATGGCTTGTCGAGATCCCCGACGGAACGAATTGCGACGGGATTCTCGGCTGCCGGCGTATTGCCCGAAGGCGAGGGTTGCGGTGGCGGCTGAGCCGTTAGACAGAGCGGCGGCCACACGCATGCGATCGCGAGCCAGCACAAAACCCAGCGCGCGAAAGTCCGGCCCGCTGCTCGTCTTGATGTGCGCATGCGTCTCATGGCAATTAGAGCATGAGCTCATGGTTCCGTTTTCCCCATCTGCAATCAGGGAAGCGAAACGGCTCTCGAACCCAGCCTCTCAGGCATTACGCGATGCAGACCGGCGCGGTTCCTATCCTCGACGAACCCGAACCGCTTCCTTCGCATCGGCAGCACCGGTTGAAGGAACCTCGGGCACCTCTGCTTTCGCTACACCGATGTTCAGCTTCTTCCGCACCTCGACATCCATCTTGGCAAAAATATCCTTGTTTTCCTTGAGGAAGTTGCGCGTGTTCTCTCGCCCCTGCCCGATGCGCTCGCCGGAGTAGCTGTACCAGGCGCCCGACTTCTCCACGAGATTGTTCGCTACCGCCAGGTCGAGCACATCGCCCTCGCGACTGATGCCTTCGCCATACAGGATGTCGAATTCAGCCTCGCGGAAGGGCGCGGCAACCTTGTTCTTGACGATCTTCACCTTGGTACGGTTGCCTGTCACCGTATCGCCTTCCTTGATCGCAGCAATGCGCCGGATGTCCACGCGTACCGACGAGTAGAACTTCAACGCGCGCCCGCCGGTTGTCGTCTCGGGGTTGCCGAACATCACGCCGATCTTCTCGCGAATCTGGTTGATGAAAATCAGCACCGTCCGCGACTTTGACACGGTCCCGGTGAGCTTGCGCAGCGCTTGCGACATGAGTCGCGCCTGCAGACCCACGTGCGAATCGCCCATCTCGCCGTCCAGCTCCGCCTTCGGCACCAGCGCCGCCACCGAGTCCACTACCAGCACGTCAATCGCGCCAGAGCGCACCAGTGCCTCGGTGATCTCGAGCGCCTGTTCGCCCGAATCCGGCTGAGAAACCAGCAGGTTGTCGACATCTACGCCCAGCTTTTTCGCATAGCCGGGGTCAAGCGCATGCTCGGCATCCACGAATGCCGCGAGGCCGCCGTTCCGTTGCGCCTCGGCGATAATCTGCAGGGTAATGGTCGTCTTGCCCGACGACTCCGGTCCGAAGACCTCGATTACACGCCCCCGCGGAACACCCCCCACCCCCAGGGCCGCGTCAAAACTGATCGACCCGGTTGAGATCACCGAGATCGGCAGCAGCGCCTCACGGGATCCAAGGCGCACGATGGACCCTTTTCCGAACTGCTTTTCGATCTGCGAAAGTGCTAATTCGACGGCTTTTGCGCGCTCATCTGCGGCAGGCATGGGTAATTCTCCTCAGTAGTTGTTCGCTTGGCGCGACTTGTTGGGAATGACAGGAAACACGCGGCGGCTAATTGGATTTCGAAGGGATTTTAGCAGGACGCCTCCCCTGAACGATATAGAAAAAGCGAAGATACGGTGAAAATGTTGGCACCTCGTGCTACCGGTGCCCTGTCCATGCGAAGCATGGGTGGGAACTTCCGCTAAACCTGGTATGCTCCGATCCGCGTCTCCCGCGATGTAAGCGCGTCGCACTCGCGATCCAGTTCCTCATAGGCGGCATCGTTCTGCTTGCGAAAACACCGGAATGCCTCCTCGCTCGTCCACCTGTCAATCGTCAGATACGAGCCCTGAACGAAGGCGTCGCGAAGCAGTTCCGTGCCGAGATACTCCGGAGACGAACGGAACAACTTCGCCCAGTTTCCCTCCGGCCCGTACGCCGCCTCAAAGGAAGCAATCTTCTCCTCGGCAATCTCAAACTGCCAGACCACAACAAACATGCATCCCTCGGCTTACCACAATCCTAACTCGGCGGAGCAGGGACTATCAGGGAGCGAGGGAACAAGGAGACCAAGGTGACAAGAAAAACGTATTTAGAGGTTCGACATTCAGCTTAATCCCTAATTCCTAGTCCCTGCTCCCTGATTGCTGCCCTTTCCAGCTCAGATATAGTCCCCACGCCGCTACTGTCGACGCATCGCGAATCGTTCCGTCCAGCAACATCCGTTCGAACTCCGCAAGCGTTTTTGTGTGGATGACAAGGTCGTGCTCTTCGTCATCGGGGTCACGCTCCGTCATCGTCAGCCCCGTCGCGAGATAGACGTGCTGCTTCTGCCGCGCGAACCCGTACGCAATCCACAAGAAACCCAGGCACGTCATTTCGGCGGCGTGCAGGCCCGTCTCTTCCTTCAGTTCACCGCGTGCCAACTCCTCGGGATTCACGTTCTCCGTCTCCCATCCGCCCTGCGGAAGCTCCAGCGCGCGCTCCTGGATCGTGTACCGGAACTGCTCGACCAGCCACACATGCCCATCCTCGATCGGGAGAATAATGGCGCAGTCGTCCTTGTCGACGACGCTGTAGATGCCTTCCCTCCCATTCGAGCGAAGAATGCGATCCTCGCGCAGCCGCAGCCACTGGTTGCGGTAGACCTCGCGCGTGGAGAGGGTTGTGATCGATTTGTTTTGTTCACGCTTGATCAGGTTCAACGATTCTCCTTGCCTGCTACTCGAACTATGCTCTCGTGCTCTTTTGACTGGGCGGGCCATGAGGAGGAGGCTTAGGCGCAGTTCCGGCCCGGCGGTTCAACAGTATCTCAGAATCTGATTGTTATTCACGATGCGCAGCTACCGCCTTCTCATCGCGCACTCGGTACTTGCGCAAGCGACCGATTAACGACGCCGGTCCACTGACCGCGAGCCGCACGAGATTCCCATCGTAACTGCGCGAGTGCACCAGCATCCCTGCCTCGATCGCTGCCAGAGCCGCTCCGTCGCTCTGCGGAACGCGCAGCTCTGTCTCAATCAATGGATCGGAGTAGAGCGTTTTGTCAATCGCGGCGAGCAGCACATCCAAGCCTTCGCCAGTCCGCGCGGAAACCATGACCTCGCCCGTGTGCGGTTGATGCTGTGGCTGTTCCCGTGCGGACAATCCCTCGCGCTCGTGTGCGTCGAGCAGGTCGATCTTGTTCAAAACTTCGATACGCGGCTTGTTCAGCGCTTCCAGTTCGCCGAGCACCTTCTCCACCTGGGCCTTCTGTTCCGCGCCGTAGCTCGACGCGGAGTCGCGCACGTGCAGCAGGATCTCCGCCTGCTCCACCTCTTCGAGCGTGGCGCGGAAGCTCGTCACCAAAGTGTGCGGCAGGTTGCGGATGAATCCGACCGTGTCGCTCAGCAACACACGCCGGCGGCTCGGCAGCTCAATGGCCCGCAGCTTGGGGTCAAGCGTAGCGAACATGCGCGACGATTGCAGCACCTGCGCGCCTGTGAGCCGGTTGAACAGCGTGCTCTTGCCCGCGTTTGTGTATCCCACCAGCGCGACAGTCGGCACCGGCACAGCCTCGCGCCGCTGCCGCTGCTGGCGTCGCACGCGTCGCACTGCTTCCAGGTCGATCTTGAGCTGGTCGATCCGGCGTTGGATCTTCCGCCGATCCGTCTCCAGCTGCGTTTCGCCGGGGCCCCGAGTTCCGATTCCGCCGCCGAGCTGTGACATGGCTTTGCCGCGGCCCGTCAGCCTGGGCAGCATGTACTCGAGCTGCGCCAACTCCACCTGCAGCTGGCCTTCTCGGGTCCGCGCATGCCGGGCAAAGATGTCGAGGATCAGCTGGGTTCGATCGAGCACGCGGCAAGGCAGAGCCGCTTCGAGGTTGCGAAGTTGCGTGGGGCTCAGGTCGTGATCGAAGAGCACGAGGTCGGCACGCGTCGACGCCGCGACGCCGGCGATCTCTTCAACCTTGCCCTGCCCGATGAGCGTCGCCGGATCAGGCCGCGGGCGTCGCTGCAACAACTCTGCCGCGATCTCTCCGCCGGCGCTTCGCACCAGTTCGCGGAACTCTGCCAGAGACTCCTCGGCGTCCAGCCCGGGCGCGACA
>Ga0126381_100004522_pt1 | contig 15154 bp, 11 predicted proteins | sample PanSoiMetPlot_28_FD_96465 | JGI IMG/M metagenome (GOLD analysis project Ga0126381, IMG submission 96465) | Tropical forest soil microbial communities from Panama - MetaG Plot_28 | ecosystem: Environmental > Terrestrial > Soil > Tropical forest > Bulk soil | place: Panama | collected 2016-02-17
CATTGACGGGAAGCGAAGGCGCCGGGGTGGAAGTGGGCATGGGCGCGGCGAAGAGGATTAAGAAGGTCGTGCTGGAGCTGGGGGGCAGCGATCCGTTTATCGTGATGCCCAGCGCGAACTTGGAGGTAGCCGCCAATACCGCGGTGACAGCGCGAATCGTCAACAATGGGCAATCGTGCATCGCGGCCAAGCGATTCATTGTTGCCGAGGCGATTGCGGACAAGTTTGAAAAGATGCTCGCGGAGAAGATGGCGGCGCTCAAGGTTGGAGACCCGTTTGACGAGGCTACCGAATTGGGGCCGCTGTCATCGGCCCAGGGGCTAGAAGACCTGGATCGCGACGTGCAAGCCACGGTGGAAGCAGGCGCAAAGGTGCTGACAGGTGGCCAAGCTCTGGATCGGCCAGGAAATTTTTATGCGCCGACGGTGTTGACCAACATTCCCAAGGGTTCGCCGGCAGATAAAGAAGAGTTGTTCGGCCCGGTCGCGAGCGTGTTTCGGGCGAAGGACCTGGAGGATGCCATCCGCATTGCCAACGACAGCCGGTTTGGATTGGGAGCCAGCGCATGGACCAACGATGACCAGGAACGCGAGCGATTCGTTAACGAGCTCGAAGCCGGGATGGTGTTCATCAATCGGATGGTCGCGTCCGATCCGCGGCTGCCGTTCGGCGGGGTGAAGTGGTCGGGGCACGGAAGGGAATTGGGAGTCCATGGCATCCGCGAGTTTACAAACATTAAGACGGTCTGGATCGATTAGGCACGGTGAGGCCAGGCTGCAAAGGGAAAAAGCGACACTTGCCACAAATCTTGATCGGGCGGAAAATTTGTTGCTGAGGAGGGGTCATGGCAAAGTCGATGGAAATCGAAGTTAACGGGAAACGTTACGCCGTCGGCTATCCTCCGGACACGACACTTTTGTTTGTCCTGCGCGACGAACTCGGCCTCACGGGGACCAAATATGGCTGCGGAGAAGGGCTGTGCGGCGCTTGCACGGTGTTGCTGGCAGGGGTGCCCAGGCGTTCGTGCCAGATTCCTCTGAGCGCGGCGGCGGCAAAACCCGTCACGACGATCGAAGGGTTGGAGAAAGATGGGAAGCTGCATGCTGTACAGCAAGCGTTTCTCGACGCGGGCGCATTTCAGTGCGCCTATTGCACTTCCGGAATGGTGATGAGCTCGGTCGGTTTGCTCGAGACGAACGCCAATCCGAGCCAAGAGGAGATTGTTCAGTTTCTCCAAGGACACATCTGCCGCTGCGGCACGCACCCACGGGTCATCGAGGCAGTCGAGCAAGCTGCGAAGATGATCGAGGGGCGTGCACGATGAACACCACAAACGAAAGACTGGTTGCCGAACCGGAGCGCTACGAGTTTAGCGCGCTGCCCATCCATCAATTTGCATTGGCACGCCGCGAGTTCTTCAAGCTTTTGGGCGCGGGGATCGCGGTGTTCGTGGTGACCAAGGATACGCTCGCGGCGCAAGAGACCGCGCCTGGCTCGCCGTCGTACCACGGCGAAGAACTGCCAACGGAAATCACCTCCTGGCTCCACATTGGGGAAGATGGAACAGTGACCGGGTTTACCGGCAAGGCGGAAATGGGGCAAAACATTCGAACCTCCATTTCGCAAAACATCGCGGATGAGTTGCGCGTGCCTTTCGCAAGCGTGCGTTTGGTGATGGCGGATACGACTTTGACACCGTTTGACGCGGGCACGTTTGGCAGCCGAACGACCCCGACGATGACGCCACAATTTCGCCGCGTGGCCGAAGCGGCGCGCAATCTGCTCATCGGAGTGGCGGCCAAGGAGTGGAATGTTGCGCCGGAGGGATTAGTCGCCTCGGACGCGAAGGTGACCGATCCGGCTTCGAAGCGTTCACTGACTTATGCGGAGCTCGCCCGCGGCAAAACGCTGGCGCAGAATCTGCCCGCGGAGGATCCCACCACACCTGCGACGGAATGGAAGATCGCGGGGAAGGCTCTTCCGAAAGTGGATGGCCGCGCGTTTGTCACCGGAAGTCACAAGTACACGAGCGACATCCTGCTGGAAGGCATGCTGTACGGGAAAGTCCTGCGACCGCCCTCGTTTGGCGCGACGCTCGATTCCTGTGATGACAGCGCCGCAAAAGCCATGAGCGGCGTTGTCGTCGTTCGAGATGGCGACTTTGTCGGCGTTGCCGCTCCGAGCGTGCATGAAGCCGAGAAAGCGCTCGGCGCCATTCGCACGCAATGGAAAGAAGTGCCGCAGGTTTCTAGTAAAGAAATCTTCTCATACCTCAAGAACCGCGCCGAGCCCTCGTCAAACGAGCGGTTCCGGAGGGAAAAAGGTTCTGTACAAGAAGGACTTGCTGCCGCGGCGCATCGACTCGATGCGACCTACAACGTGGCGTATATCGCGCACGCTCCGCTTGAGCCGCGTGCGGCGGTGGCGCAGTTTGCCGACGGCAAGCTGACGGTATGGACCGGAACGCAGCGGCCGTTTGCGAATCGCGACGAACTGGCGAGCGTTTTTCATCTGCCGGAGGGCAACGTTCGGGTCATCGTTCCCGACACGGGAGCAGCCTACGGAGGGAAGCATACCAGCGACGCGGCTATCGAGGCCGCACGATTGGCGCGCGCGGCGGGAAAGCCCGTAAAAGTTGTCTGGACACGCGAAGAGGAGTTCACCTGGGCGTACTTCCGCCCCGCGGGCGTGATCGAAGTCAAAAGCGGCATCGCTCGCGATGGCAAGCTGGCGGTTTGGGAATTTCACAACTACCATTCCGGTATGTCGGGGATCGAAACGCCCTACGATGTGTCGAATCAACTGACACAATACCACCAGGTGCCGCTGGTTTTGCGCAGCGGTTCTTATCGCGGTCTCGCCGCGACGGCAAACCATTTTGCACGAGAAACGCACATGGATGCCCTGGCGAGCGCGGCTAAGATGGATCCGCTCGATTTTCGTCTGAAGAACCTCTCCAACCCACGAATGCGGGCGGTGCTGGAAGCGGCAACGAAATCCTTCGGCTGGCCGCGCAAGAAAACGCAACAGGGGCAAGGATTCGGCCTTGCTTGCGGCGCTGAGAAAGGGAGCTATGTCGCGGCGTGCGCCGAAGTTGCTGTGGACCGGGTCTCGGGTGGCGTGCGCGTTGTCCGCGTCGTCGAAGCGTTCGAATGCGGTGCGATCGTCAATCCCGATGGCTTGCGCAATCAGGTGGCGGGTGCAATCATTCAAGGTCTGGGCGGAGCGCTCTTTGAGGCCGTCGAATTTGAGAATGGACGGATTAAGAACCCGCACTTTGCCACGTATCGTGTGCCGCGCTTCCGCGATGTGCCGGTGATTGAGGTGGTTCTCCTTGACCGAAAGGACCTCCCGTCGGCCGGGGCGGGCGAGACGCCGATCATGGTGATCGCGCCAGCCGTAGGGAATGCGCTGTTCGATGCCACGGGCATTCGCCTGAATGATTTGCCGCTTGTACCGAACGGGCTGCGTAAGAGCTGAGGCAAGTGGTTACGAGCAATTCATCGTTTGGAGAGGATCCCGCGTGAAGCGCTTGGCTCCGGCCGTAGGAATTTTCGTATTGCTCGGCACTGGTGCGTGCCAGAGGCAAGCGAACGACAAAGACGCGATCCGCGCTGGGATTCTGCAACATTTGACCTCCATCGGTACGTTGAATATGAGCGCCATGGACATGGATATTCAGAGTGTTTCTGTCAATGGCAACCAGGCTCATGCCGAAGTTGAGTTTCGACCCAAGAACGGTGGCACGCCGGGCGCCGGCATGCACATCGCGTACAATCTCGAAAAACGCGGTGGCGCCTGGGTGGTGCTGAAATCGCAATCGTTGGGAGGCATGATTCAACATCCTGATCCCGGTCAAAACCCGCACACGAACCCGGACGTGCATTCCGGGGCGCTGCCGAATTTCAACCAAATCTTAAATCCGTCTGCTCCTCCCACCACGGGCGCGCTTCCTCCGGGGCACCCCCCCGTGAATCCTTCGCCCGAGCGGAATCCTCAGCCGAGCGGCCAGGGCCAGACGACTCCAAGCAAACCGAACTAGGGATAAGTCTCCGACGAGACACCGCCCATCATCGAACGTTTCGCGAACGTATAATCCGATACGCTGAGCAGAAGGATAAAGAAAAAGAGCAGGAGAATTCTGAGCGCGCGTTTCTGTCTAAAAGTCTTGCAACTCGTTGGTCGGCACGGCCACGCGAACGGCGTTCAGCACGGCAAACAAGTCGATCAGTTCCTGCAGGATGGCCCCGCCAATCGCCGGCAAGTAGCCTCCCGCAGCGAAAATCATCCCGACCAGACTGGCGATCATGCCGCCGAGTGCACTTTCTAACGCGATGCGCCGCATGCGCCGCCCGATATGCATGAGCTCGTCGATCTTCCCAAGAGCTAACTCGAGCACGACGGCATCCGCGGCCTCGGCGGTGATGTCGCTGGCTGATCCGAACGCCACACCCACAGTCGCTGCGAGCAGAGCAGGCGCGTCGTTGATACCGTCGCCCACGAACAAGGTCTTGTCGAGCGCTGTTTCGCGCTTGACGATTTCCACTTTTTCCTCGGGACTTGCGCCAGCGTGCACTTCGGTAATCCCTACAGTTTCCGCCAGGTATTTCACTTCCGATTCCCGATCGCCGGAGACCAGCAGCACCTTGCGCACCCCGTGACGCGGCCGTAGATGCTCGATGAAGGTCCGGCTCTCTTTTCGCGGCGTGTCGTGAAAGCGCAGCGCCGCTGCGTAACGGCCGTCGATAAAGACCAAACATTCCAAGCCGCTCGTCAAGGGCGGCAGAGGAAGATGCTCCGCCGCGACTTTGCCGCGGCCGGTGATTTGAACTCCTCGGCCTTCGATGATGCCGTGAAGTCCCTCGCCGGGGCGCTCGCTGACATGCGCAACTGGCAACAGGGCGATGTTTTCCTGCTTTGCCGCGGTCACGATGGAGGCGGCCAGAGGATGCTTTGAATATTGCTCGAGGCTGCCGATGAGCTCGAGCACTTCCGTGCGATCAAAGCCCGTGGAACAGATGACCTCGGTCAGCGTGGGCCGGCCATACGTGAGAGTTCCTGTCTTATCGAAGATGAGTGTGCGGCAAGAATCAATTTGCTCCAAGATCCCGGGGTTTCTGATGATGATCGCGCGCCGCGCGGCCAACGAGATGGCGCCGACGATAGCCGTGGGTATTGCCAACAGCAGCGGACACGGCGTGGCGATAACCACGACCGCCAAAAAACGATGAGCATCTGCGCTCAGGATTCCCGCAACACCGGCCACAGCAAGCGCCAGCGGCGTATACCATGCGCCCAGTTGATCCCCCAGGCGCCGCAATTGTGGCTTCTGCTGCTCGGTTTCATGCATCACTCGCATGATCCGCGCATAGCGAGAATCGACCGCGAGCTTTTCGGCGCGAATCGTTAGGGCTTGCTCTCCGTTGATCGCGCCGGAGATCACCTGTGATCCGGGCGTCTTGGAGATCTGGTAGGGCTCGCCGGTGAGGTAGGCTTCGTCCATGACGCCCTGGCCCTCGAGCACCTCACCATCGACGGGGCAGATTTCGTGTGGAAACACGGTCAGCACGTCTCCCACACGAATTTCTTCGAGCTTCACATCAACGAGCACGGAACCTTCACGCCGATGCGCGACGCTCGGAACTCTTTTTGCTAGTGCATCAAGTACGGAGGAAGCTTTCGCCGCCGCATAGAATTCCATGGCGGCGCCTCCCGAAAGCATCAGCACCACAATGGTCGCGACCAAATATTGCGCCAGCAGAACCGCGGTGAGGATGGAGACACCTGCGAGAAGGTCCGAGCCGAATTCCATCTTGAATAGTTTTTTCGCTAGACCGGAGACCAGTGGAATTCCGCCGATGACGAGCGCCGCGAACAAGGGAACAAGCGCAGTCCGGGGCGCCGAGGCCGCCACATAGCGCAGGATGAGATGCAAAGCAATTGCGAGAAGCGTGAGCCCAGCGATGTAGATTTCTTTGGGCAGGCTCGAAAATGCCTTCGCGGCCGGCTTCATGGTAGTTCTCTTAACGCCGAGGATGAGAGGCGACTGTGATTTGCGTCACAAGACTTCGTTCTTTCCTCACACGGGCTCTTAGACCGTTTTGTCCTTTGCGTAGCAAAGCGATTCCAAGTTGCAGTCCATGCACTTCGGCTTGCGCGCTTGGCAAATCCTCCGCCCGTGCCAAATGATCTGGTGAGAAAAGAGGATCCATTTGTCCTTCGGAATCACTTGCATCAAGTCCTGCTCAATCTTCTTCGGATCCTCGTTTCGTGTCAGGTCCAAGCGGTTGGCGATTCGCTGGACATGGGTGTCCACGACTATGCCGCTAGGGATCCCATAAGCGGTTCCCAGCACGACGTTTCCCGTTTTTCGCGCTACACCCGGCAACGTAAGGATTTCTTCCATGGTTCGCGGCACTTCTCCGCCAAAGTTTTCCAAAATCCCCTTGCTTGCGCCCATCACCGACTTGGTTTTATTGCGGAAAAAACCAGTCGGGCGAATTTCCTGCTCGAGTTCTCTCGGCGTGGCGTACGCGAACGCTTTTGCGTCGGGATATTTCCCGAAGAGGGTCTCCGTCACCTGATTCACACGGACGTCGGTACACTGCGCCGAAAGAATCGTGGCCATCAAAAGTTGAAATGCGTTTTTGTGACGCAGCTCACAAGTAGCGTTGGGATACGCTTCGTCGAGTTTGGCAAGAATGGTCGCCACGCGCTTCGGGTCGGTGCCGGCTGCTCGATCTTGCTTCGGGGCCTTGGCTGCTTTCTTCGCAAGCCTCCCTTTTGCAAGCAGCGGCTTTTTGTTCCTCGATTTCTTTTTCTTCGACTTCGTGGCCATAGAAGCCAGACTATAGCATGGAGGAAAGTGCCACGAACAACTTGCGAAAGGCCTTTCCGCGATGACTATGCCGATTTTTTTCTTCGGCCGACAGTTCCGCGAAGGTTTTCTTCAGGGGAGGGAAGTAAAACACCGGATCGTATCCAAACCCTCCCGTGCCCCGTGCCACTGGCAGAATTTCTCCCTCCACGCGGTCCGTGACCACCGCTAGTGCGCGCCCACCTCGCGCCAGCGCAATGGCACAGATGAAATGCGCAGCGCGTTTTTCGCCTGCTAGATCGCACATTTCTTGCAAGAGCTTTTCGATACGCTGCGAATTCGTAGCGTCCACACCCGCGTATCTTGCCGAGACGACGCCCGGTGCGCCGCCGAGGGCGGGCACCACCAGCCCGGAATCATCGGCAAAAATTAGTCCTTCTTCGATTCGCGCATAGTGCAGCGCCTTCCCAGCGGCATTCTCTGCGAAGGTTGGAGCCTTTTCTTCGAACGCGGGAAGAGACGCAAATGCCGGCACCAAGGCAAGATCGACGCGGGGGCAGGTCAGAGCGTTAGCTTCCGCCAAAGTGCGATACTCTTTCAACTTTCCAGGGTTCGACGAAGCGAGAAACAACTTAACGGGCGCGCGCACTGAATTTCAGGGGCAGGACGGCGCGTTGTTCGTCGGTGAGCCGGCGGATTCCTGCGGCTGCGAGAGCGAGCAGATCCTGCATTTCACTCCCCGTGAACGCACGGCCCTCTGCGGTTGCCTGGATTTCCACGAAGTGCCCACTGCCGGTCATGACTACGTTCATGTCCACTTCGGCGTGCGAGTCTTCTTCGTAGGCCAGGTCGAGCAAGGTACGGTCATCCACAATCCCCACGCTCGTGGCCGCAACCGAATCAATCAGCGGCGAACTTTTCAAAATCCCCGCAGCCACGAGGCGCTCGAACGCCAGCGCCAACGCAACGAATGCTCCGGTGATGGACGCGGTACGCGTTCCGCCGTCTGCCTGGATGACGTCGCAATCCAGCCACACGGTGCGCTCTCCCAGCGCTTCCTGATCTATCACCGAGCGCAGGGAGCGGCCAATCAATCGTTGAATCTCCAACGTCCGCCCCGACTGCTTTCCCCGCGTCGCCTCGCGAGGCATACGTTCTTCGGTCGCGCGCGGCAACATGCCGTATTCGCTGGTTACCCAGCCCTTGCCGCTGCCCTTCAAGAATGGCGGAACGCCATCATCCACTGTGGCCGTGCAAATCACGCGCGTATTCCCCAGCTCGATCAGCACGCTGCCTTCGGCCGTCGAGATGAAATCCGGCGTGATCTTGAATGGGCGCATCTGGTCTGCGGTTCGGCCGTCGCTTCTCACTGCTCCTCCTGCCCTGGTTCTCTCACGCGTTCTCCGCTGTCGAGATTTTGTCACCGCTGTGTCAGTTTGACGGTGCCGAAGGTCACTGTCAACGGCGGGACAACAAGGGCTCCGGTCTTGGCAGGGGCTGGTGTCGTTGCGGGATTTGCCAGGGACTGGCCCGCTCCAGCATTCACAGCAAACGTTCCCGTCAGGTCGACGTGGCCCCCCAGGGTTTCCACTTCCTGTCCATGAATGAGGATTTTCAGTCGTTTCAACTGCGGCACATTCGCTTCGAGCGTATGCGTCATGGAATCAACCGCCAATTGTTCACTCTGAATTCCCGAGGGAATCGAGGTTGCCAGCGCTTCGGAGAAATCCGCGATCGCCGTGCCGTCCGACAAAACATAAAATGCGAGCAGCACGGCGTCCGGTGGCAACGTGCGTAGCCCAACATCCACCGGGCCGGCCAGTAGTGTGTTCAGCACCTGCTTAGAACGCAACACCGGATCGCTCGAAAGCGGCAGTTCGACGGCCACCGGCGCTAGTATCGAACTGTCCGCATCGGAAAGCCAGAAAAGCTGTGCTTTCACGCGAGGATCACTCGGGTTTATCGGGACCGGCTGTATCAGTTCCCGTCGCGCCTGTTCTTCGCTTTGCTGCTGCAATCGCGCCGCGCGTGTCATTCGTTTCCGGAGAATCGGGGCAAAAATCGCCGCACCAATCACCGCAAATACCAGCAGCGTGGTGAGCCAGAATTTCCAGCGCCCCCTTGCGGGTTCTGCGGCGGGTTCCATCACGGCAACGCTCCGCTCGTCGTGGCCATGGCGTACAGCGGCTTGAACGCCGCGACCCCGCGCGCAATGGCGTCCGCGACCGCCGGCGCCATATGGTCCAGGTCCGCGCGGTTGTTCACAACCACGCTCGAGACTTCCACCGCAATCGCCGGCGCCGCCGTCGTCCGCAGCTGCCGAATGGTTGCCGTTTGCGCCGTGTCCGGCGAGCCTTTGAACTGCTGTGTGAGCATTCCCTGGACCAGGTCTCCGAGCTTCCGACTCAGTCCAAGAAACGGGGCCTGCGCAAGGTCCCAAGGTATGAACCCATTCGTGGTCTTTACCGGCGGCAGGTCTGAATTGACATAGACGCGCACGGTTCCCGGTATCCCCGTCGAGGCAATGTGTAGCGAGATGAACACCGCCCCACGCTGCGCGTTGGCAATTGCGGAGCGGTCATCAAACGACGGGTTGTCGTTCCCTTGCCGTGTCTCGACTACTTGCAACCCTTGCTGCTCCAGTCCTCGCCGCACCTGCGCTGCGAATTCCAGCGTGATTTCACTTTCCTGGATTCCTCCGGTTCCGCGCGCGCCGGGATCGGTTCCGCCGTGAGCCGGGTCCAGCACAACTATGTTCAAGCCACTCGGCGCCGTTTGCGAGCCTGGCGCGGAGCCAGCCCCCGCTGGCGCGGTTTGTCCCGCAGTCGCTGTGGAAGCGGGCGGCAATGTACTCGCGCCGGGCGCTTGTTGGGTTTGCGAGGGAGTCTCGAGCGCGAACGCCATCACCGCGGCGCCAACCACCAGCAAGCCTATTCCACCAATCGCGAAGAATCTTAACCTGGAGTTTCCCACGTCGAGCAGCATATCAAATCCGCCTCACGGGGCCACCAGTCGTTGTACCGTGCGGCACGCTCGACGCCTTGCCGCCAACCGGAGCACTTGCGCTTTTGAGGCTCCGCGAGCAAGGCACTCGAGCTAATGAACCCCTGACACTTCCGTCGTGGTCACCGGCTTTAGATTCGCCTTCTCGAGCAAAGTATTCGTGTTTGCCAACTCTTTGTTCTGCAAATCCGCCCACTGCGCCAGCGTTTCTTCCGCAGCCTGGTCCCATTTCGCGCTGGCCGTCTCGGCATCCTCCGTAGGCGCTGCGTCGGCGCTTTCCACAACGGTCATCAACCCGTTCAGGGCCGACGCAACTTTCGGCAGCGTCTCCGGTCCTTTGGCCGGCAGCGCCAGCCCGAACAGCCCGAACCCGCCCTCGCCCTCCGGGGGAACCATGGCCTCCAACTTCTGATTCAGTTCCTCGAGTGCTTTGACGGCATCGGATCTCGCGCTCGCTTCTTTCCTGCGCGCCTCGATCTGTCTTCGCAGCTCGGCAACCTGCTGTAACGCCAAAGAAACTTCGGCCTCCCGAGCGGAAAGCTTCGAAGCCAGTTCAAATTGCCGGGTCAGTTCCTCGTGCGTCGTCTTTACTCGCGGATCCAGCTTGATGGTCAGCGGTTGCGTCGTGTTTTTGCCGTGCGCCGTTAGTTGCACGGTGTAGTTTCCCGGCAAGGCCAGCACTCCGGAAGGCCGCCGAAACGACGCGCGCCCGCCTTTTGCTGGCGAATACCGCAAATCCCACACGAAGCGGTGCATTCCTGCCTCGTCGGAAAGCTTTTGCGGTTCACGTACCCAGGAGGCGGGGAACGCCAAATCGTTCGGATTCACCTTGGGTGGCGCGTCGTCGCTTGAAAACCGCCGTACCAGCCTCCCGTCGCTGTTGAAAATTTGCAATTGAATCGGCGCGACAGACTTTTCTTTCAAGTAGTAATCCAGCACCGCGCCATTGGGCGCATTGGCCGCCATGGGCTCATCGTCAGGAATCGGTGTGCTCTGATCGCTTCCCGATCGCATGCGATACGCGGTTGCCGGCTGGAAGAGCCATACCTCGGCACCGGCTACGTGTCGATCGATTTGCCGCAACGGCGTAGCGTTGTCGAGCACCCAGAACGAGCGCCCGAATGTCGCAATCACCAAATCGTTTTCATGCACCACCAGGTCGCGCACCGAAGTCATCGGCAAATTGAGTCCGAGCGACTGCCAGTCGTCGCCATCATCGAAGGAAACGTACACGCCCCGCTCGGTGCACGCGTACAGCAAGCCTTTCCTATAGCTGTCCTCCCGCACGCAATTCAAAAAGCTGTCATCCGGGATCCCGTTTGAAATGCGCTGCCAGCTCTTCCCGAAATCCCGCGTACGGTACAGGTACGGCTGATAGTCTTCCAGCCGGTGGCGATCCACCGCCGCATAGGCTGTTCCTGGGTCGGAATGCGATGCTTCGATGTGTGTCACTTTGCTCCAGGAAGTTAATTCCCTAGGCGTGACGTTCTCCCAGCTCTTTCCTTCGTCGCGCGTCAACTGAATCTGCCCGTCGTCCGTTCCCGCCCAAAGCTCTCCTTCCTTCACATACGAGGGGCCAATTGTGTAAATCACACCGCGTCGCTTTCCCTTCGGAGCATCCGCGGCCGTTGCCGGATCCAAGTTTGCCGGCGCCCCGGGATCTTCGCGGGTTAAATCTGGGCTAATGGCTTGCCAGGAATTTCCGCCGTCCTCCGTGCGAAACAGGATCTGCGACCCGAAGTAAAGGACGTGTGCATTGAGTGGCGAAAACACGAGCGGCAGGGTCCAAGTGCGGCGGAACGAACCTGGCTGCGCCATGGTCGGCGGCATCTCCTGGATCTGTTCGTTGCTCAGGTCCTGGCGGGCTACAAATCCACCGAAGATCACTCCCGGATTCAGCGGATCGGGTGCGATGTAGCCGTTCTCATCCCCGGCTTCCAGCGGCCGCCAATCATGAAAGTTCAGAAAGCGGTACCTGCTTCGGCTGGCGGTGGCCGCCGGCCCGCTATCCTGCTGCGCCCCATACACCCAATACGGAAACTGATTGTCGGTCGCGACGTGATAAAACTGCCCCGTCGCCTGGTTAAGCCACGAGCTCCACGTCTCGCCTCCGTTGCGCGTCACGACCGCCCCTTGGTCGCAGCTTAGAACCATGCGCTTGGAATCATCTGGATCAATCCAAAGTTCGTGATAGTCCGGTCCCGTTGGATCGCCTCTGAACACGGTGAAGCTCTTTCCACCGTCCCCGGACCGATAGATCGATGTGTTCGGCACATACACGATGTCCGGGTTCTTGGGATCTACGGTAACTTCATTGAAGTACCAGCCCCGCCCCCAAATCCGGTGGTCTTTTGAAACTTGCTGCCAAGTCTGTCCGCTATCATCCGAACGGTATAACCCGCCCTGTTTGGCGTCGACAATAAGGTAAATCCGCTTCGGATTGCTGGGCGCAAATGCGATGCCCATGCGCCCCAGTCCATCCGTGGGTAATCCTTGTCCCTGCACCAGCTGCCAGTGATCTCCGCCGTCATTCGAACGATACAGGCCGCTTCCTGGGCCGTTCGAGGGTGGATAAATGCTCCAGGGGGGCCGGCGCGTCTGCCACAGCGCGGCGTAAATCGTTTTCGGATTGCCTGGCTCAAACGCCAGGTCGATCGCGCCGGTATTTTCGTCGTGAAACAGCACTTTTTGCCAGTGCAAGCCTCCATCTTTTGAGCGAAAAACGCCGCGGTCCTGGTTCGGTCCGTACGCGTGTCCCAGCGCCGCCACAAGCACGCGGTTTGCATCGCGGGGATCCACCAGGATCCTGGCAATTTGTCGCGTGTCCCGCAATCCAATCGGCATCCACGTTTTTCCCGCGTCGCTCGACTTGTACATCCCATTTCCTACCGAAATGGACGACCGCATGTCGGCCTCGCCCGATCCCACGTAAATCACCTGCGCGTCCGAGGGCGCAACGGCAATCGCTCCGATCGAGGCAATCGGCTGGGAGTCAAAAATCGGCTTCCAGCTCCGTCCGGCGTCGTTGGTCTTCCATACGCCGCCGCCAACCGCACCGAAATAATAGGTCTCGGGCTGGCCGTGCACGCCGGTCACCGCCAGCACGCGTCCTCCGCGAAATGGCCCGATCAACCGCCAACGCAGTTCGTCAAACAGTTTTTGGTCGATCTGTTTTGAGGTGTCGGCCCCAGCCGTCAGTCGCACGGACGCTCCAGCAAGGAGCAGGGACACAAAGGCAGGAACAACGGCGCGCAGTTTCAAAGTCGTCTCCAAAGCTGATTTGGTGTTTCGAACGAGTGTCGAGTATATCTCACCGGCCCAAAAGAATACCGCCTACAGAAGTGTCTGGTCGTGAGTTGGCATAAGCTAACTCATCGGTGGGAACTCATAGGTTCTTACCGCAAATCGTTCCAGAGCGAATGAGGCCATGCGGGAGTGAGGCTATGCCGTTTCCAGTTCTTCGAGCTGGTCGGGCACCACCGGGTTGGCGCGCAGGATTTTCAGTTTCCCACTCACAAAGTAAACTGCGAACCCGGCGAGGATAATCAGAGCGCCAAACAAGAGTCCGTTTATTCCGAGCACCGTTTCGTGATTGCTCTCTATTATCGCTAGCAAAAGCAGTAGCAGCGGAAATACGCCCGTCAACACCGCGCCGGGCATGCCGCCCGGAACGCGGAACGCGCGCGGCAGACCCGGTTCTTTGATCCGCAGCACGACCAGAGTCACAAACTCCAGCATCAGACTCGCGCCGTAAAGCATGATATCCAACGTTACCAGCCGCTTGAATCCCAGCCGCAGGCACAGCGCCCAGCACGCTGCGCAAACCACGATCGCCAGCCACGGCGTGTTGGTCCGCCGGCGCGTTTTGCCGAACACTCTTGGCAGCATTCCATCCCGCGCCATCGCCAAAGGCAGACGTGAGTAACTCATCACCAGCGCGTTGAACATTCCGAACCCGCTCATCATTCCGCCGAGCACAATCAGGAATCGCAGCCATTCGAATCCTGCGAATGTTCCGCCCAGCGTTCCCGCCACGGCCGCCCACGAGCCGTCTTCCGCGAAAAGGGAAGAGGGGGCGCCGGTCAGATACACCGCCGCAAAAGGCAGCACATAGCTCAGCGCAACCAGAATTACCGCGGTGATCATCGCCCGAGGATAGGTTCGCTGCGGCCGCTCGACTTCCTGCGCGATGGTCGACGCGTTGTCCCAACCCATGTAGTTCCACATCGCCACCAGCACGCCACCAACCAGGCCGAGCCCGGTTATCGCCGGTGCTCCGTGGGGATCTGCTAAGGTTCCCGTTTTGAAAGGCGCCAGAACCACAACCAGCGCAAACGGCGCCGAGAGCAGGAAGAACAGCCACAGGGATGTAAGTCCGACCACGCGAATCCCGGCGATGTTCAACGCGGCGCAGGTCACCACCACAAACAGCCCTGCGTACATTCCGTGATTCCCGACGCCAAACCATGGCGACATCTGCCTTAGATAAAACACAAACAGAGTCGGGTAAATCGCCATGTCAAAAACGCTTGCCGCCAGGGACAACCAAGCTTCCTGAAATCCCCAGAAGTTCCCCATGCCACGCCGCACCCATGCGTAGTAGCCGCCCTCAGCAGGCAAGGCGCTCGACAGTTCGCCGATCATGAACGTTGTCGGCAGGCTCCAGACGAGCGGCAGAAACAGCAGGATCAGGATCCCGCGGCCATACCCCGCGCCATGAATGATTTCTTCGGTCCCATACGTGCCGCCGGACACCATAAAGAATGTCGCTGCCACGAGAGGCCAGAGCGTCAGTTTGATAGACCTTTTTGTTGTTGAGACTGCGCGGGTGGGAAACTGTGCGGGAAGCGATATCGAACTCAATTCTTACTCTCGTCCTCCTAAACGAACGTCGCTCTCGTCGCTGCGGCGAAGCGAGTTCGCAGGTGCAGAATACAGGAGTCCTTTCTGCACGCAAGAGAAAAGTGCATGCGGACCAAGTTTTTTTCAACCTCGCCCATGGCATTTACTCTCGAGTCGGTTGGCCGCAATCCGGCAACTGCCTGGCCTCCTCGAGCAACCGCTCCCCTGCTGGCGCTGCGTGCTAGACTGCTCCTTTGCTTTTTGCCGTCGCGTTTCATCCATTCCCAAAGGAGCATTCGAATGAGGCTGCCCTCCGGTGCTGCATTCCCCGTACTTTTTCTGTTGCTGGTACCTGCTTTCACGGTTCTAGCTCAGCAGCCTCCTCGAGCCCTTCGCCGCGTCACCATTGACGACTATTTTCAAATCCGCGAGGTCAGCGACCCCGATCTGAGCCCTGAAGGCCAGTTCGTCACCTATACCGTCGAGTCTCGG
>Ga0126381_100004523_pt1 | contig 15154 bp, 14 predicted proteins | sample PanSoiMetPlot_28_FD_96465 | JGI IMG/M metagenome (GOLD analysis project Ga0126381, IMG submission 96465) | Tropical forest soil microbial communities from Panama - MetaG Plot_28 | ecosystem: Environmental > Terrestrial > Soil > Tropical forest > Bulk soil | place: Panama | collected 2016-02-17
CGCGAAGCGCGAGGTCTCCCATAACCAACGTGCCATCCGATCGCGCGCGTTGGTTAGGTGACGCCGATAGGTCCCGAAAGAAAGAGCAAGCCGATCCGCCACGACCTCCTGCTTCAAGGCGGGTTGTGAATAGGTCAGCTCGAGTATCCGACGCAGCTTCTCGTCGCGCGCGTTGTCGAACAACGTGCCGACAGTCTCGCACAGCAGCGCCTTCAGCTCCTGCGGCCCGCTGAGATTGGAAATTCCGGCGCGCAGCAACGGGTTGCGAGCGAGCAAATCGGGACTGTGGACGTCGCGCAGAGCATCTTTTACCGCCTTGACGAAATCCCCGTAGGCGAGCCCCGTCGCCGCGGCGACCGGCAGAGCTGGCGTCGGCAAACCGAAGGCACCAGAGCTCGGCTGCTCCGACCCGGCAGCATCGTCCTCCGCGTACGTTCCCCGTGGAGGACCCGGGGTCATCATGGCCAGCGCTCCGCGAGTCATAGACGATCAAACTAAAATCGGTGCTCCGGAAGGCATCGCAAGCCTGAAAAGTTCGAACAAGTGACGGCCTAGCAAGGCTCGGGGGCGTCGACATACCCTGTTGATTATGCTCCCTCCGATCACCCGACGAATCGGCTGCCGGCGGTGGTGCTCACCGGGCGCAATGCCTTCGGCCTGAATAAGTGACGCAATGTGGGGGCGATCTTTCCCTATAAAACCGGGATAATTTAGACTATAATGTTCGATAGAATCGATATGTCGACCGACCCTGGCATACCGACGCTCGATCAGCTACGGGTCTTTCTGGCTGTGGTGGACGTCGGAAGCTTTGCAGGCGCCGCACGACGGCTTGGCCGCGCGACATCGGTCATCAGCTATTCGATCAGCAACCTGGAGGTGCAACTCGGGGTCTTGCTGTTCGATCGCAAATCGACGCGCAAGCCCCAGCTGACCGAAGCTGGCCGCGGGGTACTGTCGGAAGCGCGCACCATCACCAATGGCATCAACTTGCTCCGCGCCAAGGTGAGAAGCCTGCGCCAAGACATCGAGGCGGAAATCAGTCTTGTGCTGGACGTGATGCTGCCGGCCACACGGGTGGTCGATGGGCTGAAGGCGTTTCGCGCAGAGTTTCCAACAGTGTCGCTGCGCCTCTATATCGAGGCGCTCGGGGCCGTGAGGCAGATGGTGCTCAATGGCGAAGCCTCGATCGGAATCTGTGGAGCGCTCGATGCGGCGGTCGCCGGGATCGAGCGCATCGCGGTCGGCAGCGTCGAGTGGATCCCCGTTGCTGCGCCCGATCACCCATTGGCGCTCGCGGGCCGGAACCCGCCGGGCGCCGGGCGGCACCACATCCAGCTTGTACTGACGGACCGCTCACCGCTCACCAAGGGCCAAGACGTCGGCGTGATTGGAACCCAGAACTGGCGCCTGGCTGATCTCAGTTCGAAGCACATGCTACTGAGGGGAGGCATCGGCTGGGGCTATATGCCCGAACCAATGGTGCGCGAGGATATCGAAGGAGGCCGGCTCGTTCCGCTCGACATGCCGGAACTGAGGATGGGATCCCTTCGACTGTATGCAATTTACAGGACGGATACGCCGCCGGGCCCGGCAGGTTCCTGGCTCATTTCTCGGTTCGAGGCCCAGGCGGCGAGGGCGACCGAGCCCGCTGATTAACCCGCCTCCTTTCTTAGCGCGATGCCGCCGGCGACCAGCCCAGGCGCAGCGGGTCAATCCCGAATCATCATTACCCGTTCAGGAGGTGCGCTCTTTGCCGCTGCCGGCACATCCGGTCAAGCGGTCGAGCACGGTGTCGAGTAAGGGGCGAAGGCTCGTGCACTGGTTGATGTTGGCGAGAATAGTGCCGGGCTGCTGTTCGAACGCGCCATGACCGATTTCGTGGGCAGCACCTTTAAGCAGCGCCCGCACGCTGTCCTCGGTCGCCTCCATGTGAAACTGTAGTCCAAGAACGCGCTGACCTGCTGCAAACGCCTGAGTCTCGGTAATTTTGCTCTTCGCGAGCAGCACTGCCCCGCGAGGCAGATCGAATGTCTCGCCGTGCCAGTGAAATGGCGTAAAGCTGCCGGGTACGCCATCGAAGAAAGGATGCGAACCGGCCGTCCGCTGGACGGGGAACCAGCCTATCTCTTTGGCGCTTCCGGGATAGACCCGCGCGCCCAAGGCTTTGGCGATGATCTGAGCGCCGAGGCAAATTCCAAGCACGGTCTTGTCCGCCGCTATGGCCTCGCGAACCAACGCGATCTCTGGACCAAGCCAGCCGAGACGAGCCTTGTCATTCGCACTCATCGAGCCGCCCATGACAGTCAGCATGTCGAAATCGGCAAGCGACGGCAGCGTGGGATCGCGGTGCAGGTGGAATAGACGGAGAGGAAAGCCGCGCGTTGCGGCCCAATCGGCGACAGCCGCCGGCCCTTCGAATTCGATATGCTGCAGAACCGCCATGCGCATGATGCTTGGGCCCTCCCGCCGTCCATATACCGAGACATCAGACAGCTGAACTAAGCCGGGCCGCCCGTGCCACAGCACCAGCTAATCGATAAGCTTTTGTTCCACGAATGCGGCACGCGCCGTCGGATGATCCAGGACACCGACGCGCTCCATGAGCTTAAGGGTCGGGAAAGAGTCAGCGCGACTGCTTGCCGCTATTCGTTCTGGTATAATAGTCTCGCAGAACGACCTCCGCGTCGCGTCCGTCGAGGCCAGCTTCCAGCAGCCAAGCCCGGCACAGATCGAGGTCCGGATCGAGAAACAGCCTTATCAGCTTTGCATAGAGAGGCCCGAGCACCTCCCTCCGATCCGACGCGCTCGAGGCCCAGTGCTGGTGCACAACATAGACAAAATAGGAATGATGTCTGCTCTCGTCGGTGCAATGATCGCGCACCGTGTTGCGCACGGCGCTCACGACACGTGGATCACGCGGCACTCCGCGCAGGATGGACGTAATCAGCGTCTCCGAGATCGAGACGAACGCGATCAAGAGATCATCGGCGAATTCGGCGGGAAGACCTCTCTCGAACTCTTCCAGCCCGCGCAAAAACCGCGGTTGCGAGGGGGCAAGCGGCGGCAGTTCCGAAGCGCCGGGAAGCCGCTTCATCAATTCGACAGCCACGTACGCGTGGTGACTTTCGTCGGTTACTATAAGCCGCGCCTCTCGCCCCGCCTCTTCGCTCAACCCAAAAGCCTGCGCGTTCTGAGCGAGCTTGATTGAAGCCGCCATTACGGCTTCATATTCGAGCTTCTCGGTAAACGCGTTTTAGCTCTCCAGTTTGCGCATCGTCAGACGGCGCTTTGCGTGACCTCCCAGCCTGTCGACCAGTGGATGGCCGACACCTGGCACGAGTTCGGGAGGGAACAGCACGAGACCGGCTTCGCATGTGAAATCGGGCAGCGGCTTGTGCACGGTACTGTACGTGCACCAGTCTTTAAACGGGCTTTGATACTCCATCGACTTTCTCCCGTTCCTCGACGTCCTCACCGTTGGTGGCCTATTGAACATCATGATTGGCGGTCCTCGTGCGCGGCCAAGCGGTCGCCATTGCGACCGCGGGTCCTCAACGGCCCGTCAGTCCGTGACGAATCACGAGGGCTAGTTTGCGCCAGGCAGGGATTCGCACTGGCTTGTCAATGTCCCGCCAGCCGCGCGCGAGGAGCTCGTGGAGAAGGGCGCGATGAATCCCGATCATTACGGCCGCCGGGCGCATGTTCCACCGAGCGCAAGCGGCTATTGCCTCGACCGCAGCGGCGTAATGGCGTTCGGCGAGTACGGCGAGATCACGACACACGTCGGGAAGCGCCGGCTGCGCCAGCACCCAACTCGGCGTCGTCGCGAATATGCCGCGCGCGTGCAGTAGCTCGCGAGGCAGGTACAGCCGGTGTCGCTTCGCATCTTCGGCGAGATCGCGAAGTATATTGGTGAGCTGCAGCGCGCGGCCTAGTTCCGCCGCGACACGCTCGCCCGCCGGGCTTTCTTCACCGAGGATGCGCATCGAGAGCCGGCCGACGGCGACCGCCGCACGCTCGCAATAGTGATCCAGTTGCGCGAAGCTGGGCGCACGGATGTCGCTTTGCGCCTTCATTTCCGCGCCATCGATGATGGCGAGGAAATCGTGACACCGCAGACCGTAAAAATGCACGGCTTTGCTCAGACCAAGGGTCACAGCATTCTGCGGCCGACCGGCATAGAGCTGCGCGATTTCACCGCGCCAGTTGCTCAAGAGCGTCTCCTTCAACGCGTGCGATGCCTCGCCATCTGCGATGTCGTCGACTTCTCCGCAAAAGGCGTAGAGCGCGCGCAGGGCTCGGCGACGCTGGGCCGGCAGGAGCCGGATTGTCCAGGAGAACGAGCTGCCGGCGGCCGCTGGGCGCAACGCAATAGCATCGTCTTTATGGTCGGATGCGTCGATGGCCGCATTGGGGCTCGCGTGCTCCGTAATCGGCGCGTAAAGACGTACGATCGTGTCCATTTTGCTTCTTGTCGCGATAGTGGGATGAACCGTTGAGAAGCTGCACCTCCTGGTCGAACGGTGCGAAGTGGATAACTCAGCGCGCCGTGCATCGCGGTTTAGGGAGAAGAGAGCGACTGACCGTGAAGATTTGGCCCAAACCTTTCCGGGAAGTCGGGCCGCTCTTTGTCCCGTCACCACAGGGCCTCCCTAATGAGGCTGTGCGACCCGCGCTGACGGCGCCGCCCTTTCGCGGCAACTACGGTGCCGCCCTTTCGCGGCAACTAATGTGGCAAACCACCGCTCGATCGCCATCCCGAAATCTGCTCAGATTTTGCTCACCGCCCGCATCCACCGAGGGAGGATCGGGCAGGCGCGGTGAGACGCCGGCTACATGGCGCCGCCGCGCGTCGGGGAAGCGGTCTTGGGAGATGGGCTTAAGGCGGTATCAGTTTTGCTGCGGATTACAACGTGTCGATCTCAGCCTTCCGGGACCCCCGCCAAACGCAATCCTTCAAAGAAAGAAATGCTCGCGCTGTGCGAGGAACGCCGGATTGTCACTCCCCGCTTCGGCGCGGAACTTGGCGATCGTGAAATGGGGCGCGAGACGCCGGGCGACGGCGCACACTTCGGCCGCCTCCGTAAGCAGCCCGGCAAGGCCGAACGCGCCGGCCAGGACGAAATGGGAATGTCCCCAGTTCGGATTGATCTCGACCATCTTGCGCAGGCTCTCGATGCCGTGAACCACTCGCCCGAGATAGACATCGGCGAGACCGATAAAAAAATGCCATTGGAAGAGGAACGGATCGCGCGGACTGAGCCGCATCGCTTTCTCGACATGGGCGCGAGTCTCGTCCGCCGCCCAAGCAAGAGCTTCATGACGCCGGCATAGGCGTGTGCTGGGGCGAGATTGCCATCCAGGCCGATGGCAACGTTGAACTCACGCAGTGCACGATCGGGCGCGCGCTTTCCGAAGAGCACGGTCCGATGGGTCACGTGCGCGTCGGCGCTGTCCGGCGCCAGCGCTAAGGCCTTGGATGCTGCCGCCTCGGCCGCACGGATCTGCCCGGCGCGGTCGCTGGATGCACACATATTGACTTCGGACATCGTGGCATTGGCGAAGCCCAACAGCGCCGCGAAATTGTCTGGGTCAAGTTGGAGCGCGGCTTCGAAAAATCTGCGGGCCTCCCGCGCCGCCTCGAGCGATAGATGTCGGTTCCACGCGGCCCACCCGCGAAAAGTGTGATCGACAGAATCGAGCCGGTCGGGGTGCTCGCGGACCGTCCGCCGGCTCTCCGCTGCGATCAACTCCATGTGGATGGTGCGGGCCAACCGGGCGGTAACCTTATCCTGCATGTCGAGCGGATCGCCGCGCTGCTTATCGAAGCGTTCGGCCCACAGATGCGCGCCACTCTCGGCATCGACGAGCTGCGCGTTGAATCGAAACCGCTCACCGGCGTTCTGCACGCTGCCTTCGAGCACGTAGCGCACGCCGAGCTCGCGACCGATCTGACGGGTGTCGATCGGTTTGCCCTTATAGGCGAAGGCGGTGTTGCGTGAGATTGCGAAGACACCGGAACAGCGCGAGAGGTCGGTCGTGAGCGTCTCGGTAATGCCGTCGACAAAGGAGTCGTCCTCGGCGTTCCCACCGATGTTGAGGAAGGGCAAAACCGCGATCGAGAGGCGCGGCAGTGCTTGACTGTCGGCCTCGGGTAAAAGTGCCGCCTCGCCTTCCGGCTTCTGTACCTCCGTCGGCTCCGACGCAGACGGCAGCTCCGGTTGGATAGACGCGCCGAGCGAACTCTCCCAGAGCCAGCGCGCCAGCCGATCGCGCGCATTGCCGAGGTGGCGCCGGTAGGTCCCGAAAGAAAGAGCAAGCCGATCAGCTACGGCCTCTTGTTTAAGGAAGGGCTGGGAATAGGTCAGCTCGAGTATCCGACGCAACTTCTCGTCGCGTGCGTTGCCGAACAACGCGCGGACGGTCTCGCACAGCAATGCCTTTAGCTCCTGCGGGCCGGTTGACCCGCCGAGATTGCAAATTCCGTCGCGCAGCAACGGGTTGAGAGCGAGCAAATCGGGACTGTGAACATCCCGAAGAGCGTCCTTGACCGCAGATGCGAATTCCACATAAGTGATCAGAGGAACCGCGGATCTTGGCGCTGCGACCGGCGTCGAATTGGGCGTGTAGGAAGTCGGTTGCGCGACCTTTCCTGCGCCATCTTTCCCCTACGTTGCCGGTCGGGAAACCGGAATCGGCATGACCGCCGCTCCGCGAGTTGTAGGCAGACCTATTTAGAATCGGTATTCCCGGCAGCATGACAAGACCGGTTCGGCCGCCATCAGTCGATGCCGACGGATGAGACCGGGGAGCGTCGACCCATGCCGAACGTTGATGAGCGGGCGTCTGAGGGTCGCTTGGGCCCAGACGCTGCCCTGATCACCCGAGATGGCGTGGTTGCGGGAGCAGCTCAGGATCTATGGCTCGCGGCTGTCACGAGCATAACACTGCTACCGGTATCAATCAAAACAGTCGCATAACCGATTTGGCGAGAAAAAGGACCCTCAACCGCGGTTCCGGATGGATAAGCCCCGGGAGGCGCATGACCCCTCCCGGTAGCTTATCGGCACTACGCCGCGTGTAACAGCTCGAGATATTCCTCGTACACCGTCATGTTCTTGCCGAAGGAGATCGCCGCGGCCTGGGCGCCGCAGACCAGATGCATCCAGCGCCACGGCTCGCGGGTCGCGTAATATTCTTCGACGATCGACTGGTGGTGCTTGAAAGCGTGCATCTCGGTGAAATTGTCGTGGCAGACGATCTCGGCGAGACGCGCGATAAAGGCCTGCGGGTCGTAGCCGGCCTTCACATATTGCGTCGCCAGGTTGACCGTCTCCTTGACCTCCGGCACCGCCCGCATCACCCCGAGATTGGTCACCTTGGACCAGTCGGTCGGCGGCTGGGTGTAGATGCTGTGCCGGATCGCGTTGAGGAGCTCCTCCTGGCCGCGCTGCGGCAGCGCCGCAACCGCTTTCATATCGGGCTGCGGGTAGGGCTCCATTCGGGTTGCGGTCGAGCGGATCTCCGGGCCCGACTGCCACGTCAACAGCAGCATCAGCTTGTTCTTGAGGCTGATCCCGTCGAGCCGCAGCAGATAGCGCCGCAGATTGATGCTGGTATGCAGGTGGACGTCCATCGGGTTGCCGCCGAGCGAGCGCAGGAAGAGACCGGCTGCGCCAATCGACAACGCCTCACCGGCGCCCTCCAACGAGATCCGACTGGCCAAGGCCTTCGCCATCAGCACCGGAATATCCGAGAAGACGTTGACGGCAGCTATCGCTTCGCCGAGCTCGCCGATCGTCGCCGTTTCCTCCGTGCTGCTGCGCTGGCGGTAGATGCGCTTCAGCAGCTGATAGTCCTCGATCAGCCCTTCGATCTGCGGCAGCGGCGAGGGCATCGGATTGTTCGGGGCAACCGGCGAACGGGTCACAAACCGCACCACCGGGCGCATCACTGTCTTGAAGAACTCCTTGTCGAGGACCCCTTCCTCAAAGGCGCGCCACACCGTGCCCGGGAACATGAAATAATGGTCGTCGTGGAAATTCTTCGGGATCGCCACGCTCAGCAAGAGATCGAAGGCCTCGATCTTCGGCGCATGATCCCACAGCCACTGGTAAAGGTGGTCGGCCTTGTTCCACTCGCCACGACCTACGGCCATCAGGAAGGCCGCCTTCGTCGCTTCGACCCCGCCGGCATCCTCCGGCTCGAATTCGAAAAGGGCATACGGCCCCATCGCCGGATGGTGGATATGCTTATTCGTAAGCGCCACGTGTTGGAGGACGGGGACAAAGCGCTGCTCGCCTTCCAGGCGCTCAACCGTCTTCGTGACCGCGTAGAGGCCTGCCAACGGGTGTAGCGGGCCGCCGTGATGACCGGGCGGCATCTCGGTCGACCGGGTTACCGCGAGCGCCGAAGCCGTCAGCACCGCTTGCGTCGGCACTCCGGCGCGCAACCTGGCTAGCGTGCAATCCACAATCTCGGCCGGCGGCGTATCCTCGATGAACTGGACCAGTGGCTCGATATCGTCGGAATACTGGACGCGTCGCGGCATCGGCATGATGGTTTCTCCGTCAGTGCGGTTATGTCTGGTTCGTTGGTTTCACTCCCCGGTGGGCCGCCTGCCCACCGGTGCGACTTCTCCTCTTTGTTTCTGCGGGAATCGATCTGACGCACTTCCCGATTTGATCAGCATATTTGCCCAACAGATGCGGTCAATCCGCTTTTCAGCGGTTCTGGAATGCGCTAAGCCGTTGGCTCGCGCGAGAAAGGTCACTGTTCGGCGGCCTGGAGCATTGCTGGCTGCAGTGCCTGCCCAAGAGTTTGCTCATAGGCCTTCCTGGCCAAGGCCACCACCTCTGACGAAGGCACGTGGGCAGCCGGACTCGCGCATCAGCCTCCGCCTCGGGGCGGCTGACCCGACACGCGTCCCCATTCGTTTTCTCTCCGAGAGATCACGTCTGCAATCGCGCTGCGAATTATCAAGAGGCAAAGACGTGCGGACCATCGCGCGATCGCGCCGCGGACTATACTTGCGCAGCGACCGACTGGGCGCGAGGCCGAGGAGAGGAGAGGAGGCGATGATGGCTTTTGACAAACGCAGGATCGGACGCACGTCACTCGAAGTCACGGTGCTGGGCCTCGGTTGTGCGACCCTCGGCGGCAGCCGCATCGCGGTCTCGCGCCAGAATGCAGAAGCAATCGTAAGCGCGGCCTGGGCTGCCGGGGTGCGTTATATCGATACCGCCCCTTATTACGGTTTCGGCCAGGCCGAAAGGTGTGTCGGGGACGCGATGCGTTGGGTGCCGCGAGAGGAATGGGTGCTTTCCACGAAAGTGGGTCGCCTGCTCCGTGCTTGCCGCACGGCGAGGGATGGCCGGCGGCGCCCGCTGCCGTTCGAGGCCGTGTATGATTATTCCTATGACGGCGTCATGCGGTCATTCGAGGACAGCCTTCAGCGGCTGGGGCTCGCAAGCATCGACATTCTCTATGTGCATGACATCGGTGAAATGCAGCATGGCAGTGAAGCCCATCCCCGGCTGATGCTCACGCTGCGCGAGAGCGGCTACCGCGCGCTCGAGGAATTGCGGCGCGCCCGCGTTGTGCAAGCGATCGGCATCGGGGTCAACGAGCGCGAGGTGCTGCTGGAGGCTCTCGAGTGGGGGGATTGGGACGCGTTTCTCCTCGCCGGACGCTATACGCTGCTCGAACAGGCGTCCCTCGAGGATCTGCTGCCGAAATGTATTGCTGCCGGGACCTCCATTGTCGTCGGCGGCCCACTCAATTCCGGCATCCTCGCCGGGCGCGATACCTGGAACTATAACGCCGCGCCGCCCGAAATTGTTGCCCGAGTGAACGCCATCAAGGCAGTTTGCGACAGCCACGGGGTGCCGGTTGCGGCAGCGGCGTTGCAATTCCCTCTTGCGCATCCGGCGGTGGCGGCGGTCATCCCAGGACCGCGCAACGTTCAGGAATTCTACGCCAATCTCAGTTTGCTGCACCACCCGATCCCGACCCAGCTGTGGGCGGATCTTCGAGGTTCAGGCTTGCTCCATCCCGAGGCGTCGGTCCCGGTCCCGACATGACCCGGGACGCTCTGTTCATTTCAGCTTCAGCTTCTCGACAGCCGGCAGAGTCGGCGTATCATCGGGAGAGATCGATGATGGGACCCGAAGCAAGCGAGGAGGAAACGATGATCCAAACAAACGGAGTCGACCACGTCGTGTTGCACGTTAATGACGTTGAACGCTCAAAGAAATTTTATACCGAAATCCTCGGCATGACTGCCTATCGGGAAGACGAGAGGCAGGTATTCTTGCACGCGGGGCGGCAAGGCGTTGCCCTCTTCCAGAAGCCGGGCGACAGGCCGCTGGCGGTCGGCAATGACCTCAACCATTTGGCGCTGAACGTTGCCTCGGGAACTTACGAGACATTGAAAACCGAGCTGGAAAAGCGCGGGGTCAAGGTGACCGGCCGTCCGGGAGAGGACCACTGCATTTACTTCAGCGATCCCGATGGGCACCGGCTGCAACTGGTGATCCCTTCCTAGAAGCCCTCGGCAAGGGCGACGCCTAGGTATTCCTGCCGCATGGAAATCCACTCCGACCTTACGCGCACTACCTTGGCGGTGCTCTTTGTCGGCGGCATGATTGCCGCCTGTTTCTGGATCTTGCGGCCGTTTCTGCCCGCAATGATCTGGGCAACGACGCTGGTGGTCGCCACTTGGCCGATCATGGTGCACGTTCAGCGGCACTTATGGAACAGACGGGGCCTCGCGGTCGCGGTGATGACCCTGGCGCTGCTGTTCGTCTTTGTGGTGCCGTTCTGGCTCGCGATCACGACGATCGCCGAAAACTTCGACCGCATCGTTGAATGGGGAAATTCGCTCGCAGTGTTCAAGCTGCCGGCCCCGCCGAAGTGGTTGTCTGGTGTTCCGTTCTTTGGCGAAAGGTCGGCACAGTTCTGGCAGAGCATTGCGACCACGGGGATCGATCCGCTGATCGCAAAGGCCGCGCCCTATGCCGGCGGGGTGGCGAGTTGGTTTGTCGCGGCGCTGGGCGGTCTCGGGATCGTGCTCGTTCAGTTTCTCCTCACGATCGCCATCGCCGCGGTATTGTACCTGAACGGCGAACAAGCGGCGCTGGCCGCGCGCCGCTTCGGGCATCGGCTGGCGGGCGAGCGCGGCGAGCAGTCGGTCATGCTTGCCGGTCAGGCGATTCGCAGTGTCGCCTTGGGCGTGGTCGTAACGGCGCTCGCGCAATCGATACTCGGGGGCGCCGGAATAGCACTGGCCGGCCTGCCCGTTCCAGCGGTGCTTACGGCCGTGATGTTTATGCTGTGCATTGCTCAGCTCGGCCCGCTGCCGGTATTGGTGCCGGCAGTGATTTGGCTCTACTGGAGCGGCGCATCCGGATGGGGAACTTTTCTGCTAGTCTGGAGCATCCTGTTGAGCACGCTCGACAGTGTGTTGCGGCCATTGCTGATCCGCAAGGGAGCGCACTTGCCGCTTATTTTGTTGCTGGCCGGCGTGATCGGCGGCCTCATCGCTTTCGGCTTGGTTGGTATTTTTTTGGGGCCGGTCGTCCTCGCGGTAGGGTACACCCTGCTGCAGTCATGGATGGCCGAGGCGCGGATACGGGATGACGTGGGTCCGATGCGCCGTCATCGAGGAATGGAGTAAGAAAAATGAGTTCTGGATTTCGCCAATTTCGGTATTTGATTTTTTTGTTGCCGGCGCTGGCCGCCACCGCTGCCGCGAGGGGGCAGACGCCAAACACGACCAGTTCCGATCTGCCGCGCTTTCTCGTCTATTTTGATGAGTTCAGCGCCAATTTGTCCGACGAGGCAAAAGGCGTTATTGCCGACGCAGCGAAGCGCGCCAAGGAAGCAGGCAGTAAGGAAATTGTCGTGCAAGCTCGCGCGAGTGCCACTGGTACGGCAGAAACGAACAAATATCTAGCGCAGACGCGCAGCTCGATCGTAACCGATGAGCTCGAGGCGGATGGTATTGCGCGCACGATGATCCACCAGGAGCCCATTGGCCAGACCGGATCGAGCGACCCCACGGTCTACAACCGCCGGGTAGACATCATTCTGCAGCGCTGAAGCGTATCGCCGCTGAGAAGCGCCCCGCATTGTGAGCGCCGGCCATCATCCGTAATGTCCTGCGCCTATACACGGATTGTTGTATGCCTCCAGGCACGAGTATAGAATTTTGCGGGCAACAAACCGCCCCGCTGCTTTTCGCGGACGGAGGAATTTACAGAATGGGAGGGCGAGGGATGGATGCCGATGCCGCCAGTGAATCTCTGCCCTGGTATCGTACGCTCGACCGCGACCAATGGCGGGTCCTCGTCGCCTCGAACCTCGCCTGGCTGTTCGACGGGTTCGAGATCTACGCGCTGTTTTTGACGGTCGGCTTCGCACTCCGCCAACTGCTCGAAGCGGCGCAATATGCAGAGGTCCCCCGCTATGCCGGCTATGTTCTCGCGACGACGGTCTTCGGCTGGGCGACGGGAGGGGTCATCGGCGGCATCATTGCCGATTATATCGGCCGCAAGCGCACGATGATGCTCGCCATTCTCGCCTATTCGCTGACTACCGGATTGAGTGCGATTGCTTGGGATTGGGAATCGTTCGCGGTGTTGCGTTTTCTTGTCGGCGTTGGGATCGGCTCGGAATGGGCGACTGGAGCCTCGCTCGTCTCCGAATTGTGGCCCGACCACGCGCGCGGCAAGGGCGGCGGGTTGCTGCAAAGCGGCGCGGGGATCGGGAGCTTTCTCGCGTCCGGTGTTTGGCTCCTCATTGGCGGAATAGGCTCCAATGCGTGGCGCTGGATGTATCTCGTTGGCGTGCTGCCGGCGCTTCTCGTGTTGTGGATCTGGCGCGGCATGCCGGAATCGACGCGCTGGGAAGCGGCGAGCGAGCGCCGGCGCGTCGCCCAGGCGCAACGGCGCAGCGGGGAGGTTCTCGAGGGCGAGAATGCCGCGCTGGCGCGTTTCACGATCGCCGACATGTTTCTTGATCGCAGCGTTCGCGGGCGGCTCGTCGCTGCGTTTTTGATGATGCTGTCGGTGACCCTCGGGTTCTGGGGCGTTGCGACTTTTGTCCCGACTTATGTCGGCGCGGTTGCCACCAAGGCGGGCTTGTCGGCGCCATATTACTCTGCCGTGGCCGGACTTCTCGGCACCGGCGTCGCGATATTTGGTTTTGTCGGGCTCGGCTTTTGCGCCGATTGGATCGGCCGCAAACCGACGGCGATGATCTGGTATGCGATGTGCCTCATCCTGACGCCCGTAGTCTATATGTGGGCTCAGTCGATGACGGCGTTGCTTGTCGCGGTTACGGTGTTCGGCTTCTTCACGGGCGGAATCTGGGCCTGGGCCCCCATTTGGCTTCCCGAACTGTTCCCGACGCGTATGCGCGGCACCGCCGTCGCCTTCTGTTTCAATGCGCCGCGCTGGATCTCCTGCATCGGCCCGCTGATTGCGGGCACATTGATCGTCGGGCTCGGCGGCTATGGGCCCGCGGCGACGCTGGTCGGCCTGTTCTTTATTCTCGGGGTCGTCGCAGCGCCGTTTCTGCCAGAGACGAATGGCAAGCCGCTGCCGGAAACCTTGACGCCCGCACTCGCCGATTAAGCCCGTCAGATGGGGCGCCGAACGGTTACGGCCGAAGGCGTTCGAGTGGATGCCGAACGCGGCAACACGGTAGCCGCAATAGCGACATTAGGCAGCCGATGCGCCAAGCCGCAACCGCGCTGGGGCTTCGTCGAAACCTTCGTCACGCGACCGACAACAGCCGCGGGACTAGATTCAGAAAGTCCAACGCAAATTTGCTTCGAGCTTAACATCCTGCCAGTGTGTTTTGAGTTGGCTCGTGGTTGCGAGGAAACCGGCTTTTAGCTGATCGCCCCACTGGTAACGCAGCCCCGCTCCGACTACTAAAGCGGCTCGACTGGTGCCATCTTGCGGCCTTGTGGTTTCATATTCGAAGGTGAGAGGTACATAGGCTTCAAACTGCTCGAATTGATAACCCGCCTCACACCACCCACCCTAAACACACCGTAGTGGAGGTTGTCCGAAAACGGCGGCACATTGCTGAGCACCGTTTTGCTACTTCCCTCCCAGGAGTAGGTGTAACCAGTAAAGCCTGTAAGCTTAATCGGTCCGGTATCGAAATAGCCATTGAGATTTACAGCGCCAGTCAAGCGGTTGCTGCCGAAGGCGCTGCTCGGGCCTGGTCCAGTTTCCATCACATTGTTGGATAGGCGAGTATAATTGAACTGCCCGTCCAGGGATAAGTTCGGGCTCAGAATGTATGAAGCGTAAGGAGCGACAACGGCGCCGTTCGATGCTCGACTTCCCGTAATCGATCTAAGGGCGAGGTTGGCATGCGTGTAGCCAGAACTAAAGCCGACGATCCAGTCTGGCGCCAAAATATAATCGGCTCCGGCAAGAGCGACCACACTGGGCCCGTTATACCCGACGGATGCGTTGTCTCGTAAGAATGAGCCCGACGCGTCTCCCCAGACCCCCCATCGCGAATCCGGCGATCCGGCGGCGATGCCGCGGTAGGTTGCTTCAGCCGGTCGGCTCGCCGCTGACCCAAGACCGCGTGCCAGGTCCCGCGAAATCGCCCGGATACGCTCGGAGATGGCATTGGTCACAGCAAGCGTCTGAGCCCGAACGGCGCCGAATCCGGCGGCCTGAGCGCTCGGCGCGGCGGCGCCGACAACGGCCGTTTCGGCCAATTCGGTCCCCTGCAATTGTTCACACGCTTCGATTTCCGGTGGTTCTGCGGTTTCGTTGTGCGGTACGTTGGTGTTGATCCCGGTGCAGCTAACCCCTTGGGCATAGCCGGCAGGCGAGGTCAGAAAAAACGCCGCCGAGGCCATGACGACAACCGCGGCTGCCGCCGGTACGCCGCTTCTTAGATCACGCATCGGCCGTCCCCATTATGGTTAACAGGGTTCTAAACCTCCCACGCCAGCGATTCAAAGATCATGTTTCGCTTATTATTACGCATGTGACCCCGAGTAGCGCGGCTCCGCTTCGTGCTCGGTGCCACAATTTGCCAGCCCCAACGGCAACGCCAGCTCGTGCTCGAGCGGCGGCGCCAGCAGCTTGTTCTGTGTGAACTGAACGAGATCCTC
>Ga0126381_100004525_pt1 | contig 15149 bp, 13 predicted proteins | sample PanSoiMetPlot_28_FD_96465 | JGI IMG/M metagenome (GOLD analysis project Ga0126381, IMG submission 96465) | Tropical forest soil microbial communities from Panama - MetaG Plot_28 | ecosystem: Environmental > Terrestrial > Soil > Tropical forest > Bulk soil | place: Panama | collected 2016-02-17
CCGTCAGGTGCCTGGCCGGGTCTGTCCGCGCGTACCGGGCGGGCACCTGCGCGTTGAGTACCCATTCCCGCGGCCCGATGCCGCCGCCGAGCACGCCGCTGGAGATCATCCGGTAGCCCGGACCAGGACGCCAGCAGGCTACCGGCAGCCGTATCCCGTCTTCGTCCCGCCAGTGCGTCAGCAGCCTCACCGGCGCAGGCTAGCAAGAACCGCCATGTGGAGCGGCAGGCGAACCACGGCCTGGACCCTGGCGTGGCGTAGCGGATGCTGCGGGAGGACTATGTCTTTGTACCGCCGTGTGCAGCGCGCACTCTGACCGCCCTGGCCTGTCGACGAACGAGGGATGACACCCGCCCATGACCACGCCAGCCGAGCTTGACCGGCACTTCAGGGAGGCGGCGGGCGGCCTGCCGGGCGGGCTGCCGCGTGCCGACCCGGCCGCGCGGGTGCGCGCGGGCAGCCGCCTCGATGGCGTTACCCTGCTGGCCATCTTCGACGCCCAGGCGGAGAGCCGGCACCTCGATTTCGCGGCCCGGTGGATGCAGCAGCAGGGCGGCGGCTACTACACGATCAGCTCGGCCGGCCACGAGGGCAACGCCGCGCTGGCCGCGGCGCTGCGGCCGACCGACCCCGCGCTGCTGCACTACCGGTCTGGCGGGTTCTACTGCGCCCGCGCCCGGCAGGGGAGTGAAGTTGACCCCGTTCATGACGTGCTGCTCGGGGTGGCGGCGTCCGCGGACGAGCCGATCGCCGGCGGGCGGCACAAGGTGTTCGGCCGGGCCGAGCTTGGCATCATCCCGAAGACGTCGACGATCGCCTCGCACCTGCCCCGCGCGCTCGGCGTCGCGCTGGGCATCGGGCGGGCGGCGAAGCTGGGAGTGGCCTGCCCCTGGCCCCGCGACGCGGTGGCGGTGGCCTCGTTCGGGGACGCCTCGGCCAGCCACTCCACCGCCGTCGGCGCGATCAACGCCGCCTGCCATACCGCCTATCAGGGGATCCCGGTCCCGCTGCTGCTGGTCTGCGAGGACAACGGGATCGGGATAAGCGTGCCCACCCCGCCGGGATGGGTGGCGGCGTCGTTCGCGGCCAGGCCGGGCCTGCGCTACCTGGCGGCCAACGGCTGCGACCCTGTCGCGGCCTACGATGCGGCGGCCCAGGCGGTCGAGCTGGTCCGGTCCCGGCGGCGGCCGGCGTTCTTGCACCTGTCTGTGGTCCGGTTCCTCGGCCATGCGGGCAGCGACGCGGAGGCGGCTTACCGCACGGCCGCCGACCTGGCCGCCGACCTCGCCCGTGACCCGCTGGTGGCGACCGCCGTCGTTCTGGTCGGTGCCGGCTTGCTGACCCCGGACGAGGCGGTGGCCCGCTACGACGCGGTCGGCGAACGGGTCCGCGACGCGGCCGAGCGGACTCTGTCCAGCCGGCCGCTGGCCAGCGCCGCCGAGGTGATGGCCCCGCTGGCGCCGCGTCACCCATGGCGGGTGGCCGAGCGCGCTAGTGTCGGCCCGGACCGCGCGGCCCCCGCGGATGGCCCGGTCACCCTGGCCCAGGCGGTCAACCTGGCGCTAGGCGAACTGCTCGGCACCTACCCGGCCATGTGCGTGTTCGGCGAGGACGTGGGGCGCAAGGGCGGTGTGTACGGCGTTACCAAGGGCCTGCAACGGCGGTTCGGGCCCGCCCGCGTCTTCGACACGCTGCTGGACGAGCAGTCCATCCTCGGCGTCGCGCTTGGCGGCGGGCTGACCGGCCTGCTGCCGGTGCCCGAGATTCAGTACCTGGCGTACCTGCACAACGCCGCAGACCAGATCCGCGGCGAGGCCGCCACCCAGCAGTTCTTCTCGGCCGGCCAGTTCCGCAATCCGATGGTGGTGCGGATCGCCGGGTACGCCTACCAGAAGGGCTTCGGCGGGCACTTCCACAACGACAACGCGGTCGGGGCGCTGCGCGACATCCCGGGACTGGTGATCGCGTCGCCGGCCCGGCCCGACGACGCGGCAGCGATGCTGCGCACCTGCCTGGCGGCCGCGGCGGAAGACGGCTCGGTCTGCGTATTCATCGAGCCGATCGCGCTGTACCACACGCGCGACCTGCACGACGACGGCGACGGCGGCTGGCTCGCGGCCTATCCCGCACCTGACGCGCACGTCCCGGCCGGACAAGCGCGCAGCTACGGCGACGGCACCGACCTCACCATGGTCACGTTCGGGAACGGGCTGCGGATGAGCCTGCGGGTCGCTCGCCGGCTCGCGGCACGGGGAATCGGCGCGCGGGTGGTCGACCTGCGCTGGCTGGCCCCGTTGCCAGCCGACGACCTGCTGCGCGAGGCGCGGCTCACCGGCCGGGTGCTGGTCGTCGACGAGACCCGGCGCACCGGCGGGGTCTCCGAAGGCGTGATCACCGCCCTGACCGACGTCGGCTACACGGGCCAGATCGCACGGGTGACCAGCGAGGACAGCTTCATCCCGCTCGGCCCGGCGGCCAGCGCGGTGCTGCTGGACGAACCAACGATCGAGAAGGCGGCAGTGAGCCTCCTGCACACGCGACGCACGCGCGGGTGATCATCGGTCCCGTGTCGTCACAAGCGCGTGGAGTCGGGGCCACAACTGCGCGAACGCCTCCCCGACCTCCAATGCCGCCAGCCGGGACACCTCGTCGCTGCCCTCGAGTTCGTGCACGAGATCGACCAACGGTCCTTCCCCGAGCGCCCGAAATGCCTCTTCGGTAGTCCGCATTAGCCCAGGGCCGAACCGGGCGATCAGCGTGCCGAAGACGCCAAGCTCGTCGCGGCGCGGCCCGGATCGCTCCGGTTGGCGTCGGCGCGCCTCTCGGGCGCTGAGCTTGCCGAACTCGTCACAGCCGTCCCAGTAGCGATCCGCGCCGGCGAACCGGACCGCCGCGACCGGGCCCATCCTGATGGCGGCCGCGCACTGCAGGCATGGCTGCAGCGTGGACGTCAGGATCAGGTTTCCTCGCGGGCCGTATGGCAGCCGGGCCAGCACGTTCATCTCCGCGTGCGCGAGCGACGAGCCGTACACCTCTCCTGGCGGGCCACCCGTGTCTTTAACCCGGTTGCGGGCCGCGTGCGCGATCTGTCCATCGGCGGTCGCGGCACAGGCACCGACGGCGATGCTTCCGCTCCGCAGCGCCTCCCACGCCTGGCTGAAGGCCTCCCGCCACGGCCCGTCCAAGCCTGCCCACATCCGTGCGGCGGCACCCGGCGAACCCGTCGGCCAGGATTCCATCGCATCAGCTTCGACCGTCGGCGCTCGGCACGTCAATGAGCCACGGGCGTCAGGACCGCGAGCACCGAGCGGACGCCGGCGGTGACCGGCGCAAGTTCGGGGTCGGCTGGCAGTTCGCGGCTCGACGGCACGGTGCCGGCGTCCACAGCGTCCGCGACCCCGCGCAGCGCCGCGCTCAGCCGCCGCACCGAGTCGGGCGCGGGCATGGGGGCGCCGCGGCTGATGGCGACGGTCGTCGCTGTGACCGCGTCCATCACCTCCTCAAGGCCCACGACGGCGGGCCACAAGGCCGACGCGCGCCGGCTGACCGGCGGTGGCTCCGACATCGTCCGCTGGTACTCCGCTCGCAGGTCGGACAGGGAACGGCCAGTCTTGCGCCGTAGCCTCGAGTGCCGCGCCGGTGCGGCCGCGTCGACGGACCGCGTGCCCGGCTCGGCGGACCACGCGGAGATGAGCGATTCCTCCATGTAGTCGCACATCACCCGCAACGACCGCGCGAACCGGCCGGGCAGGTGCGCCTGCCAGCTCGACGGCCACACCGCGTACCCGAGGACCAGCACGATCGCGCAGGCGATCAGCGTGTCGAGAAGCCGGTCAAGGGCCAGCCGCCAGCCGCCGCCTGCCTGCAGGTCGACGAGCAGCACCACGAGGGGAGTCAGGAACACGGCGGACAGCCCGAAGTTGCGCGCCTTCCCGTACGGAAGCAGCCCAGCCAGCACCCCGAACGGGATCAGCAGCCACGGCCCGTACGGCACGACCGCGAGGATCGCGGCGCCGAGAACGGCGCCCGCGACCGTGCCCAGTCCGCGCTGCAGCGCACGCGCGAACACCGAACCGTAGTCGGGCTTGAGGATGATCGCCACGGTGAGTACCACCCAGTAGGACCGCTCAAGCGACACCACCTGGGTTATCGCGGCGGCCACGCCAGTGCACACCATGAGCCGGACGGTGAAGGTCCAGGCGATCCGCCCGCCGAGAAGCTGTTCACCCACGTGGGCCGCCCGGTCGCGGAGCCGTGCACGCAAGCCCGATGGCGCCGGGGGAGCGGGCGGCGCCCACTTGCCAGATATCGCGCGGGACAGGCTGACCATGGAGTCGCGCAGCGCGAGCGCTCCCGGGCTCTGTGACCACGCCGGCGGGATCATGGGTGGCGCCGCGCCATCGGTGTCGGCGAGGCGGTCGATCGTGTCGGTGACCCAGGGCGGCGGCCGCTCGCCTTCGGCGCGTAGCGCCGTCGCCGCCTCGGCCATCTGATGGCTGACGTTGAGGACGGCCATCAGCTGCATGTCAGCCCGGTTCCGTCCGCTCGCGTTGGATCTTCCTGTGAGCAGGGCGTCGTATGCCGCGTTCAGCGCCGCGGTGACCTCGGCGCGCGCTGCCGTGATCTGGTTGGTGCCTATCGAGCGCAGGAACGTGGCGATCGAGTGGTAGACGGCCGCGACCGCGCGCTGCTCGGCGGCGCGCGGCGCGAGCAGCCAGCTCGGCGTGATCAGCGCCAGCGCCCAGACCGCCCCCGCGACGAACTGCAGCGCCGTGTGCCACCAGGGCCGCAGGGCGCCGATCGGACCGAGGCCGAGCGCGCTGTAGACAAGCAGCTGAAGGCCGGTGGCCGAGCCTGTCGCGCCGAGCCGGGTGATGATCGCCGACACCCCGGCGACCACGACAAGGGCGATGACGGCGACCCAGCCGCGGCCGTGGATCAGGGAGCCGATCACCAGCCCCGCCGCCCCGCCGAACACAGCGGCGGTGCCGATCTTGCGCACCCGTGCCCGGTACGGGCCGCCGGTGTCGATCATGACGCTGAGCAGCGCACCCATGGCGGGCAGCGCCACCAGCGAGCTTCGGCCTGTGATGAATCCCGCCGCGAGGGGCACCCATATCGCGAAGACGGCGCGGACCATGTCCGCCCAGGGGACCGGCGACTTCTTCGGCCGGACGACGTCGGCCAGCCAGCCAGGCACCACCTCGCTCAGCCAATCGGGGACGGCCAGCCGCGCGCCGTTAACGCTCCTCACAACAGACCTTCATACCCGCCCAAACCCCGCCTGTCCGCAGCCAGCTCGCGCTTGACATCGACATAGATAACCGCTATCTATTAGCTAACCGTTAGGGAGGATGTGGCAACGGTGCAGCAGGAAGTCGTCCTCGCCATGCTCGCGAAGGAGCCGTCACACGGCTACGAGCTGCGTGCCAGGCTCAAGCAGGCGCTCGGCCCTGTCGGCGAGGACCTGAACGCCGGCCAGGTGTACGTCACGCTGACCCGCCTGGAGAAGGCCGGCCTGGTGGTGTCCACGCCGAATCCGGGGCAGCCCGAGCGCCCGGACCGCAAGGTCTACGAGCTGACCGCGCCCGGCCAGCACCGCGTGGCCGAATGGCTGGCCGAGGTCAGCTGGCCAAGGCCCGACCTGACGGAATTTCACCTGAAGCTGATCGCGGCGGCGGCCGCCAAGCTCGCCGACCCGCTGGCGATCGTGGACGCGCAGCGGCGCGAACTCCTGCGGCGGCTGCGCGACGCGCAGCGGGCGGCGCTCGCGCTGCCCGCCGAGACAACTTCCGACGCGGCGCTGCTGCTCGAGGGCATCGTGCTCCGCCTGCAGGCCGACCTGCGCTGGCTCGAGGCATGTGAACGCACCTGGACCATCAGGAGGGATCAGTGACGACTGTGTTGAGCGCCCGCGGCCTGCGCAAGTGGTACGGCAAGGGCGATGGCCTGGTCCGCGCCGTCCGCGACGTGGATCTCGAGGTCGCGCCGGGCGAGACCGTAGCCATCATGGGCCCGAGCGGATGCGGGAAGTCCACGTTGCTGCACTTGCTCGGCGGCCTCGACCGGCCGGATGCTGGCGAGATCAAGCTCGCGGGCCGGCGAATTGACGAGCTCGGCGAGCGCGCCCTCGCCCGGTTGCGCAGGGACGCCGTTGGCTTCGTCTTCCAGTCGTTCCACTTGATGGACGAGCTCACCGCCGTGGAGAACGTGGAACTGCCGGCGCTGCTCGCGGGCCGCTCGCCGCGCACGGCACGCCGGCGCGCCATCGAACTGCTCGACCGCACCGGGCTCGGCGACCGCGCGGGTTTCCTGCCGTCGGCGTTGTCCGGTGGCCAGCGGCAGCGGGTCGCGGTCGCCCGCGCGCTCGCCAACGACCCGCTCGTGGTGCTCGCCGACGAGCCGACAGGCAACCTGGACAGCACCGCCACGCTTGACGTGCTGCGCCTGTTCGACGATCTCCATGAGGCCGGCCAGACACTGGTGATCGTCACGCACGACTCACGGATCGCCGCCACGGCGGACAGGCTGATCTCGATGCGCGATGGCGAGTTCACCGACGAGACGAGGCTGACCGGCGGCACGACTGGCAGCCTCGGCAAGCTCGCCGGACTGGAGAGCTGACCGTGGGCCGCCTCCTGCTCATCGCCCGCCTGGTAGTGCGCGACTTGCGGCACCGCCCGTCCGAGGCGGTCTTGCTGCTGCTCGCGATCACCGCCGCCGCCAGCACGCTGACCCTCGGCCTCGTGCTGCACGGCGTCACCAACGGCCCCTATCAACGCACCCGCGAGGCGACCGCCGGTCCCGACGTAGTGGCCATGGTTGGCCCCGGCGACAATAACCAGCCCGGTGTGCGAGCGAACTTGCTGCCGCTGGAAAAGGCACGCGGCATCACCGCGCACGGGGGTCCGTATCCTGTCACGTTCGCCGCGCTGCGCGGCGGCGGTTACCTGTCTGTAGCCATGGTCGAAGGCCGGGACGGGCCGCCGCCCGCGGTCGACCGGCCGCTGCTGACGGCGGGGAGCTGGGTCAGGCCGCGTGCGGTGGTGCTCGAGCGGAGCTTCGCCGCCGCGCTCGGGGTGGGGGTTGGAAGCCATATCACTCTGAACGGGCGGAGCTTTCTCGTTTCGGGTATCGCCGTCTCCGCCGCGCTGCCGCCATATCCGGGGATCTGCGTGGCCGGCTGCTGGGAGGGTCCCGGATTGCCGGCAGGCCAGCCAGGGCTGGTGTGGACGACGCCGCGCGACGCCGAATCGATGAGCACGCCGACCGAGAAACTCGGATGGCTCATAAACCTCGATCTCGCCAGCCCGGCGGCCGCCGCTAGCTATGCCGCGGCTTACGACGACGCGAACTTCAAGTCATGGTCCGCGCCTTACCTGGTGTCGTGGCAGGACGTCGGCTCACAGGCCGGCCGCACCGTATCGATCGAACAGCAGGTCCTGCTCGTCGGCAGCTGGCTGCTCGGTCTGCTCGCCGTCGCCAGCGTCGCGGTGCTAGCAGGGGGCCGGATGGCCGGGCAGGTGCGCCGCGTCGGGCTGCTGAAGGCGGTGGGTGCCTCGCCCGGCCTCGTAGCGGTCGTGCTGCTGGCGGAACATCTGGTGCTCGCGCTCGCCGCCGCGGCGATCGGCCTCGCGCTGGGCTGGCTCGCCGCGCCGCTGCTCACAAGTCCGGGGGCCGGCTTGCTCGGCAGCGCCGGCCCGCCGTCGCTTACCCCGTCGACGGTGGGCCTTGTCGCGGCCGTGGCACTGACGGTGGCGGTCGTCGCCACGGTGCTGCCCGCGATCCGCGGAGCGCGGATGAGCACGGTCCAGGCGCTCGCGGGGGACACAAGGCCGCCCAAGAGGCGGCCGCTCGTTACCAGGCTGTCGGCGCGCCTGCCAGTGCCGGTGCTGATCGGGACGCGGCTCGCCGCCCGGCGGCCCCGCCGCGCGCTGCTGAGCGCGGCGAGCGTGCTGGTCACGGTCGCGGGCGTGGTGGCCGTGCTGACAGTGCACGCGAGGTTTGACAGCACCTTCGGCGCGGGCGGACAGTTGATCAACCCGCTGGACAACAGGATCAGCCAGGTGATGTCGGTTATCACCGTCGCGCTGGTCGTCCTGTCCGTGGTCAACGCGCTGCTCATCACGTGGGCCACCGTGCTTGACGCCAGGCGGTCCTCGGCGCTGACCCGCGCCCTGGGCGCTACCCCCGGCCAGGTGAGCGCCGGGCTGGCGGTAGCTCAGATGCTGCCCGCGCTCGCGGGCGCGATCGCAGGCATCCCGGCTGGCCTGCTGCTGTACGCCTCAGTGCGGCACGGCGACACGATGGCCTACCCGCCCGCGTGGTGGCTGGCCTGCGTCGTGCTCGCCACCCCGGTCGTCGTCGGCGCCCTCACCGTGGTCCCATCCCAGCTCGCCGCCCGGACGGGGGTGAGCCCAGTCCTCCAGGCCGGGGTCGGCTGAAAACCGTGCGGGGAATGTCAGATCCTCGTGAGATCGTGCGGGCATGGAGAGCTCTCGATACCTGGCCTGCCTTGCCGCGGACTACGAGCTGCTGCGGGATGCGGCGTCCTCGGTAGCGCTCGACAAGCCCGTGCCAAGCTGCCCGGAGTGGACGGTCGCCGACCTGGTGGCACACACCGGCGAGGTGTACCTGCACAAGGCAACCGTGATGCGCGACGGCAAGTGGCCGGACCCATGGCCGTCCGATCACCAGCCCGCCGACCCGTTCGCCCTGCTGGATCTCGGTTATCGCGAGGTGACCGCCGAGTTCGCCGCCCGCCCGGCGCAGGAGTCATCGCTGACCTGGTTCCCGCCCGAGCAGACGGTCGGGTTCTGGATCCGCAGGATGGCGCAGGAGACCGTGGTGCACAGGATGGACGCCCAGCTCGCCGCCGGCGAGGCGTGCACGCCGGCGCCCGACGACCTCGCGGTCGACGGCGTGGACGAGGTGCTCAAGCGATTCCTGGCCTACGGCTCTGTCGCATGGCCCGATGAGTACGCCACCGTCGAGGGCGATCACCTGGCCGGTGACGACGGAGCGGACACGATCGTGGTCACCGCCGGCGAGGTCTCCTGGACGGTGCGGCCTACGCCGCGGTCGGTCGCGGTGACCGACGGCCGCGACGACGCGGCGCGGGCGCGAGTGTTCGCGGCGCCGGACGCGGTGCTGAGCTGGCTGTGGGGCCGGGCGAGCGACGACGTGGTAACGGCGGCGGGCGACCCGGAGTGGATCGCCTATCTGCGCCGCCTGCTCGCCGCCACGACCGGCTAGGAATCGGCGTGACCGGCGCGCCGTGGCGGAACCTGTTCCGCCGGCGCGGGCGTCAAAGGCGCATGACGGGTAAGTGCCTTACGGGCGGGCGTGGGCTCGCCGCGCTGACGATTTGCGTGGCCGCGGCAGCCTGCGGTACGCATCGCGCGCCGGTTTCCCCGCAGACCGCACCGTCGGCCGCGTCTAAGGCCACGCCTGCTGCCAGGGCGTCTGTCCGGCCAGCCGTGACCCTCGCCGCCGCCGTCCCGCCGCGGCAGCGCGCCGTCAAGGACGCCAAGGCGATCCTCGCGGCGTTCGTGCCACCGCCTGGCGCGGTGCGGCTGGCAAAGGTTCCCGCCGCGGCTAGCCTGCTGCGGCAGCCGCCGGAATCCCTGGCCGTGAGCAACCTCATCGATGACGCGTCGCTGTGGCGCGCGCCGATGGGTCCGGGGGCGGTGCTCGACTGGGAGAGGGCGCATTTGCCGCGCCGCTTCGACTCGGCCGCCGGCATCGGTTCCGGCGGTAACGTCCGCGGCCAGCGGTTCTACGACAGCTCGTGGTCGCTTGCACCGCTCTACGGTGTGCTGGCGTACCGGACCATGGTCGTCGCCGTGCAGGACGTGGGGAACGGGCAGACCGTGGTCAGGGTGGACGCCCAGGTGATGTGGCTCGACCGTCAGCCAGCCTCGGAACGGCGCCCGGTCCGATAGTCAGCACAACGCCCGCCATGTGAGACTTGTGCATGGCCTGGTCCCGAGCCGCGGCGGCCGCGCTCGCGGCGCTGACGATCTGCGTGACCGCGGCTGGCTGCGTGCACGGCGACGCGGCATCAGGCAACCCGGGTCCGGCCGTCCCGCCACGGCAGCGCGCCATCGAAGACGCCGCGGCGATCCTCGCGGCGTTCGTGCCGCCGGACGGCGCGGTGCGGCTGTCTTCGCTTCCCGATCTCGCCAGCGAGTTGCGCCAGGTAGGGAACGCGGGCGTGGGCAGCAACAGCGTTGATGACATGTCACTGTGGCGTGTGCGGATGGCGCCGACGAACGTGCTCGCCTGGGAGTCGGCCCACCTGCCGAGCCGTTTCAGCACGCTGAACAAGGCAGGCTCGTGGGATTCGGAGTCAATCGGCCAAGACCCCGTCTTCTACAGTGCGCAATGGTCGCTGGCGCCGTTCAACGGGGTGCTTCCGGACCGGGGACTGCACGTCGCCGCGCTAGACGTGCAGAACGGGCAGACGGTGATCCGGGTCGACGCCAGCGTGACGTGGCTCGATCCCCATCCCGCCGCGGAACTGCTGCCGGCCGCCGTGCACCTCGTGACGTTCACCGCGGTGCGCGGCTCTCCATCGCACGCACCCCCCGCGCCGCCGCCCGCGACCATCACCGACCTGGCCGTGGTGCGCCGCGTCGTGGCGATGCTCAACAGCGATCCGCCCGAACCGTCGTACTTTCCGGGCGGATGCCTCATCTACTTCGGCAAGAAACTCATCCTCACCTTCCGGGCACGGCCAGGCGGCCCGGCGCTCGCGGTCGCCACCTTTGACCTCGGCTACTGCGACGGCGTGGCGCTCACGATCGGCGGCAAGTCGCAACAGGACCTGGACCACACCCAAACCCTCGCGGGAGATCTGGAGCGGGCGGCGGGGCTGCACTGGCCGGGCTACGACTTCGGCTAGTCCTGGCCACGCCGGACCGCCCTCGTCCTGTAGAAATATCGCCATGAAACATGTCATAGGGATCCTCGTGTCCGCGGCTGCACTGGGCGTAGCGGCCTGGGTGGTCCCCGGAATCGTGCTGGCCGGCCACAGCGACACGTCCAAGGCGGAGACGCTGATCATCGTCGCCCTGATCTTCGGCGTCATCAACACCGTGCTCAAGCCGATCATCAAGACCGTCGGGTGCGCGTTCTACGTGCTGACGTTTGGCCTGCTCGCGCTCGTGGTCAACGGGTTGCTGCTGTGGCTGGCCAGCTACGTCGCGGGGCGCCTCCACCAGCCGTTCCACGTCACCGGGTTCGTGGCCGCCGTCGAGGGCGCGCTGATCGTCGGAGTGGTGAGCTGGGCGCTGCACCTGGCGCTCGACCGCAAGAGCTGACATCGAGGCCATAGACTTATCCGCCGTACACTTTCTCTGCGCCGTTTCGCGCAGTCACCATCCACGTCCCTGGAGTCACGCCGCCGTGAAGACCGCCGTCGAAGAGCTGAGCCCGACTCGTGTCCGGCTGAGCGTCGAAGTCACCTTCGAAGAACTCAAGCCGAGCCTCGACAAGGCTTACCGTGAGGTGTCGCGGCAGGTGCGCATTCCCGGGTTCCGCCCGGGCCGGGTTCCGCCGGCGATCATAGACCGGCGGGTCGGCAGGGGAGCGGTGCTCACCGAGGCGGTCAACGACGCGCTGCCCGAGTTCTACAGCAAGGCGGTCCAGGAGGCCGACGTGCTGGCCCTCGGCCAGCCGGAAGTGGAGATCACGCAGCTCGACGACGGCAAGGACCTCACGTTCACCGCTGAGGTCGAGGTGCGGCCCAAGTTCGAGCTGCCGGACCTGACGGAACTTTCCGTCACGGTGGACAACGCCGCGGTCACGCCGGACGACGTGGAGGAGTACCTCACCGGGCTGCGCGAGCGCTTCGCCTCGCTCAAGACCGCGCAGCGCCCGGCGGAGAACGGCGACTACACCACCATCGACCTGTCGGCGTCTGTGGACGGCAAGCCAGTGGAAGACGCCCAGGCCAGCGGCCTGTCCTACCAGATCGGCAGCGGGACGATGCTGGACGGCCTCGACGAGGCGCTCGTCGGCATGTCCGCCGGCGAGTCCACGACGTTCACGAGCGAGCTGGCCGGCGGCGAGTCCGCCGGCGAGCAGGCCGACGTCACGGTGACCGTGCAGAGCGTCAAGGTCAAGGAACTGCCTGCGCTCGACGACGACTTCGCCCAGCTGGCGAGCGAGTTCGACACCCTCGGCGAGTTGCGCGCCGACACCCGCCGCCAGCTCGAGCGGATCCGGCGGCTCCGGCAGGCCACCAAGGCGCGCGACCTCGCCGTCGAGGCGCTCGTCGACAGCATCGAGATCCCGCTGCCTGAAAAGTTCGTCGAGCACGAGATCGAGCACCGCCGGCAGTCCGTCGACGAGCAGCTGTCCCGGCTCAACACCTCGATGGCGGACTACCTCGAGTCCAGGGAGCAGACCCAGGAGGACTTCGACGTTGAGCTTCTTCAGCAGTCCAGGCGCGACGTCAAGACCGGGTTCGTCCTCGACGAAGTGGCCCGCAGCGAGGAACTGTCCGTGAGCCAGGCCGAACTGTCGTACTTCGTGGCCGACCAGGCGCAGCGGATGGGCATCGGACCCGAGTACCTCGCCAGGCAGCTCAGCGAGTCAGGGCAGATCGGCGCGGCGGTGACCGAGGTGCTGCGCGGCAAGGCCGCCACGCTGCTCGCCGAGCGGGCGAAGGTGATCGACGAGGCCGGCAACGCGGTCGACGTCAAGGCCGAGATCGAGGCGCTCAACGCAGACGTCGACGGCATGCTCGCCGCGCAGGCGCAGGCCCAGCCGGACGACGCGGCGGACACCTCCGCACCCGAGGACTCCGCGGACGACTGACGGCATCTTCTCCTCCATCACCGGCCAAATCCTCGACATTGCGCGCGAAGCGGGCCAGATGGCCTTCGCGGAGTACGCAACGCACCGCATTTAAGGCGCAACGGCGTGCGCCGGTAGCGAACAGCGGGGTACAGCGGACTCGGTCGCTCCTGCGTGGCGTTAATGTCCTTTCAACGACACCCGAAGTGATCGGAGCAGGTGACCACGTGACAGAGCTTCTGCCAGTTGCCAGGACGGCCACCCCTGACGCCCCCGTGATGCCGGGAGACTTGCTCTTCCAGCGGTTGCTGCGCCACCGCATCGTCTTCCTCGGCCAGCAGGTGGACGACGACATCGCTAACCGGATCTGCGCCGAGATCATCCTGCTGTCCGCCGAGGACAACAAGCGCGACATCTCCCTGTACATCAACTCGCCAGGCGGTTCGGTGTACTCGGGGCTCGCGATCTACGACGTCATGCAGTACGTGCCCAACGACGTGGCCACGTACGCGATGGGCATGGCGGCGTCGATGGGCCAGTACCTGCTCACCGCGGGTGCGCCAGGCAAGCGGTACGCGCTGCCGCACGCCACGATCCTCATGCACCAGCCTTCTGGCGGCATCGGCGGCACGGCCTCGGACATCAGGATCCAGGCCGAGCAGATGCTCTACGTCAAGCGCACGCTCTTCGAGCGCACCGCGTTCCACACCGGCCAGAGCATCGAGCAGATCGAGAAGGACGCGGACCGCGACCGCTGGTACACCGCGCAGGAGGCGAAGGACTACGGCTTCGTGGACCATGTGATCCGCAGCGCCCTTGAGGTCCCGTCGGCGGGGCCGGTGTCCTGAGCAGCGCAGGGCCCACCCCGACCGGAACCGGAGAATATCGGTGAAAAAGGAGAGCCGAACGTGACCGAGCAGAGCTACCCGCAGTCGAGGTACGTGCTGCCGTCCTTCGTTGAGCGCACGTCGTACGGGATCAAGGAGATGAACCCGTACAACAAGCTCTTCGAGGAGCGGATCATCTTCCTCGGCGTGCAGATCGACGACGCCTCCGCGAACGATGTCATGGCCCAGTTGCTCACCCTTGAGGCCATCGACCCGGACCGTGAGATCACGATGTACATCAACTCGCCAGGCGGGTCGATGACCTCCATGATGGCGATTTACGACACCATGCAGTTCATCCAGCCGGACATCACCACGTGCTGCATCGGCCAGGCGGCGAGCGCCGCGGCCGTGCTGCTCGCGGCGGGCACCAAGGGCAAGCGGATGGCGCTGCCGAACTCCAGGATCCTGATTCACCAGCCGGCGACGGAGGGCGGCTACGGCCAGTCCACCGACATGGAGATCCAGGCTCGGGAGATTCTCCGCATGCGCACGGCGATGGAAGTCATCCTGGCCAGGCACACCAGCAAGGACGAGGAAATCATCCGGCGCGACATCGAGCGGGACAAGTTCCTCACCGCCGCGGAGGCCCAGGAGTACGGGATGATCGATGAGGTGCTGACCATCCTCAAGCGCGGGTCGGCGCGGACCGCGGAGGTAGTGTCGTCGTAACCCGGGAGGATTCACCTCTTCCCTACCGGGCCGGTGAGGGGGTTTGATTGGTCCATCGGACCCCCGAAGGCGGTACCGTCAATACAAGCGATGACGGCATGGCGGGACATGCCCGCCGAGCTGACCCGGGAGGGTCAGGCCGGCGGCCCCATGTAAAGGAGAAACTGGGTGGCACGCATCGGTGACGGTGGCGACCTGCTGAAGTGCTCGTTCTGCGGAAAGAGCCAGAAGCAGGTCAAAAAGCTCATCGCCGGTCCTGGCGTGTACATCTGCGACGAGTGCATAGATCTCTGCAACGAGATCATCGAGGAAGAGCTCTCCGAGCCGTCCGAGTTCAAGTGGGACAGCCTGCCGAAGCCGCGCGAGATCTATGAGTTCCTCGACGCGTACGTGATCGGGCAGGACAAGGCTAAAAAGGCGCTCTCCGTCGCTGTGTACAACCACTACAAGCGCGTCCAGTCCGGGGGAGACCGGCCAGGGGACGACGGTGTGGAGCTGGCCAAGTCCAACATCCTGTTGCTAGGCCCCACCGGCTCCGGCAAGACACTGCTCGCGCAGACGCTGGCCCGGCTGCTCAACGTGCCGTTCGCGATCGCCGACGCCACCGCCCTCACCGAGGCCGGCTATGTCGGCGAGGATGTCGAGAACATCCTGCTCAAGCTCATCCAGGCCGCCGACTACGACGTCAAGAAGGCGGAGACCGGGATCATCTACATCGACGAGATCGACAAGATCGCGCGCAAGAGCGAGAACCCGTCGATCACCCGGGACGTGTCAGGCGAGGGC
>Ga0126381_100004526_pt1 | contig 15148 bp, 10 predicted proteins | sample PanSoiMetPlot_28_FD_96465 | JGI IMG/M metagenome (GOLD analysis project Ga0126381, IMG submission 96465) | Tropical forest soil microbial communities from Panama - MetaG Plot_28 | ecosystem: Environmental > Terrestrial > Soil > Tropical forest > Bulk soil | place: Panama | collected 2016-02-17
ACACAAATTTCATGCTGGACGAATGGAAAGGACACCATCCGCTCGGCTCGGAGAAAAGATCCGAAAGCTCAGACGCGAAAAGGGTTGGCGGCAAATCGATCTCGCCCAGCATTCGGGTGTGCACGAGGTCCACATTTCGGACATCGAACGCGGCGCTCGCGAGATCTGCCTTAACAATCTTGTCGCTCTCGCAGGAGCATTGGGAGTATCGGTCTCTGATCTCGTGAAGGGGATCGACCCGTAAGTTTTGATCCCAGTTTTAGCCGAAGATTTACTCTTCGTCCTCCAAGATCACAAAAGGGCTACGGGAACGGCCGCATCCAGTTTTGGGTCACTTGGGACCCCCGGTCTGTTGCGGCTGGGTCATGGCAATTTGCGCAACTGAGCTGCCGCCTTCGGTTAGTCCGTGTAAGTGAGAGCGCTCGTGTTTGAGTTTAGCTGCGGGTTCGCCCGCAGCCGCCGTCGAGGCTGTGCGAATGTGGGAAGCGGTTTTTGCTTTCCACATTTGCATAGCTGTTACAAATTCTTCTGGCGTTCGATGGCCAGGTCGCGATTGGCAACCTGCAAGTCCCTTTTGCGGAGCCGTGAACTGGATTTTGTCGCCAACGACAAACTCGCGCTGGACCTCCCGATAGGCGGCGATGTCACGTAGCCGGGACGTATGATAGGTGATTGTTGTCGATGCTGGGTCCGCACTGTGACATTTTCGGCCAGATTCTTGTTGACTACCTGGGCATAACTTCTGGCCTCAATGCGACGTTCTTTGCTGCCGCGAACGTAATGGAGTACGTCTCTGGGCTGATAGCGTGCTGCCTATCACAATCCGCGCTGGTCATGTCGGGGTGCGGATCTTCTGACCGCTGAGAATCTCATGTTCTCAGAGGTCAGGAATTAGCCACCTCAAAGCCGCGGATCCACCGGTTCGGCTTCCACCGCCAGAACACTAAACAGCATTCATGAGTGCGACGAAGGGGCTCTTTCTTTCCCAACGGGCCGATGGATGGCAAGGGTAGGCACGGAGAGCCAGATCGTGACTGGTTGCTGTGGACGACTCGAGAGTCTCGCAGTTCTTTGTTCCTTTATCAAATTCCAAGCACAAGACGACCTACGGCAGAGACGAACTTATATTATGTACTTTATATTCTGACGGAGTTCTATCGTGGCGAAATGGCGGGAGCCCGCAAGTCCGGTCTATGCGAATGCTGCGGCCCTAGATTGGGCGCTCAATCATGTCGAGCATTTCGGAGACACCGTCTTCATTCCGACAGCATTTGAGTACACAGCAATACGTGCTGACTGGACGAATATGCGAGGTTGGCTTACGCAGCAAGACCTGCGGAGGTGGACCTCACGGCCGCAGCGACGTTTTTTGGCTGCAAAAGGCAAGTACTCGTTTCGTTATGTCACCCAGTTGGATCCGCTTGAATACCTTCTCTTCACTGCTTTAATTCACACAGTTGGCGGGCAATTGGAAGCGATTCGAATTGGGAAGGATCAACAGAAAGCATTTAGTTGGCGGTTTCTTCCGGCGCCGGGCGGCCAGATGTTTGATCCGGAATCTCGTTGGCATGACTTCAATGAACGATGCAGAGCACTCGCCGAACGAAGAAAAAGTCGTTGGGTTGTTGTTGCGGATGTTGCCGATTTCTTTCCGCACATCTACACTCATCCTCTCGAAACTGCGCTGGATCGAGCCACAAGAAGATCGTCCGAAGCGTTTTGTTTATTGCGCATGATAAGCAATTGGAATGCATTTGTTTCTTATGGTCTACCAGTGGGCCTTGCAGGTTCTCGAATTCTGGCCGAAGCGACGATAGCGGATCTGGATCAGACGATTCAAGACCTAGGACTCCAGCACTGTCGGTACTCGGACGACGTGCGCATTTTTTGCGCTTCGGAAGTGCAAGCGATGAAGGCACTAGAACATATTGCTATGCATCTTTTCGAGACTCACGGACTGACATTACAGCCGGCGAAGACTGAAATTCTGACCAAAGAGGAATATCTTCGCCGCTTCACTGAAAGCGGGCAGCGTGCTGAAATTGAAAATTTAACATCTCGACTGCAGGACCTCTTGGAGGAGGCAGGGTGGGAGGACGAGTACGAGGAAGAGATCGACTACGACTCTCTTCCTGAAGAAACAAGAGTAGAGATCGACCGATTGAACCTGGTCGAAGTCCTTCGGGAACAACTTGAGAGGGAGCGAATCGATGGAGTGATTGTTGGATTTGCCTCGGTGATCACGTTAAATCCGGCCATACGTGATCAGGTTAAAACCGGCCATAAGGATTGGCCGAAGACGTGATTGTTTTTACCTTGCCAGCGTGTAGCAGCGCAAGGTGTGTGTTAGCGCGTTGATGTTGAGGAGCGGTGATTGCGTGTTACGGTAGTATTCGCTCCGCCGGGGTCGCGCCTTGCGGAGTGATCCAGGGCCGAGGACACGGGGCTGGCTCCGAAGGAATCGGCGATCGAGACCCTCTGCGGTTTGGCTTGCAGGCTGGACGGTGGAGGGTTTCGTGTTTTTACCAGCATTCCTAGGGTGAGGCTCCGTTGTGGGAGGCCGCTGGATCCGAGTTTGCGACGCCGCCGGGCGTTCTTTGCCCGGCCTCCTTATTGCTTTTGTTCTTGTCATTGTCCTTCCTCACGGCTGGTGGTTTTAGTGCGCCAACTACGCGGTCCGCACTGGAGTAGGTGTCCGTGGTGGAGCAAGCGATCGAGCATGGCGGTGACAGCGGCGCTATCGCCGAGCAGTTTACCCCAGTCTTCTATGGGCCGATTCGAAGTCAGAAGTGTGCTGGCGCGTTCATAGCGGCGCATGATGATTTCCAGTAACTCCTCGGCCGCGGTCAGAGGCAGCTTGCGCATTCCGAGGTCGTCGATGATCAGCAGTGGCACCGTGGCGAGTAGTTCCATGTATTCTTTGCGTTCGCCGTCGAGTGTGGCGTCGGCCAGTTCCTCCAACAGGATGTGGGTCTCGCGATAGAGCACGCGATATCCCTGCTGGATGACAGCATGCCCGATGGCTTGCGCGAGGTGGCTTTTCCCGGTGCCTGGTGGCCCTTTAAATAAGCAGTCTTCGCGTCGTTCCACCCAGCCAGCGGTGGCCAGATCGAAGATGAGATTGCGGTTCATCTTGGGGTTGAACTGGAAGTCGAAGTTGTCCAGGCGCTTGTCCGGATCGCGGAAGCGTGCCTGTTTATGCCTTCGTTCCAGTAGCCGTTTGCTGCGACAGTCGATTTCATCCGAGACCAGCGTGGAGAGCAAGTCGATGGGCGCCATGTTCTCTGTCTGCGCCTGGAGCAGGCGTGTCTCCAGCACCGCCACCATGCCGCCCAGACGCAGTTGATGCAGGGCACGACTAAGTTCGATCAGGTTCATGATTGGTTTCCTCGAAGTGGATGCGTTGTTGGATGAGGTCGCGATACTGGACCAGTTCGCGGATGAGGGGATCAACCTGGCGCAGAGTTAGCGGCGCCTGTGGACTGCGTTCCAGATACCGGCGGACGAAGCGATACTCAGCAACGCCCAGTTCCAGAGCTACGGCGCAGGCGTCGTCGGTGGCGGCGCAGCCATACTTCTTGGCCAGCGCCAGCACGCCCATAATGCGGCGCAGCCCGGCCTCGCCCTGGCGATGATGGATCGCATCGCAGACAGTACCGATGTTCTTTCCTGCCTTGTGCGCCCGCGCGATCAGGCGCAGCGTATGCGGTGGCGTGCGCCGGGGACGATCTTCATCGCGGATGCGATGTCTGCCGCGCTTCTGTTGTAGATGCTCGCGCAACAATTGGCCGGTGCGCGGATCGAGCAGGCGCACGTACATCAGGTCCCACTGCACATCGACCTGGCGGCCGATCCAGCCGGGCGGCGCACCGTAGTAGGCCGCTTCCACTTCAACACAGCCATCGATATGAACCGTCCGCTTTCCATACTGGTAGTAGCGGAACGGCTCCAGCGGCAACGACCGCAGGAAGGGTTTCTCTTCGGCGAACATCGCCGCCACCTGCCGCTTGGTACGGCCATGGATGCGCGTGTCGGCCCAGTGCTCTTCCCAGTGATCGAGATACACCTGCGCCTCTTCCAGGCTCTCGAAGCGCTTACCCTTCAGCGGCGTCTTCTGTGCATGAGCAACGCCTGACTCAACTTTTCCTTTTCGATCCGGGTCCCGCACCTTGCAGGGCATGGCGGTCACTCCATAATGCGCCAGCACGTCGCGGTAGAGAGGATTCAACTGCGGGTCATAGATGTCGGGCGCCAAAACGCCTTCGCGGAGATTATCAAGAACGACGATCCGTGTAGTTCCGCCCAATCGCCTGAAGGCCTTCTCATGCAGCTCGGCCCATGCACGGGCGCTGGAACGGAAGACCAGCAGTCGAACCGACTTGCGGCTGTAACCCAGCGTCAGCACGAACAGCCGCGTGCGACGGTACTTACCTGTCACCGGATCGCGCACCATCGGGCCGGTGCCGTAATCGACCTGGCACTCTTCTCCGGGCGCCGTTTCGATGATCGCCCGCGCCTCCGGCGCCATCGATTCGCGCAGCGTGATCACGAAGCGCCGCACACTCTGGTAGCCACTGTCGAAGCCGTAGCTGTCGACCAGATCCTGCCAGATCCCCATCGCGTTCCGGCCGCGCTCCAACTCCTGCGCGATCCGTTCGCGGTAAGGTTCGCAGCGGCTCGCCGGTCCGCAACCCGGTTTCTTCAGCGAAAAGTCGGTGATCACCTCTATGGCCGGTTTTGAATCTCCGCCCTCAAGGTCGGTGATCAGGTTGATGGCCGCTTTTGACTCTTCGCTTCCGGAGTCGGTGATCGGGTTGATGGCCGCTTTTGCCGGACCATGGCGTCCCCACCCGCCAGGACGGCGAAGCGCAATCCCAGCACCACGAAGATACTCGCCGGCTGTCTCTCGACGCACCCCGGTCGCCTGCTCGATACGACGCAAAGACCACCCAAGCCGGCCCAGGGCGATGACTTGTTCTCGTTTTTCTCTGCTCAAGACGTGGCTCATGACCACAGAGGCTAACTGCCCCCTGCGGCGGCTAGGTCTTAAGCCATCTCCCTATGGCCGCTTTTAACCCGATCATCTATGGCCGCTTTTGGGTGATCACCGAGGCACGGCCATCGCGGTTGGCCGAGCACGCCGCGACCCGATAGGTTTCGCGGGCCAACGCTGAACTCAACTCGTCCTCGGTCCACTTCTTTCAACTCAGATGCGTGCGACGCGAACAAATCCCACTGGTGATTTCTTTTTGGACTTGGTTTATCTGTCGTCATATGCGACGCAATGTTCGTCAAATCGGCATTCAGTCGAGGTTCAGTCTCTGGCCCTCTCTTTTGAGCTCTAAAGTATCAGGACCTCGAAAGGCTGATCCTGTCTTCAACAAACCGTAACTCCCATCTCGCGTAAAAAGCGGGAAGGCTGCTTGTCGTATCCAAAATAGGTTCTTGACCGCGTAAGTGTTAGGCACTTTCGCGTCCGAGTGATTGCCACGAAACAATTTCGTCGTTCTTCTTGCAACTCTCTGCTCTGCGGCCCTTTTCGAATGCTCTGAAAGGACGGCAAAATGTCCTCCGACATACCAACGACATATACATGATCGAACTCCATCCCTTTAGCCGTGTGGATGGTGTAGCAGCGAACAGCATTTGGAGGTGCTTGAGCCTGCTTCGGCATTAGGTCCATTTCCTGTAGCAATAGGTTCAGCGAGGCTTCTTCGGTATTGTGTTTCAAGTTGATCGAATCACAGATATCTTCCCACACCTGATGCTCTTCGCGATAATCGGCAAAGACCTCGGCAGTATCCGCTCTGCTCTGAGAGAAATCCGTTGCGATAAGAAGCTCGAACCACTCAAAGGCCTCTCTGACAAAGACCGAATAACTCATTTTGTCGCCAAGTTCGATTTTTCCCCTTTCCAAGAGCGAGATACACCGAGCATCAAGCTGGCGACTCCGGGCAAGAGCTTCGTCAATCCAAGCTCGGAAAAGGTCACCTCCCATCGCGGATGAAGCGGCGACAACATCCTTCGGCGCCAGTTGAACCCCTTCGAGCTCGTAGAATGCAGTGCAGACCTTCCTCAGCTGCTCCTTATCTCCACGAGAGTTTGCTAGGCGCAGCATGGAGTGGAGCCAACGAAGAGGCGTACTCACGAACTCATTCTTCTTTACTGATAAAGTTGCCGCTACGCCCTGTGCCGCGAGTGAAGCTGCTATACGCTCCACAATGTTCTTGGTTCTTCCCAAGACTGCACAATGTTCTCGTTCACTGAGTGGGAGTTGTGCAACATCTGTGGCAACCCATCTGGCCTCTTCTTCCGGAACCTGAAAGCACTTCACCCGGATTGGCTCCGGTGGCACTTTTTCAGTGTTTCGTGCAGGACCAGCGGAACTCTTCGCACGATTTGGGTTGTGACTGATTAGCCTGTTCGCAATCTCAATGATGGGCTGCGGACATCTGTAGTTCTCTGGCAGTTCAAGGACCGAGGTTGGAAAGGTATTCCGAAGATCTGTCAGGCGTTCTGGACTCGCGCCGTTCCACTGGTACACGATTTGATCATCGTCAGCCACGACGAATAGACCGGACGTTTCTGTGCCCACTAGCGCCTTCAGGAACTCAAACTGCCCAACATTTGTGTCTTGAAATTCATCAACGCACACATGCGGGTAAACTAGCCGGTAGTGGCGTGCGATCGCTGGGCTGTGAGTCAGGAGCTGTCCTGCCAGAGCAATCAACAATGGAAAATCCAAGGCATTATGTTCCTTCAGTTCCCGAACATACGCGTGGTAAAGGATCGTCAATTTGCTAGCGAGTTCAGGATCCCGAACTCTCCCGGTTACCCCCTGTTCATCCACTCGCTTCTCTATTAAGTTCGTGAGCAGCGGCAGTAGGGATACGTCTCCTTCCGAAATGCTTTCGCTTCCAGTCGAAGCTTGGCGGACGGCATCTTGAAAAATAGCCATGCGATCTTCGTCAGAATTCAGAATCGAGAAGTCAGGAGAAAGCCCGAGATGACTTCCATGCTGTCGAAGAATATCCGCTGCAAACGCATGAAATGTGGTCAGAAGAGCTCGCTCTCCGCTCGGACCGAGGATCGTGTTTACCCGCTCTCGCATCTCGTTGGCTGCTTTGTTAGTGAATGTGAGGCCTAGAACGCGAAAGCGGCTAGAAGGCGATTGAGAGATGATGTAGGCGATGCGACACGCCAACACCGTGGTTTTCCCCGAACCAGGGCCCGCCAGCACCAGGAGCGGGCCACGGTCCCATTGAACCGCTCTCAACTGATTTTCGTTAAGAGATGCCAATTCAAAGGACATAACTACAATCCTCCCAATGCAATTGCTGACCTTAGAACGGTCTGGATCATAGCCGGCACGCCCGCTGCCCCTTGGGTCTCCATTTGCTGGATGACCTTCAGGATACAAGGAATCTTGAATCGCTTGGGTTGCGCACTAATCACTTGCGGCCAGTAATCTGCGTGGCCCGGTTGAGTAGTAATCAGGCCGACCTTTTGCGGATTTACATTTTGTTCATAGACTGCACCGTACCCGCTGGCGCATACGAAGTGATCCGCGTCAGGCGCAGGAAGCGTTGCCAAGTGCAAGTTTGGATTCCGCCCGTTTAGTAGCGCAGTCGCCTTTGCGAGGTTCGTTTGACCCGCAGGATCTGCGTCAAAGAGACAAAGCCAAGCAATTCCGAACTGATCCGCAAGTTTAATGACTGGCTCAAGTCCAACGTCCGCGTACTCTACGAGGCGTACCCCCTTCTCTTCCAATTTCAGTCCTGCGATTCTTGCACTTTCGCTCAACAACCAATATTCGGTCTGCCCTTCATGGAGCAGCCATACGCGCGCGAAGAGAAGTTCTCCCCGATAGCTTCGGACGTGAAATCGCACCTTGGAGAGTTCTTCAGGGGTGAGCGAACCCGGGATCAACCGAGACACCTTAATGCCGGCCTGGGTTCTAGAGAGTCTCCGAATCGACTCCAAAGGCACTTCCGATAGCAGATCTCCAGAATGCGTCGCGACGATCTTTTGCCCAGGAGTATTCATCAGGGTTGGCCAGAGGCTCCGAATGGCTGAAGGATGTAAATGGGCCTCAGGTTCTTCGATTTGCAACATCGACGATGCCAGTGGATCTACGTTGCCAAGTCCTGCAGCAAGGAACGCTTCGAACAGGAAAATGCTGGCTAAACTCTGCGTCCCAACTCCATGTTTGAGGAGCGGAAGAGGTGCACCTGTGACTGCTGCAACGTTCACCTGGGCCCTAGAAAGAAGATCCCACACTTGGCTCGGAACGGCGTCGATTGTGACGGTATTCATTTGGCCGAGCGATACCACTTGCTGCGCTTTGCCGAGGTTTGTACTAACGCCTTTAAGACGTTGATCGGCATTCAGGATTTTCGTATTCAGCGCGGCCAATTCCTGCTCAAGCTGCGTCTTGATTTGGTCGGGGATTGCGGGATTGCGCAGGAAGGGACTCCAAAATACGGATCGGGCCCCAAAGTCCCGCGCAGCGTCTCGAAGGGCAGTCAGGTAGTACACGTTGAATAGATTCTGGAACGCCGCGAGGATTGGAGCCTTTTTGGCTCGAGGATTCGGCTTCTCATTTAGATCAAGAAAATCCCAATCGGAAATAAAATCTCTGACGGACGCATCGTAGGAACTGCTCGCCTGAAACGTCACCTGATACTTGCCTTGTGCATCAAGGGCAGCTGCATCAGGCAACGTCTGAATTACCTCCGGCGCCCATTCTCCGACGGTTGATTCGGCAAATTTGAGAGTGATTCTCAATGGGCCGGCATCGCCAGGCCGGGAAGTTGCAGATGGCAAATGATAGTCGTGGTCCTCGAATGGAATGGCCCTGCGATTGAATGAGCGGGAAAGGCAAAGACGGATTGCTTCGAGAACTGTCGTCTTACCACAGTTGTTCTCTCCAATGAGAACAGTCATCTCATCAAGATCCAATTCGAGTTTCACCAAACCGCGAAAATTCTCGATTCTTACCGATCTCAGCAACATTGCGTCTGATGTCCTCTGCTTCTGGGCCGAAAGGCCGTCTCGCGCATCTCGAATTGCTTGCCCTGACTGAATACGTGGCAGGTTCGAGTCACAGGTTGCGCCCGTTTTGCCCCAACCCATTCATTTTACGGGATTAGGTCCCGCTTGCGTCGTCCACTTCCTGTACTCCCGCTGGGATCGCCGCTCCGCCTGTCGCACGGCTAACCACGCTATCTCGGGCTATGGATAGGTGTGCCGACATAGAAGACCCTCCCTTGCAGCACTCAGCCACAGTCAGAATCTCTTTTTCGTGCTCAGCTGTCTGCCGCCCGATCTGACCCACGAGGCCCCCCTGATGCGACCCTTCGTTTCCCCTTCGTGAAGCCTAATAGCTTGTCCTGCCGTTCCTGTCTTGCCTTCTCCCTCTGGCGATGGTCCTGCATTTTGGCGGCTTTGAGTGCCTTTTGTTCTGGCGAGCGGTTGTCAAAGAGCCACTGATGACAAGCCTGAGAGCAGGTGCGCTTGTCGCTACGCGGTGCAATGAACCACCGTCGGCATCTTGGGCATTCACAGCGGCGGATGTACGGCCTTCTCCCAATACCCAAGCGGGGCAAGGCGGTGAGCAAATCACGAACGGCCTCGTGCTCCCATAAGTCAGCTTTGGAGATGTGCATGTGATCCGCGACTGCATTGAGCACTAAGAAGCCCCCCGTGGATGGTGTGACGTAGCTCACCCATCGATACTTGCTGAGCGCTTTGCGGAGGCCCATCAACACTTGCGCTTTCTCTAGACTTTGAGCAGCCTCGTCAAGCCTTGCGAGCAGAGAAATGACTTTCTCGACTCGTTCCATTCGATCCCTCATTTGATCTGTTTGCGGCTCTTCATTAAGAGCCCGAAGCAATTCCTCCAGCCGCTCCAAAGCTAGTTCATCTGCCGTAGTGTCGTTCTTACGTTTTGAGCTCATAACGTATAAGAACATATCACGTGACTGGTTCTTCATACGAGAGCAACAATGCAGCACAGCACTGAGAAGAATGAATTGCCAAAACCCACTAGCGTGTAGCAGCAACGCGGGCTACGTGGGGCATGAGAAGCGAGTGGAGGTGCATCAATGACAGGTGAGCAAGTAGCGGAGATGATGCGGTACTGCAGCGCGAATCTTTGCACGCCGGATGGAAGCCGGAAGTGCCTTCTTAGTCACTATGAGCCGGAGCCGGGAGACGAAACAGAAAAGAGGGCTAGCATTGATTGACGTCAAGGGCACCGAAGGCAAATGGGAGTACAAAAAGTGCTCCGTGGATGTGGGTGGTCGCTTGCTCGATAAACGCTGCGACCTGTGCGGCGCTCCGATGCGATACCAACACGTGCTCTTTTACCCAACAGAACTTGGGCGCATCCGGGGCACGACTTACAACTACCTCTTCGCTGGGGTGGATTGCGCGGAGAAACTGCTCCCATCCGAAGAGTGTGACATTCCTCGTCTGGCTGAGAACGAGACAAAACGAAAAGAGGCTTGGCGAGTCCGTTATCAGAACTTTGGGGAGTGTCGTACGACGGTGGACAACCTGATCGAGAGGGGGAAGCTATGACTCAGAAATTGCAAACCTGCAGTTTTCACAGATGTCCCCACAGCTTTGAGATTGGAGCGGTGAACAATGACTAACTTTTCATGGATAACCGGCCTTAGGGAAGTCTTCGTCAAAGATCCGAATGGGAAACGCGTTGGATACTTTGACGACGTCACCAAGGCGCTCGCAGCCGTGGCCGGAGATGGTGAATACCGCGCGGTTTGGTTTTCGCTCAACGTCTGTCCCGGAGTTCCTGCGGGTTTTGAGCCAAATCGGTTGTATAAGGCGAGTGGCCGTTTCAAGAAGGCCGATTATGCCGGACGGCAACTGCTGTTGATTGATTGTGACCCGAAGCGGCCGGCAGACACCGCCTCCACGGATGCACAGAAGGCCGCGGCTAAGGTGCAAGTGCTCGCCATACGGGAATATCTCCGCGTACTGGGATTCCCTGAGCCGGTCTTTGCCGATAGCGGCAACGGGTATCACCTGCTTTATGCGCTCAACGAAGCCAACGACGAAGCGACTGAAAAGCTGGTGAAAGACTTTCTCGCCGGGATATCGGTCAGGTTCTCAAACGACGGTTCATCCGTGGACACTGGCAACTTCGAGGCGAACCGGATATGCAAGTTGTACGGCACTGTGGCCCGGAAAGGCGGCGACCCGAGCCTATGGCGGCGCTCTGTCGTTCTTGAAGTGCCGACACGGCAGACGGAGCTTCCCGCTAAGGAGGGCCAACTGCGTGAGACAGCCGTTGACCTGGACTTTGAGCCGGTTTCGCGCGCGCTCTTGCAGGCCGCGATTGCCGAGCTGCCTGTCCCACGCGATACCGTCATGGGCGATATGTCGGATAACGACATCGCGAAGGTCGACTGGCTGCGGAAGTTGTGCGAAGTTGACCCGGCTCATGCCGTGGCCATTCTCGGCGAACGACGGCAAGGAAGATATTTTGTCTTCGACATCGAGTGCCCGCGCGTGGCTTCGCACGGCAGCACCACCGTGGATTCCTCCACCGTGGTCTCCTACGCCCGGGGGGTCGGGTACGGCTTTTCCTGTCTCCACGGCAGTTGCAGCTCGCACAGCAAAGAAGACGGCATCCCAACCTTCAAGGCGTTTCGCAAGGTTGTGGATCCGACAGGGCTGATGAGCAACAAACTGCAAGGGCTACCCGACGATACGACGCACGCGAAGGTAGCTGATTACATCGCGGGGTTAGACATCTTCAAGAATCACCTCCGGATCTACGACAGCAAGAAGATGCGGACTACCTACGTAGGAACGCGGTGGGACCTGGTGGGTCAAGACGACTTGCTCTTGATGAAAGCAATCCAGCCGATATGCGACCGCCTCCGGTACGATATGCCGGAACCGGTAGACGGCGATTATCGGCGCATTTTGGAGAGCCATCCATTTCGGCAGGCCGTGGTGGGAGAGTTGGGGCCCCGAAGGGGGGTTGTTCGGTTCGACCAATTGGACGCGAGTCCCTACCTTATCGGGATGCCTGGTGGGATGGTGGCTGATCTGCGGCCAAACGGCCTGTTGCGGAAAATGGAGCGGACGGACTTTATCACCAAGAGACTCCGTTTGGCAGCCGCCAACATACCGACGCCAGTTTACGACTACTTTTTGCGGAGTATAAGCTCTGCCAACGACCAACCGGCGGATTTGGAGTGGATGAGTTATTTTGAACTGCTCCACGGCTACTTCCTCATCGGGCATTGCAATCACCACGTTTGGCCGCTGTGGACGGGAGTTGGAGGAAATGGCAAGTCCGAAAACGCCAAGCTAATTAAGCGGACGCTCGGTGACTTCTGTGCCGTAGTGCGCTGGTCGGAATTGGTTCACGATGAGCGCGGCGGAGACAACACCACCAAGCGTCTCTATTTCAAGCTGCTCCAAAGTCGGGTTGCGCTGGTCGAGGAAATAGGGCAGACAACTGGGATTAATCGAGTCTTAGAAACGAGCACCATAAAGCAGCTCACGGGCGGAGGTGAGATTACCGGAGCTGATCTGTACAGTTCTGAAGTCACAGGCGAGATCAAATTCAAACTCGTCTCGCTGATGAACGAAGCCCCGCATATCGAACCGGACGCCGCGTTCAAGCGCCGGGTTCGGGTGATTCCGTTCCGCGCCCGGTTCGATGAGCTGGCAAACCCTGGGTGCATCGGGCTGGCCATGGAGCGGAAGAACGCGCCCCAACAACTCCGGGAATTCCCTCATCGTCTGTCCGCGCTGCTAGCGGAAGAGCGGCCGGGAATTCTCTACAAATGGATTCGGGCAGCACAGAGGTTTGTCTCCAACGGTGAAGAGCTGGGCACTGTTCCGTCTTCCGTCCGGGATGCAACGGCCGCCATGTTCCACGAAGCAGACTTACACGGCCGTTTGGCGGACCGCTTTCAGTTCGGTAAGGAATTCGACATCACCAAAGGCGAGATATTGGCACTCGCAGACTCCTTTTTTCGTGAAAACGGACGCGACCCGCGCTCATTTGATATGGGCAAGATGGCGGCCGTGCTACAAGAGCGCCACTGTTCACCGACATCCCGGGTGCTCCGTAACGGGCAGCGCAAGGAAGGTTGGCGCGGCGTTCAGTTAGTGCCCAAAGAACCGATGGTCGTAGTTGGCAACCGTGACAACCCTATTCCCTAAACTTTTTTTTATAGAAAGAGCGATTGGTAAATAGACGGTGTAGAAAAAAAGGTCGGCAAATGGGTTGCCACCGGTTGCCAGAATGAGCTACGGCAGGTGCCACCCCAGCAGGCGGGATATTTCTCTGCCACTGCCACCGTAGTCACGGGTGGCTGCCCGGCAGATCCCCAATGGAGGAAGACATGCGACTTTGCAGCGGACCTGGGTGTGGGCGCGCGGTCCCTGATGACGTGCGCTTCTGTGACGAGTGCAAGGCTGAGCGGCAACAATCAAACAATGATGGGATCCGCGCTGTGCAAGCTGACCGTGAACGCTACGGCTGGATATATAGGAGTGAGCGTTGGGTCAAGTACGTCCGGCCCAAGGTGCTTCGCCGTCAGCCCATGTGCGCTCGGTGTCGCACCAATCTGTCACAGATCGTAGACCACATTGTCCCGATAGGCATTGCCGTAGTCCAAGCACAGGACAGCGGCCTCTACAAGCTGGACAAGTACGCGGGCGCATACCTCATGAGCAACCTTCAGGGGTTGTGCCGTGTTTGTCACAGAGCCAAGACGGATGAGGACAAGCTACACACAGGCCCATGGTCCAACGTTGTAGAGGTAGAAGCACGCCACCCAAAAAAGGTTTGGTCATTCTAAGTCACCAAGACAAGGCAATAAACCTAATGGTATGTGAATGATAGAGGGGGTATGGTTAAAAGTCGCCAGACACCCTCTGAAGAGGCGCCGCACATCCTTAAATTACACAAACGAACAATTATCGAAAATTTGTGCCTTTTATTAGATTCCTGAGCATTTTGGGGTACTCCCCTGAACTCTTTGTAGCCGGAGGCAGCCACATGGAACACACGGACGTAATGACAATCCAAGAAGCTGCCGAGTTCTTAAGGTGCCATCCGCGAACGCTTCAGAAGATGGCGATTCGTGGAGAGATTCCTGCCAAGAAGGTCGGGAGCCTGTGGCGTTTCTCCCGTCAGAGGCTCCAGGACTGGATGCAAGAACCGAACGAAGAAAAGGACTGACAGTGGAAACCGAATGGCTCACAGCAAAAGAGGCTGCCCAATACCTGAAGGTCAAACCGCGCACCTTGCTCCAATGGGCGCGCGAAAGAAAGGTTCCATCTCATCGGCTCTCCGGGGTGGAACGCCGCGTGTGGCGGTTTCTGAGGACAGAGCTGGATGCTATGCTGTTGCCGTCATCCGCTGTCCCTGCTGAGGGGAGGCAGCAATGAGGGTACAGCGACACACAATTGGGTCCGTGCGCTACGACAAACGGCGCAAGACCTGGAATTACCTCTGGTATCAAGGTCCGGCTCGCCGGTCAAAGCGAATCGGATCCAAGCAAGAATTTCCAACCAAGGCAGCCGCATGGAAACAGGTTGAACGCCTTGACATCCAACAACACAAAGCTGAGACCGGGGACACCGTTAGAAGCGTGATTGCAAGATATGAAACTGAGCGGATGCCCACACGCCACACAACGGCGCGTGTGTACCGCTGCTTTCTGCGCAATCACATCTTGCCAAAGTGGGGAAAGGCGCCGATTCAAGCTCTTCAGCCCCGCCCTGTTGAATTGTGGCTCCGGGAGTTGCCCTTATCACCGAAGTCCAAAACGCACGTGCGCTCGCTGATGCACGCGCTTGTGGAGTTCGCGATGTGGGCAGGCATGCTGGATGTCAACCGCAACCCAATCTCTCTTGTCCGCAACATTGGGGCAACTCAGAGGACCAGGAAGGCGCGGAGCCTCACGGCGGAGCAGTTCCACGCTCTGCTGAAAGAGCTGCAAGAGCCGTTCGCAACAATGGCTCTGCTTTGCGTCTGCTTGGGACTCCGCATCAGTGAGGCGCTTGCTTTGAAGTGGGCAGACGTGGACTGGCTCGGGGCACGGTTGAGCGTCAGGCGTGGCATTGTGAATCAACACGTAGCAGACGTGAAGAC
>Ga0126381_100004527_pt1 | contig 15146 bp, 11 predicted proteins | sample PanSoiMetPlot_28_FD_96465 | JGI IMG/M metagenome (GOLD analysis project Ga0126381, IMG submission 96465) | Tropical forest soil microbial communities from Panama - MetaG Plot_28 | ecosystem: Environmental > Terrestrial > Soil > Tropical forest > Bulk soil | place: Panama | collected 2016-02-17
CCGCACTCGCCCCTGACGCCAAGCCCAAAACTGCGGGCATACATAGTAGACGACCGGGACCCCAGCTTTTTTCATCTCCCGTGCCACTCGCCAATTAAAGGCAGGCGAGTCGATGACTACGGCCAAATCCGGTTTGCGCCGTCGAGCTTCGGCAATCAGCAAATGAAACCGACCCCAGATCTTGGGCAAATGGCTCAAGATCTCGGTGATTCCAACCACCGCAAGATCCCGGGAATCCACTACCAGATCACACCCGGCGGCGCGCATCCTCTGGCCGCCCACTCCGAAGAACTCGACTCCGGTTGGTGCGAACACGCGGCGCAGGGCCTCGATAAGCTGCGCGCCATACATCTCCCCCGAGGCTTCGCCTGCGGATACCAGAATTCGCACCCAGGTATTCTAAATACTGCGATTCCTGAGCTGCGGCTGAAACCGGATTGCTTGGCAGTTCAGACAATCGAGGGTCCGAAGTGCTCCACCTGAGGAAAGGGATCATAGAAGTGATGCAGGAGTTCTTTCCACTCCTGATATCGCTCGGACCAACGAAAGCTCCGGGTGTGATCTTCGCGATGCTCCCACCACACAAGCAAAAGATATCGTCCGGAGTGCTCAAGACAGGGTCGAACTTCGATTCCGAGAAATCCGGGGGGTGGCCGCAATTAGCGGCCGTGCCTTGGCCATGGTGGCGGCGAAAGCCGCATCCTGGCCGCTGCGGACATTCAAAAGCGCTGCTTCTAATATCACTCAGGTCCTCGCGCACTTGCTGGAACCAAAGGATTGGGCTATCCGGCTTTCACCGGCAAGCGCTGACCGACGAGTGGTTCATTGACTTGTTGTGGCAGGTTTGTTTCGAGGTCGCCAGGGAAACGCATCTCAGTTGCTATGCAGAAACTTAGCTTTTGGGTCGGCCTTAGTTTCTTGACACTTGTGCCCGCCGGCGCACAGCAGGAAAGCTTTTCCTCTCGCGCCAACCTGGTGCCTGTGCCTGCCTTGGTCCGTGATGGCGCAGGAAATGCCGTTTACGGACTCACCGCCGATGACTTCATTGTCCAGGACGACCAAAGCATGCAGGTGGCCCACTTGGACGAGGCAGCCGAAGCTGATCCCATTTCGCTGGTCATTGCCATCGAGTGCGGCCGCCGGGCAAAGCGTGAGTTTGAACGGATCCGAGGATTGCCCGCGATGCTCGATCCGGTCTTAAGCAGTGGGCGGAACGAGGCAGCAGTGCTGTTGTTCGATAGCAAGCTAAGCTTGGTCGAGAACTTCACCCGCAACTCCGAGAAGATCGAACAGAATCTGAAGCACATTGACTCGGGAGATCAGGGCGCCGCGATTGTGGACGCCGTTGCCTATGCGGCGCGGCTGTTGAGCAGACGGCCGGAAGGACAGCAACGGGTGCTATTGCTGATCAGTGAAACTCGGGACCACGGCAGTCACTTTAGCAAGCTTGACGACGTTGTGCGGCTCATCGGGGAGAACAATATCTCGGTCTACGCCTTGTCATTTTCTCCGTACTTGTCGCAGCAAGCCGCCGTAATGCGAGGAGCCAACCAGGATGAATGGTCGCCGAGGATAGATGTCATTGAGAAGCTTGCGGCTTTAAGACAAGCGCTGAGAGGCAACACTCCAAAAACTCTGACCTGGCTGACAGGGGGCGAGTATGAGATTTTTCATGGTCGCGAGGGATTTGAAACCGACCTAATAGCCTTTACCAATCATCTCCACAGCCGTTATCGACTTAGTTTTGAACCCAAAGATCCACATCCCGGATTCCATCAGATTCAAGTGAGCTTGCGCCGACCCGACTCTGGCAGATCGGTCCTTTATCGGCGTGGTTATTGGGCCGGGAATGGCCGCTGAGTCGCGGAGAGGGAAGTATCCGTCGCTCCAGGACAGATCAATCGTCAGCGTTGGCGGTTACCTCAGAAACGCTCGGCCGGACCGTGGGTGGAAGTTCCTGATCTTTGTATTGAAGCTGGTAGAGCTTATAGTAGATGCCGCGCTTTGCCAGGAGCTGCTGGTGCGTGCCCATCTCCCGCAGTTGCCCCTTATGCATGACCAGAATTTTATCGGCACGCTGCACGGTCGATAGGCGATGAGCGATGATGATCGAAGTTCTGCCTTCTAGCATTTTATTGAGAGCGTCTCGAACTTTGAATTCCGTGTCCGTATCCACGCTTGAGGTAGCTTCATCAAGAATCAGAATTTTCGGGGCGTGCGCTAAGGCCCGGGCAAAAGAGATCAGCTGCTTCTGCCCGGTTGACAGAGTCGAACCGCGCTCCCGCACGTCTTCTGTATAGCCGGCCGGAAGCTGGCGAATGAATTCGGCAAGGTTTACGTCGTCGGCGGCCTGCTCTACTTGAGATCGGCTGATCCACTCCGTTCCCAAGCGGATATTACTCTCGATAGTACCGGTAAAAAGGAATGGATCTTGGAGAACCACGCCATACCGGCGGCGCAGGTCGGCCAGAGCCATGTCTTTGACGTCCACGCCGTCGATGCGAATCGCACCCCGCTGCACATCATAAAACCGTAACAGGAGAGAAATGATCGTAGTCTTGCCGGCTCCGGTGTGGCCCACGATGGCGACGGTTTCACCTGGTTCAATGGTAAAGCTGACATCTCGCAGTACCCACTCGGCTTGGCCGACATAGGGTTGCGAGTCATGCCCGGTTGAGTCAGAGCCTGGGTTCCGGTTGGCGGGTTGGAATCGATAAGCAAACCAGACGTGATCAAACTCGATCCTCCCCGGGCCAGCGGCTTTCTTGGTTCTCGAAGCCTCAACGATCTCCACGGGAGTGTCTAGCAGTTTAAATACGCGCTCCGCCGCAGCCATAGCCGACTGCAGGATGTTGTACTTTTCACTCAGGTCCTGGATAGGACGGAAAAAACGCTGCGCATACTGTATGAATGCCACCAAGACGCCCAAAGTGGTTGCGCTCGTGACGCCATGGAAAGCCAGGAGCGTTCTCGGGCTAAGAGAGACCGCCAGGCCTCGGATCATGCGCGCATGGATCACGTCGTGCCCGCCAAACCAAATCACCGCGGCGATGGCAATCGAAGAAAGGATTTCTACCACTGGGTAGTAAATGGCGTGCGCCATGATGGCATCTTTAAAAGCCTCCATGTGCTGCGCATTCACGGCGGAGAAGGCATCAAAGGCCTTCTGCTCGCGATTGAACAGCTGCAGAACCATGATGCCGCTCACGTGTTCCTGAAGATGCGCATTGATGCGGGCAATAGCCACCCGGATACGGCGATAAGAATCTCGCACCCGATCGCGGAACAGCTTCGTAGCGAAAGCGATCACGGGAAGGACAGCGAATGTGATCAGCGCCAGCTTCCAGTTGACACACAGCATAATGGCCAGAATCCCAGCCAACACGAACACATCCTCGAAAATTGAGACCACTCCGGAAGTGAACATTTCATTCAATGCATCCACGTCCGTTGTGACTCGCGTGACCAGGCGCCCCACCGGGTTCTTGTCAAAAAACCCGATGTGCATGCGCTGCAAGTGGCGGAAGATCTGGCTGCGCAAATCAAACATCACCATCTGTCCCGCCCACTGCATAAAGTAGGTCTGCAGATATTCCAGTAGGAAGCTGAAGGTAATCAGCCCGACATAAATTCCGGCAATCTGGGCAATTCCGGTCAGCGGACGAGGACTTAGCCAACGAGTGAGCAGCGATGGAGCGTGAGCCGCTGGAGCCAGGTAACGATCGATGGCCACCATAGTGAGGAAGGGACCAAGCACATCGGCAATGGCCTTTAGAATGATCGATCCCAAGGCAATGGATACCTGCAAACTATAGGGCCGGAGATACCTGAGCAGCCGTTTCATGAGCCGGCTGTCGTACGCCTTTCCTAGAACTTCTTCTTCGTGTTGTGAGGACATGATGATTGCAGATTATTGTAAATGGATGATCGGCGACGCCCGGAGGATGGAAAAACGTAGTTTCTGGACCGCCTCCCACCAGCCGAGAGAAGCCGACCCCGGTCTCTTTAGTAACCTCCCAGCTCGCCGCAGGTTGGACGCAAAATGAAGGGTTTCTCGAAACCAGCGTCGTTGAAGAGAATCAGGCCGCCGCCAAGCAGCAACTCCATGACACCTACGAAGATCGCTTGAAGAATTTGTGAGATCTACTGGGTTCCGACTCAGTAAACCAAGGCGAAATTGGGTTGCAAAGACTAGATCGTCCAGCGTAACAGAGTGGCTCCGACGGTGAATCCGGCGCCTACGGAAGCCAACAGGACCAAGTCGCCTTTCTTCAGCTTACCCTCTTGCCTGGCTGTCTCCATGGCCAGGGGAATGGTTCCGGCCGTGGTGTTGCCATAGCGGTCGATATTAATAATGACGCTCTCTCGCCTGAGCCCCAGGCGTTCGGCAGTCGCCTGAATGATCCGTTGGTTAGCCTGGTGGGGGATGAAGCAGTCGATGTCTTCGGGCTTGACCTGATTTCGCCCCAGCAAGCGCTCACAGACCTCTCCCATTTTGCGCACCGCGTATTTGAATACCGCCTGACCATCCTGATGCACGACGTGCATTTTCTTGTCGACGGTTTCGTGGCTGGCGGGGTGGAGACTGCCTCCTCCGGGCATATAGAGGGAACAGCCGCCCGCGCCATCGACTTCATGCACGAAGTCCAAAATGCCTTCCCCATCGCTTGCCGGTTCTAGGATGACTGCGCCGGCGCCATCGCCGAACAGGATCGAGGTGGCGCGGTCGGAGTAGTCAAGAATGGAAGACATTACATCCGATCCAATGATTAGGACTCTTTGGTGCGTGCCGGTGGAAACAAATTGCGCGCCGGTTTGCAGAGCATAGACGAAGGCAGAACAGGCCGCCGAGAGATCAAATCCCCACGCACCTTTAATTCCCAGCTTATGTTGCACCAGGCAAGCGGTGGCCGGAAACAACATATCGGGCGTGACCGTAGCTACGATGATGGCTTGAATTTCGCTCGCGTCCATCCTGCGATCGGCGAGCGCCAGGCGGGCGGCTTCCACCGCGAGATCACTGCTAGCGACACCTTTGTCGACGATGTGGCGTTCCCGTATTCCCGTACGCGTCCGTATCCACTCGTCCGTGGTATTAACCATCTTCTCGAAATCCTTATTGGTCAGGACCCGAGGTGGGACGTAGGTTCCCAGGGCGGTGATCTGGACGCCGACGAACTGGCTCACTCGTACGCTCTCCGTTATGGGAAGTTATGAAAGCGTTATTGTACGCATCGAAGGGAGAATCGCCAATTGACTCAGAGGTGCCTGGCATCGAGCAACCCCCACCATAAAGTTACCCCACGGTACTTTGGTCACCCTACCGTTTACCAAAATGCCGCGTAGGGCGAGGACAACGATTACCAATGGAGCAGGCTGCGGCGGCAGAAGAGGCAGCCAGCCGCTTAGGAATCGATGTAGATGTGATCTACGGCGAGGGCGACAGCATTTTACAGAGCCAACAAGTCTTGAAGTTTGTCGAAGGCGAAGGCCAGATTCGCCCTGGTGCCATCATTCTCGAGCCCGCGGGCGGAACCGCCTTGCCGCAGGTGGCAGGTGCGGCGGTTTCGGCAGGAATGGGCTGGGTGTGTTGAATCGCTCCGCCTGGCGACCTCCCAGCACACAAGGATTGATCTTGTTGCCGCCCAGAATGACGCCATGGCAGCTGGCGCCAAAAAGGCTTTTCAGCAATTCGCGCGCGAAGCCCAGGGCCGAGAACGCTGGTTATCGGTTCCTTTCGTGGGATGAGATGGTGTGGCGAAAACTGGTCAAGCCTGGGTCAGGAGTGGATTGCTCACGGCACCTGTGGTTCTACCTGCGCTAACCGGCACGGCGCTCGAGATGTTGAGGCCCGGGTTGCAAAGCGGAAACGCGCAAGCAGAGATGACCTATGCTGCTCCGCGTTCTTTCACCGCCATGGAAAACCTGGCCTCGATTGGGGCTCAAGCGTCATGTTCGGCCGCCGCTAGCCGATAGTGCTCTGGCAAGTCCGCGGACTTCCATGAGTAAATTCGGGGCTTACGCTGCATTAGCCAGGCAACGGAAACCCACTGCACACGCAAGAGCCCGTTACCGTTGCTTCCTTCCGGACCTGGCGGGGTTGGCGGGAATGCATCGCGCGGGACCGATGCCTGACTCTTCATCTTAACATTCGTCACGCCCGGGTTCGGCGCTCGCGATCCCATTTTCCGCAACGCCTAAGTGCCTCCTATCCTTCGGTACTCTTTACCTTTGCGCGGCGAAACCCGACAATAGCCACATTCCATGGCGGGACAGCAGCAAGTCGAGAACTTGACCATCGCGGTCGCCATGCGCCGCTATTTCGACGTCTCCCTCTACTTGTTGATCTTTACTGGATTCGGCACTCTCGCCTCAACCGGGCACCTAGATTTCGCCACGGTTATCGTCGTGACCTGCGCGCTACTATTTCGCGGCTACCTATTAGCCCGGCGCCGCCAGGTGCTCTTGTCGGAGCGGTGGACCAACCTTCTGACCATCGCTTGCGTGACGTTCTATATTGCGGATGAATTCCTGATCTCACGGAGCTTTTTAAGTGCAACCGTACACCTGGTCCTGTTTGTCATGTTGGTCCGGCTGTTTTCGGCCCAGCGCGACCGAGACCATTATCTGCTGGCCGTCCTAGCCTTTCTTATGGTCCTGGCTGCCGCGGTTCTAACCGTGGACAGCACGTTCCTGTTCGCGCTCGGCGGATTTATTCTGGTCGCCATTCCAACTTTCATTCTGATGGAGATGACGCACGCCGCCCAGAAAGCACGTGTCCAGGCTCGCGACCCGCAGATACCGCACGCCTATCGCCGCCTGTCCTTCGCTATTGCCGCGATTGCACCGTTATTGCTGGGGCTGATCTTCGTCGGCACTGCGCTCATATTTTTCGTTCTGCCGCGGGTCTACACGGGATATTTGGGTGTGCGCTCCATGGGCAACGATTTGACCACTGGCTTTTCCGATCGCGTCGAACTGGGACGCATCGGGCAGATTCAGCAGTTGCAGACCGTGGTGATGCACGTGCAAATCGACAAGAACGCGCTGGGAGGATATCCACTGAAACTACGCGGAGTAGCCCTGAACGAGTTTGACGGCAGAATTTGGCGAAGTACGGCGACCAAAGTGCACGTCAATCGCGAAAAGGACCGACACTTTGCGCTGCCGTCACGTTCAGGCCAGCCAAACTCTCAGGGGACAATTCACTATCGTGTCACCATGGAGCCACTCCTCAGCGAGGTCTTTTTCTTGCTTGCTACTCCCCGCTCGCTAGAGGGCAACTATCGCTTTATCTCGCAAGATGAGGCCGGCGATGTCTTTGATTTGGATCCAGAGCATCCCATAAGCCGATACGAAGCGGACTCAAGCCTTCACCTGCGGCCCTCTCTGCGCGCTGCTAATAGCTCGGCCGCTTACCCGCCGGAGATTCTTCCCACGTATTTGCAGATGCCGCCCGGTCTCGATCCCCGTATTAAAGCGCTAGCGCGCGAGATCACAGCCAACGGGCGCACACCGCTTGAGCGCGCGTCGCTGATGGAGAATTATTTGCGTGCCCACTATACCTATGCGCTCGAAGTGTCCTCGGCCGCGTCCCGCGATCCCATTGCGACGTTCCTTTTCGTACGCCGCCGCGGACATTGTGAATACTTCGCGTCGGCCATGGCCTTGATGCTACGCTCGATCGGAATTCCTTCCCGCGTAGTGAACGGTTTTGCAGGTTACGAGTACAACCACGTGAGCTCAAGGTACGTAATTCGTGCCAGCGATGCTCATTCTTGGGTGGAGGTCTATGTTCCAGGTGAGGGCTGGACAGAGTTCGACCCCACACCCTCGAGCGCCAGTGAGCATGAGCAATGGAGCCGCGTCATGCTTTACATGGACGCGCTGGCCTCATTCTGGCGCGACTGGATCGTAAACTATGACGTCGCCCATCAGCTGCGGCTTACTGAAAACGCAAGCCGCGGCAGCCGTGGCATTGTGGCGCGTGCCCAGGCTTGGGCGCGCAGCCGCTATGAGCGGATGCTGGCCTGGGCACGCCGTACGCAGGCGAGGTTGGGGCAATCTGGCGTGAGGCTGGGTATTTGGGCGCTCGCTGCCTTCGTTGTGGCACTGTTCTTATTCAGTGTTCCGCGGCTGGTCTCGATTACGCGACGATTCCAGCTGGTCCGCAAGCCTCAGGCCGCGCCACAACTTGCCGCCACCATTTGGTATCAGAAAATGCTGCGTCAAACTGCTCGACAGGGGTGGCATAAGGCGCCCGAGCAAACCCCGGCTGAGTTTGTTTCGGCTATAGCCGACGCCGAGCTCCAATCCCAGGTCTCAGCTTTCACGAAGCATTACCAGAAGGCGCGTTTCGGTGGCTCAGCGCAAGAGGTTCTAGAGCTGCCTAGAATCTACGCCGAGATTTCCAAGCGCCGGCCCGTGGCCTAGAATTCATAAACTTGCCGAAAGTTGGCATGGGGGGTCAAGTCGCTTCAAGTGCCCCTTCGTCCGGGTGCAACATTCGGCACCGACATCGATCCGCATGCCATCCGGAAGGCATGCGACTCATGCAGCAGGCGAACGGCTACTGCATGACAATCAGAACTCAGGTAGTGAGAGGAAACGATTCGTGTTGACTGCGACGCCTGGCTCGGGTTTTCTGCCTATCACCGAGATCCATCCCTTTTCACGTTCAACAATAACCTGAACATCCGAATAACCACCACTCGTAAATAGCTCACGGTGCTCGTCAACATCTAAGAGCGTCATGCCAGTTCAGGGGGCATATCTTTTACATAGCTGTGCCATCTTCGGATTGGCTCCTCTATACACCTCTGCTATCACGATGAGCTTGCCGCGCGCCTTCAACACTCTGAAAATCTCACCCATGTCAGCAGGCAAGTTGAGTTTAGCCGAATCTAAACCTTGCGCTGATGAATCTGTTTCTTAGCCTGCTTAAGCTTTTTTTTTCGTATTTGCTCGTAAGTTTCAATCGAGGAGAAGGACAAGACCATTCAGAAGATCTTGATAGAAGAGGACATTTTAAGCGAGTTAAGAATGGGGACGTTTTTAAGGAGTTTTGACAACCCGATCGCCGTCCAAGTTGAACCTTGAACTCGCGCATGGTAGTCTCATGAGTTTCTGAAGCCCGGCCTAGCACGTTCGTTTACGAGGCAATTTCGTGGCCCCTGTTGAGGTCTCGCCCAAGGTTCGCAGGACTCCGCTCTATGCCACTCACCTGGAGCTAGGCGCCAAGATGGTCGAGTTCAACGGCTGGGAGATGCCGGTTGAGTACGCCGGTATCATTGCCGAACACATGGGGGTACGAACTGGAACTGGGGTCTTTGATGTCAGTCACATGGGTGATATCCGGGTATCCGGACCGGAGGCACTCCCGGCGGTGCAGCACATCACCATGAACGACGCGGCCGCGCTGGCCATAGGACAAGCTCAGTATTCGGCTTTGCTGTACCCGCAAGGCACTTTTGTGGATGATCTGATCGTTCATCGGCTGGGCGAGCAAGACTACCTGCTGGTGATCAACGCAGGTACTCGAGAGAAAGACTTTAACTGGGTACGCGACAATACGCGGCAGTTCCAGTGTCGCGTCGACAACCTATCTGACGACTTTACCCAGATCGCCATTCAGGGTCCTAAATCTCGGGCGCTGGTCGAAAAGCTTAGCGGAACGGATCTTTCTAGCTTGAAGTTTTATTGGTTCCGTCGAGCCTCAATTTGTGGCCTACGTGACATTCTGCTTGCTCGGACCGGCTATACCGGGGAGGACGGCTTTGAGATCTACGTTCCGGCGGACGAAACCACCAGCGCTCGGGTGTGGAGAGAAGTGCTCGCCGCCGGGCAAGAATGGGGCGCCATGCCCTGCGGGCTGGGAGCGCGCAACACGCTGCGGCTCGAGGCCAAGCTCGCGCTTTACGGGCACGAGATTTCCGATACTATCAATGTTTGGGAGGCAGGGCTCGACCGGTTTTGCAAAATGGAAAAGCCGGAGTTTGTTGGACGCGAAGCCCTGGTCGGAGCCAAGTCCGCCGACCTGCGACAAACCTTAGTCGGTCTGGAAATGATCGAGCGGGGAATCGCGCGGGACGGCTACCGAGTACTTGACCTTGGCGGGCAGGAGATTGGATACGTGACTAGCGGAAGCTATGCTCCATTCCTCAGGAAAAATATCGCCCTAGCCTATGTGCCGGTAGAGTTTGGCGCGCTCGGAACTGAAGTTCGAGTGGAGATTCGCGGGCAGGGAGTTAAGGCTCGCACGGTTGCGACGCCCTTCTATAAAAAGCCCAAGAGCTCGACCTCTGGGAGTCCGTGAGGAGTCAAAAATCAATGGCCTATCCTACAGAGTTTAAGTACACCAAGGAGCATGAGTGGATTAAACCCGACGGCGCGACGGCAACGATCGGCATCACCAATTACGCCCAAGAGTCCCTAGGCGACATTGTATTTGTGGACCTCCCGAAGTTGGGCACCGAGTTACAAGGGGGGAAGAGTTTCGGATCGGTCGAATCTGTGAAGGCGGTTTCTGATCTCTACGCGCCCGCTTCAGGAACGGTGAGTGAAGTGAATGGCGACCTGGCAAATGCTCCAGAAAAGATCAATCAAGACGCCCACGCTTCCTGGATGATCAAAATCACTTTGTCAAATCCCGGCGAACTGAATGCGCTCCTCAATGCGCAAGAATATGAGCAATTCATTGCCGAGGAAGGCGGACACTGAGATACTGGATATAGGGTGAGCGATTCGCGTTGTGGATCGTGTCGATCTCCAGCCCCGCCCGTCATCGAGCGACCTGTTCTCGAACCGTCGAACGGCTTATATGCGTTATTTACCGAAATCTCCTTCTGACCGGCAGGCTATGCTAAAGGCCATTGGCGTGGATTCCGTCGACGATTTATTTCGACCTATTCCGCCCGAATACCGGCTCGGGCGCGATCTGAAGATCCCCGGACAGATGGCAGAATCGGAAATTGTCGAATGGTTTCGGGAGCGCTCGCGTGAAAACGGCGATGGTCGGGCGACGTTTTTGGGAGCCGGCGCCTATTCTCACTACCGGCCCGTGATCATCGATGCCTTGATCTCGCGCGGCGAGTTCCTGACCGCGTACACTCCCTATCAAGCGGAAATTTCGCAAGGAACGTTGCAGTCCATCTTTGAATTTCAAACCATGATTTGCGAGCTGACGGGCATGGAAGTCGCCAACGCTTCCATGTATGACGGATCGACGGCCGCTACCGAGGCGGTCATGATGGCCGCGCGATTGACCGGGCGTCACTCCGTGGTGGTGGCACGCAGCGTTCATCCTGAGTATCGCGAGGTGCTCGGAACCTACGCCGTTCACCAAGCGATGCGGCTAGTCACGGTAGAGTTTCAGGAAAACGGCCGCCTCGATCTCCGAGCTCTAGACCAAGCGATCACCCCTGAGACCGCGTGCGTTCTCCTGCAGTCGCCCAATTTTTTTGGCACTCTCGAGGACGTCGAAGCTGTCTCCGAGTTGGCGCACGCCCGGGGCGCCATGGTAGTGGTTGCCATCAGCGAAGCCGTTGCACTGGGCATCGTCGAGCCTCCCCGGGCGGCCGATATCGTGGCCATGGAAGCGCAATCGTTTGGTGTCCCGCTCGGCTTTGGCGGACCCTACTGCGGCGTGATCGCCACCCGAGAGCAGTACGTCAGGCAAATGCCGGGACGCTTGGTGGGAGAGACCCAGGATCGCAATGGCAAGCGTGGTTTCGTGCTCACCTTGGCAACCCGAGAACAGCACATTCGGCGGGAGAAGGCGACCTCGAACATTTGCACCAACCAGGCATTGGTCGCCTTGATGGTGAATATTTTCATGACCATTTACGGAAAGGTGGGTTTGCGCGAACTCGCCCGGCATAACCTGGCCAAGAGCGCCTATGCCGTCCAGCAATTTGCCCAGCATGCCAAGATCTTGTTCTCCGGCGCCCCGCGCTTCAACGAATTTGTCATTCAAACCGGCGAAGATCCCGAGGCCATCAATGCTCGCCTGCTGGGGCACAAGATCGTCGGCGGATTGCCGCTCAAGAAGTTCTATCCTGAGTTAGGTAATGCCTCATTGTGGTGCTGCACAGAACTGACTACCAGAACCCTGATCGATACGGCGGTTGGGCATGTGGCCGACAGCGAACGATCGCTCGGCCGCGGCGAGGAAAATGCTGAGGAGGTGGCTCGGTGCAACGCATGACGCGCAAAGCCACCCGGCATGTCAGCCAAAACGAGGGCCTGATCTTTGAAAAATCCTCCCCCGGAAAAGCAGCCTGGATGCTGCCTCCCTTGGATGTCCCCGAGGTCGAAAGCGGCGAATTGCTCGGCGCGGCCGAACGACGAGACTTAGGCAACATGCCCGAGGTCAGCGAGATTGAGATTATCCGCCACTTTACTCGCTTATCTACCTGGAACTACGCCATCGATTTGGGAATGTACCCGCTTGGCTCCTGCACCATGAAGTACAACCCGCGAGTCAACGAACTGGTCTCCCGCCTGGAAGGCCTAGCCAACGCCCATCCTTACCAACCGGAAAAAATCTCTCAAGGGGCGCTACGGATCATTCATGCCTTGAGCGATTGCCTGATTGAGATCACCGGTATGGACGCTATCACCCTGCAGCCCGCGGCCGGTGCTCATGGGGAATTGACAGGCTTGTTACTGGTGCGAGCCTTTCATGAGTCGACTGGCAATGCGCGAAAGAAAGTTCTCATCCCCGACTCCGCACACGGGACCAATCCGGCTACGGCCTCGACGGCCGGCTACGCGGTTGAGAATCTAAAATCGAATGCCCAGGGCATGGTCGACATTGTTGCTCTCGCAGCCCAGACCAATGACGAAGTGGCCGCCCTGATGCTCACCAATCCCAATACCCTCGGCATCTTCGAGCAAGAGATCCACAAGATCGCGGACATTCTTCATGCCAAGGGTGGGTTGCTCTACATGGACGGCGCCAACATGAATGCCCTGGTGGGGAAGGTTCGCCCTGGGGATTTCGGAGTCGACGTCATGCATCTGAATTTGCATAAGACGTTTTCCACCCCCCACGGCGGTGGCGGTCCCGGCTCTGGTCCGGTGGCGGTCAAGAAGGCGCTCGAACCATTTCTTCCTACACCAACCTTGATTTCAAAGCCAGATGGGACTCTAGCTTTCGACTACGACCGCCCGCTGTCGATTGGCCGGGTGCGTTCTTTCTATGGCAATTTCGGTATGTTCGTTCGCGCGCTGGCTTACATTCTGGCCAATGGTCCCGACGGGTTGCGGCAAACGACCGAGGATGCGGTCTTGAACGCAAATTATCTGCGCAAGGGCCTCGAAGGGTTGTATGACTTACCTTATGTCAGTGCCAGCATGCATGAGGTGGTCTTTAGCGACAAATGGCAGGCCAAAAAAGGCGTGCGTACGATGGATATAGCCAAACGCCTAATCGACTACGGCTTCCACCCCTACACCACGGCCTTTCCACTCATTGTGCCCGGGGCATTAATGATTGAGCCTACCGAGAGCGAGTCGAAGGAGGAGCTGGATTTGTTTCTTGAGGCTATGACGGCCATCGCCCAGGAGGCCGATCAAGATCCAGAGCTCGTCCGCAGCGCACCCCACAACACTCGGGTCTCGCGCCTGGATGAAACCGCAGCCGCTAGAAAACCGGTACTCCGCTGGAAACCCGAGCCGAACCGGGAATCAGAAAAGACCTAGAGCTCTTTAGGCGCTCTTTTTTGAGGTGACGGCATAGAAGGCTGCCGCCTCTTGCTGAATGTTCTGGCCCCCGCATTCAGGGCATCGCATTTGCTCGTTCTCGTGTTCCCGGAGCGTAAGCACTCGCTCGAAGCTCTTTTGGCAATCGTTGCAGTAATACTCGTATACGGGCATGAAACACCTCCGGCGAGATTCCCGAGGCCATTCTAACGCCGTCCAGAAAAGGCGAATGCTGTGATTATTTCCTGCTCGGGTTGAGAGCCGAGCTATCTTTTCTCACTGAAGCTGGCCGAGGCCTGAGTGTTTTCCCAACTCAGCTGCATCGTGCATGCCCCGCCACTCTGGTCGAAGGAGATGGTGAAGTTCTCGACTGGACCTTGGGTGGGCGAGACTTTCATGGGCACGCGTGCCAATTCCTCGGATTGGTACTTGTAAGGGATACCCCACTCTCCGGTGTGCTTGCTGATGATCAGCGTCCAGCTGTCCTGAGCTGGAAGGGTAAAAATCGTATAGCTTCCGGCAGGGATGTCCTTACCTTCAACCGTCAGACTTGCATTGCTGACAAATGTAGTCGCTTCGTTGGCACCCGTGCGCCAGACTTCTCCGTAGGGTACCAGCTCGCCAAAGATCTTACGCCCCTTCATACGCGGGCTTGAGTAGTCCACATTGATAGTCTTGCCGTCGGAAAACTTGCATTGCGCCTGGGCGGGTGGGCTGGGACGCTTGCTCTTGTCCTGTTGCGCCAGACAAACAACCGAGAGGGTAATGACAGACACTACCAACAAAGCTGTTCTCTTCAGCATGAGCTTCTCCTTGATGGACACTTTTCGCCGTATGTTTGCAAATCTGGGTGTTTGAGGACCGGCACAGATTAGACTATCTCTCGGAGCTGGAAGTTAGCAATTGGCGTTCTCAGCCTTGTCGCGGAAAAGTTGGGCGTAGACGGCCCGGGCGCCCATCCCGTGTGCTGTCGTTCAGTAACCGGCATGGTGCAGCATGGCAACCACGGCCGCAGCCAGCAAACAATAGATTCCGAACCAATACCAGCGTCCTCGCTCTAGCCATTTGCTTAACCACTTGAGCGCCACCAGTCCGGCCAAGAAGGCGCAAATAGCTCCCAGGATGCTAATGCCCGCCGCCGAGGCGAGATGAGAAGCCGGATCAGCCTGTTCTGCCTTGAAAAGCCTCAAGGCCTCCCGGGCCACGACTGGAGGCGTGAGGATTACGGCCAGAGCGAAGCTGAACTCCTCGGCTCGGACCTTTTCGACGCCGGTCAGCATGGCGGTAGAAATGGTTGCTCCAGATCGGGAGAAGCCGCGAAAGGGCAAGCACAATCCTTGTACGGCACCGATGACCCCGGCGCGTTTGGTATCGAGTCCGCCAAACTCCGAATCTTGGGGAACGGATTTCTCCAGTAAACCGGCGAGAATGATCAGAACCCC
>Ga0126381_100004528_pt1 | contig 15146 bp, 9 predicted proteins | sample PanSoiMetPlot_28_FD_96465 | JGI IMG/M metagenome (GOLD analysis project Ga0126381, IMG submission 96465) | Tropical forest soil microbial communities from Panama - MetaG Plot_28 | ecosystem: Environmental > Terrestrial > Soil > Tropical forest > Bulk soil | place: Panama | collected 2016-02-17
GCCATTTCGCGGGCCTCTGCCTCCATGATGACCCAGGCTTTGAAAGGCAAGACCCTGGAGCAAGCAGATACGTTATTCCGGAGCTTCCATAACGTGGTGACCGGCCAGGGCTCCGATGCCGACAAATCTCAACTCGGAAAGCTGGAGGTATTCAGTGGCATCTCAGAGTTTCCCGCGCGGGTAAAGTGCGCCACGCTGGCCTGGCACACCGTGCAGGCAGCATTACACGGCAATCGCGAGTCGGTGACGACCGAATAGATGGTGCAGCAATGGGCGAAACTATCACTCTGAAGCGCGAATGCGAGGCGATTGCCATTCCGAGCGGCCGGCGTGAAACCTTGCCGCAGGGCATCACAGTGCGTGTGTTGCAGGCGCGCGGCGGCAGCTACACCGTCTCCACCGAGAAACACGCGATGTTCCGGATCGACCAGGAGAACGCTGACGCGCTGGGATTCGAAGTTTCCGCAGCCCAAGGCGTGCCATCCGCACAAGGCCCTCTGACGGAAAAACTTGTGTGGGATGCGTTGAAGACCATCTACGACCCGGAGTTACCGGTCAACATTGTCGACCTTGGGCTTGTCTACAGCTGTGAAATCAGGCCTGAAGAAGGCGGTGGAAAGACTGTCGCAATTCGGATGGCGATGACCTCACCCGGCTGCGGCATGAGCGATGTGCTCAAAGCCGACGCAGAGAGCAAACTCTTGCGATTGCCTGAGGTTACACAAGCCCGTGTTGAGGTAGTCTTTGATCCTCCATGGGACCCGGCCCGAATGTCGGAGGGAGCACGGCTTCAGCTCGGTATGGATCTCGATAGCCCGCCAAAGCCTGGTTTAATTCAGATCTCCCGCCGCTAACAGATTCAAATGACCCTGCCTGAGCCACTCGGCTCGACTTGGACTTACAGGTTCCACTGTGAGTTCTGTCAGTTGTAAGTTCTGTCAGTTGCGGCGATCGAAAACGTGAATCATTCTTGTTTACATAACGTTCGGCTCCGAACGGAGAAGAACATCATCATCGCTCTGATTGCTCGTGCACATAGCACGGCTTCCCTTTGGCACTCGCTGTGTGAGGCCTGAAAAAGAAGAAGTTCGATGACCAAAAGTTCTCCTGTGGACGAGGAATGGTCATGAGCAAACCCCGATTCAGCGAAGATCAGATTCTCCCGATTTTGAGAGAACGTGAGGAGGGAAGGAGAATCATTGATATTTGCCGCGAGCATCAAATCAGCACAGCGACCTTTTACGCGTGGCGATCGAGGCTCGCCGGGCTGCGCGTCGGTGAAACGCAACGGCTGAAACAAATCGAGGATGAGAATCGCCGGCTGAAGCAACTCGTCGCAGACCTGACTCTCGACCGCGAAGCGTTGCGCGCGGTGATTCGAAAAAACGATGGCGCCACGTCCCGGTCTCGCAAGTACCCGAGGGTTATCCGCGGCAAGGACGAGCCCCAGCAGCAAGGGGGGCTCATGCGCTTGCTGTCAGATGGATTATGAGGCCCGTTCGAGCGCCCGCGGGGCAACGAATTTGCTATGCAATGACTCCATTCGGTATCTCTGAAAAGAAGGAGGATGTATGCTTCACCTGCTTTGGGTCGCAATCATTGGCCTCATCGTAGGCGCGTTGGCCAAGCTCATCATGCCCGGAAAGGATCCGGGCGGGATTGTTGTCACAATGCTGCTCGGAATCGCAGGATCGGTACTAGGGACCTGGATTGGACGCCTTCTTGGTCTTTACGCTCCTGGTGCCTCGGCCGGCTTCCTCATGTCGATTGTTGGAGCTTTGGTCATCCTGGGTATCTATCACTTCTTCCGAAGAAGGATGGCCCACACGGCTTAGTCCAGCTTCGACGCCATCGACTGCAGGAATTTGCACGTCATCGTCCGATGATGACAGCAGCGGGATTCTTGCGCGCAATCGGTCTTTACCGGTGCGAATTTACAGCCGGTCATTCTGAAGGGCCTCGTACAATACGGAGAGGTAACCTTCAAAGCTGTGAAATCTCCTCGGAACTCCGCGCGAATCCCAACGCTGGCAATCACCGCCCTTGGTGCGGCAATCGCGGTCGCACAGACCGATCCCGGACAGGTCGCATTCTCGCTGGAAAGACAAGGAAAGCTTGTCGAAGCGGAGGCGGCATGGAGTGCCCTCGCGCGTCAGTATCCCAGGAACCCCGAACCGCTCGCGCACATGGGACTTATTGAGTCCCGGCAGGAGCACTACGCTGAAGCGATCAAATACTACCGGCGAGCAATGGCCTTGAATCCTGCCATGCCCGGGTTGCGGTTAAATCTGGGAATCGCATTGTTCAAGGCCGGCGATTACCAGCAGGCAATCCAGGAACTTGAGCCCCTGCTGAAAGCACAGCCTGACAATCAGCAGTTGGCGATCCTGATTGCCATGTCCCACTATGGATTGAAGCAATTCGATAAGGCTACTCCGCTTTTGAAAACTGCCTCCGGGCAGGATCCCCAGAACACGACATTGCTGCTGACGCTGGCACACAGTTGTCTACTTTCGAGTCAGTATCCCTGCGTAGTTGACGCCTACCATCGTCTGATCGATCTGAACGCCGAATCGGCCGAGGCAGACATGCTGGTCGGCGAAGCGCTTGACGAGATGAACGATCCCGAGGGGGCAGTGCGGGAACTTCGCGCTGCTGTGGCAGCGAATCCGAAGGCGCCCAATGTGCACTTCGGCCTCGGATATCTGTTGTGGAAGAAGGGCCAGTATCCCGAGGCAGTCGAGCAATTCCAGAAGGAACTCGATAACGATCCACGCCACGTTCGGGCACTGCTCTACCTCGCTGATGCGAAGATGCAGATGAATCAGATGGATGACGCTCAGTCGCGCCTGGAAGAGATCGAGAAGATCGACCCTGACATCGCGATGCAGCATCTCGATCTTGGCATTGTCTACGCGGATACCGGCCGGAAAGAGGATGCCAGGGCGCAATTTGAAGCCGCAATAAAGCTCTCGCCAAAGAACGTCAATGCGCATTATCGGCTGGCACGGCTCTATCGCTCGATGGGAATGACCGCCGAGGCAAAAGACGAGTTCGACAAGGCGAGCAGCCTGAACAAAGCGGAAGACGACAGGCTGCTGAAGGTGATGTCGGCGATCCCAGCCGGAAAAGACATGTCAGCCGGTACAAAGCAGTCCCCGGAGAAATGAAATCGCGCAGTCCCTCCGTGGAAACTCCATACGACGCCGGGACATGTCATAAAGGAAGCACTTGTTCTGAGCAAAAAGAGCCGGAGCTAAGCTCCGGCCCGTTCAGAGAAGTAATGCAACACTAGAAGTAAAGCTTGGCGCCGAGTTGGATGCGGCGTGGCGCGTGGGTGGAAGTGACCTGCCCGAAGTTTGTGTCACTGATGCCGGAATCAACACTCGCGAAGTTGGCATGATTCCATGCGTTGAAGAATTCGGCACGCAGCTGGAATCGAACGCGCTCGCCGAGGTTGGTGTTCTTGATGGCCGCAAGATCCCAGTTCTGTGCACCTGGTCCAATCAGGGGATTCGCGTGCTCGGTTCCGAAGTGGCCAAACGCGGGCGCAAACGACGAGGTTGAGAACCACTGCGCCGCCTTCTTGGTCTTGCTGATGGAGCCGACCTGGTCGGGCCGGATGGAGGTGGTGCCGTTGACAGCCATTCCCAATCCGTCCGGACCGACCGAGATGAACGGATCTTTCGGCTGTGTCACTTCGAACGATGAACCGGAGATAAACGAGCTAATCCCGGATAGCTCCCAGCCGCCGAGAGCATGTCCTGCAAGACCTTGCTGCGACTTGTAGAACGGCAGGTCGTAGATGTAATTCACAATCAGCATCTGGGGCGTGTTGTAGGAGGCCGGACCGTAGTCTCCCCTGAAATTGTAGGAATTGGAAGCAGCTGCGCCGCGGTCTGTGGAGTTGGTGGTTAGATCCTTCGACCATGTATACGAAGCACCCAGCTGCAACCCCTTCGACGAACGGTGACTGAGGGAGATTTGAAGCGAGTTGTAGTTGTTGGTGAACAGCGGCCCGCGATCGTGAATCTGTGCATAGCCAAGGTACGGGCGAATCGCATTCACAGCAGCCGTCGGGTTGTTGGTTCTAGCCGAGAGCGTTGGCTGGTTCATATCGAACTCGCCAAGCAGGTGGCGAGCCATATTGCCCACGTAAGCGACCTCAAGAACGGTTGTTGGCAGCAACTGTCTTTGAACAGAGAGGTTGTAGTTGGAGTAATTCGGTACTCGGAATGTCGGCGTGCCGGTCGCGGTCAGGCCGTTCGGTCCGTACGAAACGACATTCGATCCCGATGGCGCGTCGAAGTGCGTGTTGCTGATAGTGGTCGTCTGCAGCAGCGGTGGATCCTGGAACGCGTTCTGCTCCCAGATGCCGTTCAGCAGGCGATCATAAAAGACTCCAAAGCCGCCGCGAATCGAGGTGATGCCGCGGCCATCGGGGTTATACGCAAACCCGACGCGGGGTCCGAAGTTGCTGTTCTTGTCTGGGTTGATGTGGTTGCCAAACGGCGAGCACGTCACCTGCGAAGCGATAGCTTGCGCCGCGCTGCATGCCGTACCTGTCGGAAAGATGATGCCGTTGGCATACGTGGCAGGAATCAGCGGCTGTCCGTTCAGAAACTGGTTAGCCACGAAATTACCACTCGCGTCGATAGCCGGAGCCTTCGAAGCGCTGTAGATCAGCGGATCGAAGTTGTTCAGCGTGTTCTTCACGTCGGCAGGCGACGGGAACGCGCTCCAGCGAATGCCAAGATTGATTGTCAGCTTCTTGTTCAGCTTCCAGTCATCCTGCACATATGCTTCGCTGTTTACGTAATGAAGGTCCGGAATGATGTCCCGGCTTCCCTGATTGTAGTTATAGACATCGCCAAGCAGGAAGTCGCCAAAACTCCATTCGTTGGGCGCCGCGTATGACTTGCCGCCTACCGTGACGCTGAATTGATTTGCGAAGGAAAAGTTTGGCCCGCCGGAGACCGCGTTTTCGGTCTTGATCATCTGCTGGAACTGGAACCCCGTGCGGAGCGTGTGCTGTCCCAGCGTGATGGCAAGATTATCGAAGTAGCTGCGATCAAGGTTGCGCTCTTTCCACGGAGCCGAGCCAGGCGAGAATCCCTGGATTCCCGTGACGCTCACAGAGGGCATACGGCCGTAGGGATCCGTATATGCCCAGTTGTTCGTCATCGAGCTGAACAGCGATGAACTGGTAGCGAACTGTCCGGAAGCGATCGTCGAGTTGTACGTGCCCTGCGCGTAAACAAATTCGACTTCGTTCACGACCTTCGGCGAAATGCTCCATGTAAGATTTCCTACCACGTTCTTGCCCGGTGAGTCGACGAGCGTATTGACGAGGCCTGGATAGTTCGGCCCGGCCCACAGGCCCATCGGCGCATTTACCGGCATATCATCATTCATTCCGCGAGCGAAGAAGCGGACCTTATCGTTGAAGTAGTGATCCACGCGGATGATGTCCTCGTGGAAATCGTTCTTCTGTGAGTAAGCGAAATTGAGGTTGCCGCCACTGTTGGCCAGGTAACTTTTATTGTTAAAGATGTTGGTGAAATAGACCTGTGAGTTTTTGCTGTAGCAACTCGTGGGGATTGTCGTTGTGTGCGCAACCGGATCGTGAACCAGCGCGCAACCTGGGTTGGCAACCTGCGGCTGGTATGCATAAGGTGTGCCGTTCACCATAAGATCGGGAATGACTCCGGCAAGGTCCTGCGAAGTTGCGACCGCCATACTTGTGTTGCCCGGCGTCGTGATCTTGCGCCACTCCTCTGACCAGAAAAAGAACGTCTTCTTCCTGTCGGTGTTGTAAGCCTTCGGAATGAAGATAGGACCACCGATGGTGAAGCCATAGTCGTTATGGTGATTCACGCCGTTCTTGTTCGGTTGACCGTTCGCGATCTGGGTCTGCTTATTGAAATAGTCATTCGCATCGAGCGCGGTGTTGCGCACAAACTCGAATGCGTCGCCGTGGAATTCGCTGGTGCCGTTCTTGGTGGCTACGACCACCTGGCCGCCGCCCGAACGCCCGTAGCCTGCATCGTACGATCCGCGCGCAAGCGTAAATTCCTGGATGGAGTCAACGCTCGGCTCGTTGGTGATGGTTCCATTCGAGCCGCTGTCATTGATATCGGCGCCGTCCACTGTCCAGTTGTTGGCGTTGGTGCGCGCACCGTTGACGGCGAGCATCGTGTCGCCCGCTCCAACCTCATCTCCCTGCTGATTGACTACGCCCGGTTGCAAAGCGACCAGTTGCTGGAAGCTGCGGCTGCTCAATTCAAGCTCACGAATCTGAACTCCTGAAATAGTGTCCGCCTGCGCCGAGCTTTCGGTTTCGACCGTCACAGGGTTGCTCTCGACCGTGACCGTGGTGCTTACAGATCCGGTCTTCATCTCGACGTTGAATGAGCGCTTCTCCGCCACGTCGAGCTTGATCTGCTTACCGATGAATGTCTCAAAACCCGGTGCAACCACCGTGACCGTATAGGTACCTGCGGTTAGATTGGTCGCCCTATAGAAGCCGGCTTCGTCTGACTGGACCGCGCGCGACGCGCTCCCGACGCCGTTTAGGGTGATGGTCACCGCTGCATGCGCGATTACCGCCCCGGTGGCATCGCTCACCTGGCCGCTCAGGGTAGCGGAGAGTTCCTGCGCCCTCGTGATCTGGGGGCACACGATGAGAACGAGAGCGAAGAGCCCAACGAGGGCTCGACGCAGATTCAGGCCCAGGCTGTTGCTTCGGCAACCAGGGCTCAGTTTCGAGTACATCGATGAAAGACTTTGATTGAGAACCTTCAGGTCAATCATTGCCATCACACCTTTCCTTTGAGATCTCGTGGTGTCCATGCACAGCCGCGCATAGACGAGTGACATCAAGGGGCTTCACATCGATCGCCCCTGAACGGATTTGCCCTGGGATTCCCTCAAAAAAGACCGGCTAGAGGATCTGCGCCACATCGAGCCCGGCTGCAGAATCCGGCCCATCGATGGCTTTTCCGTGCTTGCAATATGCCTCCCAAGGTGCTGCTGGATGACCGGTCTTCTTCAATCGGACTTCCTTCGCCGGTCGCCTTGCCGCGACCAGAGGTGATGAACCCGATTCCGGTCGCAACGAATGCACTTTTACTTGTTGTGGGAACAATACGACGTCTTCAAGTTAATTTCAACAAGAAAATGATCGAATTCGCCACAAACAATCAACTCGATTTAGTTTTTCGTTGATTCTGATCGAATCTTTATTGACTCTTGATCACAGAAGCGTTAGACAGGACGAGCCTCGGATAATTACCCGGAAAGCTGTTCTGAGTCAGTGCTGACAGCAAGTGCCATTTTTTCTATAAGATAAATGATCGTTAATTTACGTCTCCCCCATGCCAAACCAAGCCAGAGGGTAAGTCCTGTCGATGCGACGCGGATATGATCAGTAGGTTAGATCGAAGCTTCTTACGCTTTAATGATGCGGATGCCCTGCCGCTCGAAGGGCGCTAACGCCTCGGGAGAAACCCCGGTGTTTGTGATAATCGTGTGGATTTCGCTTGATGGGCAGATCAGCGCAGGACTTATGTTGCCAAATTTACTCGCATCGGTAACCACGATCACCTGCTTGGATTGTTTAATCATCTTGCGATAAACAAGTGCCTCGTCAGCTTCGAGAGTCGTGGCCCCTCTCTCTGCATCGAGGCCTGTAACACTCAGAAAAACCTTGTCCATGAAGACGTCATCGAGGAATTCGAGCGCCGCGTTGCCCGTCAGGGAGAACGACCACGCCCACGGAATCACGCCACCGGTGAGATAAGTGCGGACTCCCGGCTGATTGCAGAGTTCCATGCCGATGTTGATTGCGTTCGTAATGACTTGGATTTTTTCCCTGTGTCTCAGGCTGCGGCCTATATGCGTCGTAGTCGTTCCAGCCGAAAGCCCGATGGTCTCATTGGGCTGGACCAGCTCCGCCGCCGCAAGCCCGACGCGTCGCTTCTCAACTGCAAACCTCTGCTCGCGGGCCAAGAACGAACTGTCGTAACGAAACGGCTCGTAGAGCAGCGGCTCAACCAGGGTGGCGCCGCCATGGGTGCGGCGAATGAGTCCTCGATTTTCCAGCCGGGCAAGATCCCGGCGAATGCTGGGAGCGGAGGATCCGGCTACGGAAAGAATCTCTTCGATACTTGCGGTCCCTACTCGCAGTAGAAACTTGATGATTTGTTCGCAGCGTCCGTTCAATGTCTCGGGCATGACGCGAACGATTCTACACGGTTAGATCTCCAACGTGCGACCGTTTTTTCAAGCAATCTTGTCAATTTAGTGATAAATGTCATCATTTACTCCAATATTGTGACTTATTTGGCTACTTATGATCAATAGATACGGATCGAGATGGTCGGCCACAATCGTGCGCTGTCTTCGCTTGTTGGTGAGTCTGCACCGCATCGAGTGCAGAAAACATTGAGTTTCGGCGTCATTTCGGTCTGAACGGCACCACTAGGTCCAGCGTTCGAAAGCATTTGACCCTGCGTTAGCTTTATAATGATCGATAATCGCAGAAATGATCATCCGATCGATTTTCCTGCCACCAGGGGGTGAATTTTGAAAGTTCGAATTCCAGGGCTTCCTGTCCTGATCTTCTATGCCTTTGTTGTTGCGGTCGTCACAATTCCTGCGATCCACGCACAAATAGCCAATCCACTACCTCTGATGCCGATGCCTCAGCATGTTGCCGAGGGCACGGGACAGCTCAAGATCGATAACGGTTTCACGATCGGCCTCGACGGCTACAAAGACGCCAGGTTGGAATCGGCCCGCTCACGCTTCATCGGCACGCTTTCGCGCGTAACCGGGATTCCGTACCACAACGACGTGCCGAGCGGTGAACCAACCCTCATCGTTAAAACCACCGGCCCGAGCGATGCTATCCAGCGGGTTGGAGAGGACGAATCGTACCACCTCGAGGTTACCTCGACGCACGCCCTGCTCACGGCGCCAAATCCTCTGGGGGCGATGCATGGCCTGCAGACATTTCTGCAACTCGTCACGATCACGCCCGAGGGCTTTGCTGCGCCCGCAGCTACCATCGACGACAGTCCCCGGTTTCCCTGGCGCGGATTGATGATCGACGCGAGCCGGCATTTCCAGCCGCTCGAAGTAATCAAGCGCAACCTTGACGGCATGGAAGCCGTGAAGATGAACGTTTTCCATTGGCACCTTTCGGACAACCAGGGCTTCCGTGCCGAGAGCAAGCTCTTTCCGCTTCTGACCGGGAAGGGTTCGAACGGCCTCTACTATACCCAGGAACAAATGCGTGAGGTTGTCGCCTATGCGCGCGATCGGGGAATCCGCGTCGTACCCGAGTTCGACATGCCGTGCCATACCACTGCGTGGTTTGCGGGATACCCAGAGCTCGCGAGTGGCAAGGGCCCGTACGCGATTGAGACAAAGTGGGGCATCTTCGACCCCGCGATGGACCCCAGCCGCGAAAGCACCTTCGAGTTCATTGGCAAGCTTATCGGCGAGATGACGACAGTGTTCCCCGATGCCTACTTCCACGTCGGCGGCGATGAATGCAACGGCAAGGAGTGGGACGCGAACCCGGCGGTCCAGGCATTCATGCGCGCTCACCATTTCAAAGACAATGCCGCGCTGCAGTCCTACTTTACGGCGCGCGTGCAGAAACTGGTCGCTGCACATAATCGCATCATGGTCGGCTGGGACGAGGTACTTCAGCCCGATACGCCGAAGGATGTGGTCATCCATTCCTGGCGCGGACCGGAGGGCTTGGCTCGAGCGGTACGCCAGGGCAATCGAGCGATCTTGTCAAACGGCTACTACGTTGACCTCAATCAATCCGCGGCTGAGCACTATTTGGCAGACCCTCTCGGCGGCGCTGCCGCAACTCTCAATCCCGAGCAAAAAAAGCTCGTGCTGGGCGGCGAGGCAGCCATGTGGAGTGAATTCACCCCATCGGAGATCATCGACAGCCGCATATGGCCACGCACCGCCGCGATCGCAGAGCGGCTTTGGTCATCCGAGGATGTCCGCGACGTGAATTCGATGTATACACGTATGGCGGCTATCTCCGACAGGCTCGTGTTCTACGGGTTGCACCATCAGTCCTTCAGCTGGCCAATGCTGCAGCGAATGAGCGGGCAGCAGGACCCAAAGTATCTTGCGGTCCTTGCAAGCGTGGTTCAACCACCTGTCGGATACCAGAGAGAGTCGTTGAAGCAATATGACTGGCACTCACCGCTGAACCACCTCGTCGATGCCGTCCCGCCGGAGAGCAATTCCGCACGCGACTTTGACAACCTCGTGGCAGCCATCGTTGCGGGCACGGCGTCGCCGGACGAATGGCAGCAAACGAAAGATCAACTGACCCTATGGCGCGACAACGACGCCAAGCTCCAACCCTCGCTAAAGCAGTCTGACATCACAGCAGAACTGATCCCCGTATCGCAGACGCTCGCACAAGTTTCGACGATCGGTCTGCGTGCCCTCGACGATCTCCAGAATCATCGCATCGCAGATCCAGCAACAACACAGGCTGATACTGAGACCCTGAAAGCGGCTGAGAAGCCGCAAGGTGTGCTACGCAACATGATCGTCTCGCCGGTCGAGGCGATGGTAAAAGCGGCAGCTGCGCAGAAACCGTAACCACACTGGTCGGTCTAATGGTGGAGGCGCAGGCCCAGCCGGCGCCTCGATGCTCTTTGGCCCTCGCTTAGCGCATCGCGACAATTTCAAGATTTCCGTGACGACGCAGAATATTGATGCTCACCGTCTCTGCGTAACGCTCACACGCCAGATCGACAGAGGAACTTCCGACCCTGAGGTTACGGATGCGCACGTGCTGCACCTTTTCAGGAAGCGCCGAGTGATGCAGATAAACTCTCGACTCGCCGGCGCGAATCTCCAGCCCAAGACATGCTTGCAGCAGCATGAATACCGCGCCCGCAGCCCACGCCTGCGGCGAACATGCGACAGGATATAGTGTCGGTCCCTTCCCCGGACGCCTCCCAAAACCACAGATCAGCTCTGGAAGCCGGCGAAAAATAACCTCCGACGAGAGTTCGAGCAACCCTGACGTGATTCGCAGGGCAAGATCTTTATCGCTCCTTCGCAGTGCACCCAACGCGATCAGGGCATTGTCGTGCGGCCACACCGACCCGTTGTGATACGACATCGGATTGTAGCGCCGTTCGCCGGTCACGATGGTGCGAACTCCCCACCCCGAGAAAAACGCGGGTGACAACATCTCTTCGGAGATGGATCGGTATTGCGCGTCAGTGGCAATACCCGAGAAAAGACATTGCCCCGCGTTCGAACTGCGCACGTCGCATTGCCTTTTTTCGCCATCCAGCGCAAGCGCGAACATGCCCAGTTCGTCTGACCAGAACATTGTTTGGAATTTGGTGCGCAGGTCCGCGGCCTGGGCACGAAGACGGGCCGCAAGCTCCTTGTGACCAAGGTCCTCCGCCACTGCAGCAATTCCGTTCTTTGCCGCGTAGACGTATGCCTGGACTTCGCACAATGCAATCGGACCGACCGCCAGTTGGCCATCGCTATAGAAAACCGAATCGTTGGAATCCTTCCACCCTTGCTGAACGAGGCCGTGCTCAGTCTGTCGTGCGTACTCCACAAATCCATCGTGGTCCGCGTCTCCATACACATCGATCCACTCCAGAGCGGCCAGGATATTCGGCCAGATCTCGCGCAGATAATCGGCGTCAGCAGTCCGCTCGTAGTAGGCTGCAGCCAAAAGGATGAACAACGGAGTGCCATCGACCGTGCCGTAGTAACGGCCAAAGGGCACCTCGCCCAGGCGGGCCATCTCGCCTTTGCGCATCTCATGAAGGATCTTGCCCGGATCGGCATCGCGCGCCGGATCGCGACTGGTGGCCTGCGTCGCCGCCAGGTAAGTCAACACTCCCTTCGCAATGGAGGGAACAACCCACAGCAATTCAAGAGCCGTGATGATGCCGTCTCTGCCAAATACGGTGCTGAACCACGGTACGCCCGCGTAGGGATACAGACCATGCGAAGTCTGGGTGACCATCATGGCGAGATCAGAGCGCGAACGATTGATCCATTCATTCAACTGCTCATTGGATGTGTGGATGTCCACATCTGCCAACGGCCCTGTGCTTCGCATGTGGTTCATGGTTTGCAGCGCTTCACTGTAGGTGCTCATCGGCACGATGCCGTTTGGGTTCTTGCGCTCACAGACCACATTCAAGGTGAAGCTGAGTTCGCCGCGGGCTTCGATGTGCAGGGGAACGGCGATTCCTCCGTCAAATTGCGTGCACTGGCCAATCGAACACTCCACTCGCGTGCTACGCCTGATCAGGTCCAGCCCATCGTAGGCGAGAGTTATCGACGACCGGCCGCGCTCCTCAGGCAGCTTTTCACCTCGGCGCTTGCGTTTCTCGCCGCGCACCTCAAAGATATCTGCGAAATCCGCGTCGAACTCGAATGAGATCTCAATGTCGATCGAAGTGTCGCTGAAGTTGGTCAGAGTGATTTGGTCGTAGCAGATCGGTTCCGTGAGAAACTTCGTGCGATAGATGTGAATCGTTCCGCGAGGCAGTGATACCCCGGATTCGAGCAGGATATCGGGATTGGTCAGGTCGACTCCGAACAGGACGTTGTCTTCGCGAATCGTTGAACTCAGCAGCAGCGGCCTGAACCCGCAAAGCCTCATCTCGAGTCTGGAGAGGTGGCGCGTCTCGTTGTGAAAGATTCCCTGCTGGCCGAATCCAACCGGCTGAATATCTCCGCTGCGGTCGAAGACCGCGAAGGTATCGCCGTTCAGCAGAACTCTTGTGCGATCATCGGCGAGCGCAGATGAGGCTCGAATATAGAACTGCTGGTCGACTTCAATAACATCACGATCGTGTTCTCGCTGTATAGCTGGCATGATCTATAAAGACTCCTGGGTTAAATAGTGGGTGTTCTTCCGCGCTTGCCGCGGACCGCGTTTTCTTTTCCCAGATCTCCAGTTCGTAAGCCGAGAGGTATTGTTCACACATGCGCCGTGCAGTGAAGCGCTCGCGGAATCGCTCCCGACAAGCCAGTCGATCGAGTGACGGAATGCGCTGAATCGCCTTCACCGCCTCCTCGACATTGTCCACGATGAACCCAGTGACCCCTTCGTCGATAATCTCGGCAACGGATCCACCGCGAAATGCGATCACCGGCGTGCCACAAGCTATCGACTCAATCATCACCAGACCGAAGGGTTCAGGCCAGTCAATCGGAAACAACAGTGCCGCAGCACCGCCGAGGAACTCTGACTTTTCGGATTCTCCAATCTCGCCGATGAACTCCGCGTTCGAATCCGCCAGCAGATCTCTAATCTCAGAGTCAAAGTAGGCCCGATCGGTTTCGTCAATTTTCGCCGCGATGCGGAGCGGCATTCCTACCCTGCCGGAGATTTCGATGGCGCGGTCAACCCGCTTCTCCGGAGATATCCGTCCTAGAAACGCCAGATACGAACCTGTCGAATAGCTGGGCTGGTACAGGTCCTCCGGCAGCCCATGATGAACTGTCGTAAGCCAGCTGGCCCACGGCATCGGCGCTCGCTGCGCATCGGAGATCGAAATCAGGCGCATGTCATCGAATTCGCGGAAGAGTGGGTACAGATCCGGAATATCAAGCCTTCCATGAAGCGTCGTGACGGCCGGAATCTCCAGCCTGCGTATCTGCGAAAACGGCAGGTAATCGAGATGAAAATGAACGACGTCAAACTCATCTGCCTCTTGCCAAACCGTTTCGATCAGATTTAAGTGGTGAGCCAGGGGAGAAAGCAATTTGCCGCCTTCCAGTCGCAGCGCCCGTTCGCATACTGACCGCAGGCGTGCGGAAGTCTGCGAATCTCCGCTCGCGTAAAGTGTGACCTCATGTCCCAGCCTTACCAGCTCTTCTGTGATGTATGAAACCACTCGTTCGGTGCCGCCATAGAGCTTGGGGGGCACACGTTCGTATAAGGGCGCTACTTGCGCGATTCTCATCGGCATTCTCCCCCAGCCAGCTCTTACGTGGGTCCCTCTCTTAGATGCAAGGCGATCAAGCAGTCGTGGCCTGCAGATTGCTATCACACTCTGCCTCATCAAAAGCTTCTTCATTGAAGGTGAAAAACCCTCACTCTTCCATCCCAGTTGCATTTTTCTCGACTTCCTGAGAATATCGGTGTATGGACTATCGGACCTGTTGTTGTCTCTGTATGCCGCTCCGCGAGCACAGGTGACCTCGTCCCGATAAAAGTCTGTTCTGCATTCCAAGGTTTCCTGAGAGCCCGCGATACAGCCTAAAGCTGCCGCGGGCTTTCTGTTTCTATCGACTCGAAGAGGGCATATGACTGAAGCTGTTCAACCCAAAGAAACCAAGGCACAGCGCGCAGAGCGTTTGAAGCTCGCTAAGAATCCCTGGGAAGCATTCAACGAGGTCCGGGCTTTCGCGCGTGAAGGACGCACCAGCGTCATCCCTGAGTGGGCCAGCCTGTACTTCAAATGGTGGGGCATCTACACGCAGGGCGATGGCGTGGGAGCTACCGGCGGAAAGGGAGGCGAGGGGCTTGCCTCTGACTACTTCATGATGCGAATCGGCATCCCCAACGGCATCCTTTCATCGCATCAGCTTCGCACCATTGGCGGCCTGGCAAAGAAGCACGCGCGAAACCTGGCCGACATCACGGTACGGCAGAATATTCAGTTTCATTGGCTCACCATTGAGTCCCTCCCGGATGTAGTCGATACTCTCGATGCAATCGGCCTCTCGCCGAAGGGCGCCTGCGGCGACGTGGTCCGCAATGTGACCGGCTGCCCGCTCGCCGGAGTCGACCATGACGAGATTCTCGATGCGTCGCCCATCGCGCTCGAGATCGCACACCAGTTGAACGCGAATCCCGAATTCTACAATTTGCCCCGCAAGTTCAAGATTTCCGTCACTGGCTGCCCTACGTGGTGCACCTATCCCGAAGTTAACGACATTGCGCTGACGCCGGCAAAACACAATGGCCAGGTTGGATTCTCGGTCCGCGTCGGTGGCGGCCTCTCCAATGAACCACATCTTGCCGTTCGCCTTGATGCGTTTGTTCTGCCGGAGCAAGCCGTCGCCGTAGTAAGAGCCATCACGGAAATCTTTCGCGACCAGCA
>Ga0126381_100004529_pt1 | contig 15145 bp, 13 predicted proteins | sample PanSoiMetPlot_28_FD_96465 | JGI IMG/M metagenome (GOLD analysis project Ga0126381, IMG submission 96465) | Tropical forest soil microbial communities from Panama - MetaG Plot_28 | ecosystem: Environmental > Terrestrial > Soil > Tropical forest > Bulk soil | place: Panama | collected 2016-02-17
GGCATCTTCGCTGGCATCTCGGCGGGGTGCGCGCTGCACGCGGGGCTGGCCGTTGCGCAGCAGGCGGTGAAGGCGGGGGAGCGTGCCGACATCGCGGTCCTGATCGCGGACGGCGGCTGGAAGTACCTGTCCACGGGCGCCTACGGCGGCACGCTCGAAGATGCTGAGGAACGACTCGAGGGCCAGCTCTGGGCTTAATTTCCCCGGGGGGGGGACGACCCCCCCGCCTGGGGGGACTGCCCGTCCCCCCAGTGCCCCCTGGGGGGGCAGAATGAGACGCATGCGTCTTACCGTGGTGGGTTGCGCCGGGGGTTTTCCCGCGCCGGACAGCGCCGCATCCTGTTACCTGCTCGAGGCGGAAGGGTTCCGCCTTGTCGTCGACCTCGGCAACGGCGCGCTCGGCGCGCTGCAGAAGTACGCCGGGCTCTTCGATGTGGACGCGATCTGCCTCAGCCATCTGCACGCCGACCACTGTGTCGACCTGTACTCGTATTCAATCGCGAGAACGTACGCACCGGGCGGACCGCAGCCGCCGATCCCTGTGTATGGCCCGGCGGGCACCTGCGAGCGGATCGGGCTGATCCACGGTGCGGGCGGGGATGGCGACGGGCTGATGAAGCGGTTCACGTTCGAGACGCTCGCGCCGGGGACGCTTGAGATCGGGCCATTGCGCATCACCACCGCGCACATGAACCACCCGGTGGAGACGTTCGGTTTCCGGTTCAGCCACGCCGGCCGGTCCATTGTGTACTCGGGCGACAGCGGCGAGACCGAAGAGCTGGTGACCCTGGCGAGTGACGCCGACGTGTTCCTCTGCGAGGCGGCGTTCCTTGACGGGCCGGATCTGCCGCAGGACCTGCACCTGACCGCTGGCCAGGCGGCAGGTTACGCGGCGCGTGCCGGAGCCGGTCAGCTCGTGCTGACCCACCTGCAGCCATGGAACCAGGCTGACCAGGCATACCGAGAGGCCGCTGCCTTCCGCGGCGACCTCGCCCTAGCGCACCCGGGCAAGGTCATTTCTCTGTTAGCCCCCGGGGATAGGGTGGAGCGCATGTCTCGACCAGATGGACGCGCGGCTGACGCGCTGCGCCCGGTGCGCTTTACCCGTGGGTGGCTCGACCACGCTGAGGGGTCGGTGCTCGTTGAGTTCGGCGCGACGAGGGTGCTGTGCGCGGCGAGCGTCGCGGAGGAGGTGCCGCGCTGGCGGCGCGGCAGCGGGGTCGGCTGGGTGACGGCCGAGTACGCGATGCTGCCCAGGGCGACGAACACCCGCGGCGAGCGGGAGTCGGTCAAGGGACGGCTCGGCGGCCGGACTCAGGAGATCTCCCGGCTCGTCGGCCGCGCGCTGCGGGCATGCGTGGACTACAAGGCACTCGGCGAGAACACGATCATCATCGACTGCGACGTGCTGCAGGCCGACGGCGGCACCCGCACGGCCGCGGTGACCGGAGGCTACGTCGCGCTTGCGGACGCTGTCGCCTGGCTGCAGGCGAAGGGGCGGTGCAAGGGGGCACCGCTGGTCTCTTCTGTGTCGGCGGTGAGCGTTGGGATCGTGGACGGCGAGCCCCGGCTCGACCTGTGCTATGAGGAGGACTCGGCAGCCGAGACGGACATGAACGTGGTCTGCACCGGTTCCGGGGAGTTCGTGGAGATCCAGGGCACCGCCGAACGCGAGCCGTTTAGCCGCACGATGCTGACCTCGCTGCTGAACCTGGCCGAGGCGGGGTGCGGGGAGCTTTCCAGGCTGCAGGAGGAAGCCCTTAATGGCTGATCCGGTGGCCCCGCGCCTGGTGCTGGCGACGCGGAACGCCGGGAAGATCGCCGAACTTTCCCGCATCCTGGACGCCGCCGGCTTCGCTGACGGCCTAGTCGGTCTCGAATCGTTTCCCGGCGCGCCGGACGTTACCGAGACCGGCCTGACTTTCGCCGACAACGCGCTGCTCAAGGCCCGCGCCATCGCCGCCTACACCGGCCTGCCCGCGGTAGCCGACGACTCTGGCCTGTGCGTGGACGCCCTGCACGGCATGCCAGGCGTGTTCTCGGCTCGCTGGGCGGGCAAGCACGGCGACGACGATGCCAATCTGAACCTCGTGCTCGGCCAGCTCAGCGACGTCTCCGCCCGCGGCGCCCAGTTCGTCTGCGTCGCCGCTCTGGCGCTGCCCCCCGGCGCCGACGGCGAGCCGGGGCGCGAGTGGACGGTGACGGGGGTGCTAGCCGGATCGCTGGCGAGCGCGCCGCGCGGGTCAAACGGTTTCGGCTACGACCCGATCTTCGTCCCAGAGAATTCGTCGCAGACGACGGCGGAACTCGCGCCAGAAGCAAAGGATGCCATCAGCCACCGCGGCCGGGCCTTCCGCGCCATCGCCCCCGTCATAGCAGCCCACGCCGCCGCCGCCTAACCGCCCGGAATCGACCGGACGGCTGAGGCGGCCGAGGCGGCTTTGTTATGTGCCGCTGGAGTTGTTGAGGGCGTTGGCCGGCATCGTCGTGGTCTGGCTGGCTGGCGGCGCCTGGATGTTGACGGGCTGGTTAATGCTCGTAATGGTCAGCGTGATGGTCTCGCTGAGGTTCTTGCCATTCTCGATGATCACGGACTTCCTGACCTGGTGCTGGGCATCCACCCAGGCCGTGAAGTGCGCGGAGGTGATGCCCGCCTGCGAGATCTCCTGGTCTAGCGCCTTTCGGTCGCTCGCGGGGAGCTTGGCCAGCGCCGCGCTCATCGAGATGGTCCCCGAGTATTCGGTGACCGGCACGCCGTCGACGGTCCCGGTGCCGACGGCCCGGACGTTAGTCGCCCCGGCGAACATCTTGGTCTGGGTGAGCGGGCTGCTCGACTGCGTCTGGCTGAGCAGCGAGCCCAAGTTCAATCCGCTCATTTTGTTCAGCGCCGAGAACGGTATCGCGATCCACGGCTTGCTGGTGTGCAGCGCCTGGGTGATCATGCTCATCTTGAGGTACAGCGTGTTGGCGGTGATGATCTCGCTGATCCCGCCGGACATGGACATCCCCGCGACGTTGAACGTGTTGAAGTCCACCCTGGCGAGCAGGGTCGGGTGGAGCTGCTCGGTGAACGTCCCGCCTATGTCGCCCGTCTCGCCGGCGGCCTTAATGTGCATACCGATCGTCCCGACGAACGAGTTCACGCTGTTCGTCTTGGTCGCGGCGAGCTGAATCGCCTGAAGCGGTGTCATTGCCTGCTGATTGGCTTTGGATGCGGTGGGGGCTGCGGAGCCGCAGGCCGCCAGGCCCGAGGCGAGGATTGCGATTGCCCCGGCCGCCGCAAGCCGGGACATGCCCTTGACACGTGAGTACACCCGAACCTCCCGTCCGGCCACGGTGCATCTCCGGGCCGTGCATCTGGGCGTTTGTTGTCCCCCCGCGGCAACACTATGCGGGGCCGTCGAACTTGCGCAAAAAAATGTTGATGTGTGGTACTGCGTCCAGAATGCACTACTGATGCGTGGGTGACAGCAGAGCGCGGGCCCGGTTTCGTGCCGCGAGCCGGACGCGATAGCGTGGCTGTCCTGCGCGTTTAGCCCACGGTAAGGAGGAAGTCCGGTGAGCGGAGAGCGCCTCGAACCCGGCGACGAAGCGCCGGATTTCACGCTGCCTGACGCCGACGGCAACCCCGTCACGCTGTCCTCGCTGCGCGGCCAGCAAGTAATCGTCTACTTCTACCCGGCGGCGATGACCCCTGGCTGCACCAAGGAGGCGTGCGACTTCAGCGCGAGCCTGCCAGACCTCAGCGCGGTCGGGCTTACCGTGCTAGGGATTTCCCCGGATGCCCCGGCGAAGCTCGCGAGGTTCCGCGAGAAGGAGCACATCACGTTTCCGCTGCTGTCCGATCCAGACCGCACCGTGCTTACCGCGTACGGCGCGTACGGCGAGAAAATGAACTACGGCAAGAAGACGATGGGCGTCATCCGCTCGACGTTCGTCGTGGGTGCGGACGGCAGGGTGGAGAAGGCGTACTACGGCGTCAAAGCCACCGGGCACGTCGACCGGCTGCGGAAGGAACTTGGCGTCTGATTTGGATATGCTGGCCGACCGGGCGTTAGCGCCCAGGCTCGGCGCGCGGGCGTGGCGAAATGGCATACGCGGCAGGTTTAGGTCCCGTTGGTGGCGACACCGTGGGGGTTCAAATCCCCCCGCCCGCACCATTTGTCTCGTTTCCGGACACCTCAGCCCTCCGCGGCGAGTCGCATGCCTACTTCCTCGGGGTTCGCGGCGCTGTGAAGAGTTCGTCGAGCGCCGGGGCTGAGTCGGGATCGGCGAGGACCAGCACGTCGTCGCCAGCTTGCAAGGTGGTGTCGCCGCTCGTCGTCAGCAGGTTGCCGTCCCTGATCACCAGGCTGACCCATACCTCCTCCCCGGACGGCAGTTCGCCGATCGTGCTGCCGTCGGCGGGCGAGCCTGTCGCCACGTGGTAGCGGTGCAGGCCTTCGGGTTCCTGGCTAAACCGGACGCCGAGCGACCAGGGTTCGGGCTCGACGGTGCGCAGCGGGATGCGCAGCCGGTGCGCGAGCGTGGGCACTAGGCCGCCCTGGACCGTCACGGAGAATGCCACGATGACGTAGATGATCTCGTAGCACCGGGCGGACCCGGCGGTGCCTGACTCGGCGATGGCCATGCCGAGCAGAATGGGTACCGCGCCCTTGAGGCCGGTCCAGAGGAAGAACACTCGTTCGGGCGGCGACAGTCGTACCGGGAGCGAGACCAGCCCGACGAGAACCGGGCGGATGACGAAGGCCAGCAAGGCGGCCACGGCCAGGCCAGCCGACCAGGCGTCGGCCTCACCAAGCGCGGACAGCCGCATGGTCAGGCCGAGCATCACGAAAGCGACGATCTCCGCCAGGCTGGCGAGCGAGGAGTGGAACCTCCGGATCTCTCCCTTATACGGGGCTGGCTCGTCCCCGATCAGGATGCCGGCGACGAAGACCGCAAGGAACCCCGACCCGCGGGCGACGGTGGCGAGGCCGAAGATGCACAGCACCCCGGCCAGCACCCGCGGCGAGTACAGCCCTTCGCTTGGCAGCGGGACGCGTCGCATGAAGGCGAGCAGTGCGATGCCGCCAGCCGCGCCGACCGCGGTTCCGACGGCCATCTGCAGCACGAACTCGGTGACCACGTGCCAAGTGGCAGCGCCCAGGCTGCCATGTGCGACGAGCAGCGCCCCGAGCAGCGCGATGCCGACCGGGTCGTTGGCGCCAGACTCGCCTTCGAGCAGCACCCCGGTGCGCCCGGCGATCTCCCTGCGGCCGAACACGGAGAACACCACGGCCGGGTCGGTGGCGGCGACCGCCGTGCCGAGTAGCAGCGACAATCGCCAGTCCAGCCCCGCGACGAGGTGCGCGACAAGGGCGGCGCCCGCCCCCGTGACGAGGGTTCCGGCGACGCCGACCCAGACGATGGCGGTGGCGGCGGTGCGGAACCGGCGCCAGCCGATGTGCATTCCCCCGTCGAACAAGATGATCGCCAGCGCCACGCTGACCACGTGCTCGACGGTATTGACGGGCAGCACGGCCTTCGGCCACAGCTCCGCGGCGATCGACGCGCAGACGAGGAAGAATGCGGGCGCGGGGACGCGCAGCCGGGAGCTGAGCCGGTTGGACAGCACCGCGACCGTGCCTACCAGGCCGATCACCAGCACGATAATGCCGAACTGCTCGGTCCCTGTCATCTCAGCCGACGGGAAGCCATCACACCTCCCCGTCCGCGGGCAGCCGCCAGCGAACCCTCTTCCCAGACGCGATCTTAACAAGGCACTGCCTGGCCCAACCCGCCAGGAAGGCGGGCAAGATGGCTAGCCGCGGATCATGCCCGGCTCGGGCTGGATCATGTTCATGATGTCGTACGGCTGCTTGTACCCGGGCTCGAGGCCGAACTCGAACATGGCGTCAGACACTCGCTGCATCACGGGGACGTCCATGTTCAGCGGATAGGTGTCGATCGTCATCGTGGCCGCTTGCAGGGGTGTCGTGGCTGCCTTGCCGAGATTCTTGGTGTTCTGCACCACGCCCTGCTCCACGGCGGCACGGTTGGTGTCCGCGACCTGCTGGCCCTCCTGGAAGGCGCGCAAGAACGCCGCCACCGTGTTCGGGTGACTCTTAACCCAGGAAGTCATGCCGATGTAGGCCCCGATGGGGAAGTTCTGCAGAGATCCCTGGTCGAGGTCCGCCAGCGGAACCGCGCCGAACCCCTCCTCCGCGATCGTCCCGAACGGCTCGGGCAGCCATGCCGCGTCGATCTGCCCCTTCGCGAGCGCGCCCAGTGCGTCCGGGAACTTATAGACGACCTGCCTGATGTTCTTGACGTTCAGGCCATTGCCCTGGAAGAGCGAGCCGAGTAGCACCTGCCCGACGTTGTTCAACGAGTTGATGGAGACCCTCGCGTGGTACTTGACGAGATCCGCCACGGTCTTGAACTTGGAGCCGGGCATCACGTAGATCGCCTGGTTGCCTGGCTGCATCTGCGATCCGTCCGCGATGATGCGCAGGTCGATCGGCTTCGTGGTGGCCGTGGTCAGCCCGAACTTGCCGCTTATCTGGGCGAGGATGAACGAGACGTAGTTTCCTGCCAGCAGTTGCGCCTTGCCGTTCTGCAGGTCGGGCAGCCCCAGTTCGCCGCCGAAGACCGGGTTGATCGTGACGTTCAGCCCCTGCTGCTTGAAGTAGCCGTTGTCGAGCGCGATGAACAGCCCGGCCTCGTCGGCGGTGGGCACGGCGTCCACGACGATGCTGCTCTGCTCTGGCGCCGGCCCGGTGGCCACGCCGCTGCTGGTCCCGCTCGAGCAGGCGGCCAGGGCGACAACGGGAACGGCCGCGAGAACGGCACATCCAAGTTTGTAGACAAGCCTCATGACACTCCCATCATCGTCTGCAGAGACTAGCCCACTGGGGCGGAGAAAGATGTCCCTTTCGGCCTTTTGGGGGGTTCGCAGGGCCCTCGTGACCGGGCCGGCTGGCTATCCGCGTGGTGCCGCTGTCATCCTAGGCTGACGTGCCTATCTAGGGCGCGGCAAGGCGTGACGGCGGCACCGGCGGACGGGAATAGAGTGACGCACATGGCTGAGACCCAAACCGAAATCGACAGCACGAAGATGGCGCCTCAGGCGCTTGTCAGCGAGATCGAGCGGACCCGCGCCGAACTCGCGCGGACTATCGACGAGATCTCCGACCGGGTGAGCCCGTCGAAGGTTGCCCGCAGGACCGCCGACCGTGCCCGCCAGCGGATCAGCCAGATCGACCCCTTGGTCGGCGGCGCCGTCGCACTCGCCGTCGTCGGCGTCACGTGCTTTGTTATCTGGCGCCGTCTCCGCAAGTAATCCCGGGCCTCAGCCGGCGCTCTTGGTCAGTTCCTCGTATTCGGCCGGGCTCAGCAGGCCGGGCGGCAGCGCCGCCTCGCCGTCGGCCCCAACGGACACCCTGACCCGGAACATCCAGCCCGCGCCGTACGGTTCGGCGTTGACGAGGCCGGGGTCGCCGTCGAGTTCCTCGTTGACCTCGGTGACCTCGCCGTCGACGGGGCAGTACAGGTCGCTGACCGACTTGGTCGACTCGACCTCGCCGCACGGCTCGCCCGCGGTGACCGCGGACCCGACCGCGGGCAGCGAGACGTAGACCACATCGCCGAGCTGCTGCGCGGCGTAGTCGGTGATCCCGACCGAGGCTGTGTCGCCGTCGATCGCCACCCACTCATGCTCCTCCGTGTAGCGGAGCTCGGCGGGAACGCTCATCCTTGCTTACTCCTGTCGTAAAACGGCAGCTCTGTCACGTCGGCCGATTCGGTCTTGCCTCTTATATCTATCCCGAACGGGCCCGTCGCGTCTGTGTCTAGGTATGCCATCGCGATCGGCGTGCCGAGCGTGGGCGAGGGAGCGCCGCTTGTCACCACGCCAACCTGCTTGCCGGCCTGGGACATCACGGCGTAGCCGTGCCGCGGCACCCGCCGCGACCTGGCCACCAGGCCGGTCAGCACTTGTCGCGGGCCTGCCGCGGCTCGCTCCGCCAGTGCCTCCCGGCCAACGAAGTCGGCCGGCTTGTCCAGCCTCACCACGCGTCCAAGGCCTGCCTCGTACGGTGTCACATCGGGGCCGAGTTCGTTGCCGTACAGCGGCATGCCGGCCTCAAGGCGGAGCGTATCGCGCGCGGCTAGCCCGGCCGGCACCGCCCCGGTGAGCGCAGTCCAGACGCGCTCGCTGTCTTCTGGCGCGCAGAAGATCTCGAAACCGTCCTCGCCGGTGTACCCGGTGCGCGCCACCCAAGCCCTGCATCCGGCGACGGTTCCGTAGGCACCAGCGTAGTAGCGCAGAGCGGACAGATCGAGATCGGTGACCGGGGAGAGAATGCCCGCAGCGTTCGGACCCTGGATCGCGACCAGCGCCGTCGCCGCGGTCTCATCCAGCACTTGCGCACCGGGACAGCGGGCCTGCAGTTCCCCGAGCACCACAGCGGTGTTCGCGGCGTTCGCGACCACCAGGAACCGGTCCGCCCCCTGGCGGTAGATCACGAGGTCGTCGAGGACGCCGCCGTCCGGGGCGCACAGCATCGTGTAGCGGGCGCGGCCGGGAGCGAGCGCCGACGGCCAGCCGCATACCGCGTAGTCCAGCGCCGCCCCTGCGCCGGGGCCGGTCACCGCGATCTCGCCCATGTGTGACAGGTCGAACAGGCCCGCGGCGGAGCGGACCGCGTTGTGCTCGGCGGTCTCGCTCGTGTAGCGCAGCGGCATCAGCCAGCCCGCGAACTCCGTCATTGTCGCGCCGAGGCGTTCGTGCACGCCGCGGAGCGGGGTGTCTGTCGGTGCTGATGTCACCCCGCAAGCGTATCGGCGCTGGGGGTATGGGGGATGCGTAGTTCCCCGCGCGGGGTGGTCCCTCGGGGGCTAGCAGGGTAATGGTTGGTCATGGACACCCTCACTTCAGAGCAGGTCGATGCCGAGCTAACCGCCACGCCCGGCTGGGGGCTCGAAGACGCGCAGATCACCAGAACGGTGACCCGCAAGGACTTCCGCGACGCGCTGCTGTACGTGAACGCGGTCGGATTCCTGGCTGAGCGGGCCAACCATCATCCGGACATCGCCGTCAGCTGGAACAAGGTAACGCTGACCCTGTCCACGCACTCCGCGGGCGGGCTCACCGGGATGGACTTCGCGCTCGCCCGCCAGGTCAACGACCTGGGCTGAGGCGTCGAGACCCGCCCCGGCCGGGGCGCCCGGGACTCCCCGGGCCGCCCGGCCGGGGCCGCGGCATGCCAGAAGAACTGCTGTGGTGAAAGTGGTAAAAGAGACGCGTGCGCCAAGCGAGTCGGCCGTGATCTGATTATCAGAAGCGTTTACCACCGGTACCCGGAATGCTACGGTGACATTTGGGTCGACCCGGCCTTATACCGTGCCGAAATGCTTGGCAGAAGTTTCCCCAGCCGACACCGGCAGTACATTTACCCCCGCAATCCCGCCGTGACATCGTGGTCCCCGGGAGGACTAAATGATCACATTCAAGTCAGGAAGGCGGACCACGGCGATTGCCGGGACCGCCGCGCTTCTGGCTGGCCTCGGCATCGCCGGCGCCAGCGGCCCTGTGCACGCGGCGGCTGTGTCGGCCGCCGCCAAAGCGAGTAGCACGAATGACGGGATCAACTGCCACCTCGGCAACGGCATTAAGCACGTCGTGCAGCTCACGTTCGACAACGTGCACTTCTTCCGGGACAACCCGAACGTGCCGTCCGATCTCGAGCTCATGCCGAATCTGCTGAACTTCTTCGAGGACAACGGCACTTTCCTGTCCAATAACCACACGCCGCTGATCGCGCACACGACGAACGACATCCTGACGACCCTTACCGGCCTGTACGGCGACCGGCATGGAGTGGGGATTTCCAACAGCTACCAGGCGTATAACACCGACGGCCCCGGCGGCACGTTCAACACCACGGACCCGGCCAGCGCCTTCGCCTACTGGACGGACCCGATCTTCGATACCGCGAAGACGCTGAACGCGAACCATGACACCAACCCGAACATGGTGTACTCCCCGGTGCCGCCGGCCACCGCGTCCTCGCCCGTGGCGCCCACCACGAACACCCCGGCGCCGTGGGTCCCGTTCACCCGCGCCGGCTGCGATGTGGGCAACGTCTCAACGGCCAACGTCGAGCTCGAGAACACCGCGGTGGACATGCCCAAGGTGTTCGGCGTCGGCTCGCCCGAGGTAAACCAGCTGAACGCCGACACTGACTCGTTCAAGGACCAGGAGACCAACGACTACGTGGGCGTCGCCGTCCACTGCGCGAAGGGCAGCGCGTACTGCGCCGACGCCACCGCGGTCAAGTTTGGCCAGACCACGCCGTCCACATCCGCGTCGCCTGACCTGCTGCCGGACGAGCCCGGTGGCTACAACGGGTACCAGGCCCTGTTCGGGCACAAGTACGTCGCGCCGCAGCTGGGCGCCGGCACGCCGAACCTCACGGACGACGGCTACCAGGTGACCAACGCGGCTGGCAACCTGGTAGACGAGAACGGCAACCAGATCAACGGTCAGTTCAAGGTCCCGCAGCCGAGCGGTCCGCCCATTTTCACACCTGGCTTCCCTGGCTTCGGCGATATCAACGCCTCGCAGACGCTCGCCTACATGGCCGACATGCTCGGCTCGGGCGTCCAGGTGGTTGGCGGGTACATCTCCGACATCCACGGCAACGAGCACATCGCCGGGGTGACGGCCTGCCAGGGAGCCCCGTCGGCGCTTGGCAGCGGTTCGGCCTGTTACATCGCCCAGGCCCAGTACTACAACCAGGCGTTCGGCACGTTCTTCGCACGGCTGGCCGCGATGGGCATCACGCCCGCCAACACACTCTTCGTCCTCAGCGCCGACGAGGGTGATCACGAGGCGGGCGCGAACGTGGGACGGGCGGTGCAGCCGACCCCGGCCAACTGCGACGGCGCGACCGTCTCTGGCGACGTGGTTACCCCGGACGTGCTCTGCACCTACCCGGCGGGCTCGTTCGGTGAGCTGTCCGGCAACATGACCGGCTTGCTTGCGACGCAGAAGAGTGACACCACGCCGTTCTCGCTCGAGACCGACACGGCCCCGGAGTTCTACGTGACCGGTAACCCATCGGCCGACTCGGCCACGGTGCGCACGCTCGAGCACGACGTGGCCGGGCTGACCGCGTTTAACCCGTACACGCAGGCAACCCAGCCGATCACTAACTACATCGCCGACCCGGTGGAGGAAGCCATCCTGCACATGGTGGACGCGGACCCGGCGCGTACCCCATCGTTCGCGCTGTTCGCCAAGCCGGACTACTTCTTCTCGCCTGGCTCCGCTACCTGCCCGGCCGCCGGGTGCGTCACCCAGAACACCGGGTTCGCCTATGACCATGGTGACTACGCCGCCGAGATCAACACGACCTACGCCGCCTTCGCCGGCCCGGGCGTGCAGAACCTCGGCCTGGACGGCTCCGGCGCCGCCGACGGCCCGAGCTCCGCGGGCCCGAACAGCGGCCAGGTGGAAGTGGTCGACAGCGGCACCACGGGCACGTGGGTCGACGAGACGGACATCGAACCGACCACGCTGTACCTGCTCGGCCTGCAGGGCGACTACACCCGCGACGGCCGGGTCATCTCCGAGATCCTCGCCAACCCCAACCACGCGCTGCGCGGGGCGGGCGTCACGCAACTTGGCGCCTGCTACAAGCAGCTGAACTCCAGCGTCGGCCAGTTCGGCGCGAAGACTCTGATCGCCTCGACCAACGCGGTGGAGTCCTCCACGGCGGGCGACGCGGAGTTCAACCAGGTCAACGCGACGCTGCTCGGTCTCGAGAAGGCACGCGACGCGCTGGCCGTGCAGATCAAGAACGAGCTGAACGACGCCGCTTTCGACAACGAAGCGGTGACTGGCACCGGACTGCAGATCGTCGCCTGCGACGCCGTCATCGCCGGTGCGAAGCTGCTCGCCGCGTCCACCTCGGCCAGCTGACGCCAGCCGCATTACCGCTGCGTCCGGAGCGCCTCAACGGCCAGTTGGGGCGCTCCGCGCTCTGCTGGCCTGCGGGGCCCGAACCCCCGGGCCCCCGAAAAGGGTCTGGGGGTTCGCGGCACGGTCCGGCATGGCGGACAATGGCCGGGTGGAATCGACGCCAGCAACGGGTGCAGCCCGCGACGTGGTCATACTCGGCTCGACCGGCTCGATCGGCACGCAGGCGCTTGACATCGTGCGCCGCAATCCCGCCCGGTTCCGGGTGGCTGCGCTCGCGGCAGGCGGCGGGAACCCGGGCCTGCTCGCCAGGCAGGCGGCCGAGTTCGGGGCGGCAGCCGTGGCGGTGGCCGATCCGGAGGCGGTGCCCGCTGTCCGGGAAGCACTAAAAGAAGAATTTGCCCGAACGGAGCAGGCCTCCTCTATCACGCCACCGGATCTCCTCGCGGGACCGGACGCGGTGTCCCAGCTCGCCGCCTGGCCCTGCGACGTGGTGCTCAACGGAGTGACCGGCGCCGCGGGCCTGCGCGCCACGCTGGCCGCGCTTGACGCCGGCCGGACGCTCGCGCTCGCGAATAAGGAATCCCTGATCATCGGCGGACCGCTGGTGACAAGCCGGGCTAAGCCCGGGCAGATCGTGCCAGTGGACTCCGAGCACTCGACGATCGCACAGTGCCTGCGCGCCGGCCGGAACTCAGAAGTCCTGCGGCTCATCCTCACCGCGAGCGGCGGCCCGTTCCGCGGCTGGCCCAGGGACAGGCTGGCAGACGTCACCCCTGAGCAGGCGCTCGCTCACCCGACGTGGAACATGGGACCGCTGGTCACGGTCAACTCGGCCACGCTTGTTAACAAGGGCCTTGAGGTGATCGAGGCACACCTGCTGTTCGGCTTCGGGCTCGACCGGATCGACGTGGTCGTGCACCCGCAGTCGATCGTGCACTCCATGGTGGAGTTCGCTGATGGCGCAACGATCATCCAGGCGAGCCCGCCGGACATGCGGATTCCGATCGCGCTCGGGATGGCCTGGCCGCAGCGGGTGGCCGGCGCCGCGCCGGGGCTGGACTGGACGACGGCGGCGTCCTGGACGTTCGAGCCCCTGGACGATCAGGCGTTTCCGGCGGTTGCGCTGGCCCGCGAGGCAGCCCGGCTCGGCGGGACCGCGCCCGCCGTCTACAACGGCGCCAACGAGGCATGCGTAGCTGATTTCCTCGCGGGAAGGATCCCGTTCCCCAGGATCGTTGACACCGTCGGGCGGATAGTCTCTGAGCACGACACGTCGCGTACCGCAGTGGCCACACTCGAAGACGTGCTCGCGGTGGACGCCTGGGCGAGGGCACGGGCACGGGAGCTCAACCGGTAGGGAGGAACCACGGGTGGACCTGCTTGGCTGGCTCATCTTCCTGTTCGCCCTGCTGTTCTCCGTGATGCTGCACGAAAGTGGCCACTTCGTGGCGGCCAAGAAGTTCGGCATGAAGTGCACGCGCTACTTCGTCGGCTTCGGGCCGACCGTGTGGTCCACGCGGCGCGGCGAGACCGAGTACGGCATCAAGGCGTTCCCCCTCGGCGGGTTCGTCAAGATCGTCGGGATGACATCGCTCGACGACGTGGACCCGGAGGACGAGCCGCGATCGTTCCGGCGCGCTCCCGGTTGGCAGCGGATCATCGTGCTTTCCGCTGGGTCGTTCATGCACTTCGTGCTGGCGTTCGGGCTGATCTTCGGGCTCGCGCTCGGTATCGGCATAGAAAAGGACAACACAACGCAGCTTGGCACCGTGGCGACCTGCGTGCCGCCCACGGAGCAGGCGCTGACCAGCGGGGCAGCCTGCACCGCGAAGGATGCGAAGTCGCCTGCCGCGCTGGCTGGGCTGAAGGTCGGCGACAAGCTGACCTCGTTCAACGGCGTCAAGGTGAGCAACTGGACCCAGCTCTCCAACGCGATCAAGGACGCCAAGCCCGGGGCCGGCATTACGCTCACGGTCGTCCGCGACGGCAAGCCGCTGACGCTGCACACCAAGCTGGCCGCCGTCACCGGCCGCAGCGGCGGTTACCTGGGTATCGCGCCGGCGACCGTGTTCCAGCCGACCGGCCCGATCGGCGCCATCAGCTACGCGGGCACGGGGTTCTCCCAGGTGATCACCGGGTCGGCGGACGCCCTGGGGCAGCTGCCGAAGGCGGTACCGCAGCTTTTCGCGAAGGACCGCGGGTCGACCGCAGGGGGCAGCGTGACCAGCGTGGTCGGCGCGGCCAGGGACACCGGGCAGGCAGTGGCGGCCAACGTTGGGTGGGAGTACAAGGTCAGCTACATACTGCTGCTGATCGCGTCTCTGAACATCTTCGTGGGCGTGTTCAACCTGCTGCCGTTGCTGCCGATGGACGGCGGGCACATCGCCGTCGTGGTCTGGGAGCGGATCAGGGCGTGGCTGGCGCGGCTGCGCGGGCGCGCCGACCCAGGCCTCGTGGACTACCGCAAGCTGGTCCCTGTGAGCTTCAGCATCTTCCTCGTCCTGGTCGTCTTCGGGTTCATGCTGATCCTCGCGGACATCGTTAATCCGGTGAACATCGGGTAATCACCTGACGTAGGGGTCAGGGTGTGCCGACGATGGGTCCTTTCGCTGAGCGACAATAGGGGCGCAGTGTTCGCCAGTGCAGAGCTTGCTGATCACGGCGCACGACCGACGGGATGGAACAGATGAGCGTTGACCTTGGCATGCCAGCTACACCTCCGGCGCCGCTAGCGGAGCGCCGGAAGTCACGCCAGCTCATGGTGGGCAGCGTGCCCGTGGGCGGCGGGGCGCCGGTATCGGTCCAGTCGATGACCACGACGCTGACCGCGAACGTGAACGCCACGTTGCAGCAGATCGCGGAGCTGACCGCGTCCGGCTGCCAGATCGTCCGGGTGGCGGTCCCGTCCCAGGATGACGCGGAGGCGCTACCCGCGATCGCGAAGAAGTCACAGATCCCCGTGATCGCCGACATCCACTTCCAGCCCAAGTACGTATTCGCAGCCATCGACGCGGGCTGTGCCGCGGTGCGGGTGAACCCGGGCAACATCAAGCAGTTCGACGACAAGATCGCTGAGATCGCGCGTGCCGCCTCCGATGCGGGGACTCCGATCCGGATCGGCGTGAACGCCGGCTCGCTGGACAAGCGACTGCTGGCCAAGTACGGCAAGGCCACCCC
>Ga0126381_100004530_pt1 | contig 15142 bp, 11 predicted proteins | sample PanSoiMetPlot_28_FD_96465 | JGI IMG/M metagenome (GOLD analysis project Ga0126381, IMG submission 96465) | Tropical forest soil microbial communities from Panama - MetaG Plot_28 | ecosystem: Environmental > Terrestrial > Soil > Tropical forest > Bulk soil | place: Panama | collected 2016-02-17
GAGCACGAGCTCGGTCATATGCTCGGCTTCGAGCACGGGACGCTGGATGTGATGGACGAGACCCTGATGCCTGGTGTCCGGATCAACCTGCCCGGTGTAGCCACCTTGTCGGCCTCGGACGCCACATCGACCTCGATAGCCGACACCGCGCACGATTTGGACATCGGATCCCTCTCGGACCATGCTGCCGGCCTCGGCGAGCCAGGCAATCTTCTTGGTCTGCCGTCCTCAAGCGTGAGCGGCGCGCCGGTCGTGCTGACTGCGACCGAAAAATCGACACCGCCATCCGGGGCAAACAACGGTGGATCCTTCGTCACTCTCGGATCGCCGCTGACGGCGAAACTCGGAGGCGACTTCTCGGGATCGGGCATCTCTGTGGCCGCGCCGCAGAACGACGATCAACCCGCAGCACAGCATAGCCGTCCATCCGGTGTGGTGGCTGCGGGCAAAGGTCCCGCTATTGATTGGGACAGCGACCGCAGCGGCGCCCTGGACCAGCTCACGTCCTCCCAGGACTCGCGAGATTGGCTGGATGACTTCCTCAACCACCTCGGCCAGAACGCCGGTCAGCGAAATCCAAACGCAGGCATTCGTGTGCAGCCGAGCACGCCGAGCGCGGCTATGTAGAGATCATGTGCCGCAGATCGCCTCTGCGGCACATCCAAAGGCGAACAGGGCAGCTTCAGTATGGGAGTGCATCGGAAATGACCGCGCAATTGTTGATCTACGAAAAGGTGGTGCCGTTGTCGCTTGGGCGGCACCACGACTGCTCGGTGGAGCTGGTGGGGAACTACGGCTTCAGCAGCAAGATTAATTCGGTGCCGCTGATGGCGGTCGAATTTCCGGAAGCGGCACCCGACTACGCCATCGTTTTTGCCGGGACGCAGGACAATATCATGCCGGCGGTCATTCTCGGCATGCGGGAGAAGGAAAACCTCTACCTTTCCACGGACGCCAAGTGGCAGGCCAAATATATTCCCGCGTTTGTGCGCCGCTATCCGTTCGTATTCTCCCTGAGCCCGGACGGGAAACGATTTGTGCTTTGCGTCGACGAGGAATTTTCCGGCTTCAACCGTGAAGGTCGCGGCCGGCTGTTGTTCGGCGAGGACAAGAAGCCGAGCACGTATGTCGAGAACATCTTGAAGTTCCTGCAGGAATACCAGACGCAATTCCGCCGTACCCAGGAGTTTTGCAGGAAGATCAAGGAGCTCGACCTCCTTGAGCCGATGCAGGCGCAAGCCGAGCTGGCCTCGGGCGAACGCTTGTCGCTCGGCGGCTTCATGGCGGTCAATCGCGCGAAGCTCAAGGCTGTTCCGGGCGACAAGCTCGCCGCACTGGCGAAGACCGACGAGCTCGAGCTGCTTTACCTGCATCTGCAATCCATGCGCAACTTCACCGGCATGCCGGAGCGCCTTGCCGGCAAGGCGTCGAAGCGAAACGGTGAGGCGGACGAGGTCGGGGATTCTGCCGAAGAAAGCGCCGCCGGGAGCTCGGAGGGCGACGGCGAGGAAAAGCCATCTGGCAACAAAATGAAAGCAATGGCGCGGCGCCTGGGTTTATCCTGAGTCGCGCCGGCGCGACGACATTTCGCATACCGCGATCCCGCGATGGTGAGCGACGCAGGTGAGCAGGACGCCGGTCCGGCGGGGCGAACGGATCGGCCTCGCTCGTGTGTTGATAAACGCTGATGATTGGCACTGCCCCGATCTACTCACTGACCCAGGACGAGGCTGCCGTACGAGCTGAGTCTGCGGTCTGGGCCAGATTCTCGGCCGCCAAGGACACTGCCGAGTTCTGCGAGAGCTGGCTTGCGATCGCTTGCATGCAGATCGATCGCGTCGGGGGCGCGTTGCTGCTGCTCGGGCCGGACGCTGCCGGTGCCTATGTGCCGGCCGCGGTCTGGCCGCACGCGGGCCGTGACCTGCAATACCTCGGCCCTGCCGCACAGCGGGTCCTGACCGAGCGGCGGGGTGTTGTGGTCGCTGCGGATGGCATATCCCACCCGAAGCGCGACCAGGGCGCACTCGTTGGCTACCCCATCGAGGTCTCGGGCGTCCTGCTCGGGGCGGTTGTTCTGGACATTGCGCCTGGCCCGGATGTGGCACTGCAGCGCGCGCTGCGGCTCCTGCATTGGGCAAGCGCATGGTTGATCGATCAGTTCCGCCGGCGCGCGCTCGAAGAGCGGGACGCGCGGGTCGCGCGGTTGGCGCTGGCGATGGACACTGTTGCCACGACCATACAGGAGCGCCGGCTTGCGCCGTCTGTACTGGCGGTTGCCAACGAGCTCGCCAGCCGACTCGAGTGCGATCGGGTCAGCATCGGTTTCGAAAGATTCGGCAGTATCGTCGTGCAGGCGATCTCTCACACGGCGACCTTCGATCCCAAGATGGACCTGGGCCGTCGTATCGGCGACGCCATGGACGAGGTGCTCGACCTGGATGTCGCGCTGATCTATCCCCCGCGCGACAACGACGAGCTCGCCGCGATCGCGCATGCCGAGTTGGCGCAGGAATTCAAGGATATTGCCGTCTGCTCAGTGCCCCTCCTGGAAGACGGGAACGCAATGGGCGTCATCACCTTCGAGCGCGGCAGCGGCGAGCTCTTCGATGCCGAAACAGTCGAGCTCTGCAAGACCATCGGCGGGCTGCTCGGGCCGATCCTGGGACTGAAGAAGGAGAACGAGCGCAGCGTCCTGCGGCGCCTCGGAGGCGTTCTGTACTCCGGTGCGCAGGTCCTTTTTGGACCGAGACATCCCGGTGCCAAGCTGGTCGCGCTGGCGGTGGCTGTTGTTCTGCTCTTTTGCAGCGTGACGAGCGGAACCTATCGGGTCTCCGCCAAGACAGTCATCGAAGGAGCGGTTCAACGCGTGGCGGCGGCGCCCTTCGACGGGTACATCCTGGAAAGCTTCGTGCGCGCCGGCGATACAGTCACCGAGGGTCAGGTCCTGTGCCGCTTGGACGACAGAGATCTCAAGCTGGAGCAGACCAGGCTCATGTCCGAGCGTGAGCAGATGATGCGCAAGCATCGGCAGGCGCTGGCCGCGCAGGATCGCGCCACCATGGTGGTCATCGCGGCACAGATCAATCAGGTCGAGGCGGCCCTTTCGCTCGTCGCGGATCGGCTCTCTCGCGCGACTCTGACGGCACCGTTCGACGGAGTTGTCGTTACGGGAGATCTCAGTCAACTGCTTGGGACGCCCGTCGAACAGGGCAAGTCGCTGTTCCAGATCGCGCCTTTGGATGCCTACCGGGTCATACTTCAGGTCGAAGAACGGGATATCGCGCCCGTGCAGCTCGGCCAGCATGGGGAGCTGACCCTCTCCGGCATCCCGAACGAGCACATGGACTTCACGGTCGAGCAGATTACCCCCGTCTCCACTCCGCAGGAGGGACGTAATTATTTTCGTGTAGAAGCGCGCCTGCAAAGCCCCACTGATCGGGTGCGCCCGGGCATGGAGGGCGTGGGAAAGGTCGTCGTGGGCGAGCGCAAACTGATCTGGATCTGGACACATACCCTCGTCGACTGGCTGCGCCTCTCGGCCTGGAAGTGGCTTCCGTAGACAACTCCCATGAACGCGCCTCTGATCAGCAGCTGGTGGTACCGTGTCGCCGCGCGCAAGCCGAAGCTGCGCGCCCACGCGCGGCTTCATCGGCATCGTTACCGCGGCGAGGTATGGTATCTGCTGCAGGATCCGGCTTCCTCTCGCGTCCATCGGTTTACGCCCGCGGCGCGCCTGATCATCGCGCTGATGGATGGGGAGCGGACCGTTTCCGATCTATGGGAGATTGCCAACAGACGCCTGGGCGAGAATGCGCCGACCCAGGATGAAATGATTCAATTGCTCGGGCAGCTGCACGCGGCCGACTTGCTGCAAGCCGACGTCACTCCAGATGTGGCCGAGCTGTTCGCCCGAGGCGAACGCGAGGACAAGGCGCGCCATCGTCGATCCTATGCCAATCCCATGGCGATCCGCATCCCGCTATGGGATCCCGACAGGTTTTTAAATCATTTCAAAGGGTTGTTCGGGTGGCTCTGGGGTCGGTGGGGCGCGATGCTGTGGCTCGCCGTCGTGCTGCCGGCGATCCTCTTGATATCGCCGCATTGGCCCGACCTGAGCAACAACTTCTCCGACCGCGTGCTGGCTGTCGACAATCTGTTCTCGCTGTACCTCGTCTTTCCGCTGATCAAGATGCTGCACGAGCTCGGACACGCGACGGCGACGAAAGCCGGCGGCGGGGAGGTGCACGATCTGGGCATCATTGTGCTGGTCCTGCTGCCGGTACCTTACGTCGAGGCTTCTGCATCCACTGTCTTCAAATCGAAGTACAAGCGGGCCCAGGTCGGAGCGGCCGGGGTGGCTGTCGAGCTGTTTGTCGCTGCTTTGGCATTCTATGCCTGGCTCTTGGTCGAGCCTGGGCTGGTGCGCGCCATCCTCTTCAACGTGATGCTGATCGCCAGCGTTTCCACGCTTCTCTTCAACGGCAATCCGCTGTTGCGCTACGACGCGTATTACATTCTGGCCGATCTCATCGAGATTCCGAATCTCGCGGTACGCTCATCGCGCTATTGGGGCTACCTGGTGGAACGGTACGTGCTGGGAGTCTCCGAGGCCGAGCCGCCGGACGCCTCGCGCGCCGAGAAAGCGTGGTTCCTCTTCTACGGCCTGGCCTCGACCGTCTACAGGATACTGGTGACGGTAGTGATCGCGCTGTTCATTGCCGGGCGGTTCTTCATCATCGGCGTGTTGTTGGCCATATGGGCCGTCGCCGCAATGGCGCTGTTCCCAATCATCAAGGCGATTCGACATCTGACCGGCAATCCCCGATTGCGCAAGCACCGCTCACGGGCGATTGCCGTGACGGGGAGCCTTGTGCTCGCGTTCGCCGGCTTTTTGCTCATGGTTCCGGTGCCCTATCACTCGCATGCCGAGGGCGTGCTATGGCTGCCCGAGCAGGCGATGGTGCGCGCCAATGCAAATGGCTTTGTCGACAGCTTTCTGGTCCAGCCGGGAAAGCGCGTCGCCAAGGGCGAAGCGCTTGTGCAGTCCTATAATCCGGCGCTGAATGCGCAGGTGCGGGAGAGCGAAGCCAAGGTTGCGGAACTCCAAGGTGAATACGTCGCCATGTTCGCGACGGACCGCGCCAAGGCTCAGGTTGTTCGCGATAAGCTCGACGGTGAGCAAGCGAGACTCGCGTTGGCACGCGAGCGGACAGCCGAGCTGGTCGGGCGCGCTAATACCGATGGCGTTTTCGTCGTGCCGCAGATGGTCGATTTGCCCGGCCGCTATTTTCGCAAGGGCGATCTGCTGGGTTACGTCATTGGCGCGGCGCGGCCGTTTGCCCGGGTCGTGATTACGCAGGACGCGGCCGACAAGGTCCGGGTCGCAACGGATCATGTTCGGGTACGCCTCGTGGATCAGCCGGACACCGTGTTGGAAGGCAGAATTTCACGCGAGGTACCCGCGGGCGACGAATACCTTCCAAGCCCCGCGCTGGCCGCGGAGGGCGGCGGCGAGATCGCGACCGACCCGCGCGATACCAAGGGCCCCAAGGCGCTGCAGCGCATGTTCCAGCTCGATGTCGAGCTCGAAGGAACGGGTGCGATGGACCATTTTGGCCAGCGAGTCTTCGTGAGATTCGAGCACAAGATGGAACCGCTTTCCGTGCAGTGGTATCGCAGCATCCGGCTGCTCTTCCTGTCGAGCTTCAATGTCTAGAGCGCTCATCGAGGCGGCGGTCGAGCTTGCGCCGGGCCGGCCCTATGCTGAACGGTCGGAACCGGAACCGGGCTTTCACGACCGCGCGGCAGAATTCTTGCTGGCGACCGTGTTCAGGCCGGCTTGCGACAGGTTCCGTAATCCCAACCGGTCGCTGCAGCGGATCGTGCAGCTCGTGCAACGGCACGAGGCTTCTTTGCGCAAGGCTGCTGACGGCGAGTTGGAAACCATGGCGCGTGGCATGCGGCTGCGGCTGCGCCGGCAGGGGTTTGTGCCGGATCTCGTCGGGGAGTGCTTTGCGCTGGTGCGCGAGGCGGCGGCGCGGACCATCGGCCAGCGCCATTACGATCCCCAGCTGATGGCCGGATGGGCCCTGCTGCAGGGCAAGCTCATCGAGATGGAGACCGGCGAAGGAAAGACGATGGCCGCGACCCTGCCCGCGAGCACCGCCGCGCTGGCGGGCTACCCGGTGCACATCATCACGGTCAACGACTACCTGGCCGGGCGCGATGCCGAGGAAATGGGCCCGCTGTACCGCTTCCTGGGTTTGAGCGTCGGCACCGTGGTGCAGGGCATGCTGCGGCCCGAACGCCGACAGGCGTATGGGAAATCGGTGACCTACTGCACAAACAAGGAGCTGGCGTTCGACTACCTGCGCGACAAGGTCGCACTCACGCACCGAGGCAGCAGGCTTCACCTGTCGCTTGAAAAACTGAGAAGCAACGCCTGCCGAGACGAGGAGTTGGTGCTGCGCGGTCTTTATTTTGGCATCGTCGACGAGGCGGACAGCGTCTTCATCGACGAGGCGCGCACGCCGTTGATCCTTTCGTCAATGACAGGCTCGACCGAGGAAAAAGAGCAATGCCAGCGGGCGCTGGAATTCGCGCGCTGCCTTAGTCCCGCAGCGGATTACATGACCGATCTGGCGGAACGAAGCATCTCGCTGACGCCTGCCGGTCGGGACAAGGTGGGGGAGCTCGCCACCGGGCGCGAGGGCGTATGGACGTCCGTTCGCGCCCGCGAAGAGCTGGTGACGCAGGCGCTGAATGCGTTGGTTCTTTTCCAATGCGACCAACATTATGTCGTCAGCGACGGCAAGGTGGAGATCGTGGACGAGTCGACCGGTCGGGTAATGCCGGACCGATCATGGGAGCGAGGCCTGCACCAGCTCATCGAGGTGAAGGAACATTGCGAACCAACCGAGCGACGCGAGACGCTCGCCCGTCTGACCTACCAGCGCCTGTTCCGACGTTACCTCCGGCTGGCGGGAATGACCGGCACCGCGCGGGAAGTCGCGCGCGAGATCAGGTCGGTTTACGACCTCGACGTGGTGCGTATCCCATTGCACAGGCCGTCGCGGCGCAGCTACAGCCCTGTGCGGGTGTGTGCCACCCGCGGGCAAAAATGGCGCGAAGTCGCTGATGCCGTCGAGCGCATGTCGATTGCCGGAGGCCGTCCGGTGTTGATTGGAACACGGTCGGTGCGAGCCTCGGAGGAGATCAGCGCTGTCTTGAGCGAACGCAGGATCGAGCATGCGCTGCTCAATGCCAAGCAGGACAAGGCGGAAGCCGACGTCATTGCTCTCGCGGGACAGCCTTCGCGTGTGACGGTGGCGACGAACATGGCCGGACGCGGAACGGACATTCGCCTGGGGAAGGGCGTAGCTGATCGGGGCGGCTTGCATGTCATTCTGACGGAGTATCACGACGCGCGCCGCATCGATCGGCAATTCTTTGGCCGGTGCGCCCGACAGGGAGATCCCGGCACCTGCGAGGCGATCGTTTCGTTGGAAGATGAGATCTTCCTGGTTCATGCGCCGGCCGCGACACGGCTTGTCAGGCAACTCGCAAAGGTCAACGCCGGGTTGCGTCGCGCTCTGTACGCAGGTTTGCGAATGCTCGCGCAGTTTCGCGCCGAGAGACGCAGCACTCACGTGCGTATGCAGAATTTGAGCCATGATCGGCGTCTGGAAAAGGTGCTGGCATTCTCAGGGAGAGGGGAATGAGCCAAGTCGTATGTCGAAATGGCCATGAGGCCGGGCGAACAGAGGCGGTCAAGGCCGGCGCAGGGTCCGCTCATTCTCGCCTGAAACGGTGCTCGCCGGTCTTTCTGCTCCTGCTGGGATTGGCGGCCCCGACGGCGGCGCAAAGCCCGAAAGCCGAGACGTCGGAGTTCGACTGCCTCATACAGCCAAGGATGGTGCTCAAGCTCGGCACGTCGGTGCCGGGCCTGCTCAGCGAAGTGCTGGTGGACCGCGGCGCGACCGTCAAGAAAGGCGATATCGTCGCCCGGCTCGAGTTTGGCGTCGAGGCTGCGGCGGTGGACCTCGCCAAGGCTCACGCAAAAGACGAGTCTTCGGTACGATCTGCCCGCGTCAAGGTCGAGTACCAACGGCGCAAGGAGGACCGCGCCTCGCAACTGCGAAAGGGTGAAAACATCGCCGTGTCGGCGGCGGAGGAGGCGGAGACCTCGGCCAGGGTCGCGGAGAGCGATCTTGAAGCGGCGGAGGTCAATTTGAGATTGGCGCAGTTGGAACTGGCGCGCGCCACCGAGCTTCTCAATCAAAGGATTATTCGCAGCCCGATCAACGGCGTGGTCGTCGAGCGGACGCTCGGACCGGGCGAGTACGTGTTCGACCAGGCGCACATCATGACGGTGTCGCAAATCGACCCGCTCAACGTGGAAGTGTTTGTTCCACTGAGCCAGTTTGGCAAGATCCGCACCGGAATGTCGGCTGAGGTCTATCCGGAGGTCGGCGGCGTGTACGCAGCGACCGTTTCGGTGGTCGACCAGGTCTTCGATGCCGCCAGTGCGACCATCGGAGTGAGGCTGGAGCTGCCCAATCCCGATTACGCACTTCCCGCGGGCGTCAAGTGCCGCGTCCGCTTCCCGGGAATTGGCTGAGCAATCAAGGCGGATGACGGAGAATTTCCTTGTCCGTCGAATGGGAGCTGGCGTGACCCACGCCTGCCAGTCGCCGGTCTTCGAGTTCGGGCGAGGCGCTCTGGAGCGTCTTGGTGGGAGCGGCGCGCCAGCAACGGCGGAGGCGGTAGCATGCGCCGCAACCCCCCGTCCGCGTTGGACCTTCGTGAAGCTGCGCAAGGCGGCGCTCGCGTTTAAGGCGCTCGCCGGCCTCGCATGGACACGCGACCGCGCGGCCGTGGAGCGCGCCTTGCAGGAGGAACAGCGGAAGCGCTGATCCGACCCTCCGCACCACGACAGGACAAAGCCCGCCGACAACGGGGGGCTTTTTGTTGATTCCGATCAAGGGTATGGCCGGATCGGCAACCGGATGTTCGGCCGATCGCGAATACCGGGTCGCCACGCAACCGGAAAAGTGCTACACGTGCAGCACACGGACGGCGCAATGCGCGCCGTGATCGCCGGCTATTATAGCCCAAAATCGCCCGGTAGGCCGAAGCGGTCGCCTTTTCCGGGAGTTACAATCTCGATAATGTCTTGGGTATTGCCTTGACGGCCCGTTGACCCTGAGAAGGGGGAGCGTGTGGGCAAGACGGTTCCAATCAAGTACCGGGCCTTCCTGAGCTACAGCCACAAGGACATGTCTTGGGCCAAGTGGTTGCACACCCGCCTCGAGAGCTTCCGGATCGACAAAGACTTGGTCGGGCGGGACACGCCGCTTGGGCCGGTCCCCAACACGTTGCGACCAATTTTTCGCGACAGGGATGATTTTTCCGGCGGGCATACCCTCACCGAAGCCACGATAGCGGCACTCGATGCATCGGCGGCTCTCATTGTGCTGTGCTCGACGGTGTCAGCGGGCCGGCCTGCGGTAAATGAGGAAGTGCGCCTTTTCCGCTCGCGCCATCCCGAGCGGCCGGTAATCCCGGTCATCATCGGCGGAAGTTGGCCGGATAACTTTCCGCCCGCCTTACGCTTCGAGCTTGGGGCCGAAGGAACGATCACAGATCGCCCAATAACCATTCTTGGCCCGGACTTGCGCGAAAGCGGCGACGGCAAGAACTTGGGGCTCGCCAAGACGGTCGCCGGCCTTACCGGGCTGAGCCCCGACGATGTCTACCGCCGTGCCGAACGCGAACGGCGCAGACAAGGGCGGCGCCTCGCTGCGGTGGCTGGGGTGATCGTCATGCTGGCGGCCGTCGGCGCGGCCTTCTTCTGGCGGTCGCACGAGCAGCAGCAGACGCTCGCGGAAGTGGCCTCACTGGTCGAAAAATACAGCTTGGCCAGTCCGGCGCAGGCGGCCACGCCTGGTGCGCGGGAGAGCCTCACCGAGGCGATCACCGCGATTGCGGAAGGCGCCGCGACCGATCCGCGGTACGCTAGGGCATTGGAGCTTCTCAAGGAAGGCAAGCCCGCGGAGGCGGAGCCGCTGTTGAAAGCGGTGGCCGAAGACAAAGCGAAACGTGCCGACAAGGATGCCAAGGATGCGGCGGCGGCATATCGAAATTTGGCCTCGATCGCCACAGTGTCTGATCGCGGACGAGCGCGCGAATATTATGCCGAAGCGGCACGGCTCGATCCTACTAACCTTTGGGGCATGGTCCAAAACGGCTGGTTTCAGGAGCTGGCCGACCAGCATGAGGCAGCGCAGGCTGCCTTTTCCCGCGTGATCGCGGCAGCAAAACCCGGCATGGATGATGAAAATCTTGTTTGGGCTCGGATTGGCACGGGCAACGTTCAGCGGCAGCGCGGCGACTTGAGCACGGCCCTCGCGAGCTATCAGACGGGCCTGGCCATCGCTGACCATCGGGCACAGATGGATCCTGGTAATGCCAGCTGGCAGCACGATCTATGGGTGTCATATGAGATGATCGGCAGCGTGCAGTTCGCGCAAGGCGATTTTGCGGGCGCGCTTCAATCGTATCGTAATACCCTCGCCACAGCCGAGCGGCTCGCGCAATCTGATCCCAGTAATACTGGCTGGCAGAATGATCTGACGATCTCGTACCAGACAATCGGGGATGTGCAAATCGCGCTGGGCGATCTGGCGGGCGCGCAAAAATCGTATCGCGATAGCGTCGCCATCGCAGGGCGGTTGGCGCAGTCCGATCCCGGCAATGTCGGCTGGCAGCGCCTCCTTTCGGTGTCGTACGAGAGGATCGGCAGCACGCAGATGGCGCAGCGCGACCTTGCGGGTGCCCTAAAATCATATAGCGACAGCCTCGCCATCACAGACCGGCTGGCTCAATCCGATCCCGGCAATGCCAGCGTGCAGCTTGACGTGTCCGTGTCATACAATGATCTGGGCGACGTGCAGGTCGCGCAGGGCGACCTTGCAGCCGCGCTGAAATCCTACCGCAGCAGCCTCGCCATCCGAGAACACCTGGCGCAATCCGAACCCGCCAATGGCGGCCGGCAGCGCGACCTATCGGTGTCGTACGAGAGGATTGGCAACGCGCAGGTCGCGCAGGGCGACCTTGCAGGCGCGCTTAAATCGTATCGCGACAGCGCCGCCATCTTAGAGCGATTAGCGAAATCCAATTCTGGTAATTTAGGTTGGCAGCGCGACCTGTCGGTAGTGTACGTAAGGGTCGGTGACGTTCAGATGAAGCTGGACGACTTTGCGGGCGCGCTAAAATCTTATCGTGACAGCGTCTCCATCAGAGAACGGTTGGCGCAAACCGATCCGATCTCGCAGCACGATCTCTCAGTCGTGTACGAGAAAGTGGGCGTTGTGCAGGTCGCTTTGGGCGATCTTGCCGGCGCACTGCAATCACATCGCGACGACTTGGCCATCGCCCAGCGGCTCGCGCAATCCAATCCCGGCAATGCCGGCTGGCAGCGCGACGTGTCAATCTCGTATGAGAAAGTGGGCGATGTGCAGCTCGCGCAGGGCGACCTTGCGGGCGCGCTGACCTCCTATCGCGACAGCCTCGCCATTAGAGACCACCTAGCGCAATCCGATGCCGGGAATGCCGGCTGGCAGCGCGAACTGTCGCTCGCCTACATCAAAGTGGGCGACGTGCTGATCGCTCAGGGCGACCTTCCGGGTGCGCTAAAATCCTATCGGGACAGTCTCCCCATTGCCGACCACCTTGCGCAATCCGACCCTGGCAATGGCATCTGGCAGCGAGATCTTGCAATTTCTTATTCTAGGCTTGCGAATACGTTCACCAAGAGTGGAGACAGCGCAAAAGCGCTCGATGCTGCGCGACAAGGTCAAGCCATCATGCAGCGCCTGGTGAAGCTGTCGCCCGATAACACCGGGTGGAAGCAGGACCTTGCCTGGTTCGATAAGCAGATCGCGAGCCTCTCACAGTGACGTTGGTGATCGGGCGCACGGTATCGCCACTCTCTGCTGGACCGGTCTCCTGGTTTTACAGCGCCGTAAAATGCCTTTAGGTCCCGTGAAGCCAAATATCGATCCCGGCGGAAGCGTCGGCCTGCATGTTGGGAATGAACGCAGCGTAAGTTGAGAGCGTGATCGCGACACTCGCGTGGCCTGCCCGCTCGCTGACGATCTTGACGTGCACTCCGTCCATCAGTTGGTGCGAGATGTGAGTATGGCGCAGACCCTTTAGAGTGATACGCCGAACGCCTGCTGCCTTGATCAATCGATCGCATTCCGCTCCGAGAGCCGTTTTGCGAGGAATGCCTTGGCGCGTGCTGGAATAATTGCGTTGCGGGGCTGGAGCCTGCGCCGGAGGAGCCGACGCGGCATTGGCGTCCGACCCCTCGCGCAAAAACTCAGGAATGGGTATGCTATCCGCGCATTAATCCAGGCTGGGGGTGTGGAATGCTGGGCAATGCGCACGGCACTTGCCGCAGGATTTCTGGTTCTGCTGGTGGCCATAACGGATGCCACCTTCGCCGGACCTTTCGATGATGGCTTCCGGGCCTTTGCACGCCACGACTATGCCGCGGCAATACGCATCTTTCAGCCGCTGGCCGAAGAGGGTGATGCTCGCGCCGCGTTCTACCTCGGTTACATGTATGACCAGGGGTTAGCCCCGGAGGAGAGCTCCGGTCAGGCAGCAGTATGGTTTCGAAAAGCTGCCGAGCAGGGCGACGCCGTCTCTCAAGCCACCCTCGGGTATATGTACTCCGCTGGCGATGGCGTACCGCAGAATTACGCCGAAGCAATGAAGTGGTCGCTATTGGCCGCGAAGCAAGACGATCCCGGCGCGCAGTATCGAATTGGAACGTTTTACGAGGCGGGCTTCGGCGCGCCCAAAAACCCCATCCTGGCATACATGTGGTTCAGCCTGTCTGCGCGTGACCGAATTTATGGAGTGTTGGCGGCACGTCACATGGGTGCGCTCGCGCTGGCCCCATCGGAGATCGACCAGGCGCGCAGCCTGGCGCAGCAGTGCGCACAGTCAAATTATGAAATATGCAAAACCCCACAGGTTCAGGATTTCCGTACAAAGGGCACAGGTGACAAGGCAGACTTGCCGCAATCCGTCGTCTCAGACGAGAGTTCCGCTAAAAATAATCCGCGGCACGTTCGCTGTACCGGTCGAAATAGACGGCACCCTAAGCGGTGCTTCTGATATGGCGCGGTCGGCTAGGCGCTTGTGGTTCGCGCGGCTTGCGCGAGCTATTGACCGAGACGACGTAAGGCGGATCAACGGTTGGAGGGTTGAAGCGGTGCGTCAATATGCTGTGACCCAATGCATCACGATCTGCAATGCATTGTCGTAGCTTCCACAACAGGCGACTTCCTCCTCGAATTTGTTGATCTCTGAATCGGGCACGTCGAACCGGCGCATCGCGCGGACGACCCTGCCGATAACCCCGAAGATGTCACTATCCTTGCCAGTCAGTTGAACCTCCACGTCGGGGTACCTCGGCTGCATTGGTCACCTCGCACTGACCGCCCGCCTGAAAATCTGCGCCCAAACTGTGAATTAAAACCTGGGTTGAAGTCACTCGGTGAAATACTGGAGGGGCGGCTATGTCCGGCCCTGATGTCCTTCCCGATTAAAGCCTCGAATTGCAAGCCGAAGGCAAGCGTGGCGTAATTGTTATCGCTACGGTGCAGGCGTGCGCGGAGTGGTAGATGAATACAGAAATGGAGATGGAGTTGAGGCGGCTGTATGATGAGCCGGATGCAAGTATCCTGCGGGAGTATTATCGCTGGCATGATCGGTTCAGCAGCCCTAACACCGTGGTGAGGCGCTTGCGGTTGCGATGGGCGCACCATCTCGACCGCGTCGAATTCAGGCGCGCTATGTGGGAAGTGCAGCCAGCTCTTCTTTCTGCAACAGGCTTTGCCCTATTCATTTTCTTCGTCTGGCTCAACATACTGTTGATCGACACGGGGGAGGCGAAAGTGTTCTACGTTCTCCTGGGGGCAGGATTCATGACGTGGCTAGTGGGCCGCAACTGGCTGAGATGATGCAGGCGCGCGGGGCGGCCTCCCGATTTTCACAAGGGCCCCCTGACCGCCATACCACTGCCCGGCGCGCGCTCGCTCGGTGACGGCTTCTCCCACTGGCCACGGCGGAGTCGGGCCATGTGCCTTGCCGGCCCACGGCCCCGCCGAAATTTGAAGCGCGGAGCCAAAAATACCGCCAGCCTGATTTCGACTCAGCTTAAGGCAAAACCAGTCGCTCAGCGGCATAGCTCACAGCCCCACGACCCCGCCGTTGGGCGACCCCCCACAACAAGAGGCCCCCCTAGTGCGCGCCTGCCCCCGCCACCAACGCGGGGGCTCTTTTCTCAAGCAGCCCCGCGTATGTTGCAGCGGGGCTTATTTCGCACGCGGTAGCGGGAGGCAGCGCGTCTGCAAAAAGGTAAACCCCGCTCTCAATCGGCCTTGCTCCAGCCACAGCACGATGGCCTGCTGCATCTAAACGGCTGCAAGAAGGGGGGTAGCCGATGACCTCTGCGCTTGAACGCGAACTTGACTTCCTTCTGGGCCGGTTGGCTAACGACGAGCCTCTCCCGCTTGGTCTCGACCAGAAAAAGGACGAGCCTCTCCCACTCGGTTTCGACCAAGAACATGACCGGCTCTCAAGCGAACGCTGGCTCTCAGGCAAACGTTGGCTTTCGGGCAAACGTTGGATCAAACGTCCATCCCTCGGTAAGCGAAACTCGCGCGCCCTGATCCCCTACTTGGTCACGGCCAGCTACCTGATTCCGTTCTGCGTCGGTGTTGCCGTCACCTTGGCGTGGCAGTCCTACGGCACGCCTTCTACCGATCAGGAACTCGCCGCCGTGCGGCAAAGCGTGGACCAAGTACGGCAAAGCGTGGACCAACTTACCGCCAAGGTTCAGCAGATTTCGGGTGACATCGCCGCGCAGCAGGCCATCCTTCGCAGGGTCTCAGCGCCTCCGCCCCCTGCGGCGCCTGCGCTGCGACGCGGCAACTGATTACTGGCTGCGCATCAACCAGCCGCCCTGCATCCGACGGCGGGCTTTTTTTCATGTGGATGTTCTGTGACTTTCTACACCATTGCACCGATCGGCTTTATCGACTTCGCGGCGGCTTGAAGCCGA
>Ga0126381_100004531_pt1 | contig 15141 bp, 9 predicted proteins | sample PanSoiMetPlot_28_FD_96465 | JGI IMG/M metagenome (GOLD analysis project Ga0126381, IMG submission 96465) | Tropical forest soil microbial communities from Panama - MetaG Plot_28 | ecosystem: Environmental > Terrestrial > Soil > Tropical forest > Bulk soil | place: Panama | collected 2016-02-17
CGCGCGTACCGCGCCCGGTGTGGTGGACCGTGCTGGTCACGGCCTCCCCGGTGGTCGCGCTGCCGCTCGCGGTCGGCGGGGACGACCTGCCGGTGCTGGGGCTGATCTGCCTCGGCCTGGCCCTGGCCGGCCGCGCCCTGGCCGCCCCGGCCCTGGCCGACCGGACAGCGCGGGATCGCTGGCCCTGGGTGGCCGGGGCGGGGCTGGCCATTGGCCTGGCCGCGGCGATGAAGGCGACGGCCTGGCCCGCCGTGCCGGTGCTGGCCATGCTGTTCGCCGCCCGCCGCGGCTGGCGCGCCGCCGGCTGGTTCACCGCGGCGGTGCTCGGCGCGGGCCTGGTCACCGACGGTGTCGCCGTGGCCGCGCATCCGGCCGCCGTGGTGGTCAACACCGTGCTGTACCCGCTCGGCCTGGCCAAGGCGGCAAGCCCGGCGGCGAGCATGCTGCCCGGCCACCTGCTCGCCAGCTTCGGGACCTGGGGTCACTGGACCGCGCTCGCGCTGATGGCGCTGGCCGGGACGGGGGTCGGCCTCTGGCTGATCATCCGCCCGCCTCGGGACGCCCGCGGCGCGGGCTGGCGGCTCGCCCTCGGCCTGGCGCTGCTGTTCGTGCTGGCGCCCGCCAGCCGGGTCGGCTACTTCGTGTACCCACTGGGCCTGGCCGCCTGGCTGCTGCTGTCCCGGTGGCCGGGGCTGCGAGTGATCTCTCAGCCGATCCAGAACCGGAGTACCGCGGTGCCGCTGGCCCCGGGCACGACCGGGTCCAGTACTCCGCCGCACGACTCGATGACGGCGCGCGAGCCGATGTTGTCTTGATCGCAGATGACCAGCACCCGGTCCACCCCGGCCGCCCGCGCGATGATCAGGCTCTGCCGGAGGATCTCGGTGGCGTAGCCCCGCCGGCGGTGCTGGGGCAGGACGCCGTAGCCGATGTGGCCGCCCCGCTCGGTGAGATGCGCGTTGAGCGTGAACCGGACCGATGTCCGGCCCACGATCTCCCCCGCCACGTCGGCGACCAGGAAGGTGCCCGGCACATGGCCCGCGGGCAGGCCAACCCCGTGCCGGTGACCCTCTTGCTCCTTGAGGTAACTGGCCCACGGCTTTCCCGGCCGGTACCCCAGGCCGAACTTGAAGCCCTCGGCGGCCATGGCACGGTGCCCGGCGATGAACGCCGCCTCGTCATCGTCGCTCAGCGGCCGCAGCCGCAGCGCCCGCGCGCGCGGCGGGACCCCGGCGTTATCCCTGCTCCCGGCGTTCCGCATGACCTTGGCGGGCACCGTGCCAGGCTAACCTCGGACGACCAGGAAACTCACCTGAGTTTTCGCGGGCCACGGGGAGGAGCAGCCATGCTTGTCGCGTTCTCGGTCACCCCGCTCGGCGTCGGCGACGCTGTCGGGGAGTACGTCGCAGACGCGGTGCGCGTCGTGCGTGACAGCGGGCTGCCGAACCACACCGACGCGATGTTCACCACGGTCGAGGGCGACTGGGACGAGGTGATGGCCGTGGTCAAGCGGGCCGTCGACGCGGTTGCCGCGAAGGCGCCCCGGGTCAGCGTGGTGCTCAAGGCCGACATCCGCCCCGGCGCGGGCGGCGCGCTCACCGCCAAGGTGGAAAGCCTGGAGCGCCACCTGGGCGGTTAGCCGGGTGAGCCAGCGAAACCAGCCCCGCGAGCTGGCGGGACGTCCTCGACCAGCGCAGCCAGCCCGGCCTCGTCGAGTAGGTCCGCGGGCCGCAGCGTCCGGTCGTGCCGCACGTAGTAGAAACCTGCCCTGACCCGGGCCAGCGGCACGCCGGCCAGCCGGGCCCAGGCCACCCGGTAAGCGGCAAGCTGCACCGACGCGGCCCGCAGGTCGGCGGACGAGGCCGGCGGTTCCCCGGTCTTCCAGTCGACCACGTCGTAGTCCCCGCTGACCGGGTCCGCGAACACGGCGTCGATCCGCCCGCGGACCGTCCGCCCCGCGACCAGCGTTTCGAACGGCACCTCCACGTCCACCGGCCACCGGTCGCCCCACTCCCCCGCCTCGAACCGCTCCCGGAGCACGGCAAGGTCCGCGTCGTCGGGGTCGTCGGCCGGGTCATCGGCCGCCCCGAGCAGGTCGGTCGGGTCGATCAGCCGCTGCTGCCCGAACCGCTGCTCCAGCCACCGGTGGAACGCGGTGCCCCGGCGGGCCTGCGGAACCGGCGGGCGGGGCATCGGCCGGCGGATCTGCTGGGCCAGCCGGTCCGGGTCGGCGGCCATCGTCACGAGCGACGACACCGACAGCTGCCCGGGAAGCGGGACCGCGTTCTGCGCACCGGCCCGCCGCTGGGATAGCTCGGCGAGCAGCAGGCTCGTGTCCCGGGCCCACGCGCGGGCCAGCGCCTGGTCCGGTTCGCTCAGCTCACCACCGTCGTCCCCGCCATCCCCGTCGTCCCCCGCCCCGGCGCCGCCCTCGCCGGCCAGCCGGGCTAGCTCGCGTTCCACCATCGTGGCCGCCTCCCGGACGGCCACCTGCCGCGGGGTGTCGGCGACCTCGGGCCAGGACACGACGGGAGGGTCGGCCAGCGCCGGGTTCTGCGCGTCCTCGTCCGGGGGCGGCGCCCAGTGCGCCACCGTGCCCGCCCCGCCCGCGCACGCGGCGCGGACCTCTTCCAGGAACAGCGACGGGCCGAGCGGCGACGCGGCCTCCCCCCACCAGTAGCCGCAGCAGGCAACCCAGTACGCGGCCCGGGTCACCGCCACGTAGGCGAGCCGCCGCTCCTCAGCCAGCTCCCGGGCCGAGCACGCGGCGGTGAACGCATCCCGCGACGCCTCCGTCAAGTCCCGCAGCACCGGCAGGTCTTCGGCATCGCCGCGCAGGCCGAACGGGAGCAGCCGGGGGTTCTCGGTCCACCGGGTGGTGACCCTGGGCTTGGCGGGAAACACCGAGGCCCGCGGGCCGGCGGCGAGCCCCGGCACCACCACGGCGGACCATTGCAGGCCCTTGGCGGCGTGCACGGTGGTGAGCGTGACGGCGTTCGCCCCGCTCGGCTGACCGGACTCCAGGCCGAACTCCTCCGCTTCCGCGGCGGTCAGGTAGGCGAGGAACGCGCCGAGCGTGGGCTCCTCCTCGTCGTCGGCGAAGGCCGCCGCCGCGTCCGCGAAGGCGTCCAGGTCGGCGCGGGCCACGGTGGGGTCGCGCCATGGTTGCGCCGCCACCTCGATGTCCAGGCCCAGCGTCCGCTCCACCTCCCCGACCAGGTCGGGCAGCGGCCGGCTGACGTGCGCGCGCAGCGCCCGCAGTTCCGCGGCGAGCGCGCTGAGCCGCTGGTACGCCTTGGCCGAGTAGGCGCCCCGGTCCCCCAGGTCGTCCAGCGCCTCCACGAGGCTGCCCGGCACCGCGGTCAGATCCGTGACCGCCTGCGCCAGGGCGTCATTTTCCTGAGATACGCCGGTACCCTCATCCCTGGTCCCCGCAGCCTCTCCGCGGGGGCCGGCCTGGTGCTCCGCGGGGTCGTGGCCCGCCTGGCTGCCGTCACGCTGCGCCGCGCCGGGGCCGTCCTGCTCGCGCTGCTCGCGGGCCAGCTCCCGGGCGCGCCTGCCGAGGGCGACGAGGTCCCGCGGCCCGATCCGCCACCGCGGCCCGGTGAGCAGCCTGGCCACGGAGGCGGACGCGCCCGGGTCGTGCAGCGCCCGCAGGGTGGCGACGACGTCCGCGACCTCGGGCACGGTAAGCAGCCCGCCCAGCCCGACCACCTCGACCGGGACCCCTTGCGCCTCGATCGCCGCGCGCAGCAGCGGGAACTGGGAGCGCTTGCGGCAGAGCACGGCGATGTCGGACGGCTGGACCGACAGCCGCTCCCAGGGCTCGCCGTCCGGGGCGATGCCCGCGGGCAGGCTGAGCAGTTCTGCGACCTGTTCGCCCACCCAGCGCGCTTCCGCGGCGGCGGTCTCCACCAGCGCGCACACCACCGAGCCGCGCCCGGCCCGGCCCGGCGGCGCCACCAGCCGGGGCACCTGCGCGACCTGTTCCCGCAGGTCCCGCTGGATCGCGGCGGCGACGTCGAGGACCCGCCCGGTGTTGCGGAAGCTGGTCGCGAGCTGAGCGACCGTGGCCGGGCGGGCGCCGACGGGGAACTCGCGGGCGAACCGGGCGAGGTTGCCCGCGCTGGCCCCGCGCCAGCCGTAGATGGACTGGCACGGGTCGCCCACGGCGGTCACCGGGTGACCCCCGCCGAACAGCGCCCGCAGCAGCACCAGCTGGGCGTGGCTGGTGTCTTGGAACTCGTCCAGAAGCACCACCTGGTACCTGGCGCGTTCGATCGCGCCCACCTCGCGGTGCCGGGTTGCGATCCGGGCGGCCAGCGTCACCTGGTCGCCGTAGTCGATCACTTCCCTCGCCGCCTTGGCCGCGACGTAGCCCGCCACGAGCGGTAGCAGCTGCTCCCGGGTGCGCTGGCAGTCCAGGGTCTTGCGGACGACGCTGGGCATGCGGCCGGGCAGCGCCCGCGCCGCCGCCTCCAGCCAGTCGCCGATCTGGTAGAGGTCGCCGGGGCCACTGAGGTGCTCGGCGAGTTCCCCGGCGAGGTCGAGCACGGCGGCGGTCACCGTCTGCGGTGACCAGTGCACCGCGTCCATCGGCCCGGCGTAGGCGGCCACCACGCGCGCGGCCATCTGCCAGGCGACCGCCGGGGTGATCAGGCGAACCGTAGGCTCCAGTGCCTCCCGGAGCGCGTGGTCGGCGACGAGCCGGGCGGCGTAGGAGTGGTAGGTGGACACGATCGGCTCGCCGTCGAGCAGGTCGCCGCCGGCCGCCTGGCTTGCGGCCTGCCCGGCCGCAGCGACGCCGTCGGCCACACGACCCGGTAGCCGGCCGTCCAGGGTGCCGAGCACGGCGCCGCTGGCCAGATCGGCCGCCGCGCGGCTGCCCAGCCGGCCGGCCGCGGGGCCGCCACCCAGTTCGTGCACGCGGCTGCCCAGCAAGCCGTCCGCAAGGTCGTCGTCGGCCCCGCCCCTCGTGGCCGCGCTGTCGGTCAGCGGGCCGGCCGGCGCCGGAACGCCTCCGGTGACGTCGAGGCCAGCCCGGCGCAGCCCGGCGAGCCTGACGCGGACCCGCTGCCCCAGTTCGGCCGCTGCCTTGCGGGTGAAGGTGAGGCCCAGGACCCGTTCTGGCCGCACCATGCCGTTGGCGACCAGCCAGACCAGCCGGGCGGCCATCGTCTCGCTCTTGCCCGACCCCGCGCCGGCGATGACCGCGAGCGGTTCCAGCGGCGCGGCGATCACCTCGGCCTGCTCCGCCGTGGGCTCGGGCAGCCCGAGCAGCCGCGCCAGGTGCCCGGGCTCGTAGCGGACGGCCGGTGCGCTCACGGTGTTACCTGCTGGCCGTCGGGGTGCACCGGGCAGCAGGTACGGACCGGGCAGTTCCGGCACCCGGGGTTCAGCCGCGCCTCGAACAGCGGCCCGGCCATGCCCGCCGCCACCGTCTCGACCAGGTCCCGCGCCCAGCCGGGCTCCGCGTCATCGGGCAGCGCCCGTTGTTGCTGAATTCGCACGCGGGCGGACAGGCTCGCGTTGCCCACCTGGATCAGCTCGGCGCCGCCGGGCTCGGTCAGGCCGAACCGCTCGAACGCCCCGAGCAGCACGGCGAGCTGGTACACGCCGAGCTGCGGGTGCCGGTCCAGGTCCGCGGTGGGCACCGGGGTGGACCCGGTCTTGAGGTCGACGATGATGGCACGCCCGTCGGGACCCCGCTCCAGCCGGTCCACCTGGCCGATGATCTCCACCCCTCCCACCTGCGCGCGCAGCGGCTGCTCCACCGCAACCAGGTCGCGCGAGTTACTGGCGTGCCAGGCGAGGAACTTGTTCACCATGAGCCGGGCCCGCTCGCGCTCCTTCTCGCTGTACCACGGGCTGCCGAAGTCCAGGTGGTGCCAGATCTCATCGATCCGGTCACTGATCAGCGCCTCGCCGGCCCCGGTGGCGGCGAGCACCGCGGCGGCGTGGATGAGGATGCCGAAGTGACGGATCACGTCCGAGGATCCCGCCCCGGCGGCGGTCTCCAGCAGCCACCGCAGCCCGCACTTGTGGAACTTCTCGACCTGGGACGGCGACAGCCGCATCAGCAGCCCGCCCGCCGCGGCGCGAATCGGGCCGGGATCGGACAGCTCGGTGAGCTGGTACCAGTGTCCCGGGTGGGCGCCCCGGACCCCGGCGCCGGCCAGCCGGGCAAGCTGGGCCGCGGCCGCCCGGCGCATCGCGGGCGGGCAGGCCGGGTCGGCGGCGGCCCGCCGCAGGTCTGCGGTGAGTGCGGGCAGCGACAGCCACCGGGGGGTGGCCCCGGCCACGTCCTCGATCTCGATGTTGTCGCCGGCCAGTTCGGCCAGGAACCGGGACGGCCGCTCCTGGCTGTCGTCGCTGCCCGACGCGGTCACCACCAGGTGGCGGCGGGCGCGGGTGACCGCGACGTAGAACAGCCGGCGCTCCTCGTTGAGCAGCTTGGCCGCCAGGGCGGCGGCGATGGCGTCGGTGCCGGTGCCTGGCACCAGCACTCCCGCGGCCGCGTCCATGAGCTCGTCCATGCCGAGCAGGGACGAGCGCATCCGCAGGTCGGGCCAGATGCCTTCCTGCACTCCGGCGACGACGACGATGTCCCACTCCAGGCCCTTCGCCCGGTGCGCGGTCAGGATGCGGACGGCATCGCCTTCCGGGGCGCGGCCCGCAAGGGTGTCCCCCGCGATCTCCTGGCCGGACATGCTGTCGAGGAAGAGCGAGGGCGACCCGGGCGGCAGCCGGACGACGAACCGGGCCGCGGCGTCAAACAGCGCGCACACCGCGTCGAGGTCACGGTCGGCCGCGGCGCCGCGGGAGCCGCCCGCGGCCGACACCGCCTGCCACGCGTCGGCCAGGCCGGAGGAGTCCCACACCGCCCAGAGCACGTCGTGGGCGTTGCCGTCCTGCGCGGTCTCGCGGGCCAGCGCCAGCAGGTCAGCCACCCCGCGCGCGGCGTCCGCCGCGGGACCGCCGATCAGCGTCAGCTCACGCGGGTCGGCCAGCACGGCGGCCAGCGGCTGGGGCGGCGGGTCCTCACCCGCTTCGCGGGCGGCGGCCCGCAGTGCCCGGCGGAGCCGGCGCAGCCCCAGCGCGTCCGTGCCGCCGAGCGGGCCGGCGAGCAGTTCTACCGCCGCCTCCTCGTCCAGGGCGTCGGGGTGCAGGGCGCACCGGAGCAACAGCAGCAGCGGCCGCACCCCTGGTTCGGCTTCCAGCGGTAGTTCATCGCCGGCGATGACCGAGGGCACGCCGGTGGCGGCCAGCGCCCGGCGCAACAGCGGCACCTGCCCGATGACCGACCGGACCAGGACCGCCATCGACGACCAGGGCACGCCGTCGTGCAGGTGGGCCCGGCGGAGCGCATCGGCCACCACGGTGGCTTCCTGGCTGGCGCTGGCGGCGATGACGACCCGGAGCGTCCCGGCGGGTACCGACGGCAGCGGCCGCAGATCACGATGGCCGCCCGGCGGCCGGGCGCTGCCTGGCGGCCGGGCACTGCCCCGCGGGCCGGCCTCCGGCTCCGTCGCGGCCTGCCCCCGGGCGGCTGGCCTCGGTGCGGGCAGGCCCGGCGCGGCGGGCGGGGCCGGCAGCCTCGCCGCGATCCGGCGCGACGCCGCGAGCAGGGCCGGCCCGCTGCGCCGGCAGGTACCCAGGGCAATGATCCGCGCGGGCTGGTCGTCCGGCGTGCGGAACCGGTCGGGGAAACGCATGATCGCGCTCACGTCCGCACCGCGGAAGGCGTAGATCGCCTGATCCGGGTCGCCGACCACGATCAGTTCCCGGCCGTCGCCGGCCAGGGCGTGCAGCAGCGCCTCCTGTGCCGGGTCGGTGTCCTGGTATTCGTCCACCAGGACCACGTCGTACGCTTTCCGCTCGCGCTCGCGGACCGCATCGCGGGACAACAGCGCCGCGGCGATCCTGACGATCTCCGCGTAGTCGTAGGCGGGAACCGGCGCCAGGTCGAACCGGGCGGCGTACCGGTCGAGGAAAGCCCCCGCGGCCACCCAGTCGTCCCGGTCCCGCTGCTGGCCCAGCCGGGCCAGCCTGCGCCCGTCGAATCCACGTTCGGCCCCGCGGAGCAGGAAGTCCCGCAGTTCTGTGGCGAATCCCCGGGTGCCGAGCGCGGGCCGCAGCCGCTCCGGCCAGCGGGCGCCGCCGTCCTCGGCCTCGCCGCGTAGCAGCCGGCGCACCTCCAGCAACTGTTCCGGGCCGGACAACAGGGTCGGCGGCTCGTCTCCGGCCAGGGTGAACTCGCGGCGCACCAGCGCGTAGGCGTAACTGTGGAAGGTCAGCGCCAGCGGCTCCCGGGTGGTGCGGCCCAGGCGGGCGGTGATCCGCTGGCGCAATTCCTCCGCGGCCTTGCGGCTGAATGTCAGGACCAGCACCCGGTCCGGGTCGACGCCGCGCCGGGTAATCCGGTCCGCCACGGCCTCCACGATCGCGGTGGTCTTCCCGGTGCCGGGACCGGCGAGAACGAGCAAAGGCAGCCCTTCGTGGTCCACGACCGCCTGCTGTGCCGCGTCGAGGACGGGGGCCCCGGCCGCCCGCGCGGGCGGGCGGACGAGGTGATAGGCCAGGGAATGCTCGGTCATGTCAATAACGCATTCCAGCAGACGCCTCTGACAACGCGCGCTGCTTTGACGCTCTCACGCCGGCGTGGCGGCGAAAAGGCATCCCAGAAAGGAAACGGCCGCCGCGCCCTTTCGCGGGACAACGCAGCCTGCCGCCGCGAACGGTGTCACGGATCGGCGGTCCATCCAGCGACGTGGCGGCTGGCCTGACCGCCCCGGCCGGTTATCCGGCTGGTCTCCGGCTCGAAGGGCTTGGATACGCTGCCCGTGGTGGCAGTTGAGTAGGGAGCACGGCATGGCGAAACGGGTCCTCCTTCTGGGGGTGCGGGCAGATCTGCTGGAGGGCGTGATGCGGGAGCTTCGAGGCGAGGGTGTGGAGTTCCTGGACGGCACCGGCGTGAGTGATGTGGAGCCGGCGTTTCGCCAGGCAGACATCGATCACGTGGTCATCGGCGGGGGCCTGGACCCGGAGGACCGCGCGGCTATCGTCCGGCAGGTGTTCCGGTCCAGCGACCGGGCCACCGTGCACATGAAAGACCAGATGTCAGGGCCAGAGGGGTTGCTGCCGTTCGTGCGGGCGGTGCTGGCCGGGCTCGGCGGCTACGACCCCCAGCAATCGCCCAACGCGATCTTGCGGGCGCAGCAGGCAAGCCCGGACGATCGGTGAACACGGTGCCCGCGGGCAGAGCCTTGCGGGGGCGCGCCGAGCCGTTCTCGGTGGCCGTGGATGCGGCGGTGATTGATGATCTGCGGGCACGGATCCGCAGGACCCGGCTGCCGGAGCCGGCGCCGGGCGAGCCGTGGGCGCAGGGCACCGACCGGGAGTGGCTGGAAGGGTTGCTCGGATACTGGGCCGATGGGTTTGACTGGCGGGCGGCGGAACGTCACCTGAACGGCTTCGCGCACTACCGGGCTCTGATCGGTGACGCGCAGGTTCATTTCGTGCACGAGCGGGCGCGCCGCGGCGGCGGGATCCCGCTGGTACTGGGGCATGGCTGGCCCAGCTGTTTTGCCGAGCTGCTGCCGCTGGTACCGCTGCTCACCGATCCGGGCGGGCACGGCATCGAGGGCCCGGCGTTTGACGTGGTGATTCCCTCCCTGCCCGGCTACGCGTTCTCCCCACGGCCCGCAGTCGCGGGCGGGGTGACCTATCGTTACGTGGCCGGACTGTGGCATGCCCTGATGCGCGGCCTCGGTTATGACCGGTACGCCGCGGGCGGCGGGGACTTCGGGTCCGGGATCGCCACGTTCATGGCCCTCGATGATCCCGGGCCGCTGATCGGGCTGCACCTGACCAACCTGGAACTCACCCCCTACACCGGGCCAGGCTCCCGCCCGCTATCCGCGGCCGAGCGCGCCTGCCTGGACCAGGCCGCCGTATGGGACCAGGCCGAACGCGGCTACACCGCGATCCAGTCCACCAAGCCGCAAACCCTCGGCTACGCGCTGAACGACTCCCCGGCCGGGCTGGCCGCCTGGATCTTCGAGAAGTGGCGTTCCTGGAGCGACTGCGGCGGCAACCTGGAAACCCGGTTTTCGACAGACTTCTTGCTGACCGTGGCCACCTTGTACTGGGTCACCGGCACCATCACCTCCTCGATGCGCGACTACCACGACAACCGCCGCTGGCAGGGCGAACCGCGGCTCGGCCCAGCCGATGTCGTCCACGTGCCGACCGCGGTCGCGGCCTTTCCGCACATGCTCGTCCCCGAAGGCGAGCCACCGAAAGAGTGGGCCGAACGGCTGTATGACATCCGCCGCTGGACGGTGATGCCCCGCGGCGGCCACTTCGCCCCCGCCGAGGAACCCGAACTCGTCGCGCGCGACATCGCAGCCTTCTTCGCCACCCTGAGCCGGTAGGCACCGCAGGCCCACCGGCAGCGCCGAAGATCAGTTCTGGTCCTGCGGCTGGGGGTCACCCGGGGCCCGGCTGTCGACCAGAGCGGGCGTAAGCGCCGAGCCAGCCCGGATTCCGCGCGTGACAGGTGCCGCAGGCCGCGCGCAGGGCGGGCAGCAACCCGGCGAGGGCGCCGGTGAGCAGGTCGGCGCCAATGCGCCGGCCCAGGCTGCCTTCCCGGTTAGCCGGCTGGCGTGAGCCAGCGGGCGCGGCGCATATCCACGCCGCTGACCGCGCCGTCCCGGGTGCGGCGCAACGGGGTGCCCTCTTCCAGATAACGGGCTAGGGCTTCCCGCTCGTGACCGGCCAGGAAGGAGCCGTCGGCGTGGATCACCCGCCACCAGGCCACGCCTCCGCCCCACAGGGCCATCACCCGGCCGACCTGGCGCGGGCCTTTCTCGCCCAGGTATTCGGCTATGTCGCCGTAGGACATGACGCGGCCCGGCGGAATTCTCTCGGCTACCCCGAGCACCCGTTCCGCGAAGTCGGTCGGATGCGTGGTCACCATTGGCCGGACGAAGGCCACGTGTCGTCGTCGGCAGACGGCGGGTCTTCGGCCGACCCGTAGCCTGCCGGGGAACCGTAACCGGCCGGCGGGCCGGTACCCGGGGCGGGCCGGTCCGCTGCGGGCGCCTGGTAGCCGTCCAGCGAACCGCCGCCGCCCAGCGAACTCCGGCCGCCCGGCAGGCCGCAACCGTCCGCTGGGCCGTGGCCATGCGGCGGGCCGCGCCGATCCAGCGGGCCACGCCCGCCCGGCGCGCCCCGGCCGCCCGGCAAGCCGTAGGTTCCGGCTGTGCCGCGGCTATCCACCGGGCCATCCCCATTAAGCGCGCCACGGCCATCCAACGGGTCACGGCCGGCCGGCGCGCCGTCGGCGCCCGGCGCAGGACGCCCGCCGGGTGAACCGTAAGCGCCGCGCGAACCGTAGGCACCGGGCGCACCGTAGCCGCCGGGCGCACCGTAGCCGCCGGGCGCACCGTAGCCGCCGGGCGCACCGTGGGCGCCGCGCGCACCGTGGGCACCGCGCGCACCGTGGGCACCGGGCGAAACGTGGTCACCCTTCGGCGGACCGTAGGCGCCGGGGTCTGCCGGCGGCTGGTGGCCCGCCCCGGGCTGGTCACCAGTCCTTGCGCCGTAGCCATCCGGCAAGCCGTAGCCATCCGGCGAGTCGTAGCCATCCGGCGAGCCGTAGCCCTCATGCGAGCCGTAGCCATCCGGCGAGCCGTAGCCGTCCGGCGAGCCGTAGCCATCCGGCGAGCCGTAGCCCTCATGCGAGCCGTAGCCGTCCGGCGGGCGATAGCCATCGGACGGGCCGTAATCCGGTGCTGCCAGGTCGGCCCCGGCCGGGCGGTCATCGGCCCGCGCTTCCTGCCCCGCGGGCACCGCGGCGACGGCTGCCCTACGGGCGACGATGAGGCGGAACGCAATCACCAGCACGACGGCCAGGCACAACAGGGCCACCAGCGAGTCGGTCATGAGCTGGCGCTTACCCCGGGGCGGCACCGGAGCCGCGGGAATGGCCCCCGCCCCGCCGCCGAACTGGGCCGCCGCGACCAGGCCCCGTCCGGTGCCCCGGTCGCGGGCCAGCCGGCCCGCCAACTTCAGCGCGGCCGTGGCGTCGACGGTGCCGAACCCGACCTGCTCGTCGTAGCCGTCGCGCGGCTTGTTCGAGGTGCTCGCGGTGATCGCCTGCATGACCAGGGCGGGGGCCAGCGCGGGATAGACCGACTTGATCAGCGCGGCCACGCCCGCGGTCAGCGCGCAGGCCGGGCTGGTGCCGCTGACCAGCCAGTACTGCCCGTCCCTGCCCTGCGCGGGCACGCGCACCCCGGGGGCGGCCACCAGCACCGAGAGGTTGTTGCTGGAGAACCCGGCGGGCAGGCCGGTCTGCGCCACGGCGCCAACGCCGACCACCCCCGGGTAGTCGGCGGGGAAGGAGTAGGGCGCGTTGCCGTGTTGGGCGCTGGAACTGCCGCCGGAGTTGCCTGACGAGGCGACCACCACGATGCCACGGGCCAGGGCGGCGGAGATCGCCTCCCGGACCGGGCGGCTCGGCACCTGGTAGCCCAGGGACATGCTGATCACCCTGACGTTCTTGCTCATCGCGTAGCGGATCGCGGCGGCCAGGTGCTCCTGTACCCGGGTCTCGGATTCGTGCTGGTACTTCCGGTAGCCGGGATCACCCTGGTCGGTGACCGTGCGGATGGAGAGGATCTTGGCGTCTGGCGCCACGCCGATGATCCCGCTGGACCCGCCGGGAGCGTGCCCGTGGCCGGCGATGAGGGACGCCATCCAAGTGCCGTGTATCCCCCAGTTCGGGTTGTTCTGCGGGGTGTTCACGCCGGAGAAGTTACGCCCGGTCATCACCGAGCCAGCCAGGTCGGAAACCTGCGCGTTGACCCCGCTGTCGATCAACGCGACGGTTACCCCGGACCCGTGCGTGTGCTGCCAAGCGCCAGCCACGTCAATTGCGTTCAGCACCCAAGACTCTTGCTGGCGCACGGCGTCGGCCTGCGCCGTATCCGCGGTACCGACGGCGACAGCGGGCGCGGCCAGCAGAGCCGCCAGCACACCGGCCAGGGTGCGCCGGCGGGCGTGCCTGTCTGGCCTCAGCATCCGGGGCTCCCCGGGCAGTGCGGCACCGGCGGGGCAGCGCCGAGGCGGCCCGCCACCCAGCGCCCGACGCCGTCCGCCAGGCTGCTCATCTCGGCCTCGGTGTAAGTATCGTGTCCACGGCTCAGCCACGGCCTGCCGTCCGCGTAGCCCACCGTGGCGAGCACCAGGTACGGGCCGGTGGCGTGGCTCCAGGCGACCTTGTGGCCCCGGCCAGCGAAGTGAGCCGTCGCCGTGTGGCGGAACGACACGGCGCGCAGCCACGGCTGCGGGCCGCCGGACTTGTGCAGCGCCGACGCCGCCCCGGCAGCCGAGGTGCCCGCCGCCCAGGTGCCTGCCGCCGGGCCGACCGGCAGCACCGCGACGCCGACGGTCACCGCGAAGGTCTGGGTGGTGTCCTGGTAGGTCGCCCGGAGAACGGCTACGCAGCTGTGCTTGGCGAGCAGCCGGCCGGCCGCCCGGGCCGTGGCATTGCGGCACGTGGCCTGCTGCGCGATACCCACGCGCTGCGCCTGGAGCGGCAGCGACGGGCCGCCGCCGAACGCCGACCCGGGAAGCTTATAGGCAATGACGGACGGGAAGATCCGGCCCGCGGGCCAGGTTCGCCACCGCTTGCCGACCTCCCAGGCCATAATCTGGTTCCGCTGGGCGGCGCTGAAATGGCGCGGCAGCAACTGAATGGCGGCCGCGCCGGCCGACACCACCAGCCCGGCCAGCCCGGCGGCCAGCCCCGCCATCAGCAGCAGGCGCAACCCGCGGCGCGGCCCGCGGGCCCGAGCATCCCGGCTAAGGCCCGGTGACCAGCCCGAAGAGCCGGGTGAGGGTGCGCTGGACGGCGCCATGGCCGACGGCGGCGCGGCTGGTGGTCTGCCCGATTCGGGCCTACTGTCCCCCAGCTCGTCCCGCGTCGTCACAACGGAATCGTACGGCTTGTCCGGCCGGTCTGGCCCGGCGAGCGCGGGCTCGGCTCCGGCGCGGGCGCCGCCCGCGCCGGGTACTCGTCAGTAGGACGGCAGTGAGGGATCGATCTGGCTGATCCAGGCGAGCACACCACCGCCCACATGGACCGCGTCGGAGAACCCGGCGTCCTGCACCACGGCGAGGGCCTCGGCGGACCGTTGCCCGCTCTTGCAGTGCAGCACGATCCGCTTGTCCTGCGGCAGCCGCTCGAGCGCGGCACCGGACAGAAACTCCCCCTTCGGGATCAGCGTCGCGCCGGGGATGGAGACGATCTCGTACTCGTTGGGCTCCCTGACGTCCACCAGGAAGATGTCGTCGTCGGCGTCCAGCATGGCCTTGAGCTCGGTGGCCGAGATGGTTGAGCCCGCCGCAGCATGCTGGGCGTCCTCTGAGACCACGCCGCAGAACTCTTCGTAGTCGATGAGCTCGGTGATCGTGGGATCCTTCCCGCAGACCGGGCACTCGGGGTCTTTCCGGACGTTGACCGAGCGGAACGTCATGTCCAGGGCGTCGTAGATCATCAGGCGCCCGACGATCGGCTCGCCGATCCCGGTGATGACCTTGATCGCCTCGTTGACCTGAATGGACCCGACCGTCGCGCAGAGTACGCCGAGGACGCCGCCCTCAGCGCAGGAGGGCACCATGCCCGGCGGCGGCGGTTCGGGGTAGAGGCACCGGTAGCACGGGCCGTGTTCGGCCCAGAACACGCTCGCCTGGCCGTCGAACCGGAAGATCGAGCCCCAGACGTAGGGCTTGCCCAGCAGCACGCAGGCGTCGTTCACCAGGTAGCGGGTGGCGAAGTTGTCGGTGCCGTCCACGATGAGGTCGTAGTCGGCGAAGATCTGCAGCGCGTTGTCGGAGTCGAGCCGCTCCTCGTGCAGGTTCACCGTGACGAGGGGGTTGATCTCGGCGATCGTCTCCTTGGCGGAGACGGCCTTGGGCTTGCCCACGTCCGACGTGCCGTGAATGATCTGCCGCTGCAGGTTCGACACGTCCACCACGTCGAAATCGATGATGCCCAGCGTCCCGACACCGGCCGCGGCCAGGTACATCAGCGCGGGAGAACCAAGCCCGCCGGCGCCGACGACCAGCACC
>Ga0126381_100004532_pt1 | contig 15139 bp, 11 predicted proteins | sample PanSoiMetPlot_28_FD_96465 | JGI IMG/M metagenome (GOLD analysis project Ga0126381, IMG submission 96465) | Tropical forest soil microbial communities from Panama - MetaG Plot_28 | ecosystem: Environmental > Terrestrial > Soil > Tropical forest > Bulk soil | place: Panama | collected 2016-02-17
AACTGGTAGAGCACCGGTCTCCAAAACCGGGGGTTGGGGGTTCGAGCCCCTCCACTCCTGCCAGTCCGTAACGGACAACCCCGCAACAGCAGGATTCCTGGAAAGATGCAGGCGACGCGCCATATCTCATTTATGTGACGCCCGTCGCATGAGGATGAATTAGGTTTATGGCGAAAACGAGCCCAGTCGAATTTTACCAGCAGGTTCGCCAAGAGGTTTCTCGGGTCACTTGGCCGACCCGCAAGGAGACGCTTGTCACCACCGCAATGGTATTCGTGATGGTATTCATCGCGGCCGCTTTCTTTTTCGTTGTGGATCAAGGCTTTTCCGCTGGTGTGCGACTGATCTTCGGGCTCGGGCATTAAATTCGGGACACTACAAATGGCGAGCCGCTGGTATGTGATCCACGTCTATTCCGGCTTTGAGAAGAAGGTCGCATCCTCGATCCGTGAGCAAGCGGAACAGAAGGGCCTCTCGGAGAAGTTCGAGGAGATCCTCGTGCCGACCGAGGAGGTCGTCGAGGTCCGGCGCGGCGCCAAGGTGAGCTCGGAACGCAAGTTTTTCCCGGGCTACGTGCTGATCAAAATGGATATGAGCGACGAAACTTGGCACCTCGTCAAGAACACCGCCAAGGTCACCGGCTTTCTCGGTGGCCGGGGCCGGCCCTCGCCGATCAGCGATCATGAAGCCGCGCGTATCATGCACCAGGTTCAGGAAGGGATCGAGCGGCCGAAGCCGTCGATCACCTTCGAGGTCGGTGAGCAGGTGCGGGTTTGCGACGGACCCTTCACCTCGTTCAACGGCCTCGTCGAGGAGGTCGACGAGGAAAAGGCGCGGCTCAAGGTCGCCGTATCGATCTTCGGGCGCGCAACGCCGGTCGAATTGGAGTATTCGCAAGTCGAGAAAGTCTAGGACGCGGTGCGGCGGCGCCGCGGCAGATGGGGCCTTGGAGAACTAAATGGCGAAAAAAGTCATCGGTATTATCAAATTGCAAGTGCCGGCCGGCAAGGCGAACCCGTCGCCGCCGATCGGTCCGGCGCTCGGTCAACGCGGGCTCAACATTATGGAATTCTGCAAAGCGTTCAATGCCGCAAGCCAGAACCTCGAGCCCGGCGTACCCATTCCCGTGGTCATCACGGCTTACGCCGACCGTTCCTTCACCTTTGTGACGAAAACCCCGCCGAATAGCTATTTCTTGAAAAAGGCCGCCGGCATTGAGAAGGGCTCGCAAACCACCGGCAAGGGCCGGCCGATAGGTCGGGTGACGATGGCCCAGATCCGAGAGATTGCCGAGCAGAAGATGCAGGACCTCAATGCGAAGGATATCGAGGGCGCGTACCGCATGTTAATCGGCTCGGCGCGGTCGATGGGCCTGGAAGTGGTGGAGTGATGCGATGGCGAAGACTGGGAAACGGCTGGAAAAAGCCTATGACGGCATCGATCCAACAGTAGCGCGCCCGCTTGAGGAAGCGCTCAAGCTGATCAAGGAACGCGCCACGGCGAAGTTCGACGAGACGATCGAACTCGCGATGAATTTGAACCTCGACCCGCGCAAGCCCGACCAGAATTTGCGGGGTGCGGTAATGCTCCCGCACGGCACCGGCAAGACGGTGCGGGTCGCGGTTTTCGCGCGTGGCGACCGGGCGAAGGAAGCCGAGGCCGCGGGCGCGGAGATCGTCGGCGCCGAGGATCTGGCCGAAAAGGTGCAAGCCGGCCAAATCGATTTCGACCGGGCGATCGCGACACCCGATATGATGGCGCTGGTGGGGCGGCTCGGCAAAATCCTGGGTCCGCGGGGATTGATGCCGAACCCGCGCCTTGGCACCGTGACGCAGAATGTCGCCGAGGCGGTGCAAGCCGCCAAGGGCGGGCAAGTCGAATTTCGCGCCGAGAGGGCGGGGATCGTGCATGCCGGTGTCGGCAAAGCAAGCTTTACCGAAGCGGATTTGGCGGATAATGTGCGCGCCTTTGTCGGCGCAATCACCCGCGGCAAGCCGAGCGGCGTCAGAGGCACTTACATCAAGAAGGTCAGCGTCAGCTCGACGATGGGTCCTGGCGTGAGGGTCGAATTGTCCGGGTTGGCCGAGGAGCCCAGAACTTAGCTGCCGCGGCGGAGCGCGCGCCGACGGTTGGAGATCGGAGTGGATCGAGCACAAAAGCAGAAGCTGGTCGAGACCCTGCAGCAGGACCTCACGGGAACGGCTTGCGTGGTCGTGACCCACCAGACCGGGCTCGGCGTCGACGAAGTCACCCAGTTGCGGCGCCAGGTGCGCAGCGCCGGCGCCAGCTTTCGGGTGACCAAGAACCGGCTCGCAAAACGGGCTTTGGCGGGCACCGCCTTCGAGTCGTTGTCTCCGCTGTTCACCGGGCCTACGGCAATCGCCTTTTCGCGCGATCCTGTCGCCGCGGCAAAGGTCGTCGTCGAGTATGCCAACCGAAACGATAAGCTGACCATAATTGGCGGCGGACTCGCGGGGCAGCAGATCGATGCAGCCGGCATCAAAGAATTGGCGAGCTTGCCCTCGCTCGATGAGCTGCGTGGCAAATTGATCGGTCTCCTGCAGGGGCCGGCGGCGAGGTTGGCGACGGTCCTGCAGGCGCCGGCGGCCCAAATTGTCCGGATCTTCGCCGCCTATGCCGATAAGGAGGCCGAAGACGCCGAGTAAAGGCTAAAATTTCGTCAGTAATCAAGGGAAAATCAGGAGTAGAACATGGCTGATTTGGCAAGACTTGTCGACGATCTGTCGGCCTTGAGCGTCATCGAAGCGGCCCAGCTCTCTAAGATGCTCGAGGAAAAATGGGGCGTCTCGGCCGCAGCCCCTGTCGCGGTGGCGGCGGCTGCCGGCGGAGCGGCTGCGGCGGCGCCCGAAGCGGCGGTAGAAAAGACTGAGTTTGACGTGATCCTTGCGGCGATCGGTGATAAGAAGATCAACGTCATCAAAGAGGTCCGCGCGATTACCAGCCTCGGCCTCAAGGAGGCCAAGGACCTTGTCGAAGCCGCACCTAAGCCGGTCAAGGAAGGTGTGAATAAAGAAGAGGCGGCAAAAATCAAAAAACAGCTTGAAGACGCGGGCGCGACTGTCGAAATAAAGTAGGCCTGAGACGATCTTCATCGACCCGGGGCTGGCATCCGATCTCGTTCGGCCGCCGCCCGAAATCCAAACCGACAAAGCCGGGGCGCGAGTATCGCGCACGCCGGTTCTGCTCGTCTTGGGCCTGGAGGCCGGTTTATACGTGCCGTCGCAGCGTTTGGGACCCGACAGATGCGCTGGCGCTAAGCGGCTGCCGGCAGGTGGGATGATGTCTCATGGAGTTTGCGGCCGAGAGTAGCGGCACAAATTGAGGAGCACGCATGGCTATTTCCTTCACGGGCAAGAAGCGGATCCGCAAAAACTTCGGGCGCGTCGCCGAAGTTGCGCCCATGCCGAATCTGATCGAGGTTCAAAAGAGCTCCTACGATCATTTCTTGCAGATGGGGGTCGTGCCCGAGCAGCGCGCCAATATCGGGCTGCAGGAAGTCTTTCGCTCGGTCTTCCCGATCCGCGATTTTTCCGAGCGTGCGCAGCTCGAATTCGTCCGCTACGAATTGGAGACGCCGAAATACGATGTCGACGAATGTCAGCAGCGCGGCATAACTTTTGCCGCGCCGCTCAAGGTCACGCTCCGGCTTGTCGTGTGGGATGTCGACGAGGATACCGGATCGCGCTCGATCCGCGACATCAAGGAGCAGGACGTCTATATGGGCGACATGCCGCTGATGACGAAGAACGGTACCTTCATCATCAACGGCACCGAGCGGGTGATCGTCTCCCAGATGCATCGCAGCCCGGGCGTCTTCTTCGATCATGACAAAGGTAAGACCCACTCCTCTGGCAAGTATCTGTTTGCGGCCCGGATAATTCCCTATCGCGGCTCGTGGCTCGATTTCGAGTTCGACGCCAAGGACCACGTTTACGTCCGTATAGACCGTCGTCGCAAGCTCCCGGCGACGACGTTGCTGCTCGCCCTCGATAGCGCTGCCACAGAAGAGTTGCGGCTGAACCGCAAGGCGGAAAACAGGCCGCTCCTCCCTGGCGAAGCCGTGGGCATGTCGAAGGAAGAAATACTTTCAAACTTCTACGGGACCATCCTGTTCCGTCGCGGCGCCCAGGGCTGGATGATGCCGTTCCAGGAGGATTATTTCAAAGGGAAGCTGACGAGCGACCTGCGCAATGCCGATACCGGCGAAGTCGTGCTGTCGGCTGGAGAGCGGGTGACCCCTCGGATCGCCAGGCGGCTTCGCGAGGAAGGCCTTACCGAGGTCCTCGTCATGGACGAAGAGCTGGTCGGTCGCTTTTTCGTCGCGGATTTGATCAACGAGGAGACGGGTGAGGTTTACTTCGAGGCGGGCGACGAGATCACGGCCGCAACACTGGCGAATTTGATCGAGTATGGCATCGATGAATTGCCTGTGCTCGACATCGATCATGTCACCGTCGGCCCTTACATCCGCAATACCCTTGCGATCGATAAGAACGCAACGCGCGAGGACGCGCTGATCGATATTTATAGGGTCATGCGGCCGGGCGAGCCGCCGACCTTGGAGACAGCCGAGGCACTGTTTAATGGTCTCTTTTTCGACCCCGAGCGCTACGATTTGTCGGCAGTCGGTCGCGTTAAGATGAACTCCCGGCTCGCCCTCCAGGGGGATGATTCGGTACGCACCCTACGTAAGGCCGATATCCTTGCGATCCTCAAAGTGCTGGTCGAATTGAAGGACGGCCGCGGCGAGATCGATGACATCGATCACCTCGGCAATCGCCGAGTGCGCTCGGTCGGCGAGTTGATGGAGAACCAATACCGTGTCGGTCTGTTGCGGATGGAGCGGGCGATCCGCGAGCGCATGAGCTCGGTCGAGATCGACACGGTCATGCCGCACGACCTGATCAACGCCAAGCCGGCCGCGGCGGCCGTGCGCGAGTTTTTCGGGTCGTCGCAGCTGTCGCAGTTCATGGACCAGACCAACCCGCTGTCGGAGATCACCCACAAGCGGCGTCTGTCGGCGCTGGGGCCTGGTGGGCTCACCCGTGAGCGCGCGGGGTTCGAGGTGCGCGACGTGCATCCGACGCACTATGGCCGTATCTGCCCGATCGAAACCCCGGAGGGACCGAATATTGGCCTCATCAACAGCCTGGCGACGTACGCCCGGGTCAACCAGTATGGCTTTATCGAGAGCCCGTACCGCAAGGTTGTGGATGGCCGCGTCACCGACGAGGTCGTCTACCTCTCGGCGATGGATGAAGGCCGCTATGCGATCGCCCAAGCCAATGTCGAAACCGACGCGGAAGGGCGGATCACTACCGATCTGACGAATTGCCGTAAAGGCGGCGATTTCGTTATGACGCGGCCCGAGGACATCGACCTGATCGACGTCTCGCCGAAGCAGCTGGTCTCCGTCGCGGCGGCGCTGATCCCGTTTCTCGAGAATGACGACGCGAACCGCGCTTTGATGGGATCCAACATGCAGCGCCAGGCGGTGCCGTTGATCCGCGCGGAGGCGCCACTGGTGGGCACAGGGATGGAGGAAACGGTCGCCCGCGACTCGGGTGTGACGATCATCGCGCGCAGGGCCGGGATCGTCGACCAGGTGGATGCGACGCGCATCGTTGTGCGCGCGACGGAGGAGACCTCGACGGCCGCCTCCGGTGTCGATATCTATAACCTTTTGAAATTCCAGCGTTCGAACCAGAACACCTGCATCACCCAGCGGCCGCTCGTCAAAGTCGGCGATCAGGTGATGGCCGGGGACATCATTGCAGATGGCCCATCGACCCAGCTCGGCGAGCTGGCGCTCGGGCGCAACGTGCTGTGCGCCTTCATGCCTTGGCACGGCTACAATTTTGAGGATTCAATCCTGATTTCCGAGCGCATCGTGTCGGACGATGTGTTCACCTCGATACATATCGAAGAGTTCGAGGTCATGGCGCGCGACACCAAGCTCGGCCAGGAAGAGATCACGCGCGACATTCCGAATGTCGGCGAAGAGGCGTTGAAAAACCTCGACGAGGCCGGGATCGTTTACATCGGCGCCGAGGTGAAGCCGGGCGATATCTTGGTCGGCAAGGTCACCCCGAAAGGCGAGTCACCGATGACGCCGGAAGAGAAACTCCTTCGTGCGATCTTTGGCGAGAAGGCGTCCGACGTGCGCGATACGTCATTGCGTCTTCCGCCTGGCGTTTTGGGTACAATCGTCGAAGTGCGGGTGTTCTCCCGGCGCGGCGTCGATAAAGACGAGCGCGCGCTGGCGATCGAGCGCGCCGAGATCGAGCGGCTCGCGAAGGACCGGGACGACGAGCGGGCAATCCTCGAGCGCAGCTTCGGCGCCAGGCTCAAGGAACTGTTGCTGGGCCAAATCGCGGTCGGCGGGCCCAGGGGTATGAAATCCGGAACAGAAATTACTGAGGATGTGCTCGCCGAGCATGCGCCGGCGCTCTGGAAGCAAATCTCTATCAGAGACGACGCCAGGATGGCAGATGTCGAGGGCTTGAAGAAGCAGATGGAGGACGCCATCTCGGCGCTCACCGCGCGCTTCGAGAGCAAAGTGGAGAAGCTGCAGCGCGGCGACGAGCTCCCGCCAGGCGTAATGAAGATGGTCAAGGTCTTCGTAGCGGTGAAGCGCAAGCTGCAGCCGGGCGATAAAATGGCCGGCCGCCACGGCAACAAGGGAGTGATTTCCCGCATCGTTCCATCGGAGGATATGCCCTATCTCGAGGATGGAACACCAGTTGACATCGTCTTGAACCCGCTGGGCGTACCTAGCCGCATGAATGTCGGCCAGATTCTCGAGACGCACCTCGGCTGGGCCGCAGCCGGGTTGGGACAACGCATCGGTGAGGTACTTGCCGACGTCAAGCGCGGGGTCGCCGATGGCGGGCTGCGCCGCTTACTCGACGAGATGTATCAAGGGGAACAGAAGGCCGAGATCGATAATCTCGGGGAGGAGGAACTCGTCGAATTGGCCGGCAATCTCGCTCACGGCGTACCCGTGGCGAGCCCGGTTTTCGACGGCGCCCGGGAAGGAGATATCGTCTCGATGCTCGAAAAAGCGGGCCTGTCCTCCTCCGGGCAGGTCACCTTGATCGACGGGCGCACGGGCGAGCCGTTCGATCGCCCGGTGACAGTAGGTTACATCTACATGATGAAGCTGCACCATCTTGTCGACGACAAGATCCACGCGCGCTCGATCGGCCCGTACAGTCTCGTCACTCAGCAGCCGCTCGGCGGCAAGGCTCAGTTTGGCGGACAGCGTTTCGGCGAAATGGAGGTTTGGGCGTTGGAAGCCTATGGCGCTGCATACACGCTGCAGGAGATGCTGACTGTGAAATCGGATGACGTTTCCGGCCGGACGAAAGTCTATGAGGCAATCGTGCGCGGCGACGACAATTTCGAGGCCGGCATTCCCGAATCCTTCAACGTGCTGGTGAAGGAGTTGCGCTCGCTCGGCCTCAATGTTGAACTCGAACAGCATGGATATTGACGGTCGATGCCGTTCGGCCGCGCAAGTGACGCGAGAGTTTCCTTATCAGTCGCAGCCGCGAAAGCGGGCGTGACGACGGACCACAAAAGGGGTCGTTCATGAACGAGTTGATGAACATCTTCGGCCAAGTCAGCGGGCCGCAGAGCTTCGATCAGATTCGCATTTCGATCGCTAGCCCTGAGCGCATCCGCTCGTGGTCGTATGGCGAGATCAAAAAGCCGGAGACGATCAACTATCGGACCTTCAAGCCAGAGCGGGATGGCCTGTTTTGCGCCCGCATTTTTGGACCGATCAAAGACTATGAGTGCTTGTGCGGCAAGTACAAGCGCATGAAATATCGTGGAATCATTTGCGAGAAGTGCGGCGTCGAAGTCACGCTCTCCAAGGTCCGACGCGATCGTATGGGCCATATCGAGCTCGCTTCTCCGGTTGCGCATATCTGGTTCCTAAAATCCCTGCCGAGCCGCATCGGCCTCTTGCTCGACATGACACTGAAGGATCTCGAGCGGATCCTTTACTTCGAAAACTACGTCGTCATCGAGCCAGGGCTGACCCCCTTGAAGCAGCATCAGCTGCTGAACGAAGAAGAGTGCCTGAAGGCGCAAGACGATTTTGGCGAGGACCAGTTCACTGCCTCGATCGGGGCCGAGGCGCTGCGGACAATGCTGTCGGCTATCGATCTTGGAGAAGAGAAGGAGCGGCTGCGCGCTGAGTTGCGGGAAACCAGTTCCGAGGCACGCCGCAAAAAACTTGTGAAACGGCTCAAGCTTGTCGAAGCCTTTATCGAGTCGAACAGCCGGCCGGAATGGATGATTCTGGAGGTCGTTCCGGTCATTCCGCCGGAATTGCGGCCGCTCGTTCCGCTCGATGGCGGGCGCTTTGCAACATCCGATCTCAATGACCTCTACCGCCGCGTCATCAACCGCAACAATCGGCTGAAGCGGCTGATCGAGTTGCGCGCGCCCGACATTATCGTGCGCAACGAGAAGCGGATGCTGCAGGAAGCAGTGGATGCGCTGTTCGACAATGGACGGCGCGGACGGATCATCACCGGGGCCAACAAGCGGCCGCTCAAATCGCTGTCCGACATGTTGAAGGGCAAGCAGGGCCGGTTCCGCCAAAACCTGCTCGGCAAGCGCGTCGATTATTCGGGGCGCTCGGTCATCGTCGTCGGTCCCGAGCTCAAACTGCACCAATGCGGGCTGCCGAAGAAGATGGCGCTCGAACTGTTCAAGCCGTTTATCTATTCGAAGCTCGAATTATATGGCCTCGCCAGCACGATCAAAGCGGCCAAACGCATGGTCGAGAAAGAGCGGCCGGAGGTGTGGGACATCCTTGAGGAGGTGATTCGCGAGCACCCCGTGCTGCTGAACCGGGCGCCGACCCTCCACCGCCTGGGGATCCAAGCCTTCGAACCGGTATTGATCGAAGGCAAGGCGATCCAGCTGCATCCGCTCGTCTGCACTGCTTTCAACGCGGATTTCGACGGCGACCAGATGGCCGTGCACGTTCCGTTGTCGCTCGAGGCGCAACTCGAGGCGCGGGTGCTGATGATGTCGACCAACAACATCCTGAGCCCGGCCAATGGCAAACCCATCATCGTACCGTCTCAGGACATCGTGTTGGGCCTCTATCACATTACGATGGGGCGTCCGGGCGAAAGGGGCGAGGGCATGTCCTTCTCGAGCATCGGGGAGATCGAGCAGGCGCTCGAGTCCAAGGCTGTATCGCTCCATGCGCGGATCAACGCACGCTACCACACAGTGGATGCCGCCGGTAAGGCGGTCGTGCAGCGCGTCGAGACAACCCCCGGACGGATGCTCCTCTCGGAGATCCTGCCGCGCCACCCCGCGATCAGCTTTGATCTTATCAACACGCTTCTGACCAAGAAAGAGATCAGCGACGTCATCGACGAGGTCTATCGCCATTGCGGGCAAAAGGAGACCGTCATCTTCTGCGACCACCTGATGACGCTCGGCTTCCAGCAAGCCTGCAAGGCGGGCATTTCGTTCGGCAAGGACGACCTGATCATCCCCGACGCGAAGCGGCGCCTCGTTGCCGAAGCGCACGAGCAGGTCAAGCAATACGAGCAGCAATATCAGGATGGCCTGATCACGCAGGGCGAGAAATACAACAAAGTGGTCGACGTCTGGTCGCGCTGCACCGACAAAGTCGCCGAGGAGATGCTCAAGATGATCCGGCTCTCGGGACCCGGCGAGCCGGTCAACTCGGTGTGGATGATGTCGGATTCGGGAGCGCGCGGCTCGGCGGCGCAGATCAAGCAGCTGGCCGGGATGCGGGGCCTGATGGCCAAGCCTTCCGGTGAGATTATCGAAACACCGATCATCTCGAATTTCAAGGAGGGGCTTACCGTCCTAGAATACTTCAATTCGACGCATGGCGCCCGCAAGGGGCTCGCTGATACCGCGCTCAAGACCGCCAATTCGGGGTATCTGACCCGCCGGCTGGTCGATGTCGCGCAGGACGCGATCATCACCGAAGAAGACTGCGGCACGACGCGGGGACTCATGACGAGTTCCGTCGTTGATGGCGGCGAGGTCATCGCTCCGCTCGCCGATCGCATCTTGGGTCGAACCACGGCGGTCGATGTGCTGGACCCGCTCAGCGGCGAGGTCGTGCTCCCAGCGGGGGCATTGATCGACGAGGACGCAATCGACCACATCGAGCGCGCGGGCATTGACGCGGTACCGATACGCTCGGTGCTGACCTGTGAATCGCGTATCGGGGTCTGCGGCAAGTGCTACGGGCGCGATCTCGCGCGCGGGACAGTTGTCAATATCGGCGAAGCGGTCGGTGTCATCGCGGCGCAATCTATTGGCGAACCGGGCACGCAGCTAACGATGCGCACTTTCCATATTGGGGGTGCCGCGCAACGCGGGGCCGAGCAATCCTCGGTAGAAGCCGCCTTCGAAGGGATGACCGAGGTCAAGAACCGTAACGTTGTCATCAATTCCGGCGGGATACCGGTGGTCATGGGGCGCAACACCGAGATCGTCCTATTGGATGAAGCAGGCCGCGAGAAAGCACGGCATCGCCTTCCCTACGGCGCGAGACTGCTGGTGGATGACGGGACCCAAGTCAAGCGGGGCGATCGGCTCGTCGAGTGGGATCCCTACACGATCCCGATCATCACTGAACGAGATGGTATCGCCCATTATGTTGATCTGATCGAAGGCCTATCGGTGCGCGAGACCATCGACGAGGCGACCGGCATCTCCTCGAAGGTGGTCGTCGACTGGAAGCAGCAACCACGGGGCAGCGATCTGCGGCCGCGGATCACGCTACGCGACGAAGAGGGCGAGGTGCTCACACTCGCCAATGGGCTCGAGGCTCGTTACTTCATGTCGGTCGATGCGATCCTGTCTGTGGAAAACGGTGCGCATGTCAAAGCCGGCGACGTGCTCGCGCGTATTCCCCGTGAATCTTCGAAAACCCGCGATATCACCGGCGGACTGCCGCGCGTCGCGGAGCTGTTCGAGGCGCGCAAGCCGAAAGATTTTGCGATCATCAGCGAAAGCGAGGGCCGCGTCGAATTCGGCAAGGATTATAAGGCGAAACGACGCATCATCGTGGTACCTACCGAAGAGAACGGGGAGCCTCTTGAGTACCTAATCCCGAAGGGCAAGCACATCAGCGTGCAGGAGGGGGATTATGTCCAGAAAGGCGATCTCCTGATGGATGGGAACCGGGTGCCGCACGACATCCTGCGCATTCTCGGGGTCGAAGAGCTGGCGAGCTACTTGATCAACGAGAGCCAGGAAGTTTACCGGCTGCAGGGTGTGCGTAGTAATGACAAACATATCGAAGTGATTGTCCGGCAGATGCTGCAGAAGGTTGAAATCACGGATCCGGGTGATACGACCTTCCTTGCCGGCGAGCAGGCAGACTGCGCCGAGTTTGACGTCGAAAACGCCAAGGTAGAACGGGAAGGCTTGCAGCTCGCGGATGCACGCCCGGTGTTGCAAGGCATCACCAAGGCCAGCCTGCAGACGAACTCGTTCATCTCGGCGGCCTCGTTCCAAGAGACGACACGAGTGCTGACCGAAGCGGCAGTATCCGGACGGATCGACGCTTTGACTGGTCTCAAGGAGAATGTGATCGTCGGCCGGTTAATTCCGGCGGGCACGGGGAGCGTCATCGCCCGGCTGCGCGAGATCGCCGCCGAACGCGATCGCGAGCTGGCTGCGATCGCCGCAAACGAGGAGCCCGCCCAACTGGTCGAGCCCGACAAACAGACTGCGTAGCGCGCTTGGCGGTCCTCTTGTGCGGGAGACGCAAAGTCTTTCGGGCAAGAGGACTTGACCAGCGGAAGTCGCAGCACTAGTAATAGTGCTCTGATCGGGGCTGGCCGTAGGAAGCCACCTAGACGCAGCGTCCCATCTATCTTTGGCTCAGCGCCCCTGTGAGGGGACGCACAAAAGCTAGGGTGTAAGGATTTATCGACCCGACGCGATAATCGCGTCGGGTGATTGTTGTGGTTTGACGAGGTTGTGACGATGCCGACGATAAACCAGCTGATCCGCAATCCGCGGAGACCGCAGGTGGCACGCAACAAGGTACCGGCGATGGAAGCCTGCCCGCAAAAGCGCGGGGTGTGCACGCGCGTCTACACAACCACACCCAAAAAACCCAATTCGGCGCTGCGCAAGGTGGCGCGCGTTCGGTTGACCAACGGCTTCGAGGTGACGAGCTATATCCCGGGAGAGGGGCATAATCTGCAGGAGCACTCGGTTGTCTTGATCCGCGGTGGTCGGGTCAAGGATCTACCTGGTGTGCGCTACCACATCATTCGCGGGACGCTCGATACCCAGGGTGTTCGCGACCGTCGTCAGCGGCGCTCGAAATACGGCGCCAAGCGCCCAAAGTAGGGGGAGCCGCATGTCGCGCCGCCGGGCTGCAGTCAAACGCGAGGTCTTGCCGGACGCCAAATTTGGCGACGGCGTGTTAACCAAATTTATGAATTGCCTGATGCATGAGGGCAAAAAGTCAGTCGCCGAACGGATCGTTTATGGCGCCCTCGATCGCATCGCCAAGCGCAGCGGCCAGGATCCTCTTCGCATTTTCCACGACGCCCTCGGCAATGTACGCCCGGCGGTTGAAGTTCGCTCGCGCCGGGTTGGCGGCGCCACCTATCAGGTTCCGGTCGAGGTGAGGGTCGACCGCGCCCAGGCACTGGCTATCCGCTGGCTAATCTCGAGTTCGCGCGCACGCTCGGAAAATACAATGGAGGAGCGGCTATCGGGTGAGCTCCTCGACGCCGCCAACAATCGCGGGGCCGCGGTAAAGCGGCGGGAGGATACGCATCGGATGGCCGATGCCAACAAGGCCTTCTCGCACTACCGCTGGTAGACAGCCTCGAAATCACAGCCAGACAATTTTTCCATTCGCGGCGCTGTTTGGGAGGGCGCCATCGGAGTTCTGCACATGGCACGCGAGACACCCCTCGAACGATACCGAAACATCGGGATTATGGCGCATATCGATGCCGGTAAGACGACGACTACGGAGCGCATTCTCTACTACACCGGACGGTCCTATAAAATCGGTGAGGTGCACGAAGGCACCGCGACGATGGACTGGATGGCGCAGGAGCAGGAGCGCGGCATCACGATTACCTCAGCGGCGACCACCTGTTTTTGGCAAGACCACCGAATCAACATCATCGATACTCCGGGTCATGTCGACTTCACGATCGAGGTCGAGCGCAGCTTGCGCGTGCTCGACGGCGCGGTGGCGGTGTTCGACTCGGTCGCCGGTGTCGAGCCACAATCGGAGACCGTGTGGCGCCAGGCAGACAAATATGGCGTCCCGCGGATCTGCTTCGTCAACAAGATGGACCGCACCGGTGCGGATTTCCCGCGCTGCGTTGCGATGATCAACGACCGGCTCGGCGCCACGCCGCTAGTTCTGCAATTACCGATCGGCATCGAGAGCGATTTTGTCGGGATTGTCGATCTGGTCGGTTTTCGCGCGATCAGATGGCGTGATGAGACCCTGGGGGCGGAATTCGACATCGTGGAAGTTCCGCCGGAAATGGTCGAACAGGCGAGGGCTTTCCGGACGATATTGATCGAGACGGCGGTGGACCAGGACGATGCGGCCCTCGAAGCCTATCTCGGCGGCGAGGAGCCGAACGAAGCGGTGCTCAAGCCTTGCATCCGCAAGGGCACGATCGACGGTGCCTTTGTTCCGGTGTTGTGCGGCTCGGCCTTCAAGAACAAGGGCGTGCAGCCGTTGCTCGACGCGGTGATCGATTATCTTCCTGCCCCGACCGACGTCGCGGCGATCAGGGGCGTCAAGGTCGGCTCGGACGAGCCAGTCGTGCGGCACAGCTCGGACGGCGAACCGTTTTCCGGTCTCGCATTCAAGATCATGAGCGATCCGTTTGTCGGCTCGCTGACCTTCATCCGCATTTATTCCGGGGTCGTAACGTCCGGCAGCCAGGTTCTGAACAGCGTCAAGGGAACCCGTGAGCGGGTCGGCCGCATGCTGCAGATGCACGCGAACCACCGCGAAGACATCAAAGAGGCGCGGGCCGGCGATATCGTCGCGCTGGCTGGGCTGAAGAACACGACGACCGGCGATACGCTTTCCGATCCTAGCGATCCGGTTGTGCTCGAGCGGATGGAATTCCCTGAGCCGGTCATCGAGATCGCGGTCGAGCCTAAGACCAAGGGCGACCAGGAGAAGATGAGCCAGGCGCTGGCCCGGCTCGCGACCGAGGATCCCTCATTCCGCGTGACGGTCGATCACGAGAGTGGCCAGACCGTGATCAAAGGCATGGGCGAACTGCATCTCGAGATCATCGTCGATCGCATGAAGCGCGAGTTCAAAGTGGACGCCAATGTCGGCGCGCCGCAGGTTGCGTATCGCGAGACGATTACGCGCACTTCCGAAGTCGATTACACGCACAAGAAGCAGACCGGGGGTGCCGGGCAGTTCGCGCGCGTCAAGCTGCGTTTCGAGCCGCTCCCGCCGGGCTCCGGTTTCATCTTTGAAAACGCGGTGGTGGGCGGTGTTGTGCCTAAGGAATTTGTGCCCGGTGTCGAGAAGGGGCTGAAGGCCTCCACCGAAACCGGCGTGCTCGCCGGCTTCCCGGTCATCGACTTGCGGGCAACTCTCTTCGACGGCGCATATCACGACGTCGACTCGAGCGTGCTCGCCTTCGAGATCGCGGCCCGCGCCGCGTTCAAAGAAGGCGTTATGAAGGCCGCGCCAAAACTTCTCGAACCGATTATGCGAGTCGAAGTCGTAACGCCGGAGGAGTATATGGGTGACGTGATCGGCGATCTGAACAGCCGCCGGGGCCAGGTCACGGGAATGGACACACGCGGCAATGCGCGGGTCATCAATGCGATGGTCCCGCTCGCCAATATGTTCGGATACGTCAATACCTTGCGGTCGATGAGCCAGGGCCGAGCCCAGTACACGATGCATTTCGACCATTATGAGCAGGTACCGCAGGCGGTGGCGGACGAAGTCCGCGCCAAGATGGCTTAACAATCCGGTCCGATCTGGATCGAGCGGAGAGAAGAAGCAATGGCGAAGGCGAAGTTTCAGCGGACGAAGCCGCACTGCAACATCGGGACGATTGGCCACATC
>Ga0126381_100004533_pt1 | contig 15136 bp, 12 predicted proteins | sample PanSoiMetPlot_28_FD_96465 | JGI IMG/M metagenome (GOLD analysis project Ga0126381, IMG submission 96465) | Tropical forest soil microbial communities from Panama - MetaG Plot_28 | ecosystem: Environmental > Terrestrial > Soil > Tropical forest > Bulk soil | place: Panama | collected 2016-02-17
CGTAATCGCCCTTGCTCGCATAGGCGTCGCCTCGGCCGTTGTAGGCGAAGGCGAATTTGGCATCGAGCGCGATGGCCCGGTCGTAATCCTGGATCGCGCGATCGTACTCGCCCATCCCTTGATAGGCGAGCCCGCGGCCGTAGAGCGAACTGACATTTTGAGGATTGAGCTTGAGGGCATTGTCAAAATCCGCGATCGCCCGGCCGTAATCCTGCTCGCGAGAATAAAAATTGCCGCGGTTCTGCCAGGCGAAAAGAAGTTTCGGGTCGAGCTCTATGCCCCGGTTGAAATCCTGGATGGCGCGATCGCGGTCGCCCTTGTTCTGGTACGCGATGCCGCGATTGGTGAACGCAAGAGCCAGATCGGGGCGCAGCTCAATCGTCCGGTCATAGTCGGCAATCGCGCGATCATACTGGCCCTTGATGCGATAGGCGCTGCCTCGATTGTTGAAAGCGGCGCCATAGGCGGGATCGATCGCGATGGCCTGGTCATAGTCGGCGATGGCCCGGTCGTACTGGCCCTTGTTGGAATAAGCGCGGCCTCGGTTGTTGAAAAAACGCGCATCGCCGGGGTCAAGCCGGATGGCTTCGTCGAAATCCGCAATGGCGCGGTCGTTGTCCGGCTTGCTCAGATAGATGCTGCCGCGGTTGTAGAGCGCGATGGCAAGATTCTGCGAGGTCTCGGTCCCCGCCTCGATGACCGCCGTGCAGCTCTCGATCCGATGTTCGGGCGTGCCGGCCGAAGCTGTCGTGCACAGCCGCATCTCATCGGATTGCTGGGCGCGCGCTGCCGCAAGCGGCGCCACCGCGGAAGCCAGCAGTGCCGCGCCCAGGACTGCTCGCATCGGTGTCTGCGGTCGTCGCATCTGCCTGGTTCGCAAGCGCTGGGCCGGAAAGGGTCAACACTGCTTGAACCGTCGGCCACATTCAACTAAAAGCGGCAGCCGAAGGTCTGGTTGGGTTTCTTCCGTGGGCATCTTACCTCAAACCGGCGCTCGAACAAACAAGAGTCGTGCCGTTGGCGCGTTGGCGCTCGCCGGCGTGGCTTTGCTTCCCGCCGCGGTTGACGCGGAGATCTTCAAGAAGGAGGACCTGCTGCGCGGCATCACCATTACCCGCGCACAATGCGATGCGACCGAGCAAACGGTCTGGCTCAACGTGCATGGGCGCGATTTCTGCGTCCGCTATTATCTCTCCACCGCCGGGGGAGAGGGCACGCGCCCCATCGTATTTCTGGACGGCGACCAGCTTGGAAAGATCAATGGGAAGACCTGGACCTGGCTCGAGCCGGGCGAGGCCAAGGATCGGGACAGCGAGGACCTCAAGCGGTACGCGGAAGCATTTTCCAAGCTGGCGAAGGCCCCCGCGATCTTCCTGGCGCGGATCGGGGTCGACGGGACATCAGGCAACCACCTTGCTCGCAAGACCTTCCTCGAGCTCGATCTGATGAATGCGGCGCTCGGCGCCATCAAGCAGCGTTACAAGTTCGAGGGCTTTCATCTGGCGGGGCAGTCGGGCGGCTCGCGGCTTATCGCGGGTCTTATCCCGCTGCGCCACGACGTTTCCTGCGCGGTATTTGGATCGGGCCGGCTCGTGGTTTCGGAAGGCGCCAAGAACGCGGACATTGGCCGATCTTTCTTCGACCTGAACATTCCCGCCATCGCGAAGGAGGGCGCGCTGCACCCCTATGTCGTGACCGACAAGGCGGACAAGAGGGTTCCTGTCGAGGAGCAGACCTTTTTCGTCGACCGGATGCGCAAGGCCGGACGCCAGGTGCCGCAACTCTTCGTGGAGGCGACCGACGATCTGCGGCATGGGGTTGCCGGCTATGCCGAGATCGTCGCCGCCGGTTGCATCCTCGGTCGTCCCGACGGCGAGATCGCCCGCGCGGTCGGCACCGCTGCCAAGCGCAACGCCGAATACAACGAGCGCCGACGCAAGGAACAGGGCGCCAAGGCGAGCATCTTGGCTGCCGCCAAAGGGGCCGCGCCCGTAGCGCGCGCGACACCGGGGCGCAACTGAGGCGCCGGGCTTCTTCCAAATCGGAATCCTGTCACGCCGGCCCCGGATCGCTTCGCGGCCGAAGCAATCCGGAGCTTCGCGCAAGCAATCAGCTAGTGCGCCAGCACTTCCTTGAGGAAGCGCGTCATCGCCACCTTGTATTGCTCGTCGGCGCGCACCTCCGAGGGATTCTGGGGATGCGTGAAGCCGTGGGTGGTGCCGCTGTAGAGGTTGAGCTCGAAATCAACCTTGGCGCCGCGCAGCTGGGAGATCACCGCATTGACCTCGTTCATCGGCGCCACCGGATCCTCGGCCCCGTGCAGGATCAGCACCCGGCCCTTGATGTTCTTGGCATTCTCCGGCGCAAAGTCGCGGAACGAGCCATGCACCGAGATGAATCCCAGAAGCGGCACTCCGGTCTCGACGAGCTCGAGCCCCACCGTGCCGCCGAAGCAGTAGCCGACCGCAGCGAGTTTGGTCGGATCGACCATCGGCAGCGACTTGAGGAGGTCGAAGCCGGCCACGGCGCGCGCGCGCATCAGCGGGCGGTCGTTGTTGTAAATCGTGATCGTCTTGGTCATGTCGGGGACGGTCGGGGGCACCACGCCCTTGCCGAAGATATCCTCGGCGAACACCACGTAGCCGAGCTTGGCGATCAGCATGGCATCCTTGAGACTATCCTCCGAGAGCCCGGAGCGGTCATGGGCCATCAGCACCGCGGGCTGCTTCCCTTGCACCGCATCGTCGTAGATGAGATAGCCGGAGAGCTGCGTCTCACCCTGCTTGTAATCGATCCATTGGGTCTTCATGGCGGCTTGCGCCGTGCCGATCTGCAGCGCTGCGGCCGCGGCCGCCGCGATTGCGCACGAACGTCTGATTGTCATTAGCTCCTCCCTGAAGTCGTTGACGACGCATTGTCGCATTTTGCCGCTTTCCGGCAAGTCCTGCGTCAGAGCGGCCGCTGCAGGGCGTGGCCAGAAGGGCGCAAAGTTGTATAAGCGAGGGATGGGGAATGCTCGAGGAGGACGGCCATGAAACGCCTCTGCATGACGCTCCTGCTCGCCTGCGCGGTCGCCACGGGCGTGGCGCAGGCTCAGGACAAGTATCCGAGCCGGCCGGTCAAGATCCTGGTGCCCTATGGGCCGGGTGGGGCAACCGACATCGCGGCGCGAATTCTGGGCGAGAACATCCGCGACATCATCGGCCAAGCCTTCTACGTGGAGAACAAGCCCGGCGGTTACGGCATTCTCGCCATCGAGGACATGGCGCGCGCCAAGCCGGACGGCTACACCCTGATGGTCGGGAACGTCTCCACCAACGCCATCACGCCGGTCCTCTTCAAGTCAAAGCTGAAGATCAACTACGAGCGCGATGTCGTTCCGGTCATGCGCCTGGTCGACGTGCCGGCCTTCCTCCTGGTCACCGCCACGAACTTTGCGCCCCGCACCGTTCCCGAGCTGATCGATACGATCCGGAAGAACCCCGGCCGGGTGCGCTACGGCACCGTCGGTGTCGGCAGCTACCCGGACTATGACATGGCGTTGTTTGCCAAGCGGGCCGGCAATCTGCAACTGACCGGAATTCCCAACCGCAACGGCGCAGCCGGCGTGATCCTCGACATGGTGGCGGGCGACAGCCAGACCGCCTTCCTCAATGTCGCCAGCACCGCCGCCATGGTGAAGGCCGGCAAGCTTCGTGCGCTGGCGATCGTCAATCACGAGCGGCTGCCCGAGTTTCCCGACGTGCCCACCATGCGCGAGGTCGGTTTTCCGGACGTTGGAACGATCGCCTGGCAGGCACTGTTTGCTCCCGCCGGCACCCCCAGGGAGATCTTGAACCAGATTCACAAGGCTTCCGTCCAGGCGATGCAGGCGCCGGCCGCCAAAAAAGTCTTCGCGGAGCAGAACTTCAATATCGTTCCGACCCCGTCGGTGGACGAGGCCAAGCCCTGGCTCGCCCAGGAAATCGCGACCTGGACGAAGATCACCCAGGAGATCAAGATCGAGATTCCGGATTAACACGAACGTCACCCGCGGGCTTGACCCGCGGGTCCATCTTCTTCGTAACAATTTCTTCGCAGGAAGCTCCTTTTCATAAGAAGATGGATTGCCGGGTCAAGCCCGGCAATGACGCGTTGAGAGGTCGAGGATGAAACGCACCGCCAAAGGCATCGGCCTTGCCATCGTGGGCGCCGGCCGGGTCGGTCTCTTCCGCGGCGAGGTCGCGGCGCGCCATCCCGCGGTCGAATGGATCGGGATCGCCGAGCGCAATCCCAACCGTGGCGCCGATGTGGCGCACCGGATCGGAGCCGACTTCGTCACCACCGATCACCGCGAATTGCTGCGCCGTCCCGAGGTTACGGCGGCGCTCATCGCCACCGACGAGCACCTGCATGTCGAGCCCATCATGGCGGCGGTCGAGCGCGGCGTGCCAATGCTGATCGAGAAGCCGCTTGCAACCGACCTGGCGCAATCCGCCCGGGTGCTGGCGGCGATAGAGGCCGCCAAGCTCGATGCGGTCGTGGGCTATACCCAGCGCTTCCGCCGCAAATGGCTCGGCCCCAAGGAGAAGGTGCGCACCGGCGCGCTCGGCGACGTGACACTCGTCACCTCGCGCGCCTTCATGAACCGGCTGGTCGCGATCGACAATTACAAGCGCACCGACGATCCGGCCACGATCTCGCCGATGGTGATCTCGGGCACCCACGCGCTGGACATCGTGATGTGGTACATGGAGCACAAGACTCCGATCGAATGCTATGCGCGCTCGATCGACAAGGTCCTGGGCCCGCTTTACCAGGGAATCGACGCCACCGCCGGCATGATCATGTTCAGCGACGGCAGCGTCTATCACCTCAACATTTCCTGGGCGCTGCCGGTGACCTGGCCGGGCGCCGTCTACAGCCTGGAGGTCGGCATCACCGGCACCGAGGGCGTCCTGACCATCGACGATACCCATCGCGATGTGGTGCTCGCGGTCTCGGCCCCGCAGAATGAGGGCTACGCGCCCGATCAGCGCCGGCTGGTCGATTTCATGGGCAGCTATCCGCCGGGCGACATGGCGCTCGGCGAGTTGCGCGGTCCGATGCGCGATGAGACCGATTCCTGGCTCAATCGGGTCTCGCTCGGCCTGCCCACCCAGGCCGCCACCGCCGCCGAGGCGCACAACCGCCTGATGCTCACCAAGGCGCTGGACCTCTCGGCGCGCCGCAAGGAGCCGGTGAAGCTTCCGCTGGAGCCTGAAGCCGGCCGGGCAGCCCCATGACGTGTCCCGGACGCGCGTAGCGCGATCCGGGATCGCCAAAAGGAAAGGCGTTCGTTTGGAACGGTCCCGGGTCAAGCCCGGGACACGGGAGGAGGGCGATGAAACCGACGCCGCTTGCGATTGCAATTCTGCTTGCCGCCGGCTCGCCGGCAGCGGCCGAAGATGTCGCCGCGTTCTACGCTGGCAAGAGCGTCCGGCTCGTGGTCGGGGTCGATGTCGGCTCGGGCTACGACGTGAACGCGCGGCTGTTGGCGCGGCACATGGCGGCGCACATTCCGGGCAAGCCAAGCTTCATCGTGCAGAACCAGCCGGGCGCCGGCAGCGCCACCATGACGAGCCAGCTCTATGCTGCCGGCCCCTTTGACGGCACCGTGATCGGCGCCGCCTTCGCCGGCATGCCGACCTTGCCGCTCCTCCAGCCGGGCGGCGCCCGCTTCGATCCCACCAAATTGATCTGGCTGGGCAACACCAACCGGGAAACCCATGTCACCTATGTGTGGCACAGCGCTCCGGTGCAGAGCCTGGCCGAGGCAAGGAGCCGCGAGCTGATCATCGGGGCGCAGGCGCCCGGCTCCTCTCAGGTCGATTTTCCGCTGGTCGCGGACGCGCTCCTCGGATTCAAGTTCAAGGTGGTGGCCGGCTATCAGAGCACCGGCAAGATCAATCTCGGGCTCGAAAGCGGCGAGGTGCAGGGCACGATTGCGGCCTGGACCACCCTCAAGACGCTGAGCTCCGACTGGCTCAAGGACGGCAGGATCAAGGTCATCGCCCAATGGGCGCTGCGGCCCAATCCGGAGCTGCCCGGCGTGCCCAACGTGCTCGATACGGCGAGCACGGAAAGCGAACGCGCGGCGCTGCGGCTGGTGCTGGCACGGCTCGATATCGGCCGGCCGTTCTTCCTGCCGCCCAACGTGCCCGCCGATCGGGTCGCGGCACTGCGCCAAGCCTTCGACGCCACCATGAAGGATCCCGCCTATCTGGGGGAGGCCGAAAAGCTCAAGATCGATGTCGATCCGCTCACTGGCGCCGAGCTTGCCGCGCTTGTGGCGCAGGTCGCACAAACGTCGGCCGACACGGTGGCCCGCGTCCGTGCTGCGCTGGAGCACAGGTGAGATATACTCGCAGTCCGAAGCATACCAGCCGCAGATCCGAGTGCATGCAAAACCAGAATCCCGAACAGCTCGCAGCGCTTCGCCTGCAGGAGGCGCAAGACGATTTTCAGACTCTGCACGAGATCGTTGCCAGGGCGCGTCAGAACCTCAATCAGAACGACTGGGATTACATCGTCGGCGGCGCGGAGACTGAAACCACGCTGCGTCGCAATCGCCTGGCGCTCGATTCCCTCGCATTGCGGCCGCGCGTCCTGCGCGATGTCTCCACAATCGACGCGAGCGTCACGGCGTTGGGGCATCGGCTCCGATTGCCGGTTGTGCTCGCTCCGGTCGGTTCGCTGGAAAGCTTTCATGCAGGCGCGGCCGCATCGGCGGTGCGAGCGGCGCGCGCCTTCGGCATCGCTCATATGCTGAGCTCCGTCTGCGCACCGGGGCTTGAAAAAGTCGCCGAGGCGGCGCCGGACGCCGTCCGCGTGTTTCAGCTCTATGTGCGCGGCGATGAGGCCTGGGTCGACGATCATATCGAGCGCGCCATCGCGCATGGTTACGCGGCCTTCTGCCTCACGGTGGATACTGCGATCTACAGCCGGCGCGAACGCGACATTGCCAAACGCCATGTGGTGGCGGGCCGCCGCCGCGCCAGCGGGCGCGAATTCCAGGCTGCGCTCGATTGGCGCGCGGTAAAACGCATCAAGAGCAAGTTCGCCATTTCGCTTGCCCTCAAGGGCATTGCGACCGCCGAGGATGCCCGAATCGCGCTCGATCATGGGGTCGATTGGATTTATGTCTCCAACCACGGCGGCCGGCAGCTCGACCATGGCCGCGGGACCATGGAGATGCTGCCGGAGATCACGGCGGCGGTGGACGGGCGCGCGGGGATCATCATCGATGGCGGCTTCGCCCGCGGCACCGACGTGGTGAAGGCAATTGCGGGGGGCGCCAACCTGGTCGGCCTTGGCCGCATGCAATGCTATGCGCTCGCCGCCGGCGGAGAGGCCGCCCTCGTCCGCATGCTCGAAATCCTGGACGACGAGGTGCGCCGAAGCCTCGGCCTGCTCGGGGTGACCAATTTCGCCGAGCTTGATCGCTCGTATCTGCAGCTGGCTCCCTCCGCGAGCGCACCGCACGCGCTGAGCGCCTTTCCGTTGCTCAAGATCGAGGATTATCGGTATTAGCCGGCGGCCGCTGAAGCTCGACTGGTATGCGCTGTCGCTTGGAGGGCCGAGGCCCTCGGCAGGCCTTTGTCTGCCGGAACACAAATGAATAACGGTCGTTAAGGTTTTGGTGCTAGTCCGGATTTTGGCTATACTTGCCGGACATCCGGGTCTGCTCAAAAAAGCGCCGGTGGGCGCTGCTGTGTAGGAGTCACCACCATGGCCCCGCGTGCGTATTGGAAGGGCTACCTGAAGCTGTCGCTCGTGTCGTGCCCGATCGCGCTTTACCCTGCGGCGTCGAGCTCGGAGCGGGTGTCGTTCAACCGGATCAACAAGAAGACCGGCAACCGGCTCAAGCAGCAGTTGATCGATGCGGAAACCTCCGAGCCGGTCGACAAGGAGGACATCGGCCGCGGCTACGAGGTCGGCAAGGGCCAGTATCTTCAGGTCGAGGATGAGGAGATCGAGAAGATCAAGATCGAGAGCACTCATACGCTCGAGATCGAAAAATTCGTGCCGCGCGAGGAGATCGACGACCGCTATCTCGACAGCCCCTATTACCTTGCCCCGACCGACCAGGTCGGGCAGGAGGCCTTTGCGGTCATCCGCGACGCCATCCGCGAGAAGAAGATGGTGGGGCTCGGCCGCGTGGTGCTGACCAGGCGCGAGCACATGGCCATGATCGAAGCCTTCGACAAGGGTTTGCTCGCGACCACGTTGCGCTATGCCTACGAGGTCCGCGACCAGGCCGCCTATTTCGAGGACATTCCCGACCTCAAGCTGCCGGCCGAGATGCGCCAGCTCGCGGCCCATATCCTGGACACCAAGGCCGCCCATTTCGATCCCAAGGCCTACGAGGACCATTACGAGACCGCGCTGGTGGAACTCCTGCGAAGGAAGCAGGACGGCCGCCCGGTCGAGACCATCGGCGAGGAGAAGCCGCCGGCGCGCGTGATCAATCTGATGGATGCGCTGCGCGCAAGCCTCAAGGGCGAGGAGAAGAAGCCCGCCGCCGCCTCGACCGGCACGCGCCGCACCGCCGCGAAGAAGAAAGCGTCGCGGTAGGGAATGGCGGCTAGTGCCCGCTTCCGAAGTTCGTGCTACATTGCGGCATTCTCTGACACGAACTTCGGAAGCAAAGGGGCACTAGCAACTTTATGACTCTAGTGCCGCTCTTCGATTTGAAGTTCCCGAATGAGCTTGCGGCAGGTGGCGAAGGAACTTCAAATCGGCGGCACTACGCCCGACCGCGCCTCGCTCAAGGGCAACGTCGCCATCACGGGCCGGCTTGCTTCGATGAAGCGGGCGGAGGCCTTTGCGATGATCCGACAGGCGGGCGGCGCGCCGCGGCGCGGCGTCACCAAGGGCACGAGCCTCCTGGTGGTGGGGCAGCTCGGCTGGCCGCTTCTGGCCGACGGGCGGCCTTCGAACAGCCTGCGCCGCGCCCGCTCCGAAAAAATTCCGATCGCAAGCGAGCGGCAGTTCCTGGAATGGGTCGGCCGCGCGATTCCGGATGAGGAGATCAGGAGCTACTCGGCCGCGCGCCTTGCTTCGCTTGCCGGCCTGCCGGGCGAGCTCATCGACGAGCTTTCGGTGCTCGGACTCCTCGAGCCGCGCGACGGGCAGTATCGTTTTCGCGATCTTGCCGCTGCCCGCCAGGTGGCGGAGCTGCTCGCCGCCGGGGTCGTGCTGTCGGCCATCACCAAAAGCCTGCACGAGATCGGCAAGTGGCTTCCGGATGCCGGGCTTTCCAACCTGAAGCTCTTTCCGGCCGCCAAGGACGCGATCCTGGTGGAGCAGCTCAAGGGCCGCACCGACCGGACCGGCCAGTTCGTCCTGCCGGTCGACGGGCCGAGCGACGACCCCGACCTTCTGTTCGACGAGGCGCAGGCGGCCGAGGAGGCGGGCGATGTGGCGACCGCCGAGCGGCTCTATCGCAAGGTGATGAAGGTCGATCCCGCCGATCCCTCCGCCGCCTTCAATCTCGGCAATCTGCTGTACGCGGCCGGCCGCAAGGCTGAGGCGGAAGCCGCCTACCGCACGGCGGTCAAGACCGACAAGACCTATGCGGAAGCCTGGTACAACCTCGCCAATTTTCTCGACGCCCAGCGGCGCATTGAGGAGGCCGTCACCTGTCTCAAGCGGGCGCTCGACGGCAATCCCGACTATGCGGATGCGATGTTCAATCTCGCGATGCATCTGCAGGAGCTTGGCGAGCACGCGGACGCGATTCTGCTCTGGCGCCGCTACCTCGTGCTCGATCCGTCATCGCCCTGGTCCGCCAAGGCGAGGCGCGCGCTGAAGCTGTGCGAGATGCAGATCGCGCATTCCTGATCAGGTGCCTGAGAGCATCATGGCAGTTCGCGCAAAAGCAAAACGTCGCTCGGCACCGGAAGAGGCGCTCAAGCAATATGCGCAGAAGCGCGACTTCACCCGCACCGCCGAGCCCAGGCCGAAAGCTGGCCGGGGCGCGCATTGGCAATTCGTGGTGCAGAAGCATGCGGCGCGCCGCCTGCATTTCGACCTGCGGCTCGAGCTTGACGGCACGCTCAAGAGCTGGGCGGTGACGCGGGGACCGAGCCTCACGCTCGGCGAGAAGCGGCTCGCGGTGCGCACCGAAGACCATCCGATGCAATACCTCGAGTTCGAGGGAAACATTCCCAAAGGCGAGTATGGCGGCGGATCGATGATCGTGTGGGATCGCGGCCTATGGGAGCCCGTCGGCGATCCGCAGCGCGGTCTCACCAAGGGGCATCTCGAATTCGTGCTCGCGGGAGCGCGGCTCAAGGGCCGCTGGCATCTGGTGCGCCTGCGGCCGCGGCCGGGCGAGAAGAAGGAGCAATGGCTCCTGATCAAGGCCGAGGACGAATTCGCGCGCCCGCCCGGCAGCCCGGAGATCACCGAGGAGGAAACAACATCGTTCGTGAGCGGCCGCACCAACGAGGAGGTTGCGGCCGAAGGCGCGCTGCGCGCCGATCACGCGGCGCGCGAGCGGGTGAGCAAGGCCCGCAAGGTTGCGATCCCGGACGTGAAGGCGGTGCGCGGCGCCCAGAAGAAGCTGTTGCCGGCGTTCATCGAGCCAAGTCTCGCGGCGTCCTGCGCGCGGGCGCCGAGCGGGCCCAAATGGGTGCACGAGATCAAATACGACGGCTACCGCACCCAGGCGCGCATCGACGGCGGAAAGGTGCAGCTCTTGACCCGCAGGGGCCTCGATTGGAGCAAGCGCTTTGAGCGCATCGCCACCGCGCTGAAAGCGCTGCCAGTCGCCTCGGCCTGGCTCGACGGCGAGATCGTGGTCGAAGATGCGGGCGGCATTTCGAGCTTCAACGCGCTGCAGGCCGATCTCAGTGCCGGCCGGCAGGACCGCCTGATCTTCCACGTCTTCGACCTTCTTTATTGCGAAGGCTTCGATCTCACCAAGGCGACGCTGATCGACCGCAAGGCCCTGCTGCAGCAGATTCTCGCGCTGCTGCCGCAAGGCCCGATCCGTTTCAGCGAGCACTTGCAGGAGGACGGCCCACGCATGCTGGAGCACAGTTGCCGGCTCGGGCTCGAGGGCATCATCTCCAAGCGCGCCGACCTGCCGTACCGCGGCGGGCGCGGCGAGCATTGGCTCAAATCCAAATGCATGCTGCGCCAGGAATTCGTGATCGTGGGCTATGTTCCTTCGACCGCGGGAGCCGGCATGGTCGGCGCGCTTGCGCTCGGCTACTACGACCGCGGCAAGCTCGTTTATGCCGGGCGAGTCGGAACCGGCTTCTCGGCCGAGGTGGCGCGCTCGCTTCGCGACGAGCTCGAGAAGATCAGCGCCAAGAAGCCCGCCTTCGCCAATGCGCTCCCGGCCGGCGCCGAGAAGGGCGTGCGGTGGGCCGAGCCGCAGCTGGTGGCCGATGTCGAATTCCGCGGGCTGACCGAGGAGCGCCTCGTCCGCCAAGCCGCCTTCAAGGGATTGCGCGAGGACAAGGCCCCCGAGGAGGTGATCCTGGAAACTCCCGCATGGTCGGTGGGAGAGCCCGCGGCGCCGAAGGAGCGCGCGGGCGTGCGCCTCACCCATCCGGAGCGAATTCTCTGGGACGTGCCCGGTGTCACCAAGCAGGGCCTGGCAGATTTCTATACCGAGATCGCGGACTGGATTTTGCCTCACATTACCGACCGCGTGCTGAGCCTGCTGCGCTGTCCTTCCGGCGTGAGCGCGCAATGCTTCTTCGCCAAGCATGCCTGGCACGGGCTCGGCTCGGCGGCCCGCAAGATCGACGTGGGCGAAGATGAGCCGATGCTGGCGATCGACGGCCTCGAAGGGCTTCTAGCTCTGGTCCAGGCCGGCGTGGTCGAGATTCATCCCTGGGGCTCGACCGTCGATCATCTGGAAAAACCCGACCGCCTGATCTTCGACCTCGATCCCGGCGAGGGCGTGCCATGGGGTGCAGTGAATGAGGCCGCGCGCGACGTGCGGGCGCGGCTCGAAGGGGAGGGGCTCAAGAGCTTCGTCAAGACCTCGGGCGGCAAAGGCCTGCATGTGGTGGTGCCGATCGAACCGCGAACGGACTGGGACACCGCCAAGGCCTTCACGGCCTCGATCGCTGCCGGTATGGCCAAGAGCCGCCCCGACCGCTACCTCGCCACCATGGCCAAGAAGGCGCGGCAGGGCCGCATCTTCATCGACTACATCCGCAACAGCCGCGGCCAGACCGCGGTCTCGGCCTATTCGACCCGTGCTTTCCCGCAGGCCAGCGTCTCGACGCCGCTCGACTGGAGCGAGCTGTCGGAAGGAATCCGCGCCGACCATTTCAAGATCGACAACCTGCGCCAGCGGCTGAAGTTTCTCGACGCCGACCCGTGGGAGGGCTTCTTCAAGCTCAAGCAGCGGATTCCCTCCTGACCGCGCCCCGAGGGGCGAGGCATCGGGCGCCCCAGGGCCCGCTCCGAGATGGTCAGCTCAGAAAGTCCAGCGCGGCGGTCTGCAGATTATACATTGCGCCCGCGATCTTGATGGTGCCTTTGCTTTCGAGATCCGCGAGCACTGGGCTGTTCTTTCGAATGTTGTCCATGGTCATCTGGACGTTGGTGCGCGCCACGGCGTCGACGAAGCCGTAGTTCTTCGAAGAACGCTCGCCTGAATAGCTGGTCGCCTGCACGGCAGGCTTGATCTTGCCCAGAAGCCCCGTGAGGTTGCCGAGCTCGACATTATCGATGGCGCCTTTGATCGCGCCGCATGCCGTGTGCCCCATCACCAGCACCACTTTGGCGCCGGCCAGCTTGCAGGCGAATTCCATGCTGCCGAGAACGTCCTCGTTCCCGACGTTGCCGGCGACCCGACAATTGAAAATGTCGCCGATGCCGAGGTCCATGATGACTTCGGCCGGCGCGCGCGAATCGATGCAACTGAGCAATACCGCGGCCGGATATTGACCGGGGGCACTTGCTTTCTGCTCATTAAGGTAATTGCGATTTTTCCTCACGCCGCCGCGAAAGCGATCGTTCCCCTTTTTCATGACCGCCAGGATGTCTGCCGGGCTCATCTTGTCGCGCTGCGCCTTGCTCAGAGCGGCTGCATATGCGGCTCCGGACAGAGGGGCACTGCCAAAAATCCCCAGTGCGGCTGCAGATCCGGCCACCTTGAGAAAACTTCGGCGCTGCTGGTAGCACTCAAAAGAATGTCGACGTCCCTCGCACATGACTCATTCCCACCTTTCCGTATGTCGTTTTCATTGGGTCAGTTGCGCCCCCGCGCCGTCAACGGCCGTGCCACCGCTGAACCACCCAGGCAGGGTGACGAAAATTTTGCCCGCAGTCTCAGGGCCAGTTGACAGACGTACTTAGCACACCGCGCGCCCGGGGTGTGCGGCTGATAACCCTTCGCACGAGATTGGGCTGCCTCTCATCGTTTTTTTCGGGACCTGCGAAATCGGCTGGCCGCCTCGCCCGCACCCTGTCATAGTTTCGCAGGAACGCAGCTGTGGACACGGAGGGGATGATGCTGGGCAATAGAGAAATGCTTTTGGCTGTCGCTGTTCTTTGGGCCGGTCTCGTGCCGGTTTCGGCACAGCAATATGGGGGCACCAAGGTCGGAACACTGACCTGCAGGACCTCCGCAAGTCTGGGTCTGATCGTCGCGTCGCATCAAAGACTGAGCTGCAGCTTCAGCCCGGATTCCGGGCCACGCGAGAATTACGCAGGGCATGTGAATCGATTGGGCCTGGACATTGGCATAAGGGCGGGCGGGATCATGACGTGGGCCGTGATCGCACCCACAAACGGCTATCACCATGGCGCGCTCGCGGGGACGTATGTCGGTGCGAGCGGCAGTGCATCGTTCGGTGTTGGCTTCGGCGCGAATGCTTTGATCGGCGGTTGGCATCGCTCGATCTCGTTGCAGCCGCTGTCATTCGAGGGGCAGGCCGGGGCGAACTTGGCATTGGGAGTTGCCGGATTGACGTTGCGCTCGGTTCATTAACCAGCGCTCGCCCAGGCCAGCGACATCTACTGCGGCGGCTTGAAATTGTCTGCACCAAACCGGACTGCGAGCACGCCGGAAGCCAGGACATGTCCCTGCATGGCTTTGATCACCGCGTCGCGGCCGGCCTGGACCGGATCGAGATCGAGCTTCGTGTCGAGGGCGAAGACCTCGAAGGAGTACGGGTGCGGCCTGCCTCCGTCGGCGCTGAAATTGGGGCCGCGATAGCCCACCTCGCCGCCGACCGTTCCGTGAAAGACGCTGGAGTCTTCCCGCCCGTTGATCGCGCCCGCCGGGTCCTTGATGTAGACATCCTTCGGAATGCCGGTCGGCAAGCGCGTCGCGGATGCCGGGATGTTGTAGACGATCCAGTGCACCGTCGGGTCGATGCGCCCGCCGCCCTCGCCCTCCATGAACAGCGCATAGGACTGAGTGCCCGCGGGTCCCGCCGACCAGGAGACTCCAGGCGCCATGTTCAGGCCTCCGACCACGGTCTGGAAGAACCTCCTGTCCTGATAGTTTTGGTTGGCAAAATCCGGAGAGCTGACCATGATCGGCGGCGCGCCCGGCTTGGACGGCGCGAGATAAATGGCGCGCGGCGTAAAGGGCGCGGAGCGGGTGGTTTCGGGAGCCTGCCCGGTGGCGCAGGTGATTGTCGCGGCGAGGGTCAGAAACGCGATTCCGGCGGCACAAGGCCTGGGCGCGGGCGTCATCATGTTCCCCTCCGTTTTGTCAGGCCGGATGGCCGCGGGATTTGTATTTCAAGGCGATAAAGCCTCTGACTGGACACCGAAGGCGGCAAAGGCAACCGGCCGATGGCGGTGCACTTCCAGGTCCGCCCCGATCCGCTGGCGGACTGAGCGATCGGGTTGCCTGGTCGATCCTGGCTGCGTCCGGGGCTGCCGGTCCCCCCGCGGAGGTTGGGGCCCAAGCGTCCGTCCTGCGGCACCTTATTCGATCACCTCGTCAGCGGTCGCGAGCATCGAAGGCGAGACATCCAGACCGAGGAGCTTGGCGGTGTGCAGGTTGATCACAAGCTCGAACTTGGTGGGCTGTTGAACTGGTAGATCAGTGGGCTTCTCGCCCTTGAGGATACGGGCGGCATAAGCGCCGACCTTGCGATAGATCTCTGGCAGGCTGGCCCCGTAGCTC
>Ga0126381_100004534_pt1 | contig 15136 bp, 15 predicted proteins | sample PanSoiMetPlot_28_FD_96465 | JGI IMG/M metagenome (GOLD analysis project Ga0126381, IMG submission 96465) | Tropical forest soil microbial communities from Panama - MetaG Plot_28 | ecosystem: Environmental > Terrestrial > Soil > Tropical forest > Bulk soil | place: Panama | collected 2016-02-17
AGTGCTGCCAAGACCACATCAACCATCAAAGACCTTAGATACACCACACTTGTCAAGCAAATGCGCCTGCCGGCATAGCATCGGTTGCTGTGCCTGAGGCTCCGTTATCTGCGATTTCCAATTGCTTCCGCATTCACCCTCATTAAGTCGGTCAATTCTTACGCGGGTTTAGTTAAGCTGGTTGTCGCGTCTGCGATAGACCAGAACGGCGAGCAGCTTTACCCGCGCAAACCTTCGGAAGGTGAGGTTGCTGTAGCCGCTTAGATTTACGGGTGAGCGGCCTGACACATAGGGGCGAAGTGAGCGACATCCTCATGTCGTGGGCGATGACGAAAAAGCAAAAGAGCACTCCAAACGCGATGGTGAGAACGGTAAAGAAATCCATAGCGGCAATAACTTTCACGGTGGTTGCGAAGGAAAGCGAGCGCGACCGATGGGACCCTTCCAGACTGTCCGTGTGTCATAAGACCTCCTATTGCACCCCAAAATTCACTCCCCTGCGATTCCTGCGACTCGGTTGAAGAATCCAATCAGGTATTTCCAAATCAAGTAGTAGACGATCAGGACGGCGGGAAACACCAGCGCCACGTGCACGTAGTGAATCTCGAGCACACCGAAATAGTTGAAACCGTAGCTTGTGACCTTAAGGAAACCCAGGTAACGAGCTAGCAAGAATCCCGCTGGCGCGAGGATGAACGGAAGAATCGCGCCATGAACCCCTAACGGCAAGCGTGACCGTAAGGCCGCGTGCAGTATGTTCCATACCCCGAACAAATTGGGAACGATCGCCATGGGAAAAATGATGACCCGCTCCACCGGGACGGGAACGTTGTAGACAAATCGCGCGATGCTGAACAGGGTCAGCGCGACCAGCAGAAGGGGCGTTGGCACCGAGATTCCCGCCATATAAGCGCGCAGGTATGGATGGTTATTCATAAAGCCTCCTTCTATAGGTGGTACGCAAACACGAGAATCAGTTGCGGGAAGAACAGAAACATGGTGGTGCTCAGACCAATCAACGCCCAGTCGTACCAGGGTACACGGACCGGGCGAACGTCTAGTTTGTGCAGCACAGCGGGCCAGAGGTCCCGATGGAGTTCAGTTTTCACCGGGGGTAACGATTGCTGCAGAGCTTCACGAATCTGGCGTTCGTCGTGTTCGGTCATTTCCGTACCCTTGTCCTTTCACTCAGGGCCCGACCCCGAGGTGGTTCAATTGTTTGCGCAGGATGCGAACCGCACGGAAGACACGCAGCTTCACCGCACCGACCGACGTCCCTAAGGCATCGGCAATTTCGCCATAAGGCTGTCCTTCCACAAGTGCAAGTGTCGCCGCAACCTGCAACTTGGCGGGCAGGCGTCGAAATGCCTGCTGGATCTTCTCCCGTATCTCCCGCTGGAGGAGATGATCGGGCTGAGGCGCTCCGGGTTCTTCGAGCAGACTCTGTTCAGGACGTCTGCTGCGCAGATGGTCGAGCGCCAGGTTCGTGGCGATCCGCCGCACCCAGGAGGAGAAGTTGCCGTCGAGTCGAAACCGGTGGCGCGCTCGGTAGATTCGCCAGAGGGCTTCTACGGTCAGATCCTCAGCGATACCTGGATCACGCACGATACGTACAATCCAGGCGTAGATGTCGCCTTGGAACTGCCGGACCAATGTCTCGAAAGCATCGATCTCGCCAAGGGCAAATCGCTGGAGCAGATCCATGAGCTTCTCTATTTTCTATTACGGGGCCGGAGCGAGTGGGTTACAAGTTTATTCAAAGTTCGCTGGAACGAGGGGCCAGACTACGAAGGGTCAAAAGCGGGGTGGTCGGGGAAGACGGCGCCTTCTCCTAGGACCCTTCGCAACGTCGTGATATGATGCTGGAATTTGCACTGTATCGACAAGCCTCCCGCAGTCATTCACGAGAAACAGTCATTTGCCTTGCACACCCTCAGTGGCCGCAAGTCGAATTCCTATCGACTGGAGCTCGCGCACAACTGTGGCATTGAACAGGCGGGGTTCCTCGAACGGCACGTTGTGCGCGGATTTCTCGAACCAAACCAGCCGCTTGACCGGCGCGCACAAGGTTGCGAAATAAGTGGCTGCCAGTTTTCCATCCGTGTGCCGATCGTATCGGCCGAGAAAGAACAGGATAGGCACACTGGCGCTGGGGACCGAGCGAGCCAAGTCCAAGCCGAGGAGTTCCTCATTCATCGCTTCAAGCGATACGTTGTTGGCGTGAATGAGGCGCGGGATTTCCCACGGCGTGACGAGCCCGCTAAAAATGGCTCGAACCATAATCCAAGTCCGCCTCGGTTCCTTGTGAAAAACGCCGCCATAGCGCTGGGCCAGCTTTTCCATTGCCAGCACTTGGCCGACCTTGTTGTAAGGTGGAGGGCCGATTTCCCGCAGTTGTGCCAAGGCTCCATTGTCCTTGCGGCGTGAGGCCTCCGCCAAAACGAAATCGTATTGCGCCTGCTGTCCCTCGCGCGTGGAAACCACTGGGTTGACGCCGATGAAGGCAGATACCTTGTCCGGATGGGCCTGCGCGTATAGCAGGCCGAGCGCCGCTCCCCACGAGTGGCCCACTAGGATGATCTTGTCCTGGCCAAGGCTCTGTCTAAGATGATCGACGACGGCGTCGAGGTCGGCGACATGCTGAGCGATGGTCAGGCGATGTGGATCCGCCTTCGGATCGAACGAACGCCCTGCGCCGCGCTGATCCCAATAGACCACAACGAAATGGGTTTCGAGCTCGCTATTGAAATAGCGGAACAGGGGCCGCTCAGTCCCGCCCGGACCTCCATGCAGCCAGAGCAACACGGGCGTGGTCCTATCAGGGCCACGCGTCAGCAGGTACATCTTTGTGCCGTCTAAGGTTAGGTGTTCAGAGCGTTTGATCGAGACTGCCTCTGTCGCCTTGGCGCTTAATCGCAAGACGATGCATCCCGCGAGAAGAGCGCATAACATGAGCGACAGCGTTCTTGCAGCCAGATAAATACTGATGAATCGCGCCCTCCTCAGCAACATCGCGGCCCCTGTTCGAATTTTGGCTGGGTGCCCATCCCCCGCAATGCTTTGAAACTCATACATGGGCCTCAACAACGTAATTCGCGCGGTTTAGCCAGAAGTAACGCCAGGGAAATCGCTCGAATACGGAGTTTCCGAACCCCGCTTCGGCAAAAGCGCGCAGCAGTTCGTCCTTGGTATAACGTTCGGCATGCCACCACCAGTCGATGAGAATCTTTGTTTCCGGTGTTTTCCGCGTGATCATAACTAAAATGTGGCCGTTTGGCGTGAGCCGTGCAGACAATCCCGCAAGGGCACGGGGAAGGTCTCTTTTCGGAAGGTACTCAAGCATCGAAGCCGAAATGATCAGGTCGTAATTAGTCCACGATGACGGAAGAGTTTCGAGGGCGAGCACATCGGCTTGCTGAAGCTCCACTCGGGTCACGCCACGGGTTTCTAACTCGCTGTGAAACCGCTCCAGCATCGCCGGGGTGAGGTCGAATGCATCGATTGTCTTATAATCCAGATTCCTCTCCCGCATTGCTTCCAGCAGAGCGAACGTGACCATACCGAAACCGCAACCGGCATCGAGCACGCGAAGGCCTGCGCGCAGCAGGTGTGAGCGTCGCAGCAGCGCGTGCATGGCCTGAGGAGATTGGAACGCAGCGATAAGGGAGCCATACCGGTCAATCCTTCTTGTGTAAAGCTCCTGGACGGCCGAACGGCTCAGCAACATTTGTTTCTAGTCCTGTTCCCGGTGGGGTCCCGCATCCTCTTGAAAAGTGTGTAGCGCATTTGGCCTGAGAAACTCATGGAATTCTCTTCTTCTAAGATTACGTATAACTAAGTATAGATGCCCGGATTCGTCGCGCGGGCAAAAGCGCCCGGCTTGGCCACGGGATGCCCGGGCGAGAGGTCGTAGCGATCTGCCGTGAAAATTAGCCAATCAGCGAGTATCCGCTTTGAGTTCGGTGAGATGTAAGGCGATTGTAGCCCCACTCCTTACGCAAATCTTACCGTATTGAACGCATTCATGGGTCGATACTGATTGCGGATCGTCGAAAGGAGATTGAGTCACCCATGAAAAAGATTGTGCTTCTCATTCTTACGACTGCGCAATGCGCATTCGCACAAAATCCCGTCAATGTAACCCACTATCATGCCAGTGATCCCGCTGGGGCAATCGCGTCGGGATGGATGGCCATTGCCGCAGGCCCTCCTGTCCAAGGGGCGCCCTACTCAGCAACCGCCACCAACAAATTTACCCAGACGCTCGCCGACGGAAGCGTCCTCAAGCAGACCAAAACTGGCTCCACGGCACGCGATTCGGAGGGACGCACACGGCAAGACGCTCCCATGCCTCTGGCCGAGGATCCACCCGTCCATCCTCCACAACTCGTTTTAGTGCAGGACCCGATTGCGCATGTGTCTTATGTGTTGGATCTAACCAATAAGACAGCACAAAAGACCCCTTTGCCTCCCTCCGAAGCAAGCGGTGACTCGGCTGTGCAGGTCCAAACGGCTTTCCCACAGGGGGGCGCCGTGTCGATCGACGAAGAGCCCGACGCTCCGATGCTAATTTCAACACGAGTCGTTTCGCCGACTGAAAATGCTCGTTCCGAAAGTCTCGGCTCTCGAACGATGGAGGGTCTCCTCGTGAACGGAGTGCGCGCGACACACACGATCCCTGCCGGTGAAATCGGCAATGCAAAAGCCATCGAGGTCATCAGTGAGGTGTGGACCTCGCCAGAGCTGAAGACCGTCGTCTACTGCAAGCTGAGCGACCCCCGAACCGGAGAGCATATCTTTCAACTCACGAACATCGTGCGATCCGAACCTGACCCATCATTATTCATTGTGCCGGCCGACTTTCAGATGGTGGACCATTCCGAGTCGATCAACTTCGAGCCAAACCAATAATGCGTCTCTCCAGAGACGAACGCGAGCGCCGCTCGATTTCTTGGTCAGGCGCGAGGGAATTGTCAGGCCCTTGTATAGTCGCTTCTTACGCAAGACTTACATCAGGGGCTCAGCGTTAGTGCACTTCGTCCGTCTTCCTGAGTGAAGGCTATTCCAAATCAGCTGCGACAGGAGCTTCTCATGAAGATTGGCACGGGTGTGTATCTGCAGCTCATCGCAGCGGCACTCCTGCTAGTCGGTTGCCCGCGAAGTCCGGCCCCTTCCAAAGAGAGAGTCAAGCGGCAAGACTTTCAGGATGCGGATGCAGCCGTGGATTACTATTTGAAGGCGACTAAAGACGATCCTCACAATCCCAGTCACCGACTGAAGCTGAATCAAGCTCGCTTTGAAGCCTGCCAGAGTCACATTCAGCAAGGGCTGAAACGGCGAGCAGACGGGGATTTGCGGGGCGCCATCTCCGAGTTTCAACGGGCTCGGCTGCTTGATCCGGAGAGCGCCGTCGCTGATCAAGAGTTAAGAAAAACCATAGAATCGCTAGCAGGACAGTTGCGAGCGATGCAGGCGGAGCCAGCCGAACGAGAGAAGGGTCCGTTCTCCTATGCCTCGGAGCCGCCCGAGTTGAAGCCGCTTTCCCGCGCGCCGATGAACCTGAAGATGTCAAATGACGCCAAGGTGGTCTTTGACACCCTCGGAAAGCTGGCCGGACTAACTGTGATTTACGATCCGGACCTGCAGGCTCGTCGCATCACCACGGAATTGAACAATGTGACACTCGAACAGGCTTTGGACATCGTTTGCCTGGAAAGCAAGGCGTTCTGGAAGCCGCTCACCGAAAACATCGTCATGATTGTGCCAGACCAGACACAGAAGCGCCGCGACTACGAAGAGCAGGAAGTGCGCACGTTTTATTTGAACAACATCGCCATCGCCCAGGATCTCACTGAGGTCACGACCGGCCTTCGCCAACTGCTGGACCTAAAGCGTATCCAGCAAATCAATGCGCAGAACGCTGTCATCATCCGCGATACGCCGGACAAGCTCGCCATTGTCGAGAAAATCATCCAGGATATTGACAAGGCCAAGCCAGAAGTAATGATCCAAATGGAAGTGCTGCAGGCAAGAACCGATAAACTGCGGGATTTAGGGATTCAGCCGTGGCAGAACGTGAGCGTGGCCATCAATCCGAACTACAGTTCCAGCAGCGATTCGTCAAAGTCCAACGGGAAGGTCAGCCTTGGGCAGTTGACGCATCTGAACCAAAACGACGTGGTTTTAACTTTGCCAAGCGTGACCGCCAATTTCCTGCTCACCGACAGTGCCACAAGGATCATCGACAATCCCGAAATTCGGGCGGTTGACGGTCAGCCTGCGAAGCTGCGCGTTGGCGATCGAGTCCCCGTGGCGACGGGCAGTTTCCAGGCAGGTACGGGCGTCGGCTCGAATGGCGTAAATCCGCTCGTCAATACGCAATTCCAGTACATCGACGTCGGCGTGAGCTTGGACGTTACGCCACATGTGCATGTAAACCGCGAGATCAGCATGAAGGTTGTCGTGGAAGTTTCCTCGGTCACTGGTTATGTCACCATCGGTGGCATTCAACAGCCGATCATCAGTCAAAGAAAGGTTGAGCATGAAATCCGGCTGAAGGAAGGCGAGGTCAGCATCCTGGGCGGATTGTTCGAACGGGTGGATTCTAAGACAATCAACGGCTGGCCAGGCCTGGCGGGCGTTCCGCTCATGCGCTACCTGTTCTCCTCCGAGAACGTCGAGCACCAGGAAAATGAGAACCTGATCGTACTAATTCCGCGAATTGTGCGTATACAGGAGTGGTCACTTGAGAATCTTCGAGCCATGTACTCGGGCAGCGAAACTTATCCGACTGTAAAGAAAGTAGGGGACCTTCAATCACCCCCGGCAAATCCCAACGGCCAGTCTGCTTCACCAGGGGCAGGTCCGGCATCGAGCCTCGCGTCACCAGGAACCTCTCAGCTCCAAACAAATGGCCCGCGAATTCGCTTCGAACCGCGGTCGATAAATTTGAAGCTCGGTCAGACCGCCGCGATCGGCGTGGTCGTCGAAAATATCACCGACCTGTTCGCCATTCCGCTGTTGTTCGAATATGATCCTGCCGTCCTCAGTATTGAAAGGGTCGACCAGGCAGACTTTCTGTCGAGCGGGACCCAAGGAATTGCGCTCGCACAACGAATCGACAAGCAGCGCGGACAAGCGCTCGTCTCCCTCTCCCGCCCGCCGAACGCCGTCGGCGTCAACGGCACGGGTAAGCTCCTCTCTATCATTGTTCGTGCAATCGGCGCAGGATCGTCCAAGCTATCAATCGTTCAGATAAACCCTCGAGACTCTCGACAGAACCAGATTGCCGTCCAGGTCGAACAGGCGTCACTTGATGTTAAACAATGAATCCAAATTCCGGTTGAAAGAATGCTAATGGACAACGCGAGTGGTGCTCGGCAAGCTTTTCGTAAGACTTGACCTTACAAGTTCCGTACAAGTGACATGAAAGGTCCAATCGAATGTAGGATGAATTGGCAGGACCGAGTTGGACAGCGGGAGCACCGCGAGGAGGTAGCCGGTACACCCCTTGGAGCCAACCGCAACGGTGTTGCGTGCGTCGAAAGAAATAAGCCAAGCGCCATGGCGAGGAAGTGAATTCTGCATAGACTGCGCCACAGGTTTAGAGCGTATCTTTCCCCCAGGCTGTGGATTCTGGGGACCCTTCTCTTCGTCCTGTGTGCGTTAGCGGTGCTTCAGTTTCGTTGGATCGGCCGAGTCACGCAAGCCGAGCGCGAGCGTGCCAAGCGCAATCTAACCACAGCTGTTTCGAACCTCGAACGCGACTTCGACATAGAGATCACCCGTGTCGTTGCTACCTTCGAATTTCCTGCTCTAAATGCGTCGGAATATTCAGAACGCTATCAAGAATGGCTGCGCCGTTCCCCGTACCCTGGCGTAATCCGCGGAGTCTACATTTTGGATACGCGCAAACCCGGCGGTGTTTTGATGGATGCTGTCCCGGGACAGCATCCGATCCACTCTACAGACTGGGAACGAGACGTACCAAAGTTGGCATTTCCGTTCGAGATCGCCAAGGCTACACCGCCCTCTCTAGCTTCAGGGATAAATCTGTCAGAGACTGGCCAGGAACTATTTGTGAGTTCCCTGGGTCCCCCCGGTCTCAGCGTTTTGGTAGACGGAAATCCCGCGTTTGTCTTCCCGATTATGCCAGTACCGCCCGGTGTCCTGACGCAGACCGTAACACACTTCAGCGACAATCCGCCGCCGCTGCTGGCATCGTCCATCAGCATGACGTCCCCAGGGCGTCCAATCCCCTCCGAATGGGCAGTGATCGTTCTTGACGCCAACTATCTAAGGTCTGCGCTCTTGCCCAGCCTTCTGAAAACCCATTTTCCGAACGCTTCTTCAGATTATGACGTCCTCGTTGTGAACAAGAAGGGTTCCGACCCGCAGCATATTTTCTTTCAGTCGCCCTCGGCCCCACCCGAAGAAAGGTTCTTCCATGCAGATGGCGCCACGGGTCTTTTCCTTCTGCGCCCGGATTGTTTTGTTCCGACTCTCCCCACAACCGGCGTAGCAGTCGCGCCCACCCGTGTCCTGAAATTTGGTTCAGGATCGAAGCCGGCGGCGACTTACGCAACCGGCATGGGGATCGTTGGTGTCGCAGCGGAAGGCCGTGCGTCATTAGATCCGGATCGTTTGTCGGAGATTCTCCGTCGCGGATCGCAGAGTTGCAGCGATGGCTCAGTTGTGCTCTCGGCTAATTCTGCAGCGCCGTGGGAACTATTAGTCCGCTATCGCGCCGGTTCGCTTGATCAAGCAATGGCCATCTTCCGGCGCAACAATCTTCTTTTGAGTGGCGGCGTGCTCTCCGTTCTGGCCGTCGGAATTTGCATGTTAGTGGCGCTCACTGAACGCGCGCGTTCCCTCGCGGAAATGCAGTCGGAGTTCGTGCTCGGAGTGTCGCATGAGTTGCGCACTCCCCTCACCGTTATTCGGGTCGCCGCAGACAATCTCAGAAAAGGCATGGCGCAAGATGCTGAGCAGGCGCGTAGGTACGGCGACATCATCGCCACTCACGCTTCGGAACTCTCCGACATGATTGAGGACACGCTCGTCTTTGCCCGCATGCAGTCGGGTTCGCGGATCGGCGAACGCACTCCAGCCAGCTTGGAAAAAATTGTGAAGTCGACCTTGGCAACCTGCAATTCTGCCCTGCAAAACGCCGGAATCGCCGTAGAGGTGCAGTTTGCCCCGCAACTCCCGCTCATTAAAGTTGACGTAAGGTTGCTCGAAAAGTGCCTCCAAAATCTCATCCAAAACGTCGTGAAGTATGCGGCAGCAGGTAAATGGATGGCACTTCGAGCTGACCAGGTAGTTGTGTCCGAAGGCGAGAGAGTGCGGTTTTCCGTGCACGATCGTGGCCCTGGTATTTCCCCGGCCGATCTGCCCCATATCTTCGAACCTTTCTATAGAGGTACGGGTCAGCAGACTCCGGGCATGCCCGGAATGGGCCTGGGCCTGACCTTCGTGAAACGCGTTGTGCAGGCTCACCTCGGAAGAATCGAAGTGAGCAGTTCAGACCGCGGGTCTTCCTTCTTCCTGCTCCTGCCTCCTTTCCGCGAGCGGAAAGAAGGCGAGGGAGCGTAGACGTGGGCCCGCGAATACTGCTGATTGAAGATGAGGCTACGCTCTCTCTACTTCTGCGCGAACGCTTCGAGAAGGAGGGTTACGCCGTCTCGACATGCAAGGACGGCGAAAGCGGATTAGCAAAAGCAATCGCCGAGGGTTTCCACGTCCTCGTTCTCGACATCAAGCTGCCTGGCAAGAATGGATTTGACGTGTGCCGCGAACTGCGCCGCCACTGTATTAATGTGCCGGTTTTGATGCTCACCGCTAGAGGTGACGTAAAGGATCGAGTAAAAGGCCTGAAGCTGGGCGCCGATGACTATCTGACCAAACCATTCGAGGTTTCAGAACTTTTGGCGCGTGTCGAAGCCCTGCTCCGTCGCGCCAACAATACGCCACCACAATCGATCGATTCCGTCTTCTGCTTCGGTGAGGTGATAGTAGACCTCAGCAGAGAGGAAGTGCTTCGCAACGGTCTGCCCCTCCGGCTCACCGCCAAGGAATTTGGCCTCCTTCGATACTTCATTGCTCATCCGGGGGAGCGACTTTCGCGACAGGTTCTCTTGCAGTACGTGTGGGGTTACAAACAACTGCTGAACACACGTACCGTCGACCTGCACGTAGCACAGTTGCGACAGAAACTGGAAATCAATCCCCACGAACCACGCCACATCCTCACCGCGTTTGGTTCCGGCTATAAGTTCGCGCCCTTTCCTTAGCTCCCTCTTGATTTGCCCTCCGGCGGCTCCTGAGCCCAGATAGAGATGGTCCTTTTTTTCACAGCTGCTGATCTGTAAGAGCCATCGCTGAGAGCGAACACCCATCCTGGTCGGTCCCCTCGCCTCATCATCATTGACCTCCCATACGCCGGCAGTTTGTCTTCTTGCCGACATCCGCTTGAAGATCAGCTGCGAATGATTTTACTTTGGTGTCCTTCCTCGATGCATCCGGAGGTGCTGAATTATTGTGCCCGCTGGTGTTCTCGCTGTGTTTTGTACGCAGCACCACCCAGCAGCGCAATCAGGGCATCAGCGAGGGTGCCGCGCGACGCCAGGTAGTCGTGGCCAGCAAACTTTTGGAAATACCACAGCCATTCCGGAAGTTGTGATCGTACCACTGATCTGTACGCCTTACGCGGAATACCCCTGAAGGGCCGGAAAAGCCTGGCTTGCTGCGATCGATACAGTAGCAAAGAGAATCGACATAGCACACTTGAGGAAGATGTCGTTCATAGGTAACGCTCCTTTCGTTTCTAGTTTGATTGAAGACGCAATTGTGGCGCAGAACGATTAGCCGATGAGGCCAGGTCTTTGGTAAGAATGAACTTACAGGGGCCTTTTAATCGCTCTCGCAGAGTGCGCCGTCCGGACGGCACTCGCCCGCAGGCAAACGAGAAGCCACGGGGCGAGCGTACAGATAGCCGACGCTTCGCACTGCGCGAATGCGCTCGGTCCCGCCCAGCAAGCGCCCCAGTTTGCGCCGCAGGTTACTCGCAAGGACATCGATGCTTCGATCGAGCGGAGAATATTCCCGGTCGAGTACGCGCTTGGTCAGATCTTTGCGATGAACCACCCGTCCGCTGCAGCGCAGAAGAACCGCGAGCAGCTCAAACTCGGCGGTGGTCAGTTCGATAAGCTCGCCATTTCTTCGACATGTCCGCGCGCCTTCGTCCAGGTCGACATCTCCGACCTTTAGATACTCCGGCGCAGCTCCGACATAACGCGAGCTGGTCAGGCGTCGTGAGATCGCCCGGATGCGGGCGACGAGCTCGCGCGGGCTAAATGGTTTGGCCAAATAGTCATCGGCGCCGCATTCGAGTCCGACGATCTTGTTGGTCTCCTCAGCACGCGCTCCCAGCAAAAGAACGCCGATCACGGAATGAGCCCGTAGTCGCCGGATAACCTGAATGGCGGTCGACTCCGGTACTCCCTCGTCCACAACAACCAGATCATGCTGGCCGGAAAGAGCCGACGCTAGCCCGGACAGGCCGTCATGGGCGAATCTAACGGTCAACCCTTCGCGAATCAGGTGCTCGTTGAGCTGCTGACAAAGCTGCCGGTCCTGGTCAATCACCAACACGCGAGTCATGGAATGTGAATCCTCCGCACGCGATGTGGTTCACGAAACCCGAAGCACAACGGCTCCAGGTTTTAGTAAGGGCGTGCAAAAACCAAGACGCGTGGATGGTCCTCGAAGGTTGTCCCGCTGGTGCAAGGTCGCTGTAAGAAATCGGCTTACAACTCCCTCACATCTCGCATGAGAGCAGGCGAGGTTGGACTCCAAGGTGCGCCAAGAAAATCGGCACACTCGCGACGAGGATGAGTTTCACGATTAGGTCTTGATCCCGGGCGGAACAAAGCGGTAGCCGGATCGATGCGCAGTGAGAATATGGCGAGGTGTTTTCGGATTCGCTTCCAGGTTCTGCCGCGACTGCGCAACATAGAAATCGACGGTCCTATTGGGCGTGCTCTGATAGTCCCAGACCTCATTGAGGAGCCCAAACTGTCGTCCGTGTTCACCAAGTAGTTTCTTCAGCACAATCCCTGCCCTCTTTACCCACGTGGGGTCGAACTGACTTTCCACGCTTAAGCCGACCTTCTTTTCTTTGAAGATGTCCGACTCGGAAATCGAATGAATTCCCTTTTAGCGGATGCGGCCCTGTAAACATTTGTATCGGACAGTTACAAATAGTTTTTAATTGCCTTGCCAGTGAACCAGAGCAAGTTTCTTCGCGTCTCCCTCTCGTGAAGCCGCCCGCCTGGCCTGTTGAACCGGTGATCGTGCTGCGTGGACTTGGAATCCGCCAGTGATGGTAGTCGGCACGGCGCTTTGAACATATAAAAGGAGATGTCATGGTCCTCTTAATCGCCACCCGCCTGCTGTTTATTCTCGCGTTTCTGTGTTGCAGCGCCAGCGAACAGGAGTCCAGTGGCCCTGCCAAGCTCGACCTGTTCCTCGGCTATTCCTATGTGCATGTCTCGTTCACTTCGACAACCGGTCTCGGGACACAAAACCTGAACGGCGCTGACATATTCGATTCTTACCAACTCAAACCGTGGCTGCACATGGTTGCGGACTTTGGATTGGCCGGTGCTGGCTATCGCGCAAGCTGTATCATCGGCATCCGCGCGCGGGGCACGCAGACCGCCTTTCTTCTGGGCCCTCGTGTCGTTCTCCCCATGGGGCGCACCGCTCCCTTCGCCGAAGTCTTGTTTGGCGTAGCGCATGCTAGCGTGTGGTTGTTCGACACCTCCGGCAAGCAAACGGACTTTGCCTGGGCATTCGGCGGCGGGTTCGATTATAGGCCCACAACCCACCTCGCTCTTCATCCGCTCCAGTTGGAATTCCTTCGAACCAACTTCTTCGAGCTCCAGGACGGCAAGCTCACGCAGAATGACTTTCGGGCGTCTACCGATATCGTGTTTCGCTTTTAGCTCGACATAGAATTCCGGCTGCAGTCTCGCGTGGCCGGGAAAGGAAGGCCGGCGAGGGGCGCTTTTTATGGCTGCTTCTTGACTCTCCACGGGCAAAGCTTTTTGTGAGGAAATGTAATCTTACGGCCTCAATTGACAACCCATAGAATTTTCACGCACTCATACTCCACGAGGATTCCCGGATTGTGGGCAGCTCAAAACGCATCCGGCACTGTCGAGGGAAACATGCGCAATTTCTTCGCACGGAGGGCAGTCCTGCTTGCCGTTCCGTTGGTCGCCGGTCTCTTTTTGCCCGAGATCATTTCACACGCCCAGGCGCCTGCTTCACGGATCACGGCGGAAATTGACAACTCTACGCCATCATGGCGTACCAACGGGGTGAGTCGGGTCTGATGCAGATCATTAAAATCGACAAGATAATTCCTTACACTTTCACTGTGCCAAAAAGAGGTGTTTTGGTACAAGCCCAAGGGTTACTGCGTAGCCTGAGCGTTCACGCACGACTGATTATTCTTAAGAGGTGTTAGCCTCTTTTGATTCTCAAGCAATAGGCCGGTAGCTCAGTTGGTTAGAGCGCTACCCTGACACTTCAATCCAATCTACCGCGTTGAATCGGCGTCGGATACTTGTGCAACTTCCTCCCTTAATCGGGCTACGAATTGGACTACAAAATTCAACAATCAAGAGTGAAACAACGAGGCAGTTGGCATATAAACTGGAAACCGGGTTTCAACCTCAGCAGGTTCCGCTGGGGTGCGTGGACGAGCCGGATTCTTGGGTGGGCATGGTTTGGGTCCTGGGCACGGTGTATGGCGTTGTGCCCGCGAGATTGGCGATACATTCTTGAATGACCTGTTGAACCGCGGGAATTGTTGACGGCAAATTTGGAATCGACATATCCACCTTCCTGAGATTTAGCGCACTGGTCAGATCGCCGACTGTCGAGCGTCTCCATGCGCTTAAGTTGGGAACTTCCGCGCCGAAGCGCGTCTCCAGGAAGCGCAGGACTGACGTGTGATCGAACAAATCCGAGGAGACCAATCCGCCGCGGGTGAAGGGCGAAATCAGCAACGTGGGCACACGAAATCCCAAGCCAATCGGGCCCGAAATTGGAGGGCTTCCCACAACCGTGGGATCGGGCACCGCAGGTGCGGTTACAAATTCTCCGGGAGTGCCGGCGGGCGCCGTAGTTGGCGGCACGTGATCGAAGAAGCCGCCATTTTCGTCGTAAGTGAGAATGAAGAGTGTCTTGGCCCAGAGAGTGGGATTGGCCATCAATGCGGTGACTACCAGCGACACAATGTTTTCGCCGAACACCGATGGCGACGGCGGATGGTCCGAGGTGGCTACGGATCCAAGCAGCCAAGAAACTTGCGGCAAGTTGCCGGATGCTACATCGCTCAGAAAATCCGCGGGAAACCGTGGGCCAAAGGCATTCTGGTACAGCACCGATGCGGTATCCTGATAGGCCTTGAAGTAGGAAAGAACATTGTCGGAAAGGATGCCGTTTAGCACCGTTTCGTCGGGTGAGGAGTACACCTTCCAGGTGACGCCGCGGGCCTGCAATTGCTCGGGCATGGTCGTGTAGGTCAGCCGTCCGTACATCGCGGTGCGATTGGTTATGACCGTCTGCAGAATTGGGCCGCCGTTTTTTCCATCGGGATCGAGTGACGCGGCCATCGTGTACAGGCGGTTGGGATCGGTCGGGCCCAGCACGGAACAAAAATAGTTGTCGCAAATGGTGAAGGCATCAGCGAGCGCGTAGTAGTAAGGAATGTCTGCGCGGGTGTAGTAGCCCATGCTGAGCACTGCGTCGCTGGCGTCGATGGGGAAGCGCGACGTGACGAAGCCGTCCATCGAGCCGTTGTCCCAACTCTTGTGCTGGGGCACCCAATCGTGGGTGATATCGTGGGTGCAGGCGGCGTTGGTCGTCGACGTATCCAGATGAAACGGAAGCAGCGCGCCGACTGGCGGACTTGCGGTGTTATGGGGATCGGACTGCTGAAAGGCTATGCTATGGTCCGAAAAGCCGCGCACGCCGCGGTAGCCGCCGAAGTAATGATCGAACGAGCGATTTTCCTGAATGAAAATCACCACGTGCTGGATGTCGGTCAATTGCGCGCAAGCTG
>Ga0126381_100004535_pt1 | contig 15136 bp, 14 predicted proteins | sample PanSoiMetPlot_28_FD_96465 | JGI IMG/M metagenome (GOLD analysis project Ga0126381, IMG submission 96465) | Tropical forest soil microbial communities from Panama - MetaG Plot_28 | ecosystem: Environmental > Terrestrial > Soil > Tropical forest > Bulk soil | place: Panama | collected 2016-02-17
CTCGCGCTGGCGGCGGCGCATCCCCGCGGCGCTGCTGACGCTCGGCCTGGCCGTGCTCGCGGTCGGTGCCGCCCGCCCGCAGGCGACCGTGCCGGTCGCGTCGTCATCCGCGACGATCATGCTCGCCCTGGACGTCTCGGGCTCCATGTGCTCCACGGACGTGAAGCCGAACCGGATCACCGCCGCCGAGCAGGCGGCCACCGCCTTCATCCGGGCTCAGCTGGGCGGCCCGCGGATCGGCCTGGTCGCCTTCGCGGGCACCGCCGTCGTCCTGGTGCCGCCCACCACGGACACCAAGCAGCTGATCAGCGCGCTCGGTGGCCTCACCACGTCGTTCGGCACTGCCATCGGCGAGGGCATCGTGACCTCGCTCGACGCCATCGCCCAGGTCGACCCGTCGGTCGCGCCGACCGGCGCGCGGGTGACCCGCCCCCGCGGCGCCGGTTACGCCGACGACGTGATCGTCGTGCTCACCGACGGCTCGAACAACCGGGGGATCGACCCGCAGACCGCGGCGAAGGAGGCCGCCGACCGCGGCGTGCGCGTCTTCACGATCGGCTACGGCACCGATAATCCCGCGCCGCTCGAGTGCAGCTCCGACCAGTTCGGCGGCTTCGGCGGCGGCGGGCCCGGCGGCGGCGGGCCTGGTGGCGGGTTCGGCGGCGGGCCCGGCGGCGGCGGAAACTTCGGCGGCGGAAACTTCGGCGGCGGGGGCTTCGGTGGCGGCGGGTTCGGCGGGGAGGGTAACCCGCTGCTGGCCGACTACGGCGCGCTCATGCAGATCTCCAAGACCACCAACGGCACGTTCTACCGCGCGCAAGACGCCGACCAGCTCAGCCGGGCGCTCGCCAAGCTGCCCGCCGCCTTCACGATCATCCGCAAGCACCTCGACATCGCGTACTGGTTCGCCGCCATCGGCGGCCTGCTCATCGCCGCGGCCGTAGCGCTCTCGCTGTGGTGGAACCGCGCCCACCGGATACCCGCCGGTCACTGACCCGTCTGACCCGTCCAGCCCTGGACCTTCCTCCGCTAACCACATGGTTGTGGCAGCCAAGTCGTTCTGGCCACATGGTTGTGGCAGCCATGTGGTTGGGTCGCCCGGCAGGATGCGGGCCTGCCGGGCGAAACACCGGAAATGTCGTAGCTATCCGGCTGCCCTACTGCGGCACCTGTGCTCGCCCGCGGTATGGCGGGGCGGATGGGTGTGGCAGCCACCCGGTTATATGCGGGTGGCTGCCACACCCATCCGAACTTGTAACCGGAACATGCCCCGCTGGCTGGTGTTGATAGCTCCGAAATGTCCAGGAAGTCCGGCGCTGCCCGCCAGGACACCTCATGGAGGTGTGCCGTAGTTCTGCGTCACGCCCAGAGCGTGTCAATGGTGCAATTAACGCGCTGAGGCCGTCGTGGCAGGCTCTTGACGCGTGGGGTACTGGCCCTCATTCTGAGGGCGGCATTATTGACTTTTGAAATTTCATAGGGCCGTGGAGGAATCTTGAACGCCAACCATTTCCGGCGTGTGGTGGCTGTTATAACGCTGGCCGGCGGTTTAATTGCGGCGGGCATCACTCCGAGTACGACGGCGCTGGCCCAGGTGAGCACTCGGACGTCTGGCCCCGCCCCGGCAAACGGCGTGAGAGCTCCGGACGTCGAGGACCTCATCGCGGGCGGGGACACGCACGCCATTGCGTGGACGGGCGCCTCGGTGGTCATCACCGCGACCGACCTTCCCGGCAATCTGTACTTCTGGTGGCAGCCGGACGGCACCGGCGACTGGCATCAGGAGACCGTGGCGAGTGCGAGCGGCGGGGTCGGCTATGTCGCGCCGTCGATCGCGTGGACGGGCAGTGCGGTGGTGATCACCGCGACCGACTTTGCTGGCAATCTGTACTTCTGGTGGCAGCAGGATGGTGAAGCTGGCTGGCATCAGGAGACCGTCGCGAATGTGAGCGGCTGGGCCAAGTACTACTCTCCGGTGATCGCGTCGGTGGGCAACGCGGTGGTGATCGCCGCGGGCGACCAGACCAACAAGCTGGACTTCTGGTGGCAGCAGGATGGTGATGCTAGCTGGCATCCGGAGACCGTGGCGAGTACGGCTACCGGGGTCTACGATCTGTCGATCGCGTGGTCGGGCAGTGCGGTGCTGATCGCCGGGATCGACGGGCACGGTGACCTGGAATTCTGGTCGCAGCAGGACGGTACTGTTCCCTGGAATCAGCAGACCGTGGCGACCGAGGGTCTCGGTGCCGACTACCAGTCTCCGTCGATCGCGTGGGCGAACGGTGCGGTAGTGATCACCGCGATCAACGAGGGCAGCGTTGACTTCTGGTGGCAGCGAGATGGTGTTGACTGGAATCAGGAGACCGTGGCCACCGCGGAGGCCGATGAGCCCTACTTCACTCCGGTGATCGCATGGACGGGCCGTGCGGTGCTGATCGCCGCGTCCGCTCCGAATGGCGACCTGGACTTCTGGTGGCAGCGAGACGGTGATACCGCGTGGAATCAGGAGACGGCGGCCAGCGCGGGTAACGGGCCCTGGTACGACGGTCCGTCGATCGCGTGGACGGGCAGTGAGGCGCTGATCGCCGCGACCGACACTTCTGGCAATCTGTACTTCTTGTCGCAGCAGGACGGCACCGTTTCCTGGACCCAGGAGGCCGTGCATTCCGCGTCGTAGGTGGCTCCCTCTCAGAACCCGTGGAGTTCGGGGTGGCTGTTGTGCCACAACGTCAGCACCACCTTGCCGATCATGCTCGAGCCCGTGATCGGCCCCCAGTACCGGCTGTCGCAGGACGCGGCCCGGTTGTCGCCCATCATGTAGAACTCACCGGGCGGTACCCGGTAGGGGTGCTGGCTGCTCGCGCCCGGTATCGGCAGCCCGAGCGGATCGTCGTGCGGCAGGTAGGGTTCGGCCAGGCGCCGCCCGTTTATGTAGATGCTGTTGCCCGACGAATAGATCGTCTGCCCCGGCAGCGCGATGACCCGCTTGACCAGGTCGCCTCCGGGCGGCCCGCCGCAGTGCTCAAGCGGCGGATGGCTGAACACCACGATGTCGCCCTCGCGTACGTCACGCCAGGTGAAGAACGCCTTCTGTACCAGAATCCGGTCGTACACGCCGAGCGTCGGCTCCATGGACGAGGTGGGGATCCAGAAGGTCTGGAACGCGAACGACCGCACCAGGCCGGCCAGCAGCACCGCTGAGAGGATCGTGATACCCATCTCGATCAGCACCCGCTTGCGCCGCCGCCGCGGCCTGGCCCCGCCAGGAGCGGCGCCGGGGGCGGCATCAGGGGCGGCATCAGGAGCACCGTCAGCAGGATCGGTCATGCCGGGCCTCCCACAAGATCGCCTGCGGGTGGTCCCTGACCGGGACCACCTCGGGAACGGGCGAGACCGGGCCGGAAAGGCAATGCGCCCGACTTGCGCTGGATGAGCCTGTGCTGGACGCCCTGGCCGGCAGCGTCGAGGCCAGCAGCCCCGCTGAGACGGCGAGCGAACAGGCCGCGGCCAGCAGCGCGCAGGCCACCGTGCTCACGCGCCGGCCGGGGGGCGGGGTAACCCACGCCCGCGCCGCGCCGGCCAGGTAGCTCCAGGCGATCGAGCCTGCCGGGGTCCCGTCGCTGATGAGCAGCGCGGCCAGTTCGGCCGCCTCGTCGCCGTGCCGCCGCCGCCAGCGGGCCGGGTAGCACCGCAGCGCGGTCCCGACCAGCCGAGACGGCCGGGACCGGGACGGCCGGGACGGCCGGGACGCCTGGGAGCCGTCCATCAGATGCCGCTCAGCCGCAGCCGCAGCCGCCCGGCCGCGCTGACCCGCTCAAGCGAATCGAGGTGCAGGCGAAGCGCGTCGGCCCCCGGCCCGGTGATGCGGTAGGGGTGGCGCCGGTCGTCGGCGGGCAGCGACTCGATCAGGCCGAGCCGCTCGAGCCGGTCCAGTGCGCCGTAGAGCGTGCCGGGCCCGAGCTCGACGTCGGCCAGCTCCTTGATGTCCTGGATCAGCGCATAACCGTGCTTGTGCCCGCCGGCCAGGCTGATCAGGATCAGCACCGACGCCTCGCCGACCCGGCGCAGCACGTCCTGCCCGGGTTTGCCGTCTTGCCTGCTCATGGCCATCCGCCCTCCTCTTACTACGTTGGCCAATATATCAGTCAACGTAGTAGTAGAGGAAGCCGGTAAGTAGACCGGCCGGCTAGCCGACCCGGTCCTGGGCGGGCGTAAGCCGTCGGCCGAGGCTGATGGCGAGGCCGGCCGCACCGAGGCAGCCAGCGCACAGCAGTGCGATCCAGGCCGCCGCCAGGCCCGCCGCGATCATCGCCGTGCAGATGGCCGGTGACACCGCGAACGCCACCGAATAGGCGCTGCTCGACAGCGCGTTGGCCCGGCCGCGGGTCCGGTCGTCGGCCAGGCTGTTCACCAGCGGCGACAGGGTCGGCGCGGAGAACGTCTCGCCGATCGCGAACAGGCCGGCGAACGCCAGCACGCAGGCGGTCCGCAGCCCGAGCGGCAGGGCCAGCCCGGAAACCCCGAGCACGGTCCACGCGATGGCCCAGATCAGGCCGATTAGCGCGAGCGAGCGGCTGCGCCGCCAGGCACGGACACCGCGCAATACGAACAGCTGGGCCGCGACTATCAGCGCGGTGTTCAGGGTCAGCGCCAGCGCGACGACGCGGACCGGCGTGCGCGCCTCGACGGTAGCGAACGCGGGCAGCCCGGAATCAGCCGCCGCGTACCCGGTGAAGGCCAGGACGAGCGTCGCGATCACGACCAGGCGGAGCCCGCGGTGGCCGAGCACGGCGCGATACCCGGCCCCTCCCGCGCTCCGGTCCCGACGCGTCCGGTCCCGACGCGTCCGGGCATCGGGCAGGCGGGAGACAACCGCGGCGAACAGCGCGAAGCATCCCGCGCTGGCCCCGAACAGCACCTGGAACGAACCGGGATGGCGGACGACCGCCACGGCGGCGCCGATCGCGGCGCCGATCCCGATGCCGCCGTTGAGCACGACGAAGTTCACCGCGAAGGCTCGTTGCTGAGCCGCCGGATCGCGGCTCAGCGCGGCCAGCAGGGTGGCGAAGGCGGGAAAGGTCAGCGCCGCCGCGCCGCCGGCCGCGACCAGGGCGGGCACCGCGGCCGGTATGTCGTGCGCCAGGGCGAGTCCCGCCTCGCCGGCACCCTGACCGGCCGCGGCCATGGCCAGCAGGTTCCTGGCCCCGACCCGGTCCAGCAGCGGGCCCGACAGGAGCACGGCGGCGAGGCCGGCCAGCGCGGACATGGTGAGCAGCGCCCCGGCGGCCGGCAACGTCATGCCGCGGACCTGGCGCAGGTAGATCAGGACCAGCGGGGTCACCAGACCGATGCCGAGCGCGGAGATCGCCTCGCCGGCGATCAGGATCCGGACCGTCCGCGTCATGCTCGCCAGGGACCGGCTGCCACGTGCACGGGCCAGAACGTCTCGGCGAAGCCATCACCGGGCCCGAATGCCGCGTGCGCCGCGAGCGGGACACGGAAGTCGGCCTGCCCCGGCCAGAGCACGGGAAGCTGCGACGCGTAACAGGCCACCGCGGCGCACTTGGCCCGCCAGGCCGCGCTGCTCATGCTCACCCGTTCCGCGGCACCGAGGCCGATGTCAGGCGGAACCCGCGGCGCCCAGGCCGCGTAGGGCAGATCCTGCCAGAGCCGGACCGGGATGCCCGAATCCCGGCACGCCCCGACCACCGCGTCGCGGACGACGACGTGATCGACGTGCATGCCGACCGCCGCGGCGGTCAGCACCAGATCCGGCCGCGTGGCCAGCGCCTCGTGCACCGCCTGGTACAGCTTCGCACGCAGGTCGGCGTCCTCGTGCGGCGCGGTGAGGGCAGCCTCCTCGGCGAACTGCCAGCCGGACAGGTCACGCCGGTAGATGGCGTCGAGGAAGTCGGCGTGCCAGGGCTCGGCCCGCAGGCCAGCGAGCGCTCGCGCGTCCTCCAGCCGCCGGGCGCTCACCGGGTCGTGCGCGAGCCCCCACAGCTCGTGCAGGCTCCGCGCCAGCGGCGAATAGGGCGGGAACGCCGACCCCGCGAACATGGTCATGACCACGACCTCGTGACCGCTCGCGGTCAGGTCAAAGATCCTCCCGCCGGCCGACAGCACGGCGTCGTCCATATGCGGCGAGACGGCCAGGACTTTCATCGGTATCCCATGGCCAGCCGGAACCCGGCACCGCGCAGCGGCGGGTAGACGCCGTGCCGCCGCGCGCAGCGGGCCAGGTCGCGGCCGTGACAGTAGGCGCCGCCCCGGGTGATGTGCGGGTCGCTGGCCCAGTCCTCGGCCGGCGGCACGCCGGGGTCCGCGTCTGGGTAGGGCGCGTACCCGGTGGCTGTCCACTCGTCCACGTTCCCGGCCAGGTCGAGCACGCCGTAGGGGCTGGCACCAGCCGGGAAGCTGCCGACTGGGGTGGTGGAGTCCGCGGCGCCCGCCAGGTTCGCACGGCCGGGGCCGAAGACATCGCCCCATGGGTACTCGCGGTGGTCGTCGCCGCGGGCACACCGTTCCCACTCGGTCTCGGTCGGCAGCCGGACCGGCAGCGAGGACACCGCGGCCAGCCAGTCGCAGAACGCCACGGCGCTGGCCCAGTCAATGCCGTCGACCGGGTGACCGGGGCGGCCAGCCACGTGCTCGGGCACCGAGCGGCCGGTTTCGCGGGCGAAGCGCAGCCACTGCGCGTTCGTCACCGGCACCCGGGACACCGCGAACGCCGCGACCGGCAGTTCCGCGGCCGGCGCCTCCTTGAGGATCCAGCCACGCTGAATGTGCAGGTCGGCGTGGGCCGCCACGATCTGGTCCACGTCCGTGTGCCGGGTACCGCGGAGCAGCGTGCCCGCCGGTATCTCGACCCAGTCGATGTCCATCATCTGGCCACTCCGGCAGCGAGGCGCTGGCTGGCGGAAGCGTCGAAGATGCCGATCTGGCGGCGCACCGCCTGTGCCACCGTGAACCGCTGGTAGACCGAGTTCCTGGCGCCCTGGCGCCAGCGGTTCCGCCCGGTCGCGTCGGCGCGGGCCCGGTGGACGGTCTCGACCCAGGCCTGGCCGCCGTCCGAGTACGGCGTCAGCAGGCCGTTCACGTCGTGGCTGATCTGCAGGCGGATCCCTTCCGCGTCCGATCCGACCACGACCGCGCCCTTGCACATGGCCTCCGTCACGGTCAGGCCGAAACTCTCCCGGCGGCTGTTCTGCACGACGGTGTCGGCCTTTCGCTGCGCAACGTTGATGAGCACATCCTCGGCCATCCGCTCGTGAATGGTGAACCGCCACAAATGGACGCGCCGCCGCACCGGTGCTTCCAGCCGTTCCCGCGCCGCCTCGAGCTGATCCCAGACGGCCTGGTTCGTCGGGTAGCTGAGCCGCGGGTCGATCCTGGGACCGAGCAGCACCAGCTCAAGGTCGGCGTCGGAGCGGGCCAGGCCGGCGAACCCGGCCAGCACCCCCAGGTGACCCTTCAGCGGATCCCACCGTGCCACCTGAAGCAGGAACGGCGTGTCGAGGTCGCCTGAGCTCGGTGATCCGCAGCGAATGAGGTGATCACCGCCGGGTGTGCCAGGGCGGATCGGCAGGCCGGCGTCGGGGAAGGGACGTCCGCGGGCCAGTGAGGACCAGAGCTCGTCAATGACGTCCGGGGCCAGTTCCCGGTTCTTCAGTGCCGCCGGGTCAGTCCCCGGCGGAATCGTCACCACGCGCGCGTCTGACCGCAGTCCCGGCCAGGCCAGCGACCGGTCAGAGAACATGATGAGGTCGACATCGTCCAGGTAGGGCGCCAGTTCCCGGTGCGCCATGGTCGCTTCGGCGGTGGGCGCGGCGTGGCCGAGGTGGCAGCGCCAGGCCACGATGCGGGCGCGTCGCCGTGCGTACGGCGCGAGGGTCAGGCAGATCGGGTCATGCAGGATGATCACGTCCACCGGGTCACCCGACGCCAGGTATTCACCGAACTGGTTCTGGAACGCCTCGATCCCGGTCCGCACCGTGCCGGGGTCGAACACCGTGTCCGTGCTGCCCGCCACGCAATGGTCGAGGATCTGGGCGGCTATCCGTGCCGCACCGGTGGCCGGGGCCTGGTACCAGTCAGGAACCCAGCCCTCGGCCTCGAACTGCGCCATCTCCGCACGCACCACCGCGGCCTGCCCGCCGACCGTGTCACCGACGCTCACCTGCGTCAGGGCCGGACCGTTTCCGTGCCCGTTCATCCGGCCGAGATCCGGTAGACGTTGCCGTCGTACGAACTGGCCAGGAACTGGCCTGCCCGCTCGTCCCAGCACAGCGACGACACCCCGGCGGTGGTCGGGCGGACGATCGTGCACCAGCGGGCACCGGCCACGTCGTACACCGCGACCACGCCGCTGTAGGACCCGGTGCCGACGAAACGCCCGTCTGCCGAGGCGCTGACGCACTTGACCGAATGATCGTGCGGCGTGCTGATGACCGTGGCCGACGCACCGTCCCAGATCCGCAGCAGGTAGTCCCGGCCGACGCTGGCGAACCGCCCGCCGGGCAGCGCCGCGCAGCCGTTGACGATGCGCTCGTGCGCCTGCTTGACCCGGCCGACCTCACGGTAGCTGTCGACGGAGAACCACGAGGCTGAGGTGTCGGCGCACACCGCGAACAGCACTCCGCCGGATACCGCTACGCCCTTGACCGCGTTCTCGTGCAGCGGCAGGGTCGCGACATGGTTTACCGCGCCGTCGCAGACCGAGAACACCAGCCCCTCGCCGGTGTAAGTGCCGATAACGACGTGCGGCATGCCGTTCTTAATAAAAGAAGCGCCGCAGTTCAGCGGTGAGCGGTGCTGGTAAATGAGCGCGCCGGTGGCCCCGTCGTACACCGTCCCCAGCTGGCCCCCGGTGAAGACCACGCCGCCGGCCGGCGTCAGGAAGTTGCACAGGCTGCGCATCTCGGCACGGGGCGCGCCGTCCACTCGCAAGATGCCGGCGTCGCCGATGGCCAGCTGATGTCCTTCGTGCAGCGCGACGGCATTGAGGCCGGCCGTCGCGCGGACCGCTGACAGGTCCCAGTGGCCGGTGGAAACCCGGTACGTGGCATACGTGGTTCCGAACGTCGCGAACACGAGCGTGTCCTGGTCGACGAACGCGCAGGACCGAGGCCACACCTCCGGTGGCAGCGTCGCGTCGGCGACGGGAACCAGGCCGTGCGAGGTATCCCAGATGCGGAACGTCCTGTCGTAGCTCAGGCTGACCAGCAGCTCGCACGCATCGTTGTAGACCAGCCGTTTGATACCGGCCGCGTGCGCGGGCTGGCTGGTCGTGCCGTCCTGCGTTATCGCGACGATCTCGCCTTCGTCGTTGCCGGCGTAGATCGTCCCGGTCCTGGTGATCGCGATCGTGTCGGTCTCGACGCCGCCGAGGTCGATGTCGTCCAGCAATGTGGCGCGGCTGACCGACCATCGCTTGATCGTCCCGTCGTCGCTGGACGACACGAGCTGGTCGGGATCGGCGGCCCACTCAACCGAGATCACGTCAGCGGTGTGCCCGGCGAGCGTCGCCACGACCTGCCCCGTGAAATCGTAGACGCGCACCTTATGGTCGCGTGACGCGGTGGCGATAAGCTCGCGTGACGGGTGGAACACCGACATCTCGACGTCATCGGTCTGCGCGGAGAGCACGGCGATCAGCTTCATGCCGGGGACTGACCACAGCCGGGCGGTGTAGTCGCTGGACGAGCTGATCAGGTGGCGGCCGTCCGGGCTGAACGAGACCTGATTGGCCAGGTGATCGTGCACGACCCGGGTGAGGCCGCGCTGGGTGCGCGCGTCCCAGAGGATGAGCTGGTTGTCGTAGCCGGCGGTGGCGATGTAGGTGCTGCCGAACGTCGCTATGCCGCTGATGGGTCCGTGGTGGCGGATCATGCTGGCGTCTTCTCTAGGTTCATGTCGTGGTGGTGGCGGAGTACCTTCGCTTCGAGGTACCTGCGGTTGCTCGGGGTGACGAACACGCCGGTCCGGCTGACCTGCCTGACGCGGATGCCGTAATTGATGAGCTGAGCCGCCTTGTCGGGATTGTTGGTGAGCAGGTCGATGTCGTCCGCGCCGAGCGCATGGAGCATTTCGGCGGCCGCCCGGTAGCTGCGGCCGTCCTCGGGGAGGCCAAGCCGGGTGTTCGCCTCGTACGTGTCCAGGCCACGGTCTTGCAGCTGGTACGCGTCGAGCTTGTTGTACAGGCCGATGCTGCGGCCTTCCTGGCGCAGGTACAGCACGATGCCGCCAGCGGCGTAGATCCGCCGTACCGCCTCGGTGAGCTGAGGTCCGCAGTCACACCGGGCCGAGCCGAATACGTCGCCGGTCAGGCACTCCGAATGCAGGCGGACCAATGGCCGCCGCGCGATCGAGGTGCCCAGCCGGAGCGCGATGTGCTCCGAATTGTCGCTGAGGCCGGTGAAGGTGATCACCTCGGCCGGTATATGGTCGTCGTGTCCGATTGCCAGCGGTAGGGAAACAACAGTCCGGATGGCCGGACCGGCGGGCAACAATGGTGTCCTTTCCGATGCCATAGCAAATAGGTTACTGTGCCATTATTCGGCAATTTCGATAGCGCAAATCGGAAAGTTCGATCATGCCCGCCCTCGTCGGCTTCCCGGCCCTCTGCGGCTTCCCCGCGGTCCTGCGTCGTCGGCGTGGCAGCACGGCCTTGCCGCCGCCGTGGATCGCTTCATCGCGATGCCCGGTCCAACGACTCGCCGGGGAACGGGCGGATCACTCTGATCTGCGCGGCTTCTCTTAGTCCCAGTACTCGAAGGGCTCATCGATAGGCTCCCCGGCCAGGAACCGGGGCAGCAGGTCTGGCAGGCGGCCGGGGTAGAAGCGTTCCTGGCTCTGGATGATCTCGGGTACGTGCCACCACCGGGCGGTCACGTAATCCTCGATCTCGGCCGGCGTACGGCCGCCGTCTGCGATCGCCGGCTGATCCGCCGCCACCCGCGCCAGCACCACTACCTCATGCTGCAGCCGCCGCTTGCCGCGAGAGCGCCACGTGCTATCGCGCCGCCAGGCCGGCGGACCAATCCGGGCGGGATCGAGAACCAGGCCGGTCTCCTCCCTGATCTCCCTGACCGCCGCCTCCAGGTAGGACTCACCCGGTTCGATCCCCCCGCCGGGCAGCTCCCACCATCCACCAGGAACCTGTTGCGTCTCCACATGAAACAGCAGCACCAGGCCACCCGTGTCGGCAAGCACCACGCGTACCGCTTCTCTTTCCAGGTCGTAGCGCAGCTGGTCCACTGCCTCACCTCGGCACCGAGTATCCCAGATGCGATGCCGTACGCCACGGCTTCTGCGCGGTCAGCGGACGGCGCGGACCCCGAGTCGCTCCAGCCGGCGGTTGCTGAACTGCCCTTCCGGGTCGAGCCGCTCGAATAGTGCTCTCGCGTCGCCAAGACGGGGGTACAGCTGCTCTAGCTGGCCGGCCTGGACATGCGACAGCTTTCCCCAGTGCGGCCGGGCGCCGAACGGCGCTAGTGCCGCCTCGACCTCCGGCACCGCGGCATTGACCTGGTCGGGGCGGTTGCGCCAGGTGAAGTGGATGGCCAGAGTTTCGCGATCGTACGATCCGCTCAGCCACAGGCGGTCCGGCGCGGTGGCGCGGATCTCGGAGACGAGCAGCAGCGGCGTTACCAGGGGAGCCAGACGCCGGACCGCATCCAGCGCCTGTGTCCCGTACCGCCGGTCGACGAAATACTCAGACTGGATCTCGTCACCGTTGCTCGGCGTGACGTCGGCGCGGAAATGCGGGAGCCTCTCTGACCACGGTCCGGCGACGCCATGAGCCGTGAGGTTGTCGACCGGAGCATCGGCCAGCCGCGCCGGACCAGGATGCCGGTGCGCCCCGAAGAACTCCCCGGGCGTGGCCTCGCCCGGCTCCGCTACACGCCACTTGGCCCAGGCCTGAAGCGATTCCCAGTCGGTGAACAAGCTCACGCTGTAGGCGGCGGACATGACGCCGTCCAGGTCCGCGAGCACCCGATCCCAGGACAGGCCGGCGTAGACATCCTGCCGGATCAGGTAACTGGGCTCGACATCCAGCGTGACGCGCACGACGAGGCCGAACGCCCCGAGTCCGACGGCCATGGCGTCAAAGCCCGGGTCCGGGCGCCCGGCATGGCGGAGTCCGCCATCGGCGTCCACGTAGCCCAGGCCCGCGACCGCGGCCGACAGGATCTGGTTGCGGCTCCCCGATCCGTGGGTTCCCGTCGCGGTCGCGCCGGCGATGGAGATGTGCGGCAGCGACGCCATGTTGGCGAGGGCCCATCCGCGCTCTTGAAGCCACGCCGCGAGGGCCCCGTAGGTGGTGCCGGCCCCGACCGTGACCGTCCGCGAGGCCTCGTCGAGGACGGGATCGGGCGGGATGCCGGTCACCGTGACGAGCGTGGCCCCGTTGTCGGCGAGGTCATTGAAGGAGTGGCGGGTCCCCAGCGCGCGGACACGGCCGCCCGCGGTGACGGCGCGGCGGACGTCGTCAACCGTCCGCGCGGCGATCACCTGGCGTGCCGTGAAGCGATAGGTGCCCGCCCAAGTCTGGAGCTCAGACGTCATAGTCAACACGCATGTTACCGGCCCGTGCCGGAGCCCGACGAACCGGCAGCATGAAATGTTCGCCGGTGACCGCGCTGGATGACGGCCTCAGCGGGTCGTTCTTGCCCCGCGACTGACCGGACCGTGACAAGCAATGGGCGATGACGTTAACTTTTGCTCAAATGTGTTGAATTATGCGAGATCGGGAGCAGATCGTGTCCAGACATAGAGGATGGCTGGTGCCTGCTGCGCTGGCTGGGGCGCTTGTGGCGGCTGGCGGACCAGCCTTCGCCGCGAGCGGCTGGTCGGTGGTGAGCATCCCCTCGACAGCGACCAGCACACAGCTGAACGGGTCGTTCGCCCGGACTGACAGTGATGCGTGGTCGGTGGGCATCGAGTTCAGCTCACCCTCCGTACCCGTGGCCTACCGCTGGAACGGAACCGCCTGGGGCCTCACCAAGACCCAGGCGCTCGCCGGGAACTCCAGCTTCAACGCGGTGAGCGCCAGCTCGGCCACCGACGCCTGGGCGGTCGGTTTCTCCCAGGTCGGCGGCGATATAGCCGAGACGCTGATGGAGCATTGGAATGGCACCGCGTGGTCGGTCGACTCCTCCGGCAACGTCACCGCGGACGAGGAACGGCTCAATGGCGTCGTCGATCTCGGCCCCGGTAACGCATGGGCAGTCGGCGCCTTTGGCCTTATCATGCACTGGAACGGGACGGCCTGGAGCAGCGTGAACGTGCCCGTACCGAATCCGAGCGACACCTTCGGCAATAACCTCACGTCGATAACGGCGGTCAGCGCGTCGGACATCTGGGCCGTGGGCGAATTCACCAATACCAGCTTTACCAATTCGGCGTACGCCGAGCATTTCAACGGGAACTCATGGTCGGTGTTCATCCTGCCGCAGCCCAGCGTCAGCGGACCCAGCAGCCCCGTCTTGCACGGGGTCACCGCCGTGGCATCGAACAGCGTCTGGGCGGTGGGGGAGAACGATGAGGTGCCCGGCGTGGGTATCACCACGCTGATCGAGCACTGGAACGGCACCGCATGGAGTATCGTGCCGAGTCCGTCGCCCGGTGGCTTCCCGGCACTCAACGCGGTGGCCGCGCGCGGGGCCAGCGACGTGTACGCCGCCGGCTTCAACGACCCCAGCGTCAACGGCGGTGTGCAGCAGGGCATGATCTTGCGCTGGAACGGCAGCGTCTGGTCGGCGGACACCGATCCGACCGCTGGGACGTTCAGCCCGCTCTACGGAGCCGCGACCTTCCCCGGCGCCGCCCGTGAATGGGGCGTCGGCATCAACAGCAGCGACCAGGGGCTGGTACTCAGCCACAGCTGAGGTGGCTCGCTTCGGTTACGGCACCCGCAGCGTGATGAAGCGGCCTCGGTACCGGGACGCGCCCGGTCCCGCCCACTCGGCGGTGACGTGCCCCAGGGTCCCGGTCATGAGCCCGGGCGCGCTGGGCCGGAGCACGCGGTTCACCCGGAGCATCACCGGCCCGGGCGCGGCGGCGGCCCGCACGATGACGTCGGTGCTGCGCGGACCGTCGGCCAGGCTGGTGATGCTGACCGGGAGCACACCGGGGTTCCCGGTGATGCTCCTGGTCACCGACGGGTCGGGCGTGTTGCTGATGCTCTGGGCCTGCGGTTCGGCCTCGCCCAGCAGCAAGGCGAACAGCTGGGTCACCAGCACGGGGTCGCGCGTTCCGTCATAGATCCACCGTTTCCCCAGGACACCGTGCTCACCGGTGCCGATGAGCGCGCCGTCGGCCCCCGCGAGGGGAGCGCCGCGGTAGCTGAGCGGCAGGTGGTACGTGACCGGCTCGTCCCCCGAGTCGTCAGTGACGGCCATGAACTCCAGCCCGACCGCCCCCTCCGGGTCGTCCAGCCGGAATCCGCCGGCCTTGGTCAGCCGCGGTGCCGCCTCGCCCAGGTACCAGGGCTGGCCGGGCAGCCATGGAGTCAGCAGTTCCAGCTTGCTCGGTGCCATCGTGGTCGGGTGAATGATTGACATGCGGCCATCCTGCCACCGCCCGCTCAACGGGTTCCCGGGCACTACCGGACGCTGACCTTCTCCCGGATCTCGGTGAAACCGCCGTCAGGAGTCATAACGATCCTGCCGGTTTCGAACCCGTACTCGGCCTCGTCGCGGCGGCGCGCTTCCACCGCGTGGCAGATCATCTTGGTCAGCGCGAACCCGAGCACAGGCGCGGCCGGCACCAGGACGCGGAACACCCAGGTCACCGTGTACAGCGGAAGCTGGAGGTGATAGGCGATCTGGTCATTCGCGGCCGCCGCCCACAGCAGCCCGTACAGCGTGATCCCGGCAACGCCGGCGCCGATCCGGTTCGCCGGATCGGCCGGCTTGGGCGGCAGCAGCCCTTGGGGCGGCCGGCCGCCGGCGATCCAGCCGTCGAGCAGCGGGTACGCCGCGACCAGGGTGAAGAACAGCCCGGGCACGATCACCGCGGGGATCAGCACGTCCAGTGCCAGCGTGTTGCCGCCCCACGAGAGCTCCCAGCCCGGCATGATCCGCAGCGCCCCGTCGAGGAAGCCCATGTACCAGTCCGGCACCGAACCCGA
>Ga0126381_100004536_pt1 | contig 15134 bp, 22 predicted proteins | sample PanSoiMetPlot_28_FD_96465 | JGI IMG/M metagenome (GOLD analysis project Ga0126381, IMG submission 96465) | Tropical forest soil microbial communities from Panama - MetaG Plot_28 | ecosystem: Environmental > Terrestrial > Soil > Tropical forest > Bulk soil | place: Panama | collected 2016-02-17
CTGAAAACTTGCGTTGTTGTTGGCCGTGAATGAAGTAATGAGCCAACCGGATGGCGTCGGTGGATATGCCCAAACGGGATTTGCGTTCGCCCCCTGGTTCGCATACAGAATTTGATATGCAGCACCCGGCGGCAGAGCTTTCCAGGCCGCTGCATCTCGATAGATCAATGAGCCTTGCTGTTTGCCAAATGCGCCATCGAGGATTTCCGACATATTCTCGGTAACACGAGCGATGCCGCCGCCGGCGCCATCCCTGCTACCCGGCATCGTGAACATTAGAAGTCCCCGATTGCGGGCACGTAGTAGCTAAGCTGTTTGCCGGACGCGATGGCGACAACCATTTGCAAAAAGAGAAATGCCGCCGCCGGCAGGAATAGGTATTGCTCGCCGTCGGAGTCTATCGGCATGATTGTCGGCATTAAGTTGACCGGCGGGACGGCCCCCGACTGTCCTGCCCCAGCCGGGACCGCAACCGCGCCAAATGTGATGCTGGTGCCTCCGGTAATTGCGGAACCAAGTGTGGCATTGCCCCCGACGTTGACCCCCACAAGGACGTCGCGACTAGCGGTGTCGGTTGAGGACGCAATGATGGAACCGGCCACTTTCGATCCGTTCGCCCCTCCAATATAGATTGCAATCGGGCTGGTTCCGTTGGCATTGATGATTGCTCCGAGCGCTGCCTGGGGCTGATAAACGAATGTTACGTTCTGGTTCTGGGTAAATGGCATTTACACGCCCCACACTTTCGTCGCCAGATTGCTGACTGAAGCGTGGCGCGCCGAGTCCTGTGAACCGTGGAGCGACAATGCCCGGTTCGCGTTTGCATCGCCCAAGTAGACGTCGCCCTGGTGTACGATTTTCTTGGCCTTGAAAGTAATTGTGCCCTCTTGGTGGGCGGTCACCGTAACATTGCCGTCCTTGTCCATGACGATGGTGGACTGTTTGGCCTGCGTCGTGTCTGAGCTCCCCGCCCCGCCGCCGGACTGAGCTTGCTTGTTGCCGTTCTTGATCGTTACGCTACCGTCATTCTTAAAATAAACCGTGTGGCCGTACTTCGTGACATACTGCCACTCGCCGGGCTGCGTCTCTAATGGCTTCCACTTATCGTGATAGTTGGACGCAACGAAGGTCGGCGCCTCGCGATCGTCCTCATGGAATTCCAGCCAGCCAAACTCGCCGATCTCCGGCGGCATGTGCCAACCATAGGTTTGACTGCTACCGTTGGCCTGCGTCCCGGCGCCGGAGCCGCCTTGCTGTTGCTGCATCGGTCCGGTCTTTCCGGTACCGAGCGGGATCCAGCCGGTGATTACGCTATTGTCTTTTTGGTTTGCACCCGAACCGTTATCCATGCCGCCGCTCTGCATGGCGCCGCCGCCGCTCTCCGGCAGTAGCTTATACTTCGCCGCGTACGTCTTCGGATCGTAGCTGTCGACCATGGCCGGGCAACGCCTGGTCGCCCGCGAGATCACGCGCGTTACCTCGCGGTGAATAAGGTTGATCAGCGCCTCGTGGGTGCTCATAGCGGGAACGGGACTCCCGACGGCAGTTCCGGCGACTGCGGCGTGGTGCTCTCCGGCGCTTCCGGTGTCGTCGGCCCGTCGGTGCCAGTGCCGCCGGTCTCGCTGCTACCTTCGGCTTTGTTGCGGCCGCGGATGGTCATGATGTAGCCCTGTGCCCACGACCAGCGATGATCGATGTCGCTGATAACGTATTCCATATCGGCGCCGGTCCCGGTGCCTCGCAACCGCAGTTTCATCTGCGGCGAGATATTCACGTCGCCGGGAGCGACTACGGTGATCGTGCGCTCGTGACTCTGGATCTCGCCGAGGCGGCCCTTAGCGATAGAGTCGGCTTGCTGTTGAGTTAGGTTAGCGGCTTTGAGGGTGTGCTCGATCCCGCCGGATTGCCCTTGTTGCGAGCGGATCGCTTGCGCTTCTTTTTGCTGCCACGAGTTGACGGTGACTTGGACACCTTTAGCAATTTGTAAGTCCCGCCCGGTTTGAAGGCGAAGCACATCCCCGCGCGCCGGGCTTCCCGCACTCGGGCCCCGGTAATTGACCGTATAGGTTCCGCCATTCGCCTGGTCCCATGGCGTTATGTAGAGCGTGTTGCCCTTCACGTTGGCGATGCAGCCGAGCTCTTTCGCCAGCTTGACGATGACGTTCCAGTGCGAGTCGAGTTCTGTGATCCGATTATAGTCGTCCTTGTACTTGCGGCCGGCTTTGTCGCCGCCCTGGCCGCTGAACTCGACCTGAAGGCCGGAGCGCTGCGCGAGATCCTGTATGACGTCCTGCGGTTGCTTATTGAGCCATTTTTCGTTTGTCTTCTTATCGAGTGGCCCCGATGTGTTGTCGCGACCGCGCAGCGTAATCAGGCGCGTCGCCCAATCGATCGTAGCGTAGTCGGCGTAGCCAGTGAACATTTGCGTCGTCGGCGGACCGTCGTTCGACGCCATGACGGTGATTTGGATCGAGCCGGAGTCGGCAAGCTGTTGTCCGCCGCGATCATCGAGCGAGAGGGTCGCCACGAATGTATCGGCGCTCTGATGCGAGGACACATGAATGCTGCATTCGATCGGCGTCCACCCATTGACCATGCACCGCGGTTTGTAGATCCCCGGGCTGATCGTCATATGCCTAGAATTCCTCCGTTGCCGGCGTTGGCATCAACCGGCGGAAGCCACAGATTGACGGTGCCCACGATCATCGGATCCCACATGATCGGCTTTTGCATGCGGGCGATCCGGTTCCATTGCGTCGCGTCGCCGAGATATTGCTCGGCGATCTGGAAAAGGTTACCGCCGGTTACCGTGATCTGTTGTACAACGCGCTTTGGCGTGGTTGGGCTTTGCGGAATTGGAATGAGCAACGGTGAGGCTGGCATCGCTGTAAAGCCTGTGTTTGTTATGGTCGCCTATACCCCAGTTCCACAGCCACCATTCGAGCAGTTGCTTAACCCGGTGCAAGAAGTACATTTTGTCCGGCCCTCAACAAATACGCTTCGGCGATAATTACCTTGTACTCTTGGTCGAGGTCGCTCGCCTGGTTGACCAGCTCGTCGATCATCAGCTGCGGCGGCTGACCGACAACGACGCCACCGATACTTGTTTGATCGATGTCGGCCTCAAACGCCAAGAACGCCTGATCGAACGGCGCGCGGTTGTTCTGGATCGCCACGTATACGGTATTGAGCACGATCGGCGAGTCGTACTGCATCGTCCCTACGGTAGCGATAACCGCGTTGACCGCCGCGATCGCCGCCGTCATTTGCGCGCCGTAGGCTTGCTGCGCAACCGCCATTCCCTAATCCTCCGGACCGCGAAGGCGGCGCCTATGGCCTCTGTGTGTATGGCGGTGCGGATGACGGGATCGCGACGGCGGGTCGATTTTGGTTCCCGGTTCTACAGTGGAGTACGGCGCCTGCAGCGTTTCGCCCTCTTTTTGGGTATATCCATGCAGCCGGTCAAATCCCTTGTCCATATTGTATTGTTCGAGACCGACGCCGCCGCTATCTTTGTTGATGTCCGGATCGCCTCTGTAACCCCTATCTGGTAGCTCGACCTTGCCGCCGCCGTACATGTCCTTGGTTATGCGATCCGTCCAATGCTCGTCGGTATGCCGTCCTAACATCGTCGGAATGTTTGGATCATAAAAACGGCCGCCGCCGCCGTGATGCTCCGGTTCCGGTCGGTCCCGATGTCCAAGATAGGCCCGCGGGTACGGTTGCGCCGAGTGAAGCGCCGTTTCCTCTAGGCGCGCCCCGGGGACGATCTCTTCGAGTTTCTTGCGGAGGTTTTCATGTGCGCCCTCTCCGGCATGCTTGACCGGATACAGCGCCCAGTCGGGCCGGTCCCTAAGCTGCCCCTTAAACGCCGCGCCGCCGCGCGTCTCTTGCGGCTCGATATGCCAGTCTTCGTACGGCATCGGGAATTTTAGGCCGTACTCGTGAGCGTGGGAGTGCACCCACCTTTTCGCCTCGTCGCTTCCGCCGAAGCTGAGATCGACGGCGTTACCGTATTCGTGCTGGCTGCCGCCGGGATGCGCAACCATGCGGCCGCTACGATCCGAGGCTGCATATAGCGCTGCCTGGTGTGCGTGGCTGCGCCAACCGGAGCGGACCGAGAGATGCCGGCGAAGGTTCTCCGGCATCGCGTCGTACATGGCATTGAGCCGAGATTTGAAATTTGGAGTCAGGTTCGAGGTATTGCCGCCGCTGCTCGGGATCTTGACCGATCCTGACGTGCCGCCGACACCGCCGCCGGGCCCGTGGCTGCCGCCGGCGCCCATACGGTTCGCCCAGCCGACATCGGGCCCCTCGATCCCGAACCGCTCCAGGCGCCCGCGCGCAGTCTGCGGGCCGCCGGCGAAGCGTACGCTGCCGCTGGCATTGCCTGTGGCGTAGTTGCTGACGTTCGAGCCGGCAAGAACGTCCGCGAGTATGTCTTCTTCTTTCGGGCCGCGGCTGCCGCCGACCTTCCTCGTGGTTGTCGGCGGGTAGTAGTGGTGGTCGTGGATCGCCTCGGCCAGCGTTTGACCGCGCGCGGCCGCACGATTGAACACCGTTTCCATAAATGCACGTTTACCGCCAGGTCCTTCGCCGCCGACCTCGGCCTCTGTCAAGTCGAACAGTCGTTGTTTGAGCCCCGGGTTGCGCTCTAATTCCTTTGCCTGTTCTTTGCGGATGTCGCTGAGCTTGCCGACGCGGCCCACGCCGAAGTGCTCGCGACCGGCTTCATAGCCCGAGAGACTGTGTCCATGACCGTGCCGAATTCCACCGCGGCCGGCGCCGCCGCGGAGGCGCGATGCTGTTTGAAGATCCGGCGACTCCTCGTCGCCGCCATCAGGCCCCATCGACTCGATGTTGATACCGTCGCAATACCATGTCATGGCCCGCCAGCTACGTCGCCTGCCGATGCGTCGAAGGTACCGAAGTCGCCGCCTGTCGGTCCGCCGGCGACGTCAGCTCCATCGACGAAACTCGACGTCATGTCGCCGGCGCTCGCCATGTCGCCGCCGACCAAGCCATCGAGGCCCATCGATGGCGCGAAGCTGCCGCCACTATTCGATGAAGTAGCAATAACGCAGGAGATACGGTAAAGGATCTGGTAGCTTCTCTGGTAATCCCACTCGAACTTACGGACGCCGACCATGTAATGTTGCGAGTCAATTAACAGAGGAACCTGCGTCCCCGACTTGCGTAGGCTATCGAGCTGCAGCGCCAGGGCGACCGCATTCGATCCTTGGAAACGGCCGTGCCAAGTAATGTCGCCGTCGTCCGGCCCCATCGCGTTAATTACGCGATTGCCGCCAATTAACTTATGAATGACGAAGTTATGTTCGCCCCCCTGCGGAACCTGCTCGGGGATAGCGTAATCTGTGAAGATAAACCCGCCGAGAACAAGCGCCATCAGCCAAACGCCATCGAACTACTTTGTGCTGGCGCCCCTCGCGTGTTGTCGTAATAGGAACTGCCTTCTTCCGGACCGCTGGACAAATCGGCAAGTCTGCCAGCAATGATCTCCGTGATCTTTTGACCATCCAAGTAAACGTCGCCGGCTTGTGCCGGTGATCCGCCCGTGCCGCTGCCGGCGGGCGGGACGGCGTTGTAGGCCTGTTTTTTGGTCGGCTCCGCCTGGGTAAACGGCCCGGGTTCCGGCGCGAGCGGACTTACCGACGGAGAGGGAGTCGTAGACGGAGACGGCAGAGTATTTGATCCGCCTTTAAGCGGATTGACGGGCGGTGCCGACGTCGGCGCCGGCGACGGAGCGAGGCCGGGAACGATAGCCCGTATGGCGTCAAGGATTGCCGAGCCGATGCCGGCAAACACTGCCGGTATACCGGCGATCGCTGCCTCGACGGCAGATTTTAGACCGTCGATTAGTGCCTTACCGAACGCCTGAATGTGTTTACCGCTTTCGATCGTCCATTGATCGAAGCCCGCAAACGCTTCCTGAATTTTTTTTCCGCTTTCGATCGTCCATTTGTCGAACGCCATAAAGCCGCCGGAGATCGCATTTATGACGTCGGCCAGCTGGTTGAGGCCATGCGCGATATTTTTCCCATCGCCGACAAGCGCTAAATTCAAATTGTGCAATGCCGCGCTGATGTTCGTTTGCGCCTGCGGTATGTCGGCCTGCTCTAGCGCGAGCCCTTCCTCGACGCCGGCCGCTGAGCGGATCCGTCCTTTCTCCGACTCCATTTGCTTCATGTTACGAATGATGTCGGCAACCATGCGCTCGGTGGTTTGCCGCTGCAACATCTTAAATAATTCGACGTTGATCTCTTCAGGAGTCGTGATGCCCTTTGCCGCCATCGCCGGAAGAACGACGTTCTTCGCCCATTCCATAGGGTCTTTGCCCATTTGTTTGGTCATGCGCATAGATGCTTCGGGCGTTACCACGACCTTGCCGTGCTCAAATTTCCATTCCTCCGGTTTCAAGAGACCCAGTTTTTCTAATTCTTCGGCCGTGCGCCCGTACATCACGCCGCCGCCCAATTGCTGATACAGCGACATCATCGCCGTTCCAGCGCGGCCGCCCCCCATCATTTGGGACACCATCAGCAGCGTCATTAGGCCTTCGTCGTTCAACTGCATCAACGCCGGGCCGCCCTGCTGTGCCAGGCCAAGAATTGTTGCCGGGTTGACGATACCGTGCGTCATTTGGGTCATGCGCTCGGTGAGACTTAAAAACTCCTTTAGCTTAGCTGCGCTGACTTGCCCCGTTTCCTTGTCGGTGATGAAACCCATCATTTCCGCGCCGCGCAGCGACTTAACTAGTTCATCAGTGCTGAGCTGAAACTTGCCTAGCGTGTTTGCTACTACTTGCTCAAATTTGACGATGCGCTCTAGGAAGTCGCCTTTCCCCACTTCTTCGCCGAAGATCGAATAGGTGCCGGCTGCCGCCCGAATGACGTCTTCCTGAGTGACGCCAGGAACATGCAACGGGATTGTTTTTGCTTGCTCACGAATATTTTTGAACAGTTCCGGCGACATGCCGGTTTTTTGCAATTGTACCAGTTCGTGAGATAGGTCCTCTACGCCCTTGACCATCTCGCCCATAGCGATAACGCCGGCGCCGAGGCCGAGCGTGGTCATGACATTCATGGAGCCGAGTTTTTTCCACGCGGACTCGACTTCGCCGATGCGTTTTGTCAGGCCGAGCAAGTCGGTAGAAATGATCGCGATGATCTTGGACATCTCATTGGTTAGCGCGATCGTCACGCCAATTTTGTAAATGTCCATCGCTCAGTCCCGATGTGATAAACGGTGGATCGTACGTAAATCAAATATGATCTCGTAACCGATTTCTTTGACAACTTCGTCCGTTTTGCGCACAGCCGCTTCTCGCAAAAACGATCGCGGCGGCTGATGTACGGTACCAAGCTCGAACCATACGGCTTTGTCTTCGTCGGTGCCGATATGTGCTTCCTTGCCGCTAATCGTGTGCGCGATCGAGTCGCGCATATCGCCGGTTTCTAGCCCGGGAGAGTCGCCGGTTTGTTTGTGCTCTATCGTGCTCGCCGCTAATGGCGGCCATCCGTAATCGTAGGTTCCCAAAACGCGTTTGGCCTCTTCCTCTATGATTTGCGCCCCTTTCTTGAGCCCGGCATGTTCCTCCATTTTCAGGCGCGCGATGTTCCACAATATGCCGGTAAATTCCGCGATCGTCAGGCTCATCTATGGGGAACCTCGCGCCATACCAGAGCGTCCCAATCCCATCGCTGGGTTGCGGACTCCATCTCGCCCAAGGCGACAATCCAGCCTAATCGCGTGGTCGCATCGGCCGAAAATGCGACATCGAAAGGGATCCCGAATTTTACGAGACACAGACATTCCCGCGTTTCGGGATCCCGACTCAGTTTTTTGCGGCGTCGATATCAGGCCCTTCGACCTGACTGATGAAGTGCGTACGATAGACCTCACCGACGGCCGCGAGCCCTTCTTCGCCGAGTCGATCGACCAAGAATTCAATCTCGCTCGGCTTGACCATAGGGGGAATGCGTGGATCCTCTCCGGAGCCGTTATCGAGCTCGACGACCGCCCACGCGAGCGTAGCGTATCCCAGATAGTAATCGTTCCTTACCAGTTCCGGCCCCAGCACTTTGAAAAGCAGCATGCGGTCGCGGCCGGTGATGTAGCGTACAAGCAACCGTCGACCGAGCGAGTCAGTAATGTTTACGACGCGCCTTCCGGCAGCGATGATCGCTTGCGACGGCGACTCGTCGTATTGCTCACGCCTGCCGTTTCCGCCGCGCGCCCGAGGCGGCGGCGGCGGATCCGGAGTCGCTTGCGGCAGCCCAGGCGTCGCACTGTAGCCGGCAGGACGCGGCGGCCGCGGATCAATAGGTTCGTCTGCCATGGATGCCCACCTTTACCCTAAGTGTAATAAGTGCCCTATTTGGAGGGCAGAGGCTGCACATTTGGCGGCGGAGGCGGAGGCGCCGTCAATTCCTTCGCAACCCCGCGAATGATCACCTTCATGACGGTTTTCCCGCCGCCCGTGTTTTCGAATTCCGCGTGCCCCTCGATCTCGACCGGCTTCCCGGTGATGGAGGGTGCGCTAGGATCTTCCGGAACGGTAGCCATTTCAAACCTCCGTGGTTGCGCTCTCAGTGTAAGAGCAGGGAAAGGATATAGAACGCGAGCGCCAGCCACCCAAAGTGAATTTGGAATGGCGAGCGCGTTACCTCAGTCGCGAAAAGCGCCGCAATTACGGCGAACACGAACGCGAACACAAGTAGGATCGTGCCTATCATTGGACCTTGATCCTCCGCGAAGCACACCACGAAATTTTCATCGTGACGTCGCGATCGCCGGCCCAGGCCCCCGCGTCGTCAAATTTCATCATTACGCCCGTAAAACGATACTGTGACGTCGAGCCGTCGGGGTTGCTGATGGTCTCGGTAATCGAGCTCGCCGCAATATTGGTCCCGGCATAATAAGCGGCTTCCAAGTTGGCGAAATAGGCATCGAGCAAGTCATCCTGCTTAACGTAAGTAAACGTCCCGTCCCAACCGTCGGGGATTTCGAGGTAGCGTATGATGCCGTCCAGGCCCTTGATCGACACTTTGTTGGTCATCATGCGAGCGTCGAAATGGGTGTTGAGCCCAAACGAGTGGATTGCGCCATCGTACCCGATGATGTTAAGCGTAATATCGCGGCCAACGGTGAAGCCGTTCATAGCCATAGCGGCAGACTCCGGTTATTTGATAGGGAGTTAGGCGGCCGAGATAATCGACGAGTTCGGCGAGGCCGCGAACGTCGACGTCGGTTGGGTGCTTAGGCGGTTGATGATGACTGATTGGCCGCCCTGCAAGTTAACGATAAAATATTCGACAACGGCCAAAAACACGACTTGACAGTCTAATTGCAGATAACCGAGCGCAATCCGCGGGATCGGATTGTTTGTTAGGTCGCATACATTCTGAAAATCATCGATCATGCCTTGATCCAACAGCGCCTGGAAAAAGGCGTCGGCCGTTGCTTTGACGGCGGCCCGCGTCTTGTCTGTAGGCCGCCGGCTTTGCAGTTGGCCGACATAGATACCCATGGCACGGTTGAGAGTGGCAGCGATATAATTTGTCATCCTCGTATAGTTGTCCCCGTGGATGACCGCATTCGAGGACGCGTTGCGACCGAGACGTGACCCAAACATATTCCCCGCCGGAATTGGGTTTGCGATCACGTCCCAGCCGGACGTTGCCAGCTGCGTTAGGTCCGCCATCTCGGTATACGCGAGACCGGTGTAGGACTTCTGCGTGCCGTTGATGCCGTATATTTGTTTGTTGAGCGTCGAATTCTGCGGCGAGAGATTAGACAGAAGCCCAGCATACGGACCTTGCGGCGAGACCAAACGCTGTTGATTATTCACAGGGTCGAACCAGTAAATCCAGTCCCCAAATATCATCTTGACCGCGTAGCTATCGATGCCAGCGGTAGCCTTAGATCCGGATGGTCCGGTCGCGCCGGAGATCGTGTCGCCGGGCGGTCCCGGGATCATCATATACATACCTTCAAATATTCCGAAGGACACTTGAGTCGACCAGGCCTGACTATCAAACACGTCGACGAGAGCACCAATAGAACAGCCTTGGTTGCGCAGCGCGTACATGCCAGTGCGTGGCACGGTATCAACGCCGATCATCGTGGCCGTGCTCACGCCCGCATACCCGTCAGTGCCGCCGGCAAGAGCTACCTGCGCGACGACGGGTGTTGCTCCGGAAGTACCGGCAACTGCTTTCAGTAGGTTCGAGGCGGTTCTGATGTTGCTTTGGCCGTTGTTAATGGCGGTTGCCATCTGTTGCCAGATCGCGTTGCCTTTGACCGCCGCCTGACCGGAGATCGGATTTTGGCCGATGTTGTCGAATGTCTCGGGAACATAACCCGGGATAGAAATCACGACCTTGTAGGTACCTACTGCCGAGCCGTTGTAGATATTGACCACTTCCTGATTGCCGAATGTTCCCGAATAGATCGAGTTAAAGGTAATGGCGTTGACGTTCGTGGTGGTCCCAGGCGCCTGGTTTGTGAGCGTAGTCGTCGGCGTCGAGCCGCCGACCGACGCCGTGACCGAAACCGGCGCCACGGGATAGTGAAGTTTGAAGACTCCGGCGACCGGCGTGTCCGCCGTGACGCCGGCGAGCTGCAGCGTGGCGTTGGCGTTGATGTTGGCGGCGAGTCCGACCGCCCCTTGCTGCGCCGTGTCGCCGGTCTGCATCGTATAACTGACGACGACGTTCGGCGTCACGAACGTTTCTGTTAGGATATCGCCCGCCTTCGGCGTGCCCGCTACCGTAATCTGTTGCGTGAGGTCCGAGGCCGTCACAATCGAGTTCGTCGCCGGCGTGTCGGTGCCGTCCGTCACGCGCACGACCGTAAAGGCCTGCGCGCCCTGCAGGACCGCCAAGGCGACGAATGTGCCCAAATCGTACTTGCGCGCGTTAACAGGTCCGAAAAAACTGGCGAACTGCGCCATGTTGCCACCGCCGACGTCGACCGGCGTATTGACCGGACCCCACGAGGCGGTGCCAACGCAGCCGACGATGTTGGTGGGAACGCCGTTGATCAGTAGGACATTCGGCGGCAGGATTTGAACGTATAAATCCGGAACAATCAAAGCAGTAGTGTTCAAGCTCCCAGCTTGGAAGATCGGCATAGCAGCGCTCCGATTGTGCGGGATTATCTAACTACAGGCGTGTAGGGTGGGCCGGGCCAGAGGTTTGGCTGCACGGTCTTGACCGTCGGCAGATAGTTGAAGTTGTTCGGTGCGGTGCCGAGATCGCCCTGTGAGCCTTTGACGTTGTCGTTGACCGAAGTGATCTGGTAAGCGGTGTCGGGATCTGTAACGGCATATTCGATCCCGTAGACCATATCGCGGCGATAGAGATTTACTTTTTCTGCCCCATCGTTCTGAAAACCGTACTCGTATTTGAACCGCGCCTGGAAATCGTCAGGCATAGTCAGGAATGTCGTCTTGGAAAATGTCGGTATCAGCGCCTTCGCGGCGTTGTCACGCGCGATCGGCGTCGGCGACCATATAGTGATCTGCGTCGTGGTCTGCACGCGCATCCACTCGGCCGCCTGGTTCCCCGTTACGCCGACGTTCGCCACCATGTAGGGCGATCCATAGGTTACGGTAATCACTCCGCCTGTGGCTGTCGCGGGGCCGTACGCCGCCGTGATCATCGCTGCCAGCGTTTGCGCGATCGTGGCCGCCGTATCGGTCGACTGCACGCTGTAGCTGACCACAACGCGCGTGCCGATGATTACCGTAACGTACTGATAAATCCCTGCCGCGCCCGCTCCGGTAATGACAATCTGGTTTTGCGCGTTCACTGAAGCGGAAACCGTCGGCGTCTCGACGCTGATGGTCTGATATTCGGGCGGAAACTTGGTGATGTTCTTGTCTATTTTGCCGCCGGCAGAGAACACCGAAATGTTCATAACGCCTTCGGCGAGGTCGAGATCGAGCGACGTGGGCATAGGCCAGCCGCGGAAGATGCGGACCGGCATAGCCAGCCCCGAGTCGTTAGCAATCATTGACGGCGCGGCCGGGCCATTCGGGTAGACGAGGCTCGTAATGAGGTTAACGACCGCCTGGTCTACGTCCGAGATGTCGGCCATCTATTCGGCTTCAACCTCTTTCTCGGCGTCGCCCATGATGGTCTCAAGATCGGATACGGTATTGCCGATCTGAATACTGACGTCGCCGACATTGGTAAATTCGCCGCGCGCCAGCCCGGTATTCAGGCTGCGGATCTTGTCGATCTTGCCGCGGATCTTCGCAAACACCGCCTGAACGTCGACCGCCATATCAAGCCTCCAAGAGTTCGCCGGCCATCATGATGCCGTTCTGATTAGGCCAAACACCGAATAGCTGAAAGCGGCGCGCCAGATCATCGACAACGACGTCACGTTCGACGATATCGCCGTCAATGACGTATCCGGGCGGGATCCAAAAATGCCAGAGCGGCATCGAGAACGCATCGGCCGGAAGGTGCGCCGGCGAGATGTCGCGGCGTAGCTGATACTGTATCGAGGCCGGCAGCCCGCTGAAGATAACGACCTCTCGGCTCGGCAGCATGCCCTGGTAGGGTTGCTCGCCTACGGTAGTCGGGATGATCGGCCGGTGAATAGCGATCACGCGCTCGTAGAGCGTTTGCCCTAACTGCCACATCTGCGGCGACAGGTTCTCCCACGGGCGGATCGTGCTCACGGCGTCTTCCCGGCGGCGTTCTGGTTAAGCAAGGCCGGCAATTCCATCGTTTGCGGCCCGGTCGGTGGCACCGGCAGGAAGTTATCCGTTATGCCCACGGTCATTTGCGGTGGCGATCGATCTTCGTTCGTAATCTGCCTAACCATGTCGGAAATGCTTATCGCGCCAAAGTAGGGCATGCCGGTGCCGCGCATAGCTGCGCGCACGTCAAGCGAAGCCGCCCGAGACGCATACGCCTTGGCCATTTGGCTGTACGCTACTTTCGCCTGTCCGGCCGCCTGGTCTACGGATCGGGAGAATTTATCGGCAAGGGCCCAGCAGCATTCGGAAGCCGCGCCCCACACGCTTGCGCGCGTAGTGAGAAAAAACGCGATTTCCTCATCCTGCATTTGTGGATCAGATGACACCACGTCGCCAATGATCAGCCTGACTTGATCTTTTGGGGACGTCAAAAGCTGGGTGACGTTATAGGTCCAATTGCCCATGGTCGCCTCACGGCGTTTCGAGGCCTACGCCGGCAGAGTCGACGCGCAAGCTGCCGCTGGTATAGCCGCCGACTACCGTATATTTGACGCGCCAGTGTTGACCGAACACGCCCTGATTGATCGTGTTGACGGTCTGTGTGCCATCGGTCGCGGCCGTCGGTGCCGCGCCGGAGGAAACCGCCGATAGCCCGGCAACCGAACGCGCAGCGGTCGTTGTATTCTGCGGAAAATGGATGGCATCCGCCCAGGTCGTTCCGCCGTCGAGCGAGGTTTGCACATAGGTATCGATCGAGGTTCCGCCGCCGGCCGCGCCAAATGTCAACTGAAAGCTCAGCCGGTCCGCCAATTCATCCTGCAGCTCAAGCGTCGGCGTCGTATAGGTCCCGGCACCGACGCCGGCGAGGTTCTGATTGATCAGGATCGTCATGCTTAACCGCCGATCACTGAATTCCACGTACCCGGAGTTACGCAGTTGAACACGCCGGTTTTGCCCGCGGGGACCGCGACCGATCCGTTGAGAGACGCATTCATGGTCTGCCCGCTCGACGCGAATACGTTCATCGAACTGGCTCCGGCGTTGATGACCTCGTAACACATTCCGCTTTGCGCGGGCGGCAAGACGGCGCTATCGCCGGGCGATGCTACGTTATTGAATTTGGAAATAAGCGCGCTACAAACCGTTGCGCCGGATTGGCCACCGCCGACTTTCGCCGACATACCATCTTGGTTGGCATAGAAAATCTGCTGGACGGACACTTTGCCTTTGATGCGTTGTACAAAGCCGGTAGGCATGATCAGGTCCTCACTTTTGGTCTGCGAGCGCCATAGCCGCCTTTTCAGTCAGGGGCTCGTCGTTCAAGCGCCGGCCCTCGATCACGTCATAGGAGTCGTGCGCGCGTCGCACGATGAAACGGTCACCCGGCGGCGGCGCCGGTGGTACGAAATGCGAGGGGACGGGGAAGAGTTCGAGAAAATGCGAGTCGATCAGCGCGCGGCGATTGGCGATCGGGATAGCCCGTACCTCGTCGCCCGAGAGCTCGTCGCCGCCTTTAAGCCAGGCCTTGCCGCGCTGGAACGGTCGACACACCAGGGCGCCGCCGATTTCCTCTTCTCGCATGCTATCTTCTCCGCTGGTCAGAGGTAGCGCAGCCGCCACGTCTTGCCGTAAAAATCCCGCGCCAAGAGAGCGGATGACGGGCGTAACGCCAGGCGCCGCAATCGGTGGCGATGCAGTTCATGAGCTCGCCGCTGGCATCGCGAATGATCCAGTGACACTTGCGCCCACGCCAAACCGCCGGCGTTGCCTTGGAGCGGCCGTTGAGAAAAAATCCGCAAGTGCCAGGGAAGAGTCGTTCGAAAAGTTGGATCTCCCGATAAAAGAAGATCCAACGCCACACTTACTGCACGATCCCCGCGAAGTGGTAGCCGAGATCATTGCCGACGATTTGCATGTCGAATGCCATTTCCCCTTCAGTCCTGACCGTCTCAAGGCCGAGCCAAGGCAGCGGGATCTGCGAGATACGCACACCCATGCTATTGAGACCGGTTAATCCGGACCACGGGAACAGATAGCCGGCTGATGGGATCATAATTCCGGGCGACGGCGCTGCGTGGAAGAGAAGCGCATCCTTAGCGGCGATAAACGACATGGTGCCCGTCGTGCCGCTAACATCGGTCGCGCTTTCAATCGACGTATTATAGACCGCTTTCGATACGATAACCCGATCGACGTCGAACGCCGAGGCAAGCAAATCCGGGGTAATACGCGATGCGTCGGCGCGCGTCGTGTATTTGATGCGATCAATCACCAGCGGATGCTTGCGCAACGCTTGATATACCGGGAATGTCATCAACAAACCGTTCGCTTCGAACCCGGTATTTTGCAGGATCGTGGTTTGCGCGACCGCAATGTCTGTGAATGGATCGCCGTTGGC